>Ga0310121_10000013_pt1 | contig 149434 bp, 140 predicted proteins | sample CB27_Tmax_986_MG_FD_203504 | JGI IMG/M metagenome (GOLD analysis project Ga0310121, IMG submission 203504) | Marine microbial communities from Western Arctic Ocean, Canada - CB27_Tmax_986 | ecosystem: Environmental > Aquatic > Marine > Oceanic | place: Canada: Western Arctic Ocean | collected... | reverse complement strand
ACCTCGGTGCTGGCCGCGCGCGCCGCCGCGGCCTGGTAACGGATTCGGTGCCACCGGCGTATGTACCCGAGGGGGGGGCGGTACCACGCTTCGGAGCGTCGACGTGCTTCTGACACGAGGAGCCGGGATGGCACCCCGCGTCGCATCGAGCACCGTTGGGGAGAAGCCTCGGCCGGCCCTGGTCAGGTTTAACGAGGGACTCTTTGGAGCATGTGCGGCAGAGGAGCAGCGCCGTACAGCAGGGATGCGGTACCGGTGGAATCTGACGGGCTTTCACCACGAGGGCTGAGCGGAGAATTCGATAATGGGACGGTTGATGACAATCGGTGTGCTGTGCGGCGTGCTCGCTTGGGCCACGTCGGCTGCAGCGCAGTCCCCGGACGCGGATCGTTTCTGGGGGCAGTGGCGCGGTCCGGCCGCAACCGGCGTGGCGCGCTACGGCAATCCGCCGACGGAGTGGAGCGAGACGCGGAACGTTCGCTGGAAGGTGGAGATCCCCGGCCGAGGCGCGGCATCGCCGATCGTCTGGGGTGACAAGATCTTCATGCTCACCGCGGTGCCGGTTGACGCCCCGGAGTCGGCGGCGGAAAACCAGAGTCGTCGTGATCGTGGGCGTTCGAGGCGAGGCCAGCGGGTGATCCCGATGCATCGCTTCATCGTCATGGCGATCTCTCGAGAAACCGGCGAAGTCGTCTGGGAGCAGGTGGCCCGCGAGGCGGTACCGCACGAGGGACATCAGCAGGCCAACGGCACCTACGCTTCCGGCTCGGCGGTCACAGACGGCGAGCATCTCTTCGCGTCCTTCGGGTCCTGGGGTCTCTTTGCGTACGACATGGACGGCAACCCACTTTGGGAGGTCGATCTGGGTACGCGACTCATGCGGAACGAGTTCGGCGAGGGCACGACGCCCGCGTTGCACGGCGACACGCTGGTAGTCACGTGGGACCACATCGGTGGGCAGTCGTTCATCGTGGCGCTCGACAAGCGGACAGGTGCGGAGCGCTGGCGCGCGAACCGGGACGAGATCGACACCTGGGCCACCCCGCTCATCGTCGAGCACGAGGGGCGGGCGCAGGTGGTTACCCCCGCCATGGAGCGCGTGTATAGCTACGACCTCGAGACCGGAGAGATCGTCTGGCAGAGCCGGGGCACGACGATGAACGCGATCCCGTCTCCGGTCTACGCCGACGGTATCGTGTACGTCATGAGCGGCTTTCGTGGCAACAACCTGCAGGCGATTCGGCTGGCCGACGCCAGCGGCGACATCGCCGGCACCGACGCCATCGTCTGGCAGCTCGACCGCGACACACCGTACATCCCGTCGCCGCTGCTGTACGACGACGCGCTCTACGTGATCAAGAGTAACGACGGCATACTGTCCGTGTTCGACCCGCTGACGGGGGCGCCGCACTATCAGCGGCAGCGGCTCCAGGGGGTCCCGAATATTTTCGCCTCACCGGTCGGCGCCGCGGGCCGCGTCTACATTGCTGGCCGAGACGGTACGACGTTGGTCCTCAGACATGGCAGCCAGTACGAGGTGCTTGCCTCGAACACGCTCGACGACGGGTTCGACGCGTCACCGGCGATTGTGGACGACGAACTGTATCTGCGCGGCTACCGGTATCTCTACAAGATCGCTGAGGAGTAGTAGGACCGCCCCCCCCGTTTCCGCCCGCGTGCGGCGGCGATTCGAGTAGAAACGCCATCCGCGGTCACGGCGGACGTCGTTCAAGGAGTCTCGTTGACCCGCACGCTGCGCAGGAACCCGTTGAACGGGTCTTCCCACAGGGCAACGGTGCGGTCTGGACCGGTCAGTTTAAAGAAATACGGTCCGGTCGGTGTCTCTACGACGGCTGCCAGCAGCCGGAAATCCGGCTTGTTGAGGCGGGTGGCCGCCCCGGGGCGGGTGGCTGCGACGTACGTGCCGGACACGTCGAGCAGGGTCACCTCGAGTCCGTCGACTTCAAACCCCGTAGTGGATGCCACCTCGAACGAAGACCGTCCATCTGGCTGTTCCATCTGGGCGATCCACCGCTGCAGGTTGGCATCGACGCTGCCGCCGCTTCCACCGAAGTAGAACACGACGAGCTCAGCGTCCTCCGCGTCTCCAGGAACCCTCGGTAACCGGAACTCCGTCACCCGCATCGGCGATCCGGTGGGTTCTTCGATCCAGTCGTCTGGCACGTCGTATCGCAGCGCCGGTTGGCCGCCGGCCGGGACGGTCGAGGCTAGCAGCAGCACGAATGTGAGGGCAATTCGGACCATGGAGCCGTCATCGTACCATGACACCAGCCCGCCCCGAGCGAGGGTCGGAGTGCCCGATCGACGGCCCCCGGTTCCGGTCAGCGGGTCCGGTGCCGCATGCCGAGGTCCGTCCGCCGCAGGGAGTATGATCGCGTGAATGGGATGATCACGACAACTCGGCACCAGATACAGACCGCCGGCCAGGGGGACGTGCACGACATCACCGACGTGGTCGCCCTGGCCGTATCCGAGTCCGGTCTCTCGGGCGGGCTCGCGACCGCCAGCGTGGTCGGGTCGACCGCTGCCATGACGACCATCGAGTGCGAACCGGGGGCGGTCTCCGACCTGAATCGTTTACTCGAACATCTGGCCCCGCACGACGCCGGATACGCGCATCATGAGCGCTGGGGGGATGACAACGGGTCGAGTCACGTTCGCGCGGCGCTGCTGGGGCCATCGCTTACGCTGCCGTTCGAGCACCAACGCCTGCTGCTCGGGACCTGGCAGCAGATCATACTGCTCGAGTGTGACACTCGGCCAAGACGACGCCCGTTCGTCGTTCAGATCATAGGGGAGTAGGCGTTCCTGCTTTCGGCTGCGACCGGGCTGGCCACTATTCCAGCCGGGGGTGAGTGCACGCGATCATGCTCGACTACACGAAGATCAGCCTGGAGAATGGGCTCGACGTCATCGTGCACGAGGACCATCGATGCCCCATCGTGGCGGTCAACCTCTGGTATCACGTCGGTTCCAAGAACGAGTCGCCGGGACGGACCGGGCTGGCGCACCTGTTTGAGCACCTGATGTTCGAGGGGTCGGCCCACCATGACAGTGGCTACTTCGCGCCCCTGCAGCAGGCGGGTGGCGCGCTGAACGGCTCGACCAACTGCGACCGCACCAACTACTGGGAGGCCGTGCCGACAAGCGCGCTTGATCTGGCGCTGTGGCTGGAGTCGGACCGCATGGGCTATCTGTTGCCCGCGCTGACCGCCGCGAAATTCGAGAACCAGCGAAACGTGGTACTGAACGAGCGTCGGCAGCACTACGAGAACCAGCCGTATGGCATGGCGTTGATGGCGCTGATGGCTGCCGTGTTTCCGACGGCACACCACCCGTACCATTGGACCACGATCGGGGAAAGCGTCGACGTGCGGGCGGCCACCCTCGAAGAGGCCCACGCGTTCTTCCGCACCTACTACCATCCGGGCAACGCGTCGCTGGCCTTGGCCGGCGATGTGGAGACCCGCCCCGTGCTCGAGAAGGTGCGGCGCTACTTCGAGGAGATCCCAGCTGGCCCGGTGGTACCACCGGTCGCGGAGGGAGCCGGGCCCATGGTACTGAACGAGGCGCCGCCCGATGGAATCCGGCTCCTGCTGGAGGATCGTGTCGAGCTCCCACGGCTGTATCTCGCGTGGCGGACTCCGCGGCTGTTCGGCACCGGTGACGCCGGGATGGACATGGTGGCCGAGGTGTTGGCCGGCGGGAAGACGTCGCGACTGTATCGCACACTCGTACACGAGCGCCGGATCGCGACCGACGTCAGCGCCGCCCAGAACTCGCGAGAGCTGGCCGGCTGGTTCTGCATCACCGCCACGGCGGCGCCGGGTCATGAGCTGTACGAGCTCGAGCAAGTCATCGGCGACGAGCTTGCGGCGCTTGCGGACGCCGGTCCAGACGCGGGCGAGATCGAGCGTGGGCTGGCACAGGTCGAGGCGCAGTTCGTCTATCGCTTGCAAACGGTCGGCGGGTTCAACGGCCGCTCCGACCAGCTGAACGCGTACAACGTGTATACGGGAGATCCGGGTTTCATGACGCAGGACCGCGAGCGATATCGCGAGACGACCCCTGCCCTGGTGCGTGAGCTGGCGGCCGGACAACTGAGCGGCGGCCGGGTCGCACTGAGCATCGTTCCCGATGGCTCGGCCAATCGTGCCCTCGCCGGTTCGACGCCGGCGGAGGTCTCGTGACGCCGGGCATCGATCGATCCCGCCTGCCGGAGCCAGAGCTCCTGCCGACCGTACGATTTCCGTCGGTGCGCGTCGCCCGGCTGTCGAGCGGGCTGGCGATGAGGACGGTGGAGCACCCTGGGGTGCCGGTGGTCACGTTCCTGTTGACGATGCCGGTCGGGTCGGCGTCGGACCCCGCCGGCCAGGCGGGTCTCGCAGCGCTCACCGCGGACCTGTTCGACGAGGGCAGCGACGCACGTACGGCGCTCGAGCTACATGCTGCGCTCGACCGGATCGGCGCCCGGCTTGGCACCGCGGTCGGGTCGGATACGACGATGGTGTCGCTCACAACGTTGAGCCGGTGTGCGGTGGAGGGGCTGGCGCTGCTCGCCGAGATCGTAGCGCGACCGCGATTCGACGAGACGGATGTCGATCGTGTGCGGGATCTGCGACTGAGCCGCTTGCGGCAGCTGCGCACGGTCCCTGGTGCCGTGGCCGACCGGATCTTCCTGGAGTCGTTGTATCCCGGACACCCGTACGGGCATCTTGGCATCGGCACCGCCACCTCGCTTGCCGGATTGACGGCGGCGAACGTCGTGTGGTTTCACCAGGCGGCGTATCAGCTCGGTTCGGCGACCCTGATTGCCGTCGGGGCGCTGACCCACGACGCGTTCGTCGAGGCGGCTGAGCAGGCGTTCGACGATGTACCCGTGCGTGCAGCCGACGACGCGGTGGTCGTGGACCCGGCGCGTCTCGGACCGCCTGGGCCGCCGTTGGCCAGGCTCGTCCTCGTCGACCGGCCGGGCGCCGTCCAGTCCGAGGTGCGTGTCGGTCACGTAGCCGCCGCTCGCCGCACGCCTGACTACCACGCGCTGCAGGTGCTGAACATGACGCTCGGCGGGCAGTTCGTGAGCCGTCTCAACCTAAGCTTGCGGGAAGAAAAGGGATATACCTATGGTGTGCGCACCGCCTTCGACTGCCGGCTGGCGCCGGGACCGTTCACGATGCAGGGGAGCGTGCAATCGGGCGCGACGGCCGAGGTGGTGGGGGAGGTTCTCGCGCAACTGGCTGCGATCGGCGGGGACCGACCCGTTACCCCGGCGGAGCTGGATCTAGCGCGAGCCGCGCTGACTCGAGGATTCGCGCGCGGATTCGAGACCGCCGGACAGGTGGCGCGCGCCGTCGCGCAGCTCGTGATTCACGGACTGCCTGAGAACTACTACGATCGGTTCGTCATGCGGGTCGAGGCAGTCGATGCGCTGGCGGTGACCGCGGCGGCGAACGTCCATCTCCACGCCAACCGCGCGGTGGCGGTGGTGGTGGGACCAGCCGATCAGATCGCGTCGGGGCTGCGGGCACTGGATCTCGGCGACCCAGCACGTATGGATCCCTGACAGCGCTTACTGCTCCAGGAATCAGCAGCTGGACGAGAGCCGGTTGCGGGAGGTCGATAGATGAAAGCCGTGCGGTTCCACGAACACGGCGGGCTCGATGTGCTCCGCTGCGAAGAGGTGCCCGACCCAACGCCGGCACCGGGTGAGGCGCTGGTCAAGGTCCGAGCCTGTGCGCTGAATCACCTCGATATTTGGCAACGGCGAGGGATCCCGGGGGTGCCGTTGCCGCATTGCCCAGGCACTGACGTCGCCGGCCAGGTGGTGCGCGGGGAGACCCACGGGGTGGCCGAAGGCCAGCGCGTGCTCGTGCAGCCCGGCATCAGCTGCGGGCGATGTGTCGCCTGCCTGAGCGGCGAAGACAACCTGTGCCGTAGTTATGGGTTAGTCGGCTATCAATCGGAAGGCGGATATGCGGAGCTGGTTACGGTGCCGTTCGAGAACCTGGTCGCGATTCCGGACCGGCTGGGGTTCGTCGAGGCGGCCGCGTTCCCGCTGACCTTCTTGACGGCCTGGCACATGCTGGTGACCCGAGCCGCGCTTCGTTCTGGCGAGACGGTGCTCATCCTCGCTGCCGGCAGCGGCGTTGGGCAGGCGGCAATCCAGATTGCGCGCGCGCAAGGGGCGCGGGTCATTGTCACAGCCGGTTCGAAGGAGAAGCTGGCCCGGGCCCGCGAGCTCGGCGCGCACGAAGGGATCAACCACTACAACCAGGATATCGCCAAGGAGGTACGGCGATACACCGACCGGCGGGGCGTGGACGTCGTGTTCGAGCACGTCGGGCAGGCGACCTGGGAGCAGTCGATGAAGAGCCTCCGGCGCGGCGGGAGACTCGTCACCTGTGGCGCGACGACAGGGCCCAGCGGATCGCTCGACATCCGGCATCTGTTCTCGCGGCAGATCTCGCTGATCGGGGCCTACACGGGGTCGAAGGGAGAGTTGCTCAAGGCCGCTGAGCTGTTTTTCGATGGCACGTTCAGCCCGGTCGTCGACTGCACGTATCGGCTCGAGGCGGCGGCCGAGGCGCAGGGCCGGCTGGAGGACAAGGCGCAGTTCGGCAAGATCGTTCTGGAGGTGTGAGCCTCGCCGGCGTCGGGCCTTCCGTTCGCTGCCTCCGAGTTCCCGGTCCTGCACGGCGCGCCGCAGGTGTGACGGCCGGCTCGCGACGGTCCACGGGCCCCGCGCGTCGTGGCGGCATGAGAGAAGCGTTCTCCGGTCATGAGTCTCGCGCGGATCGGCATGAGCGGCGTCGGCGCGGTCGGGGTGCTGGCCGTCGCGATGATCTCGCTCTTGCTGACCGACCCGGTGACCGTGGCCGACGCGGTCAGCAACCAGGACGTGACGCCTTTCGTCCGTCAGCTTACCGAGGTGATCTACCAGGCGCTCCGGTGGCTCGCGCGGTCTCTGTAGCGAAAAGACACTCCTGACCTTTGTGTCAAAGAGTCCGTCGCAGGAATTGGATGAGCGCGTAGCCGTCCATCCATTTGAAGGGTGCTTTCCCGGTGGTGTAGTGACCGCACGGCAGCACGGTGACGTCGTGGCGGATGCCGTGTCGCTCGAAGTCGGTGATGAGCTGGAGGGACAACCTGACCGGAAACGATAGATCGTAGCGAGCGTAGACCAGGAGCGCCGGGATGTTCCCGAGGCGACCGATATACGGGTGCGGGCTGATCGGCAGCCACAGACGCCGCAGCAGATCCAGGTCGATCACTTCGGCGAGCCCGGCACGGACGTGTGCCGTCGAGAGTCCTTCCCAGACCACGTCGGCGAAGTACGGAGAGATGTGATTGAGTGCCGCGGCCTTGACGAGCGGCTCGTGGGCGGTCGTTAGCATCGCCAGACAGGACCCGAGACTGGTGCCCAGGATGCCGATCCGGTCATAGCCCTGCGCGGCCAGCCAGGCGATGGCGCGGCGGGCATCGAGCACCGCCTGCCTGTTTACTTGCAAGGTGCGGCCGATGTTCGCGCTCACGATGTAGTCGGCTCGCTGCAACTCGACTGGCCTTCTGGCGTCGTGGTACGGCAGGCTGAGCCGCAGGGCGCTGATACCGACCCGCGCCAGCATGCGGCACAACCCGACGTGTCCATCGGCATCGGCGTTCCATTGCGGTAGCACGAGCGTGGCGCGACGGCGGTTCGCCCGCCGCTCCGCCGGGAAATACCGCGCCTGGACGGTGTTGTTCTCGTCGTGCGGCGTGCAGATTTCACTGGAGAATGTGAGTTGCTCGTCTCGCAGGACGTAGTCCTGGCATGGGGACGTGTCGAACCAGGTGGTGTCAGCGAGTACCCCGGACACCCACCGGTCGAGTTCCCGCGCCGGGTCTGGGGTCCGGTGGTCGAACCCGTCGAGCCATTCCAGGCCCCACTCGAACGGCCGCACGACACGGTCGGTGTCGACGGCAACCAACCGGCGTTCCCAGGCGTGGAAGAATCTGGCGAACATGGAGACAACGCAAGCGGCGACGTAGGGCGAGGCCGAGCACAATGCGTACCCGAGCCGGTCTACGTGCGCTCCAGTGTAGTATGACGACAAGGAGCCCCTCATGACTGTCAGACACGTCGGCGTGCAAGAGGCGCATCAATTGCAGACGGCCGACGGGTATGTCTACGTCGACGTGCGGTCGGTGCCCGAGTACGAGAACGGGCACCCGACCTGCGCGTACAACGTGCCGTTGCTGCACTTCGATAGCCAAACCGGGCAGATGAGGCCCAACCCCGAGTTTTTGGCCGTGATGCAGGCCAATTACCCGAGCGACGCGAAGCTGCTGATCGGGTGTCAGGTCGGCGGCCGGTCCGCGAGGGCTACGCAGATTCTGATCGCAGCGGGCTACGAGACCGCGATCAACGTGAGGGGCGGGTTCGGCGGCGCTCGCGACCCCGCTACCGGCGAGGTGATCGACGAAGGGTGGGTGCAGATGGGGCTGCCGGTTGAGGTCGGGGAGTCCGACGGTGCCGACTACGACACGCTACGTCGGAAAGCCGCCACTCCTGACGGCTAGACTCACGACGGCGCGCCCGTCAGGATCGCCTCGCACGCCTCGGCCACATCCAGCAGGCGGTCTGTCCGGTGCCGGTGGCCCACGAGTTGCAACCCGCACGGCAGACCGGTCGCGGTGAGTCCGCATGGGATCGAGACGGCGGGGTGCCCGGTGGCGTTGAAAAGCTGTGTGAGGCGCAGCATGACACTACGCAGGGACACGGTCTCGCCGTTGACCACCACGGTGGTGGCGTCGAGGGGCGGTGCGGGGATCGCCAGCGCCGGCAGCACGAGGGCATCGCGTCCAGCCAGCGCCGCGTCAACCGCCAGACCCAGTACCTCGCGGCCGTGCTGCGCCCGCACATAGTCTTCCGCCAGCACGTAGCGTCCCAACTCCAGACGAAGGCGTACCGGGGGCGTGTAGTCCCGTGGCTGCCGCTCCAGCGTGACGGCGTGCACGGCGGCCGCTTCCGAGAGGACCAGGTGGAGGTGGATCGTCGCCGTATCGTGGGCGTGTTGCACCGGGGCGTCTTCCACGGTCCAGTCCGCGTCGTTGAGTCGTGTGAGCGCTTTCTCGAATACCACGCTCACCCCGTCGTCGAGCCGGTTGAGAAAATACGGTCGTGGGCATCCGAGCCGCCGCGTGATGGTTGTGGGGTCGGCGGATGTGGTCGGTGCACGGCCAAGCATGGCGTGATAGACGAGCCGTGCATCCTTGATACAGCGAGTCAACGGGCCGACATGGTCGAGACTGGGGGCGAGCGGCAGGACGCCGTCGCAGGGTAGCTCGCCGAACGTTGGCTTCAGCCCGACGAGCCCACATGCCGCGGCCGGAATACGGATTGACCCACCCGTGTCGGTGCCCACCGAGGCAAACGCCATGCCGGTGGCGACCGAGACGGCGGAGCCGCTGCTCGAACCACCGGGAGACCGGTCGGGGGCGCCCGGGTGCCTGGTCGGACCGAAAGCCGAGTCCTCGCCGGTGGTGCCGAACGCGAACTCGTGGAGGTTGCACTTGCCGATCAGAATCGCCCCGGCGGCCCGGAGCCGGGCCACCACCAGGGCGTCGGCGGTGGCCGGGGTGCGTCCCGTGACCAGCGAGGCGGCGGTCGTAGGGACGCCGGCCAGGTCGATTAGGTCCTTGATCGACACCGGTACCCCGTGCAGTGGTCCACGATAGCGGCCGTCGGCGATCTCCCTGTCGGCCCGGCCGGCGTCGAGCCTGGCGCTGTCTCCGAGAATCGTCGTGTAGGCCTGCAGCGCTGGGTCGAGTTTGGCGATGCGGTCGAGGGTCGTATCGACCACCTCCTCCACGGAGACCGCGCCCGTCTCGATGGATGTGGCTAGCCGATGGATCGGGTCATCGCACCAGCCGGTGGTCATCGCGGAGGGTCATGACGGGCAGATGTCGGCGCGCCAGTCCCGGCCGGTGGCGCGGTGGCATGACGGTTCCAGACGGCGTTACGCAGAACGCGGGTGGCCTCCGCCAACGTGTCGAGCAGGGGCTTCAGCCCACGCAGGCCTCGGCGGTCGGCATCCGCCTTGGCGGCAACCAGCCACTCGTCAGGCGTCATTCAGCTTACGTGGGGCTCCGCCCCACAGCCAGGTTCGTCGCTGGCGGTGGCCCCTTCACCCCGCACCGCTTCCTCGCGGGCGCGCGTTTGCGGCCCGTGGCGGTTGTCGCCGCCGGCGGTCCCGAACGAGTGCAAGACGCTCGTTGTGGACATACCGCTAGCCTCGCTTCACCGACATTGCCAGGCCGTCGCGGACCGGCAAGAAGCTGGTGACGAGCCGGGAATCCACTGCCAGTCGCTGGTTGTAGGCGGCGATTGCCTCGGTCTCCTCTGGTGGCCGGCGCGGCGGCGTCACCAATCCTGGCACGACCTCGCCGTCCCACAGCACGTTGTCGGTGATCAGCACCCCGCCCGGGCGGAGCAGCGCCACCAGCCGGTCGAGCAGCGGGCCATAGTGCCGCTTGTCGCCGTCGTTGAAGATCAGGTCAAATGGACCGGCCATCTTGTACACCGTCCGGGTTGCATCGCCCACCACCACGTTCATGCGATCGGTCAGGCCGGCCTCCTCGATGTGGCCGCGGGCGATGGTCGCGCGCTCTGGATTGATCTCGATCGAGATGAGCCGGCCGTCTGGTGGCAGCGCCCGCGCCAGCCACAACGCGGAGTAGCCGTTGGCCGTGCCGATTTCGAGCACCTGCCGCGCGCCGGTTGCCAGCACCACCGCTTCGAGGAACCGGCCGACCGTCGCGTCGATGATCGGCAAGCTGAGGTCGGCGCCCTCCGCCGCCACTCGCGCGAGCAGCGGATCGTCCGGACCGAGCGATGCGAGGTAGCGCGCGATCTCGGGCGCGACGATGTGCATTGGGATTAATTATACGAAGGAAACGAGAAGCTGGAGATTCTTCTTCGTTCTTCAGATCATAGCCTCGTCGTGCACCAGATTGCCGCGGTCAAACCGACCTGCGTCGAAGCAGCGCACGTCGATTGTTATGGCCCGGCCGGTGCGGATGAGTTCTGACAGCACCTTGCCGACCGCCGGGGCGATCATCAACCCATGGCCGCTGAAGCCGTTGGCGAGAAAGAAACCGGGCGCTGCCGGGTGCTCGCCGATGAGCGGGTTGTGGTCCGGGGTCATCGCGTAGAGCCCGGCCCAGCCCTCGATCAGCTCGACCGGATCAAGGGCCGGCACCCGCCGTACCAGGGGCGGCCGGATGTCGGTCTCCCAACGTGACAGGTCGCAGGTGAAGTTTTCCCCGGGTGGTTCGTCGAGCCGGGTGCGGGCGACCACCAGCCGGTCCGGGTCGGACTCCGTGACGGCGTCGTCGTGACGCCAGTGGACGCCGGTCGGGTCGACGACCACCGGAAACCGGTACGGCCATCGCACTGGTAGCGCACAGCGGAACAGCTGCTGTCGGACCGGTCGGACTGGCAGCTCGATGTTGGCCATCGACCCGAGACGGGCCGCGAACGGCCCAGCGGCGTTCACAACGGCATCACCAGACACCGTCTCCCCGGTGTCGAGCACCGCGCCAGCGATCCGGCCTGACTGACGCGTGAGATCGACCACCTCTGCGGCGACGTACTCGGCGCCCGCCGCGGTGGCCGCGGCGCGGAGGCCAGCCAGCACCTGGCGAGGCTCGGCGTAGCCGTCGTCTGGACCGAACACCCCGAACCGGATGTCGTCGAGCCGGAGACCAGGAACGCGGGCGCGGAGCTGGTCGATGGTGAGACGCTCCACGCGGGCGCCCAGGCGGCGCTGGCGCTCGACGCGCACCTCGAACCGCTCGGACGACGGGTCATCGACGAGGAAGAGGTAACCGCGCTGGCGGAAGTTCGCGTGCGGGGTGTGACCCGGCACCTGCAACGCCTGGTCGAACTTGGCGTAGAACCGCGTACTGTACTGCGCCAGCTGGATATTGACTGCCGAGCTGAACTGCTGGCGGATGCCACCCATCGCAAGAGATGAGGAGGCGCGCGCATAGGTCGAATCGCGCTCGACCACCACGACCCGTCCGGGATGTCCATCCCGGAGTAGATGATAGGCGATGCTGGATCCGACGACGCCGCCTCCTACGATGACGACCGTTCCGGGTGTCCCCATTTGCGTCGCCGGAGAGGTGATGCTGGCGAAGCCCTCACGTCTCTCCTGCCTTCTGTCTTCTGTCTCCCGGGTCGGCGACCGGTCACACCCCAGGCCTGACCGGCGTCCCAACTTGCTCAAGGTGCCGTTTCAGGGCGTCGAGCGATGCCTCCCACCCAGCGGAGATCAGCGCGTAGTAGCGCTGCCACCTGATCCCCTCGTCCGACCCGCTTTGCCTGACTTTCAGCCGGGTGGCCGGACCCTCGGCCCGGCAGCTCACCTCGAGCGCCATCGGTCCGAACGGGTCCGACTGCGGCGGCAGCCAGTACGCATCGGCGAGGAAGAACTCGCGTCGCGGGCGGAACTCCATCACCGTGCCGTAGAACACTCCGCCCAATGTCCCGAGCAACGTGTCGCTGAAGGGTGTCGTGCGCCACTCGACCGCGTAGACCCCCAAGGGCCGCGGCGTCGTCACCGAGCGGACGGTGCCCCACCAGACAGTCAGCGCCGCCGGGTCGAAGAACGCCGCCAGCACGGCGGCGGGTGATGCGGTGATCACGATGGAGTGCTCGAAGGTCAGCGGGTGGCGATCCATGGTGGTGGCGATGTCAGGAACCCGTGGTGATATCCCGCGTCGCACCGAGGCCCATCGCTATCGATACGTTTGGCCAGTGCACGGCACGTCGAGGCAGCACGTTGGGCATGTGTAACAGAGGAGTAACGCCGTTCAGGCTGGATGCAGCGCCTGTCGACTGCGGCGGGGCGTTCAACGCGGGCTCGGCGGTCGGCGTCGCCTTCCCGCCGGCGCGAGCCTGGATCGCCATACGCCCGATTTCGTCCAGGAGCGTTGGCTCGTGATACGGCATGCCATCCTTGATCGTCCAGGCGATACCGCCGGCACGCCCGTGTCGTCTCCAGGTGTGGCGAGCGTAATGAAGAGCCTCCGATGGTATCGGCTGATCCGGGGGTCAGTAAAGGAGATAGCGCTCCCGGAGCGGGCGGAATGCATCGATGCCGGCGGTCCAGTCGTCGGCGACGGCGGTGTAGGGGACTCCGTCGTCCAGCCGCTGCCGGAGCTGGTCCGACCCGGATAGGATGTCGATCGGCGGGATCACGGTCTCGTACTCGTACGGCGGCCGGCGCCAGGCGAAGTGGTTCGGTGCCAGATGGCGGCAGGTCTGGAGCAGCGCAAGGGCGGTCCGGACCGGCTGGAACGCCGCCCGGTCGACCACGTGCACTTGACACCCGCCGCAGGTCTGTCCGGCATGTTTCTGGAATGTGGGCCGGAACTCGGTGGGGCGGAGATGGACGCCTGGTAACCCGAGATCGTTCATCGCGCCGGCCAGCCGGATGCCGTCGAGCCAGGGCGCGCCCACCAGCTCGAACGGGCGCGTGGTGCCGCGACCCTCCGACAGGTTGGTGCCCTCGAAGAGGACCATCCCTGGGTAGACGATTGCGCTGTCGAGGGTGGGAAGATTCGGGGACGGCAAGACCCAGGGCAGCCCCGTTTCGTCCTGATACATCTCGCGCCGCCATCCCTCGAGCGGCAACAGCTCGAGCGCAGCGTGAAGACCGAACGTCTCGTTGCACAGACGGGCCAGTTCGCCGATCGTCAGCCCGTGGCGGAGCGGGATCGGAAACAGCCCGACGAACGACTCGAATCCAGGCTCCAGCACGGGACCCTCCACCGCCACGCCACCCACCGGATTAGGCCGGTCGCACACGACCACCGGAACGCCATGGGTCGCGCAGGCACGAAGGCAGTTGGTCATCGTGTGGATGAACGTATAGACACGCGTGCCGACATCCTGCAGGTCGATAACGAGCAGGTCGAGGTCTGACAGCATCGCGCCGGTTGGCTCACGCGTCTCCCCGTAGAGCGAGTAGACCGGCACATCGAGCACCGGGTGTCTGGTGTGGTCGGTCTCGACCATGTTGTCCTGGACGTCCGATCCAAACCCGTGCTGCGGGCCGAACAGCGCCGCCAGCCTGACACCGGGCAACGTAGCGACCGCGTCGGCCACGTGCCGGAACACGCCGTCCACCGACGCCGGGTTGGCGACCAGCCCAACCCGGTGGCCGTCGAGCCGGGAGGCCAAGCGCGCGGATCCGAGGGTAACGGGCACGGGAAGATTATAGGGCGCCCGCGACCCCGCCGGTCCAGGGCTGGACCGAGTGCGCGTCCGGAGCCCCGTGCTAAGATGCCGTGACAGGTCCAGAGCTCGTCGATGACCGCGCCCGTTCCTTCCTCCGACTCCGAACACCCGCCGGGCCGGCCTGTTGCGACGCCGGCCGTGCGTCCGTTTTTGAAATGGGCGGGCGGCAAGCGCCAGCTCTTGCCCAGACTCCGGGAGTTCTATCCGGAGGCCTTCGCGGCCTATCGCGAGCCGTTCCTTGGCAGCGGGGCCGTGTTCTTCGATTTGGTGAACCAGGGCCGACTCGACGGACGCCGCACGTTCCTGACCGATACGAACGCTGATCTGGTCGGGTGCTATTTACGCCTGCGAGACGAGCCGGAGACCGTCATCCGGTGCCTACGACGCCTCGCGGTGGGCTACAGACGGGATCCCAAAGGACACTACTATCGGGTACGAGAAAAGAAGTTCAATCCTGCGCGACAGGCCATGTCGAATGGAAATGGCATCGAGAGCGGTCGATACACCGCCGACCTGGCGGCCATGCTTGTCTACCTGAACCGGACTGGCTTCAACGGGCTGTTTCGGCTGAATGCGAGCGGCCTGTTCAACGTGCCACTCGGTCGGTACTCGAATCCGTTGATCTGTGACGAAGAGAACCTTCGGCACGTGGCGGCGGTGCTTGCGGCGTCTGCTATTTCGATCGAACAGGTCCGGTATGTGGACGGGTTGGCACAGGCCAGCGAGGGTGACTTCATATACCTGGACCCACCGTATGCACCAGTGAGCGCGACCGCACAGTTTACCGCCTATACGTCCGAGGGGTTTTCCACCGCCGATCAAGCGGAGTTGCAGCGGACTATCATCAGACTCGCGAGAAAGGGGTGCTCGGTCATGCTCAGCAATTCCACCGCGCCGGCGGTCGCCGAGCTCTACGATGGCAACCGGGACGCCGAGCGTGCCGGCTTGCGCCCCTACAAGATTCCGGCGAAGCGGGCGATCAACTCGGACCCCTCTGGCCGCGGGCAGGTGCTCGAGTACCTCATCACGAACATTCCGAAGAGAGTGAGCTAGATGCCGGGTGGAGCAACGGCGGTTGCTAGTGGCGCGGACCTCGAGCGAGAGGTGGCCGCGCTGGCTAGCCGGGTTGGCCTGGACGTTCAACGACAGGTCAAGGTCGGTCGACGTCTGTGGGGAGCCGAGCGGGCGATCGATATTGTCGTCAGCCGACCCGTATCAAACCAGAGCTTGGGGATCGAGTGCAAATGGCAGGGTGGGGGCGGTTCGGCTGAAGAGAAGATCCCGGCCACGATTCAGGACATCGTAGCGTGGCCCATTCCTGGACTGGTCGTCTTCGCCGGGCAGGGCTTTTCAGCCAACATGACGTCGTATCTGCACTCAACTGGCAAGGCCGTTTCGTTTGACGATTTGGAGGGATGGTTAAGGCTATTCTTCGGTCTTGCTGACTACCAGTCGGAAAGGTAGGTCCAGCTCGCTGAACACAGAGCGGATTTTCGTAGTCGCCGGTATGTCTGGGACGGGCGGCCGTTCGACGTCCCCACGGACGCTGGCCGGGCGGAGATTCGACCGGAGCCGATCGACCGATGGCGCGCCCAGGGGTCGTGCGACGAGGAGCAGGCCATGGCGGTGAAGGTAGGGTGGACAGGGCGGGTCTACGAAGACTTCGAGGTTGGCGACATCTACCAGCACCCGCTGGGCCGGACGGTGCTGGCGGCGGACAATACCTGGTTCACGCTGCTATCGATGAATACGAATCCGATTCACTTCGACCACGCCTATGCGGCGAAGACGGAGTTCGGCCGGCCGCTGGTCGACTCGACGTTCACGCTGGCCGTCGTCACGGGTCAGTCGGTCAGCGATCTGTCGCAGAACGTGATGGCGAACCTGGGGTGGGACGAGGTGCGGTTGCCGAGTCCGGTATTCGAGGGGGACACGATCTACTCCAGCAGCGAGGTGCTGTCAACACGGGAATCGCGGTCGCGCCACAACGTCGGTATCGTGGCCGTGAAATCGACCGGGTTCAATCAGGACGGTAAGATCGTCATCGAGTTCAAGCGCACCTTCATGGTTTACAAGCGCGAGCACGTCCCGCCCAAAATGCGGCCGCCGGAGCCGGGGAGGTAGGGTGCGTGGCCTTGGGGGTACGTTGAGGTGAAGGCGAGAGATACGAGCGTTGGACGCGTCACGTGGGGTGGCGTCGCGCTGGCCGTCGTGCTGACTGCGGGCTGTGGCGACCCCTTGCCGGTGGTCGACGGCGACCTGGCCTTCGTCGGCGTCAACGTGCTGCCGATGACCGCCTCGAGTGTTCCAGTCGTGCTGGAGAACCGGACGGTCGTGATTGCCGACCGGCGAATCGCGTCGATCAACCCGGCCGATGAGGTCCAGGTCGGTGACGAGGTCGAGGTCATCGTGGCCGCGGGGCAGTATCTGATGCCGGGTCTTGCCGAAATGCGCGGCTACCTGCCCGACCCCAGGATGCTGCCGGCCGACGCGAAGAACCTCCTGTTCCTCCACGTCGCGAATGGGGTGACGACGCTGCGCGCTGTGCAGGTCGACCGGCCACGGTTCGCCCTGCGCGACCAGATTGCCAGAGGCGAGACCTTCGGTCCCCGCCTGTTTCTGGCGAGCCCGCCGCTGAGTGGGGCGCGGGTCACCATGCCGACGCAGGCCGAGCAGCTGGTGCGCGAGTACAAGGAGCGCGGGTACGACCTCGTCGAGGTCGACGGGGACCTGACGCTCGATGTGTTCGACGCCATGGCCGCCACGGCGAAGGAAGTCGGTATTCCGTTCGGTGGCCAGGTGTCAGACCGGGTCGGGCTGCTCCACGCGCTCGCGGTCGGGCAGGGGTCGATTGACAACCTCGACGGTTACATCCAGGCGTTGGTTCCGGAAGAGCGCCGGGTGGCGGATCCGTCTGGACAGATCGGCGCCGTGATGCCAACGGTAGACGAACGGCGGATCCTGGAGCTCGTCGCGGCGACCCGCGCGGCGGGCGCCCGGGTCGTGCCGACGATGGTGCTGTGGGAGGCGGCGTTCAACGGCGGCCGCTCGGCGGCCGAGCTGCGCGCCCGGCGGCCGGAAGTGCGATACATGCCGCCGGAGACCGTCGAGGCGTGGGAGCGGGCCGTGGCCGAGCGGCCGGCGGCGGTCGTCCCGGAGGTGGCCGACCGGGCGACCGCATTGCGCCAAACCATCGCGCAGGCGCTGTACAGCGGTGGCGTACCGCTGCTGCTGGGCACCGACTCGCCGCAGATCTTCCATGTGCCCGGGTTTGCGATGCACCACGAGATGAGGTTGTGGGTCGAGTTCGGAATGACGCCGTACGAGGTGTTGGAGACCGGCACCCGCCGGGCGGCTGAATATTTCGCTGCCACGGACGAGTTTGGGTCGATCGTCGTCGGGCATCGTGCCGACCTGTTGTTGCTGACGGCGAACCCTATCGAGGACATCGCCAACCTCGCCAGACGCGCCGGGGTCATGCTGAACGGCCGCTGGATTCCGGAGCGGCAGATCCAGGCCCGCCTCGCGGAGATCGCCACGTTCTACGGGAACTGACACCCAGGAGACAAGTATCAGGAGACGGGGACGAGAGCGCCGCCAGCCATGACCGCCCGCCACGTTCGCCGCTCGGTGCTCTTCGTGCCGGCCGTTCGGCCGGACCGGTTTGAGAAGGCCGTTGCGACCGGCGCCGACGCCGTGTGTCTCGACCTCGAGGACGGGGTCGCGTTCGCGCAGAAGGACGAGGCGCGTGACCAGGCGGTATTGCTGCTGGCCACACGACCGCCGGGCCGGACGGAGGTAATCCTGCGGATCAACGCGCCGGCCTCAGCCGTCGGCGAGCGGGACCTCGCGGCGGTGCTGGCGGCTGGGGTGCGTCCCGACGCGCTGATGGTGCCGAAGGTGGGTGGTCCCGACACCATCCACGCCCTGGACCGCCGGCTCTCACCGGCGCTCTCCGGGCTGCCGCTGATGGCGCAGATCGAGACGGCTGGAGGGCTCGCCTCGGTCGAGGGGATCGCCGGCGCTTCGCCCAACGTGGCCGTCCTGTTCTTCGGCGCCGTCGATCTGTCGGCCGAGCTGGGTTGCGCGATCGAGTGGGACGCGTTGCTCTACGCCCGGTCCAGGGTGGTGGCGGCGGCGGCGGTTGCGGGAGTCGATACGCTGGATACGCCCTTCATGGATGTGGCGGCGCCGGCGCGGCTCGGTGATGAGGCGCGCGCGGTGCGTCGCCTCGGGTTCACGGGCAAGGCCGCGATTCACCCGACACAAGTGCCGGTCATCCAGGCGGCGTTCTCGCCGGACGATGACGAGGTGGCCTGGGCCAGGCGGATCATCGAGGCGTACGAGGCCAACGAAGGCGGTGTCTTGCTCGTGGAGGGGAAGCTGATCGAGCGCCCGGTCATCGCGTCGGCGCGGCGGACGCTCGCCGTCGCCACCGCCGTCGTACGGGCCGGCCGGTAGGACGGTACTTCCCGCCTCCGCCCCGGTGCTAGCCCACACCCGCGGCGGTGCCGGCGCTCACCAGGGTCGACGCCGGTGCCGGCGTGGTCACGGCCGTCCGAGCCGGCTTCCGCATCTGCTCGACGCGGTCGTACGCCAGCGCGTTCTGGATCAGCGGCAGATAGAATGCCCCGTCGCCCAGCACCGTCACGTGCTGGTCGGAGACGGCGATCCACTCGAGGTTCCCAAGCGCCGCCCAGACGGCGGCGTGTTCCTCGACCACGTCGAGACCAAAGAACCGTTCATACGCCGCCCGGTCGACCGCGAGCCCCTGCAGTTCCTGGAACAGCAGGTGGAGCCGCAGGTCTTCGGGTGTGTAGTGGAAGCCGCGCATGGCCGGGTACCGATCTTCACGAATACACCGGAAGTACTCGTCGATTCGGACCTGGTTCATGAAGGCCCAGCCTGGCGACCGAGGGGTGCCGAAGAAGAACGAGATGCCGGCGTATCCCCAACCCCAGGCATCGAACCCGATCGCGCCGTCCTCGTCGGCCCGGAGCGGCCTGCGAAACAGCTCTTCGTAAAGATATGAGCTGGGTAGGCCCGCATCCCGCCGCTCGAAGTCGTAGGGCGTCACCTGGGTGTAACCGGCGGCCTCGAGCACTGCCTTCCCTACGCGATACATCTCGAGGTTTTCCTCGGTCGACGGCAGCTCGTCACGGTGATGGCGCGAGAAGTCGGTTCGCCCGGCGACGTTGAGCTCGTAGTGCGTGATGTGGGTGACACCGGTCGTCGACATGGCCTCGAGGTCGCGTACCATCTGCTCGATCGTTTGGTTCGGCCAGCCGAAGATCAGGTCGACACTGGCCGGTAGGCCGAGCGACTCGCACCACTCGAGCGTCTGGAATACCTGGTCGGCGCGTTGCTTGCGACCGCTGGCCTTGATCAGTTCGTCGTCGAGCTGCTGGACCCCCATGCTGATCCGCGTCATGCCGCTCTGCTTCATGGCCAGCAGCTTGTCGTGGCTGAAGGTCTGCGGAATACCCTCGAGGGTGACCTCGATCGTGGGCGGGATGTCGAACACTCCACGCACGATCTCCATCAGGCGCGGATACTGGTCCACCTTGTACAGATTCGACGTGCCCCCACCGAAGTAGATACTGGCCAGCGCGGTGCCGGCGAAATGGTCCCTGAACATGTCGCCTTCGCGCTCGAGATACTCCAGATACTCGTCGAGCTGGCGGCGGCCCGTGTAGATCTCGCTGGGAAACAGGCAGAACCCGCACCGGTCCGGCTCGGTCGGGAGGCAGTACGGCGTGCCGACGTAGAGATTGACCCGCTTGGGGATCTCCTGATTCGCCCGCGCGCGGGTTCGCAGGACCTCGTCCATTGCGATGTCCTGCTCGAGCCAGTGCACCGGCGACGGGTGGCCGTGGAGCACTTTATTACTCTGCCGGCGCCGCCGGTGCTTCTCCACGAAGGCGTAAACCGCCTGCACGTCACGCATATGAGAAACCGAATCGAACTGGCGCGGTTGATGACGCTCTGGTGGACGGGAGATGCACGCACCGCCCGCGTGAACACCGGATTGTCGACCGGACGGGGCGGGTTGTCAACCCGCGGTCAGCGGATCTTCGCGAGCACCGCGTGCTGGTAGTTGAACTCGACGCCTGTGGGCCGCGCCGGCAGCGGCAGCTCGACCCTGACTTCCGTCCTGTCGACCCACACTCGGTGCGTCATCGGGGGCCGATCGTCGAAGGTCAGCCGGACCGGCACCGGCATCTTGAAGCCGTCAGCGACGTCCTCCTGCCGGATCCGTCCATGCAGGACAAACGGTGACGAGCTGTCGACGACCGGACTCACCTCCAGTTCAGGGCGATAAGTCGGCACCTCCACGCCGTAGACCCACTGGTCGAAAAACCAATCCATCGGCTCGCCGAAGGCGCGCTCGACCGCCGCTTCGAAGGAGCGGGTCGACATGGCGCCTTCGAGGTGGTCGGCAGCGTAGGTGCGCATCAGCTCCCGGAACCGCTCGTCGCCGTCGGTCGCCGGGTCGAGTAGCATCGACCGGAGCATGTGCAGCACGTAGGCGCCCTTCTCGTAGACCAGGATTCGGTAGTCGAACGGCGTCTCGCCCGAGTTTAGCCGATAGCCGACTGCCAACGCGCCGGACTCGTGTCCATCGCTCCGCCGCAAAACTTCCGGGCGGAACCCGTAGTGCCGGAGCCCAATCCCCTGTCCCACTTGTCCCTCGCCGAGCACGTCGAACCGCCAGGCGTCGATCATCTCCAGGAACTGGTCCGGCTTCTCGAGCCCATGCAGTGTGTAGAGCGCTGCGGCGTAATGGGCGAAGCCCTCCGACATCCACTGGTCGCGGTAGTCCTCCCAGTCGATCGCCGCGCCCCACCACTGGTGCGCCACCTCGTGCGCCCGGAACAGCTCCGATTCCCCGGTGTGTAGCTCGCCGAACGTCTGATACGACAGCAGCAAGAGCCCTGGGAATGCCTGTCCGCCCAACGTCGGCGTTTCGGTGACGAGCAGCGATGCGTACGGAAACGGCCCGAAGTAGTCGGTGTAGAGGCGAATTGAATCGGTCAGGTCGGCAACCGTCTTCTCGCGGTTGCCCGGGGCGAAACCCAGGTGGTTATCGTTGCCGTAGACCGACAGCGCCGGTGGCGCATTGCCGTTGACATCGGTGACGTCAAATCGCCCGTAGTGGAACGCCATGCCCCGGACCGGTTCGCGGTTGGTCCACCGCATGATTCGGGTGTCGGCCTCCACCCGCTCTTCGGCCAACGTGCCGCCGCTGGCGACCCGATACCGCTCGGGCACACGAAAGGTCAGGTCGAGCTGGCTGGCGCGGTTGTCCGGATGGCGCGGGCGCCAGAACAGCGAGTCCTTGAGCCGGAAGTCGTTACTCTGGCGCAGCCGCTCGACCAGTTTGCCTTCGTAGGCCAGCTCCAGAATGAAGCGCTCGCCGGCCGCCGCCGTACTGGGCAGCGTGACCGTCACCCAGGGCTCGAACAGGTCGTCCTCGAAGCGGCGGTCGTGCCGTTCCTGCACGAAGTGGATCCGTTCGCCGGTCAGTGCGGCTGGCTCGTCAGGCTGGGTGTCCGGCGTGGCCTCGTCACGGTTCGAAGCCCCCAGCAGGTCGGCATCGGGTGCACCCACGGTCGTGTCGGGTCGCCACCGTGCGTCGGTGATCTCGAGCACCGGGCTGATCTGGAGTCGCAGCGTTCGCATCGGCTCGAGCGGGTCGATGAGCAGCGCCGCGGTGCCTTGCGTGTCCCCGTTGCCTTCGAGCGCAAGATCTACCTGGGCTCGTGGCACGTCTACTCGCGCCGTCCAGCCTTCCCGGTCCGGTTCGATCGGCCGGAGAGGCAGGCCGATCGCGGCGCCGGTCACCTCGTCGAGTGAGTCCGGGTCGACGGCGAACTCCTCGAGCACCGCGTCCTGGTGCGCCGGCCCGTAGTCGCTCAGGATGTCGAAGCTCATCCAGGTGTCGAAGACCCGCCGTCGCCGATCGTGCCGAGACAGTCGGACCTCTTCGACATTGTTTGGCTCAACCTCGATCGTTAGCCAGCCGTGATCCTCACTGTCGATGTCGGCCAGCACGTAGGTTCGTTCGGTCTGGAGCGTGCCGGCCTCCCGCCGCAGCAGGTCCTCGAGCACGCGGCTCTCCGGGTTGTCGAGTAGTTGCTCGAGTCGGTCCTCGCGCCGGTCTTCCAGCAGATCGTTGGCCTTGCCGGTGTCCCGGTCCGGTGCCGGCCTTGCCAGCTCCGTCAGCCGGTCCGCCGTGTCGTCCGTGAACCACAGCACTACCCGATCGAACGCCTCTTCGAGATGATGCTCGTCCGACAGCTTTTCGAGCTGGTGATGCTCGACGGCGTCCGGGGGGTACCCGCGCACAAGTCCGTCACCCAGGAACACCGCCGTCGAGACCACGCCGCCGATCTCGGGGGCGAGATAGACATGGCCGTCGGTCAGCTCGAGCTCGAACCGGTCGAGTTGTATCCGTCCGCCGCGAATCTGACCGGCGTGGGCGACCCGGGACTCCCGCAGATCCGTGTACAGCGGCGGCGGGCCGAGTCCCGCGTCGTCGCCATCGCCGCCGTCCTGCACCGCCGGCCCAGTGGGCGCGGTGGCCAGCGGGGAGGGTTCGGTGCCCATCCAGAGCGCGAACAGGAACGCGGCGCTGACACGGCCAACGGCAGCACGTTTCGGTGTCATGACAAGCAGCTTATCACCGGGGTAGACGTGGGTCATCAGATCCAGGCCCGTACCGCGCTGACCGCTGTGAGCGGGGTCCAGTGGCAAGCGGGTGGCGGACATGGCCGCGTCCCAGATTCGGCTGGTTTCGGCCGCAGGCATGGTGTCATCATCTCCCATGCAACGGTGGCGGCATGTCGACAGATCGAGGCGTGATGGAGACAGACGCATTTGGCCGGACCGGCGTCGAAGTGCCGCTCATCGGGCAGGGGACATGGAACCTCGGAGACGACGCGGCATCCGAGGTGCGCGAGGTCGCCGCGCTGCGGGCGGGGCTCGATCTGGGGCTGACCCATATCGACACCGCCGAGATGTATGGCGATGGCCGGTCTGAGCGGCTGGTGGCACGCGCCATCGCCGGCCGGCGCCACGAGGTCTTTCTCGTCAGCAAGGTACTACCCTCGCATGCTTCCCGTGACGGCACGACCCTTGCCTGCGAGCGGAGCCTGCGGCGGCTCGGCACCGATCATCTAGACCTGTATCTACTGCACTGGCCGAGCGGGCTGCACGCGATCGCCGAGACAATGGGGGCGCTCGAAGGGCTGGTCGCTGCCGGTAAGACCCGGTTCATCGGCGTGAGCAACTTCTCGGTCGGCGAGCTGCGCGTCGCGCAGAGTTGTCTCACTGTCGAGCGGATCGCCTGCAATCAGGTGCTGTATCACCTGGGGTCGCGCGGCGTCGAAACCGAGATCCTGCCGTTCTGCCGACGGGAAGGCATTGCGGTGGTCGGGTATTCGCCGTTCGCCCAGGGGGAGTTTCCGCCATCCGACCGCCGGCAGCACGCGGCGCTCGAGATGGTCGCCGAGTCCCACGCCAAGACGGCGCGCCAGGTGGCGCTGCGCTTCCTGACCAGCGAGGAAGGGGTCTTCGCGATCCCGAAGGCGAGCCGTACTGCGCACGTGCGCGAGAACGCGGGTGGTGCCGGCTGGGCGCTTGACGTGTCGGACTTGGAGATAATCAACGCCGTGTTCCCGGTGCCGCCGGTCGGTACTCCGCTCGAGGTCGCCTGAGGGGCATCGGCCGTCCGGCCGGCCCATCGACATCGCGCGGCGCGGCCGGGTTCTGGCCGAGGCGATGCTGATGCTCGCAGCTGCGGGACGCGGTGATATTGTGTCGAGATGTTGCCCAGACTTTCGAGTCCACCGTCATCAATACATGCCCACGATGACCGTTGCCGCTGGTGCGCGGCCCAGGAGACGGAAGCTAATGACCCTGCGCTTCAGTCGGTTGATCATGTCCCGAGAGTGGCCGTGGCTCGCGGTGTCCTTCTCATGCCTGACGGCGATGCTGCTCGCGTTGGGGGCGCCTCTGGCCGGTGCGCAGCCGAACGCCGTGATGCCGATGTGCGACCTGAACGGCTATGTGAGCCGGCCCGACGCCACGGCGCGCATTTCTGGGGACGGGCTGATTGTCGAATGGGCCGGGGCGGGAAACGAGCAGGTCCGTCTGCGGCTCGCGATTAGGCGGGGCGCTCCGGTTATTGACGAGCTGGCCCTCCGGTCCGATCGGTCGGCGGAGTGGACGCCCGTCGCGACGGATCTCGGCGTCGAGCTCAAGATCGTCGAGGGGCTCCGCCGCATCAGCAATCAGCAACTGGCGCCGCTCCGCGCGCTGGGCGTGGAGCTCACGCCAGAGGTCGTGGACCGTTACAAGTGGGATGTGTTCTGGGACGCGCCGCTCGATCTGCGCCTTGAAACACGAGGCGGGAATCCTCCACCGACCCAGGGCGTCGCGGGCCAGTCTGGTCTTCCCCGCTCGCCAGATGAGATCCGACGGGGAGCGGCGGCTTATCGCGCGATCGGATGCTCGGTGCGGTCAGACGGCCGGCGGCTCAGTGCCTCGTTCTCCGGGTTGATGCTCGGGTCGTTCTCTGGAGCGCTGGTGATCAGCGTTCACGAAGGTACGAACCTGATTCGTATCGAGGCGGTCGCGTCGACCGATCTGCCGTCGGTCGCCTACAAGTACGACGTGGGGCTCGTCGGCCTCGACCTGAGCCCTGACACCAAGGTGCACTGGCGAGACGTGGCTACCCCGGATGCAGTCGTACTCGCTCCGGGGGCCGGCCAACGATGACGCGGTGACCTTGCGGGCGGCGAACCGCCTCGTCGTGGCAGAAACCAACGGGGCGGCCATCGCCGCTTTCCCGCCCCCGCACACCTTCTTCTGGGCCCGCGAGATCGAGATCAACGTTGGCTACAACTGGTATCGCAAGGACGGCGATGCGTCGTTCAGCGTCGGTATACGTCAGGGCGAACAGGAGGCTGTCGAGCGATACCTGGCCAACTGGTCGCTCTACAGCGCGCCGCCGGGAACCGAGCAACATATGGCGGCCTACTTTTACCCGACGCTGGGCGACTCGGCCGCGGCGTTCGAGGCGGCGCTGGCCTTCACGAACGGGGACGTGTTCCGTCCGCTTGCCGGCTACCAGGTGATGGGCAGCCACTATCACACCGACCTCGGCCGGACGCTGATGGCCACCGGGAGTGTCGACTCGAGGCTGTCGGACTTCGAGGTGCTCAGGGTCGCCGGCATCAACATCGCCGGTCCCGTCGACCGGCCCCGCGATGCCACGCAGCTCGAGGAGCAGCGGTGGCTCTTCGAGGGCGCCGAGCGCCATTCTGACGAGACGTTCATGGTCCTGCCCGAGATGGAAAACAGCAACCTACTCGGCGGCCACTGGGACCTGCTGTTCTCCCATCCGGTCTACTACGTCGACGAGCGCCAGCCTGGGACGCCTCTCGTGACCGAGTCTCCCGAGCACGGGCGCATGTACCACATCGGCAGCGTTGCCGACATGATGGCGATGATCGAGGCGGAGGACATGCTCATCTACATGCCGCATCCGCGCACGAAGGGCTCGACCGGGTACCCGGACGCGATCCGGGGGGAGGCCCAGTTTCTCGACGACCGCTATCGGGGCGTGGGCTGGCGGTGGGGGATGGGATCCGACCTGTCGGAGGTCCGGCTGTCAGGCAAGCGGGTCATCCCGCTCCTCGATGACATGAATAACTGGATCGCCGGCACGTCGCTCCGGCCGAAGTATCTGCTGGCCATCACCGAGACCTACGCCAAGGCCCCCGGTGATGACGTCTACGGGAACGGACCGGTGAGCTACCTGCGAATCGGCGATCTTCCCGAGCCGGGCGACTACGCGCCGATCGTCGATGCGCTCGCTGGCGGCGACTACTTCGTCACGTCGGGCGAGGTGCTCATCCCGTCGCACCACTACGAGGGAACCGGTGCTGGCATGCAGGTCGTCGCTGACGTCGAGTGGACCTTTCCGCTGGAGTTCGTCGAGGTGGTTTTCGGGGACGGCGAACGCACGACGACCCACAGCGTGTCCGCCACGGACCTGCCGGCGTTCGGAAGCGAGACCTTCACGATTCCGTTCGACGCGACCGGACAGGCGTGGGTCCGCTTTGCCGTCTGGGACTCGGCGGGCAACGGGGCGATGACCATGCCGGTGAGGTTGAGCGAGGAGCGCTGAGGTCCGCGCGGCTCCAGACAATGTGGAATGACCTGCCCGTGAACGTGCCAGGGCCGAGGGTTGGTCGCCGTTGCTGGTTCGAGAATGTGCCGTCTGCTTGGCCATTCGCTATCAGTTCACTTTTCGTCGCCTGACAGCGAAAAGGCCAAGAAACCCTGGCCTTTCTGGAATCTGGTGCGGAAGGGGGGATTTGAACCCCCATGAGCCATTGGCTCGCTAGCCCCTCAAGCTAGTGCGTCTGCCAGTTCCGCCACTTCCGCGTGGGGGTGTCTTACTGCGGGTCGGCTGGCGGTTCGGCTGGTGGCTCGTCCGGCTCGGCTGCCGCAGTCTCCTGCTCGGGATTGATTTCCACTGGTAGCGAGGCCGGGGCGGTCGGCTGAGCCGCCGGGCCGTCGACACCACTGAGCACCGAGCTGGTGCCGCGTTGCCCCATGATGGCGAGGGTCATGGCACCGACCATGAACAGTGCGCCGAGCACGGTCGTGGCCCGTGTCAGTACGCTGGCACCGGCCCGGGCGCCGAACGCCGTCTGGCTGCCGCTGCCGCTGCCGCCGAAGGCGGCGGCGATGTCGCCACCCTTGCCCTGTTGCATCAGGACGACGGCCAGCAGGAGCAGACAGATAACCACATACAACGCGGTAAGCAGCATGGTCAGCATGATCCGTCAATTATAGCGCTAGTGGTCACTGCGGGAGGCTTCTGGCCACGATCTCGGCGAAGCTGGCCGGGTCAAGGCTGGCACCACCGACGAGCGCACCATCGACATCCGGCTGACCGTTCAGGTCGCTGACGTTAGCCGGTTTGACGCTCCCGCCGTAGATGACCCGGCAGGCCGCGGCGGCCAGGTCGCCGAACTGGGAGCCGATTTGCCGACGGATGCGCCGGTGCGCGTCGCCAGCCTGGTCCGGGGTCGCGTGACGCCCGGTCCCGATCGCCCAGACCGGCTCGTAGGCGACCACGATGGCGGCAACCTGCCCGGGTGACAGCCCGGCGAGTCCCTCGCGGACCTGTCGGTCGAGCACGTCGAAGGTCTGGTCCGCCTCCCGCTCGCCCAGCGTTTCGCCGACGCAGACGATCGGTGTCAGTCCGGCCTGCACCGTGGCCCGCGTCTTGGCGTTCACGCTGGCGTCGGTCTCGCCGAACAGCTGTCGCCGCTCGGAGTGTCCGATGATCGCCAGCGTTACTCCGGCGGCCTGTAGCATTCCCAGGCTCACCTCGCCGGTGAAGGCCCCCTGCGGCTCCGCGTGGACGTTCTGGGCCGCGACCGCAATGCGGCTGTTCGCGGCGGTCTCCACCAGCGCCGGCAGGGCCGGGAAGGGGGGCGCGATGACGATGTCGACGTCGACAACCTTCTCAATCAGGGGAGCGAAGCGGCACGCGTAGTCGACCGCCTCCTCGGCGGTCTTGTGCATCTTCCAGTTGGCGGCGACGAAAGGTCTTCTCATGGGTGCTCCGATGCCCAGGTCGCCGGTCGCGCCCTCGGGAGTGGCTCGGCCAGCGTGACCGCGGCGAGTGTTCTCAGCAGTTACCCTCGGCGGCGTCTGGCAACGCGTCGACGCCGGGTAGACGCCGTCCGGCAAGGAAATCGAGCATGGCGCCGCCGCCGGTCGAGATGTGGGTGATCCGGTCGCCGACCCCGGCCCGCCCGATCGCCGCCACCGAGTCACCCCCACCCACGATCGAGGCGGCTGCGCTGCCGGCCACCGCCTCGGCGATGGCGACGGTGCCGGTGGCGAACGTGTCGATCTCGAACACCCCCATCGGACCGTTCCACACGATGGTACGTGCCCGGGCGAGCGTGGCGGCATACCGCGCGACCGTGGCCGGACCGATGTCCACGCCGAGCCGGTTGCCGATGGCCGGGTCCTCCACTCCGAGGGTTTCGTGTGACACCCCGACCTCGAGCGTGGCGGCGACGATGTGGTCGGACGGCAGCTCGAGCCGCACGCCGCGCGTCGCGGCGTCCCGCTCGATCGCCCGCGTTGCGTCGATGAGTGCCGCCTCGACCAGTGAACGTCCGACAGGGAGCCCGCGCGCCGAAAAGAACGTGTAGGCCATCGCGCCGCCGATCAGAAGCGTGTCGATTCGTCCGAGGAGATTCTCGATGACTTCGAGTTTGCCCGACACTTTGGCACCTCCGAGAACCGCGATGAAGGGCCGGGCCGGCGACTCGAGCAGGGCGCTGAGGTGGCGCAGCTCGGCCGCCATGAGCAGCCCTGCGGCCGCCTCGGGTACATGGTTCACGATGCCCACGGTCGACGCGTGCGCGCGATGCGCGGCACCGAAGGCGTCGTCGACGTAGCAGTCGGCCGGCGCCGCCAGGGTCTCGGCGAACACCGGGTCGTTGGCCTCCTCGCCAGGGTGAAACCGCAGGTTCTCGAGCAGCACCACCCCGCCAGGCCCGGCATGCGACACCGCCCCGGTTACGGCGTCGCCGACCGCATCCGTGGCGAACACGACCGGACGGCCGAGCAGCTCGGCCAGCCTGGCCGCCACCGGTTTGAGCGTCAAGACCGGGTTCACCGTCCCCTTCGGGCGGCCGAGATGCGAACCGAGAATGAGGGTGGCGCCCCGCGCGAGCGCGTGGATCAGCGTGGGGAGCGCGGCGCGGATCCGGGTGTCGTCGCCGATGACGCCGTCTCGGATCGGGACGTTGAAATCCACGCGGATAAACACGCACCGGCCGTCGACGTCGAGCGTGTGGATGGTCCGCTTCGGCACGATAGTCGTGTCGTCGCCTGGCGGCGGTGGTTATCGATGAACGCGGCGGAGCTCAGGCTTCTCCCGGGCGCCGGCGATCAAGCCGGTGGCCGCCGTCTCCTCGGCGTCGGCCGGGTGCTCGCCCTCACAACCCCTTGTCGGCGAGGAACGTTACCAGGTCGACGCACCGGGACGAGTAACCCCACTCGTTGTCATACCAGGACAGCACTTTAATGAAATCGCCGTCCATCACTCTGGTGTAGGACGTGTCGACGATCGACGAATGGGGGTTGCCCTTGAAGTCGATCGACACCAGCGGGTCCGAGACCACCTGCAGCACACCGCGCAGCGGCCCGTCCGCCGCCGCCGTGAACGCCGCGTTCACCGCCTCGGCCGTGGTCTTTGTATGTATCTGCGCCACGAGGTCGACCACCGACACGTTCGGCGTGGGCACGCGCATCGCGATGCCGTCGAGTTTGCCCTTGAGCTCGGGCAACACTTCCCCGACGGCGACCGCCGCTCCGGTGGTGGTCGGAATCATGGAGAGCCCGGCCGCCCGGGCCCGTCGCAGGTCCGAGTGGGGCAGGTCGAGCAGCTTCTGGTCGTTGGTGTACGAGTGCACGGTGGTCATCCATCCGCGCTCGAGCCCGAACTGCTCGTGGAGCACCTTCGCGACCGGCGCCAGACAGTTGGTCGTGCAGGACGCGTTCGAGATGATCCGATGCACGGCGGGGTCGTACAGGTCGTGGTTGACGCCAAGTACCACCGTCAGGTCCGGCTGCTTCGCCGGGGCGGTAATGATGACTCGCTTGGCGCCGGCGGCGATGTGCTTGCCGGCGGCGTCACGCTTGGTGAAGAGGCCGGTCGACTCGAACACGACATCGACCGCGAGCGCGTTCCAGGGTAGGTCGGCGGGGTTGCGTTCGGCGATCACCTGAAACCGATGGTCGCCCATCCGAATGCCGTCGCCGTCCACCGTCACCGAGTCGCTGAGGTTGCCGAGCACCGAGTCGTGCTTCAGTAGATGGGCCAGCGTGGCTGCGTCGGTAATGTCGTTCACGGCCACGATCTCGATCTGGCTTCGGCCTTTCGCCGCCCGCATGATGTTCCGGCCGATTCGGCCGAACCCGTTGATGCCCACTCGTATCGCCACGCCTTTCCTCCGGGATCGGTGCGTCCCACAGGTCTGTTCCTGTGGTCCGCTGGTGCGGCGCCCGCGTCGTGCTGAGACACTCGATACGGAGCGCCGCGCCGTTCGGCGGCAGCGGGACCTGCACGACGGCCCGCCAGCCGGTCAATAAACATTCCATTCTAGGCCTGCGGGTTGTCGTGGTCAAACCAGCCGACGTATACTCGCGGCACTAGACGTCCCGCCGATGTATTTCCTGTACAGCCTGGCCATCATCTGCTACGCGGTCCTCCTCGCGCCTCGGCTGCTGTACGACGCGGTCCGTCATGGCAAGTACATCGGCACGCTGGGCGAACGCTGGGGGCGCCTGCCCCCGGTGATCAACCCGCTGTGCGGGCCGTCGATCTGGATCCACGCCGTGTCGGTCGGCGAAGTGTTGGCGACTCGCGCCCTGATCCCGGCGCTGCGTGACCGCTATCCAGACCACACGCTCTGGCTGTCGACCACGACTCAGACGGGCCGGACGGCGGCGCTCGGGTTGGCGGAAGTCGACGGGCTCTTCTACTTCCCGTTTGACCTGCCGCCAGTCGTGGCCAGGGCGCTCGACCGGGTCCGTCCGCGGCTGTTCATCATGGTCGACACCGAGCTATGGCCCAACCTGTTGCGGCAATGCCGGCGGCGCGGCGTGAAGACCATGCTGGTCAACGGGCGCATCTCGGATCGGTCGTACCCGCGGTATCGCCTGGTTCGTCCGTTTTTCCGACAGGTACTGGCGGGTGTCGACCGCTGTTGCGCACAGAGCGAGGAGTCGGGACGCCGGTTGATCGATCTCGGCGCTCCACAGTCCAGGGTCACCGTGACCGGGAACTTGAAGTTCGACACCCTGCCGGTGCCCGAGTCCGGATCGCCGAGGGTGCGCCACGGCGTGTTGCGCGCGTTCCGGATCGCCGAGGGACGGATGGTTGTCATGGCCGCGAGCACCCACCCTGGAGAGGAGACGCCGGTCCTCGAGGCGTTCGAGCGGATCGCACACCGCGACCCGGACGCGTTACTGGTCCTGGCGCCGCGCCGTCCGGAGCGGAGCGGCGACGTGGTGGCGTTGGCAGCCAGACGCGGGTTCGAGACGGTGCGGCGGAGTGAGCTCCCGGTCGACGGGGAACCGCTCGCCGCGGTCGTGGTGCTCGACTCGGTGGGCGAGCTCGCGACCCTGTTCCAGATTGCGACGGTGGTGTTCTTGGGCGGTAGTCTCGTTCCGGCAGGCGGGCACAACTTGCTCGAGCCGGCGGCCTGGGGCAAGCCGGTCGTCTTCGGGCCCCACATGGAGAACTTCGCCGAGATCGCCGAGCTCTTTCTCAAGAACCGGGCCGCGCGTCAGATCCACACAGCCGGCGCGCTTGAGCCGGCGCTGTCGGGCCTGCTGGGTGATCCGGTGCAGCGCGCCGCACTGGGCGCCGCCGCCAGCGTGCTGGTCCAGGCGCATCGCGGTGCGACCGATCGCAGCCTCGCCGCGCTGGCGGCGCTGCTCCCGCCGACCGGTGGTTCCCCGGCCGACGTCGTGATGCCCTTTCGGAAACGCCGTGATGCTCCATCTGCTTAGCCGCCTCTATGACGAAGCCGCCTGGCGGCGGCGCCGCTGGTACGCACGGCGACCTGACGCGCGCCGGCGGCTGAGCCGGCCGGTCATCAGTGTCGGCGCGCTGGCCGCGGGCGGCAGCGGGAAGACGCCGCTGACTGCGCATGTGGCGCGGGTCCTGCTGGCGATGGGGGAACGGCCGGCCGTCCTGAGCCGTGGGTTCGGTCGAGCCGACCCGCGGGATGGTGCGGTCGTGGTGCGCGACGCCGAGCGGGTCGTCGGCGACCTGGCGACCGCCGGCGACGAGCCCTGGATGCTGGCTCGGGCGTTGGATGGTGTGGCCGTCGTCGTGGCGGCCGACCGGTATCTGGCGGGTCGTCTGGCAGAGGCCCGCCTCGGCGCTACGGTGCATCTACTCGACGATGGGTTCCAGCATTTTCAACTCGAACGCGGCACGGATCTATTGGTCGTCTCGCCGGCTGATCTCGACGATCCGGTCGTGCTCCCCGCCGGCAGGCTGCGGGAGCGGCTGGCGACTGCGCGATACGCCGATGCCGCGCTCGTCGTTGATGCTTCCGCCGAGCGGCGGGCGTGGATCGAGGAGCGGCTGGGTCTATCCCGCTGCTTCGGCGTGCGTCGTTACGTCAGACCCGCCGTGGTGACCTCGCCAGACCTCGAGCCGGAATGGCTCGTGCCCGGCGAGCGGGTTTTGGCTGTAGCCGGGATTGCCCGGCCCGATCGGTTTTTCGATGATGTTCGCAAGGCCGGGTTTGATGTCGCGCGTACCCTGCACTTTCGCGACCACCATCGCTACTCGTCCCGCGATGTCGCGCAGATTCAGGCCGAGGCCGTGACGGCCCGGGCGCGGGCGATTCTCACGACCGAGAAGGACGGTGTTCGCTTGGAGGCGTGGATTCCGTTTGAACCTCCTCTGGTGACGCTGCCGCTGATCCTCGGGGTTGAACCGGCTGACGAGTTCCGGGCGTTTCTCGCCGACCGGCTCGCCGGCGAGAGGACCGCCACCGTATGACGCCGCCGCTGGAACGATCTGTGGCGCGGGTCCGCCGCCATCGGCCGGCCCGCCACCGGCTGGAGTATCTGGCGGTGCTAGGTGTCAGACTGGCGGTGCGCCCGATGCCACGGCGGTGGCTGATCTCGGTGGGTCCCTGGCTGGGTCGATTGTTCCATCGTCTGGACCGGCGGCGGCGCGAGACGGCGGTGGCGAACGTCCGGGCCGCATTCCCGGCGCGGAGCGACGCCGAGTGTCGCGCGATCGTTCGCGACGCCTTCGCCAACCTTGGGCGGCACGTCCTCGATTTGCTGCGATTTGACACGATGCGCGGCGATCAGGTGAAGGCGTTGGTGGAGTTCGAAGGGGAGGAGCGGGTCGAGCAGGCGCTGGCAACGGGGCGCGGGGTGATGTTCTACACCGGTCACTTCGGGTTCTGGGAGCTGCAGATCATGGTGCATGCGGCTCGCTTCGAGCCGATTCTCATGGTCGCGCGCACGCTGGACAACCCCCTGCTCGAGGCCATGATCGAGCGGGTGCGCACCCGCGTCGGCACCCGCGTCATTCCCCGGCAGGGCGCGGTGCGTGGTCTGCTGCGGGCGTTGCTCAGACACCAGTCGGTCGGGATGATGATCGACCAGCACATACAGGATCGGAGCGCGGTGATCGTGCAGTTCTTCAACCGCCCGGCCGCCACGACGTCGGCGATCGCGACGCTGGCATTGCGTGCCGGGGTACCGGTCATTCCGGTCTTCGCGCTACCGCTGCCGGGCGGCCGCTACCGTATGGTCTACGAGACACCGGTGAAGATGCCGGACCCGGAAAGCGCCGACGCGGTGCGCGTTCTAACGCAGCGGTGTACCGATGTGCTAGAGACGTACGTACGCCGCTACCCGGAGCTCTGGCTCTGGATGCATCGCCGCTGGCGAGCGGCCGACGCGGCGGCCGGATCCGGCGGGCCGCCATCGACGGAGACCAGCCGTGCCCTTGCCGCCGGGGCCGTCGGGACGAGCGGAGACTGAACGCGCGCCGTCGCCGCTATCGTCGCGGGAGCGCGCCCGGGTCCGGACTTGAGACATGCGCGTACTAGTGCGGACACCGAACTGGCTCGGCGACATCGTCATGGCGCTGCCTGTGCTCGTCGCCATGCGTGCCCATTTCTCTGGTGACATCCTAGCGGCCGGGGTGCCAGGCGCGTTCGCGCCACTGCTGGCGGCCGTGCCGGCCGTCGACGAGGTGGTGCCGCTGCGCCGGGATGGCCGCCGCGGCTGGCGGGCGCTCGACGCCGAGGCCGTAACGATGCGGCGCGGTCGCTTCGACGTGGCCGTGCTGCTGCCCAACTCGTTCGGTGCCGCCTGGGCCGCTCGGCGTGCCGGAATCCGCGAGCGATGGGGGTTCGCGACCCAGGGGCGCCGGCCGCTGCTGACGCGGGCGGTGTCGCGTCCGCGGCGGCGGACACCGCCCTTGCACCAGGTCGCCTATTACCAGCAGCTCATGCGCGGTCTCGACATCGAACCGGTGGCGCCGGCCCCGCGACTGGTTGCGCCACTCGATATGGTCGCGGGTGCCAGGAGTCTGCTCGTGTTGGCCGGTGGCGACCGCATCCGGCCGATGGTCGGCATTGTCCCGGGTGCCGCCTACGGGCATGCCAAGCGCTGGTTTGCAGACCGCTACGCGCGCGTGGCCGACCGTCTGGTCCAGGAGCTCGGGGCGTCGGTCGTGCTGCTGGGCAGCGCGCACGACCGCGATGCCGGCTATGCGATAGAATCCTCGCTCGCGGCGGCGGACGGGACCGGACCGGGCCCTGGCGTCGTGAATCTGATCGGTCGTACCGATCTCTCCCAGTTGATCGGCACGCTGGCGTGCTGCTGCGCGGTCGTCTCGGGTGACTCCGGTTCGATGCATCTGGCAGCGGCGCTGGGGGTACCGGTCACGGCGATTTTCGGTCCGACCGACGATCGGGTGACAGCGCCGGTCGGGTCGCACGAAGTGTTGACCCATCCGGTCTGGTGCCGGCCCTGTTTCCTGCGTGATTGTCCGATCGACCACCGTTGTATGACAGGTATTACCGAAGATCGGGCGTTTCGGGCCGTGGCCGGCCAGGTGGTGGGGTTTCGCCCGAGGGGGGACTCGTGAGGCCGGCGGTGTTCCTGGACCGGGACGGCACGATTAACGAGGACGTCGGGCACGTGGACCGTCTCGAACGACTGACCCTCTTCCCGGCCAGCATCGATGCGGTCCGGTTGCTCAACCAGGCCGGGTGGCCGGTGGTCGTGGTCACGAACCAGGCCGGCGTGGCCGCCGGACTGGTGGACGAGGCGTTCGTGCACGAGGTCCACGACGTGCTGCGTGGTCAGTTCGCGGACGGCGGCGCTACTATCGAGCGTTTCTACTACTGTCCGCACGATCCGCATGCGGTGGTCGACACCTACCGCCGCGACTGTGATTGCCGCAAGCCGGCGCCCGGCATGATTTACCATGCCGCGGCGGACCTGGGGCTCGACCCGACGCGCTCGTATGTGGTCGGCGACAAGTGGAGCGACGTGGCGCTTGCGCGCCACGTCGGAGCGACCGGCATCCTGGTCCGGACCGGGTATGGTGTCACCCAGGCTGCGCGGCCGGATTGCCCGGCGGATGCCGTCGTGGTAGCCGACCTCATGGCGGCGACTGTCCGGATTCTCGAACAGCGGTCCGTCGTGGAGCCGGGCCGACCACCGACCTCGCGAGCCACCTGGAGCACGTCCGTACAATGATTCCGCCGTCGGTCCACCCAGAACCTGGCGATCACACGCTGTGCGAGCGGTTGGCCCGTTTGGTCGAGCAATTCGGGCGGCCCCGGATCGCGGTGGTCGGCGACCTGATCGCCGACGAATTCGTCTACGGGCGGCTGGACCGGGTCTCGCGCGAGGCCCCGGTGCTGATTCTCAAGTACGACTCCACCGAGGTCACTCCCGGTGGCGCCGGTAACGCCGCGCACAACATCGCGGCGCTTGGCGGGGTGGCTCGGTTTGTGGGGCTGATCGGGGCCGACGACGTTGGTCGCCGGCTTCGTCGGAGCTTCCCGCGCCGTGTTGTCAAGACGGGCCTAGTCAGCCCGGCGGGCTTCCACACGCCGATCAAGACTCGGATCCTCGCCGGCGGTCTTCACTCGGCACGCCAGCAAGTAGTGCGGATCGATCGCGATGGCCCCGTGATAGACGGTGCGATGCGCGCGGCGGTGGCCAAGGCGGCCGCCGTGGCGGTGGCCGGGTGCGACGCTGTGGTCGTGTCCGATTACGGCGGCGGCGTGGTCACGCCGGCGCTCGTTGCGTCCATCAAGCGACAGATGCCCAGGCGGGGTCGTCGTCCGGCGGCGCCGATTCTGCTCGACTCGAGGTACGCGCTCCTGCGGTATCGTGGCGTCACGATTGCGGCGCCAAACGAGTCGGAGGTGGAGCAGATGCTAGGGATGACCGTCGGGGACGACCCGCGCGCGCTCGAGCGTGCCGGACGCGCGATTCTCGATCGGACCCGGATGCGGGCCACCCTAATCACACGCGGCAGTCGCGGGATGGCACTGTTCGAACCAGGCCGCCCTACCCAGCATTTGGCTATCTACGGCAGCGACGAAGTGGCGGACGTAACGGGCGCCGGCGACACGGTGATCGCGACGATGGCCATGGCGCTGAGCGTCGGCGCTTCCTGCGCCGAGGCGGCGCTGCTCGCGAACTATGCGGGGGGGCTGGTCGTGATGAAGCGCGGCACCGCGACCGTCAGCGCCTTGGAGTTGCAGCAGGCGTTCGAGTCGGACCTGGCGGAATGAGAGCCGGCGATGGGGCGCCTTCGTGTTTCCCACATGATAGCCGCCGTGGCATCGTCAACCGGCGAGCTTCACGGCGGGTGGGATGCATCGGCGGCCGAACGCCGGCGTGGTTATGAAACGGGCCACGAGTGGCGCGGCGACGACCGGGGTCGTGCTGACCGAAACAGAGCTGCTCGGGCGGGTGCGCGCCGACCGGGCGGTGGGGCGTACGTTCGCGTTGGCCAACGGATGCTTCGACGTACTGCACGTGGGGCACGTGCGCTATCTGGCTGGGTCGGCGGCGGAGGCCGACCGGCTGATCGTGGCGGTCAACGACGACGCCTCGGTGGCGACGCTGAAGGGGCCGGGACGTCCTCTTCAGACCGCGGCCGACCGGGCGGAGCTGATCGCGGCGCTGCGGATGGTCGACTACGTTGTAGTGTTTCCAGATGTGACGGTCGGTCGCCTGTTGATTGCGCTCGAGCCGGAGGCCCATTGCAAGGGCACTGACTACACGGTGGAAACGGTGCCTGAACGGGACGTAGTCTGCGCCTATGGCGGCCGGACCGTCATCGTCGGCGACCGGAAGGACCATTCGACTAGGGACGTCGTCGCTCGCATCCGCGCGGGTCGTGACGCCTAGCCGCCCATGGTGACACCCGCGTTGCAATGAGAACCGTCGCGATCTGTACAGCGGTCGGCCTGGGGAAGGCGCGACGCGGGGGCACAGTGGGCATGTGTGACCGAGGAGGCACGCCGTCTAGCCGGGATGCGGGGCCGGTCGAGTGCAGCCCGGGGTTTCAGCACGGGCTCCTAGCATGCGCGCGATCCTAATCGTCCGTCTGGGGGCCCTGGGCGACATCGTCCACGCCATGCCGGTCGCGGCGGCGCTTCGCGCCCGGTTCCCAGACGCCCGGATTGACTGGGTAGTCGACGAACGTCACCGCGAGTTACTCGAGCTCGTTTCGGTCGTCGACCGGCAGATTGTGCTGCGGACTAGGTCCGCCGGGCTCCTGCGCCGGATGACGGAGCTGCGTCGCACGCTGATGCGCGAATCGTATGACATCGCGATCGACGTACAGGGGCTGTTGAAGTCGGCGGTCGTGGCCCGGTTGAGTGGCGCTCGCCGTGTCCTCGGGTTCACCCCACCACAATTACGCGAGCAGGCGGCTCGTGTCTTCTACACGGAGACCCACGATCCTGGTGACACGGCGCACGTGATCGAGAAGAACCTGACCCTTGCCGCCTCACTGGGAGCAGACGTGTCACGGATCCGGTTTCCCCTGGTGTTCTCTGCCTCAGCGGCGCTCGATGCCATTCGCGACCGCCCGGCGCTGGCGGGCGAGACCCCGTTCGTCGTGCTCAACCCCGGTGCTGCTTGGCCGAACAAGCGCTGGCCGCCTGACCGCTTCGGGGCGATCGCGCAATGGCTCCGCCGGGAGCGCGGGTTGAGCTCGGTCGTCACTTGGGGGCCCGGCGACGAGGCGATGGCGGCGGCGGTGGTCGATGGGTCGGCCGGCGCAGCCGAGTTGGCGCCGTCCACCTCCATCGCCGACCTCATTGCCATCATGCGCGAGGCGGCCCTGGTGGTGTCGGGGGACACTGGTCCGGTGCACCTGGCGGCGGCGGTTGGCACGCCGATCGTCGGCATCTACGGTCCGACCGACGCGACCCGGAACGGCCCCTGGTCCGCCGCCGACGTCACGGTGTCGCGTTTCGGCGACTGCGGCTGTCATCACCAGCGGCGCTGTCGTGTTACCCGATGGTGTCTCGACGGTATCTCGGCCGATGACGTGACCGCGGCGATCGCATGCCGGCTCGACACGCGATGACGGTAGTGTCGGCGGTCCGAGGCGATCGCGACCGGTTCGAGTCACATGGGAGGCACACGTGGTGAGCGAGGTTACATCCGTCCCGGTGTCGGCCTGGCTCATCCGGGTCGCGCGTCTCCGCGTGACCGTCGGGTTCGGCGTGGCCGCGGCCGCGTTCTCGCTGGCGCGCCCGTCGTGGCTGTCACTGGCGGCTGGCGCCGCCGTGGCGCTGGTCGGGGAGTCATTACGGGTCTGGGCGGCCGGACATCTTGAGAAGGGGTCCGAAGTGACGACGTCCGGTCCATACCGGTGGATGCGGCACCCGCTCTATACCGGGTCCGCTCTACTGGGAGCCGGTTTCGCGGCGGCGTCGCGTCACCCCGTGGCCGCTGTGCTAGTGGCGGTGTATCTGATCGGTTCGCTGGGGGTGGCCGCCAGGTTGGAGGAGGCTACCCTCCGCGTCAAGTTTGGAGACGCCTACGATCGCTACGCTGCGGGTGGGGCAGAGGGGCCGGCCAGGCCGTATTCGCTGCATCGGGCGCGTCGCAATGGTGAAGCCCAGACGGTGCTGGGGTTGCTGGCGGCGCTGGCGATTCTGGCCATGAAGGTTCTCTTTGTCGATTGACCCGGGTTGGTCGGCTGCATCTATAATGGGGTGTTTGGTGTCGTCGCGGGACATGAGCCGGAGCCGGGCGGTTAGCTCAGCTGGTAGAGCACCGGCTTTACACGCCGGCTGTCACAGGTTCGAGTCCTGTACCGCCCACCAGCCCTTGCGCGCTGATAACTTCGGCACGCCACGGCCAGGCAAGCCAGTCTTCGATTCTCAGCCGGCTTCCCGAATGCCGGTGAGAGGGCGGGCTAAGCGGTGGGTGAGGGTCCTGTAGACGGCGAATTGGGCACAACGGGCACGAGACGACTGCGGGGTCGTAGTTCAGCTGGTTAGAACGCCGGCCTGTCACGCCGGAGGTCGCGAGTTCGAATCTCGTCGGCCCCGCCACTTTATTTATCGGTCTACGGATATGCGGACCCCGTGACGGGGGGGGGGCGGTTGTTCGTGCCTCGTCCGCTCGGATTACGCGGGGAGGCGTCCTCGTCTTCCGGCCCAGGTGTGCCGGCGCATCTGCCTGGGGGTTGGCCAACCACCGCGTGCTACGATGCGATCACGGAACGAGTGGGTCGCATCCATGAGACTCAGCGATATCAAGGGTCACGAACTGATTCGGCGACTAGTCGCTCGGGCGGTGGCCCGGGATCGGCTGCCGCCGTGTCTGCTGCTCACCGGTCCCGACGGCGTCGGGAAGCGACGGGTCGCGCTGGCGCTGGCGGGGCTGCTGAACTGCGAGGCCGTGAGGGTCCAGGAGACGGCTGGCGCGGCGGCGTTTCCCGATGCCTGCGGTGTGTGCGGTCCCTGTCAGCGGATCGCCCGCGGTGTGCACACCGACGTGATCCTCATCGATCCGGGCGAGACCGGGTCGATCAAGATCGGCGCGGTCCGGACCGCGGTCGACCAGGCGGCGTTCCGGCCGTTCGAAGGCCGGCGCCGTGTCGTCGTCATCGACGACGCCGATCGGCTGGTCCCGGCGGCGCAGAACGCGCTGCTCAAGACGCTCGAGGAGCCCCCGCCGGCTTCGGTGTTCCTGCTCGTGACTAGTCGGCCGCACCTCCTACTGGCGACCGTCCGGTCTCGGTGTCCTGTGCTGAGGTTCGGTGGCCTGCCGACCGACGCGATCGCCGACATCCTCGTGACCCAGCATGGTTTTGATGCGACCGCGGCCCGCGCGGCGGCGGCGTCGGCCGACGGCAGTGCGGCCCGCGCGATTGAGGCCGGCTCGGGTGACTATGTCCAGGTGCGGCAGAGCGCCGCGGAGGTGCTGCGAACGCTGGCTGCGGCACCGAGCCCAAAGGGTCGTCTGGTGGTGGGCAAGACGCTGGCCGGGGCGCGGCGCGGCGGGCGGTCGAGCGCCGCAGGGGATCGTGAGACACTGACCCGCCGGCTACGCGCGCTCGCATCGTTGCTGCGCGATCTACAGGTGCTGTCGGTCCGCGGCGACCCCGACTGGCTGGCGAACGCCGATCTTGGTGCGGAGTTGGCCGAGTTGGCTCGGTCGTACGACGCCGGCCGCGCTGGTCACGGTTTTGCCAGCGTCGATCGCGCGGTACACGCGCTGTCACGGAACGCCAGTCCCAAGGTAGTCGTGGATTGGTTGACGTTGCAGCTCTAGGTAGCGTGGGGCTCCGCTCCATGTGCCGGCTCGGTCGCTCGCGAGGGCACTATGCCCCGCACCGTTCGCGGGCTGGCATGTGCGCGACGTGGCTGTCACCGATGGTCTCGACGGGTATAGGGTTCTCGTTGTGGACCGCATAATGGAACGGGTACGTCCGAGCGGAAACCAGGCAGCCAGATGACCAGCGCGCCAACCCCCCGCTTCGTCAGCGTCAAGTTCGACACGGTTGGGCGGTCGCGCACCTTCTTGCTGCCGGACATCGATTTCGACCCGACGCTGAGCCCGGGCGAGTCGGTGGTCGTTCAGATGGGTGATCGGCGGGCGTACGGTTTCGTCACGCCCACCGTGCCGCAGGTAGTGGAGCGAAAGGCGCCTCGCGCTGACGCGCCCACGCGCGTGTTGCGCCGGGCGTCCCACGAGGACGTGCTCCGTCGGTTCCGGCACGAGCAACGGGAGCGCGAGGCCAAGCGGGTGTGCGAGCTGAAGATCCGTGAGCGCGGGCTCGCGATGAAGCTGGTCAGGGTCGAGCAGTTGTTCGACGGATCGAAGCTCGTATTCGTCTTCACCGCCGAAGGGCGGGTCGACTTCCGGGAGTTGGTGCGTGAGCTGGCCGCCGAGTTCAGGGTCCGGATCGAGATGCGGCAGATTGGCCCGCGAGACGAAGCCAAGCTGCTCGGCGGCTACGGCACCTGCGGTCGCCCGCTCTGCTGCACCACCTGGCTGCAGTCGTTCGAGCCGATCTCGATCAAGATGGCCAAGCGCCAGAATCTCAGCTTGAACCCGTCACGTCTCTCGGGTGCGTGCGGTCGTTTGAAGTGCTGTCTGCGCTACGAGCTGCCGAACGCGAAGGGAGAGCAGCATGCGGGCTGTGCCCACGAGAGCAGCTGTGACCGATCGGCCGGCGGGTGTGGCGACGGCGGGTGTGGCGACGGCGGGTGTGGCGACGGCGGGTGCGGCGACGGCGGGTGCGGGGCCTAGCCTTCCGTGGCAAGATCCCCGATGCATTCGAAGGGTGCTGCCTCAGCCCAGCTTTATGAGGCGTTGCGGTCGAATACTGGCTGGTGTGCTCCCTCGTGGCCCCCTGTCGGGTGGGCACAGCGCCCATCTCGGTGCAGCGCGGGGTTTCACCACGGGCTGAGCGCGCGCGACAGGGCAGCCGGTGGTGGGTGGGTGACAACCCACCGACGCGACGCCTGTAACGTGGGCAGCCGTGTGCTGGCAGCCGGCTTGCTCATGCGCCGCCGTCCCAGCCGCGTCAGGAGAATCCATGCACAGAGGAGTACGGTGAGCTCCCGCGCTCGTGTGCGTGTCGGCGTGACGATGGGGGATCCGGCCGGGATCGGGCCTGAGATCGCCCTGCGGGTGGTGGCCGACCCGCGGGTTACCGAGGTGTGCGAGCCGGTACTGTACGGTCCACCGACCGGCGCCGAGCGCGAGCGGTTCTCTCCGGGTGTGCTCTCGGCCGACGCGGGGCGGGCGGCATACGACGCGGTCGAAGAGGCGGTCACCGATGCATTAGCCGGCCGGCTCGACGCCGTCGCGACCGGACCGATCAACAAGGAGGCGCTGTCGCTGGCCGGTTACGCATGGCGCGGTCACACCGAGTTGCTCGCCCATCTCACCGGCGCAGAGGATGTGGCGATGATGTTCCACTCCCCCCGGCTCCGTGTTGTGCTGGCGACCGTGCATGTTCCGCTGTCCGCCGTGCCGGGCCTCCTGACGCAGACCCGCGTCGAGACGACGCTCGCGCTCGCGGCGACGGAGTTACCGCGCTTTGGCGTCGACAGGCCGAGACTGGCGCTGGCGGGGTTGAACCCGCACGCTGGCGAAGGCGGGTTGATGGGCCTGGAGGATCGCGAGGTACTCGGTCCGGCGGTAGCGTCGGCTCGCGGGCGTGGGATCGACGTGACCGGCCCCGTGCCTGCCGACACCGTATTCCGCCAGGCGGTCGATGGTCACTTCGACGCGGTGATCGCCTGTTATCACGATCAGGGGCTGATCCCGGTGAAACTGGTCGCGTTCGGCGAGGCGGTCAACGTCACCCTGGGTCTGCCGATCGTCAGAACATCGGTCGATCACGGAACCGCATTCGACATCGCTGGCCAGGGCGTAGCCGACGAGACGAGTCTGGTGCACGCGGTCGTGCTGGCTGCCCGCCTGGCGCGAGACGCGGCCGCGCGCGGCCGGCGATCGGCGGCCAGCGCCGCGCGGGTAGGGTGACGTGCGTCGTGGTCCGGCCCGGGGTGACATGGCAGCCGACGCGCGGGACACCGAGAAGCTGATTGTCGACAACCGCAAGGCCCGGCACGACTACCATCTCTTCGACACCTACGAAGCCGGGATCGTGCTGCTCGGAACGGAAGTGAAAGCGATCCGGGAGGGCCGGGTGAATTTGCGCGACAGCTACGGCCGGGTCGAGCAGGGGGAACTGTTTCTCCACAACATCCACATCAGCCCGTACAGTCACCGGGGCTATGCGGACCACGAGCCGCTGCGTCGACGGAAGCTGTTGCTACAGAAACGGGAGATCCGGAAGCTGATTGGCAAGGTCGTCGAGCGGGGCATGACGCTGGTGCCGGTCCGCATGTACTTCAAGCGGGGACGGGTGAAGGTGGCCGTGAGCCTGGCCAAGGGCAAGCGTGTGTACGACAAACGGGAGACCGTGCGGCGGAGAGAGGCCGATCGGGAGGCGCGAGAGGCCGTCAAGGGGCGATGAGAGCACTCATCACCGGCGCCGGTGGCCAGCTTGGACTCGAGATTAGCCGTGTCTTCGCCCGGGAGGGTGAGGTGGCGGCGTTGCAGCACGCCAGGCTCGACATCACCGACCACGCGGCGGTGCTCCGGGTGACGCGCGAGATGCGGCCCGACGTCATCCTCAACTGCGCCGCCTATAACGATGTGGACCGGGCCGAGACCGACCAGGTCACCGCGATGCTGGTGAACGGGTTCGCCGTCCGCTCGCTGGCTGTGGCGGCGCGGGAGACCGGCGCGGTGCTGGTTCACTATGGCACGGACTTCGTCTTCGACGGCGAGGCGGACCAGCCGTATGACGAAGCGGCGGCACCGGGTCCGCGGAGCGTCTACGCGACCTCAAAGCTGCTGGGCGAATGGTTTGCACGCGGTGCACCACGCCATTACGTACTCCGGGTGGAAAGTCTCTTCGGGGGCGGTGCGGATGCGGCCGGCACCGGCGCGCGACGGCCAGGAGGAACGCTTGACCGGATGGTGGACGCGATGCTGGAGGGGCGCCCGGTAAGAGGGTTCACGGACCGAACGGTGTCACCGAGCTACGTCCCAGACGTGGCCGCGGCCACTGGCGCGCTCCTCACCGGCGGCGCCGGTGTCGGGCTCTATCATTGCGTCAACACCGGCAAGGTGACGTGGTTCGAGGTGGCACGAGCGGCGGCGACCCGGCTCGGGTGCGAATCGGTGGTGTCGCCGATCACGATGCGCGACGTTCAGACCTGTGCCGCCAGGCCCAGGTTCTGCGCGCTCTCGAACGACAAGATCGTATCTGCGGGCGCCGCAATGCCGACCTGGGAGGACGCCCTCGACCGCTATCTGGGACGACGTCTTAGCTCTCATCATTCATGAACACGCTACTGCGGTGACGGATGCGTTAGCATCTGCCGCGTTTAGCTCGGCCAGCCTTCCTCGACCTAGTGCACGACGACGCCTGCGTCGACTTCGGTCGCTTTTCTTGCAACCACAGGCACCTACGCCACCTTGCAACGCCCGCTCATGAATAGTGCGGGTTGGGAAACCGTCGTGACACACGCGCTGCACCGAGATCCGTCGTGATCGATGTTGCGCTCGGCTGGCCAGGCGCGATGAGGGAGCACATTGGAGCAGTGGTGACTGAGGAGCAACGCCGGATGCACGCGATGCAGTGCCGTTCGAATGCAGCGGGGCTTTCATCACTGGTTCTTCAACTCAGCACCTCGTCCACCAGTTCCGACACGAGCCTTGCGATCGACAGGCACGCCGTGAGGCCGGGCGAGTCGATTCCGGCCGCCTGGATCAGGCGTGGCTGCTGGGGGTCACGCTCGATCAGGAAATCAGAAAAAGCTGTGGCGTCCTGGCTCAGCCTGGGGCGGATGCCGGTGTCGCCCAGACGGAGGTCCCCCGGTGTCACCGACGGGAGCAGTCTGCGGGTGGGCTCGATGAACGCCTCGACCGGGAGGCGGTCGCCCTGGTGGTTGTCTTTGGCGCCCTGATACCGCGCGGTCGGGCCGATCGTGACGCTGCCCCATGTGGTAGGGGTGATGTGCACCCCGAGGTGCTCGCCCTCGGGCGCTGGCAGGGGGTAGACGGGTCGGCCCACCAGTTCGCGACCGGCGCCGACCAGCTCAGCGTACTCGCCGCGACAGGGATGGATCTGGAACACGCGGCCACCCAGCGCGGCGGACACGTCATCGGCATGCAGCCCCGCGGCGTTGACCACGGCGCGGGCCCGGATCGCCTCGGCCGGGGTCCGGACCACCACCCGGTCGGCCTCAACGTCACCGTGCACGAGCGGCGTCCCCGGTAGCATGATGGCGCCCCGGCCGGCCGCCACGCGGTGCAAGGCTCGCAGTAACCCCTCAGCCTCGACGATCCCGGTCGACGGCGACCACAACGCGGCCCGCGCGGCAACGTGCGGCTCGAGACGGCGAACCACGTGTCGATCGACGATCTGCAGATCGTCGACGCCATTCATACGGCCGCGTTCGAGCAAACCTTCGAGCGCCGATTCATCGTCGGCCGGGCCGGCGACGATCAGTTTGCCGCATCGCCGGTGCGGGATGTCTTGGGTTGCGCAGAACCGGTACAGGGCGTCACGCCCTTCCACACAAAGCCGACCCTTGAGCGAGCCCGCCGGATAATAGATCCCGGCGTGGATCACGCCGCTGTTGCGGGTGCTTGTCTCGGTGCCGAAGCGGGGATGGCGCTCGAGAAGGCAGACGGTCCTCCCGGGCCGGGCGGTTTCCGCCGCGCACGCAAGCCCGACCACACCGCCGCCGACGATGAGGAGGTCGACGTCTTCCATCCCGGGGAGACTGCTGCGTTCGAGAGTCGCTGCGCCCGCCATCGGCAACGCCTCGGCGAGAACAGGCCGTAGCTCGGACAGGACCGGCCGAAGCCTACCACGGCAGCGTGCTATATTGCTGTGGTTCGGGCGGGTGTCTGGTGCCCGCGGACAAAGAAGATGTCGAGCCCGCTAATTGAAGATCTGATCGACCGACTCCGTTCCCGGCGGGCGCATGTCGGCGTGATCGGCCTTGGCTATGTCGGTCTGCCGCTCGCAGTGGAGTTCGCCAAGGCTGGGTTTACGACGACCGGGTTTGACGTGGACGTCGAGAAGACTCGGCGTATCGTCGCCGGTGATCCATGCGGCGTGGGCGTGTCTCAGGCCGACATCGAGGCGACCGTCGCCAGCGGCCGCTTCACGGCGACGACCGACTTCACGCGGCTGGCCGATCTCGACAGCGTCAACATCTGCGTGCCGACGCCGCTGCGGAAGACCAAGGATCCGGACCTCTCCCACATCGTCGCGGCGGTCGAGGAGATCGCCAGGCACCAGCGAGCGGGACAGCTTATCATTCTGGAGTCCACCACTTACCCTGGCACCGTCGAGGAACTGGTCCAGCCGCGGCTCGAAGCAGGCGGGCTCCGCGGTGGCGAGGATTTTTTTCTGGCATTCTCGCCGGAGCGGGTAGACCCGGGCAACAAGGACTGGACCACCGCCAACATCCCAAAGGTTGTGGGAGGGATCAACGACGCGTCCACGGCGGTGGCCAAAACGCTCTACGAACAGGTTGTGAGCACGGTTGTACCCGTGTCGTCGTCGCGCGTTGCCGAGATGGTCAAGCTGCTCGAGAACACGTTCCGAGCCGTGAACATCGGGCTCGTGAACGAACTGGCGCTGATGAGTCGCGACCTTGGCGTCGATGTCTGGGAGGTGATTGACGCGGCGAGCACGAAACCGTTCGGCTTCATGCCGTTCTACCCGGGTCCAGGTCTGGGGGGGCACTGCATTCCGATCGATCCGTACTATCTCAGTTGGAAGGCACGGCAAAATGGGTTCGAGAGCCGGTTCATCGAGCTGGCGGGCTACATCAACGCCGGCATGCCCCGTTTCGTCGTCGAGCGGGTCGTCAGCGCGCTGAGTCAGAACCGCAAGCCGCTCAGGGACGCCCGGGTGCATCTGTTCGGTGTCGCCTACAAGCCGGGGGTGCGCGACGTCCGAGAGTCGCCCGCGATCGATATCGCACAGTTGCTGCAACGTGGTGGAGCCGTCGTGTCGTACAGCGACCCGTACGTGCCGAGGGTCGAGCAGGGCGAGGTGGCACTCGAGGAGGTGCCGTCGCAGATCGCCCTCGAACGTGGAGTCGATTGCGCGGTCATCACGACGAGCCACCCGGAGTTCGACTACGCGGCCATCGTGAGCCTGGCACCATGCATCGTCGACACGCGAAACGCGCTCAAGCGGTTCTCCGGTGACCATATCCACCGGCTGTAGGCGGTGTGGGGAACGTACCCCACTGCATTCTACCGGCGTTCGATCCGGGCTGTGCGGCGTTGCTCCTCGGTTGCAAATGGCCCGGTGTGTTCGCTCGTCGCGCCTTGCGCTGGCCGTGCGCGGCATTGCGACGCTAGGCGCTCGGTGTAACGTGGGGTGTTGCCACGGACTCTTGGACCGTGGCTCTGCGAAGTTGATCTCGATGTCACCAAGCTCCTAGAATCTTTGGCACCTGGTGTCCGTGTCGGGAACTCGTCACCCGACGCCCGGGCGGGGCGTCCTGCCTGGCGGCGTTGCCCTGAGTCACACGTGCTCGCTCTCCGCGTCGCGTCTTGGAACGGTCCGACGCGGCATGAGCCAGACGCCGGGATTTGCAACGTGGGTCTGTGACGCGACACTGGCGGCGAGCAAGTCATGTCCAGACGAGCCATTATCACCGGCATCACGGGTCAGGACGGGTCCTATCTTGCGGAGCTGCTGCTCGAGAAGGGGTACAAGGTCGTCGGTATAACGCGGCGGCTGAGTGCACCCAACACCGAGCGGATTGCCCATCTGCAGGGGCGGATCGACCTGCGGCCCGGCGACTTGCTCGACCAGATGTCGCTGCTGAAGGTGGTGGACGAGGTTCGGCCGCACGAATTTTACAACCTGGCTGCGATGTCGTTTGTGCCGGCGTCCTGGGACCAGCCGATGCTGACCGGGGAATTCAACGCGCAGGGGGTGACCCGTGTGCTCGATGCAATCAGGCGTATCGATACGTCGATTCGGTTCTACCAGGCTTCCTCGAGTGAGATGTTCGGGAAGGTGCGCGAGACGCCGCAGACCGAGGACACCCCGTTCTACCCACGGAGCCCCTACGGGGTGTCGAAGGTATTTGCCCACTACATCACCGTGAACTATCGCGAGAGCTACGGCCTGTTCGCGGCGTCGGGCATCCTGTTTAACCACGAGTCGCCCCGGCGCGGTCTGGAGTTCGTGACGCGGAAGGTCACTGACGGTGTCGCGCGAATCAAGCTCGGCCTTGCCGATAGCCTGACGCTCGGGAATTTAGATGCGCGCCGGGACTGGGGCTTCGCGGGGGACTACGTGCGGGCGATGTGGATGATGTTGCAGCAGGAGGAGCCGGGTGACTATGTCGTCGCGACCGGTGTCAGTCATTCGGTCCGGGACCTGGTTCAGACCGCGTTCGACCACGTCGGGCTGGACTGGCAGCAGTACGTCAAGAGCGATCCGAACCTCTTGCGACCGGCCGAAGTCGATCACCTGATCGGGGATTCGACCAAGGCGCGTACCGAGCTGGGGTGGGAGCCCGTGGTCGATTTCACGGAGCTGGTTACCAGAATGGTGGATGCCGACCTCCAGCGGCTTCGCGGGGCACCGGCGACTGGCGTGGTGGGCTCGACTCCTTGAATCGCGTTCGTCGTGACAGTTGAGCCAGTCTTGATCGCGCTCGCACGATGAGAGCCGCCGCGTCACGGGGGGCGGTGAGACATGCTGGTTAGCAAGGCTGAGCCAGCCGAGTCAGGACGGTCTGAGGCACGTTTCCCGAGTCGCTGGACCGCTGCAGAACCGTCGTCGTCGATGAGGTGCGAGCCGGCCGCATCCGTCGACCCGCGGTGGGCGAGCGGGGTCTCGGAGGTCGCATGACCAGGGCGTTGATCACGACCGTGCCGTTCGGTGAGGCCGACCCGGCATCCCTCGAGCTGCTCGACGAGGCCGGAATCGAGTACGTCATCAACCCGATAGGCCGCCGACTCACCGAAGCGGAGCTGGTCTCGCTGGTACCCGGCTTCGACGCCATGGTCGCCGGCACCGAGCCCATCACAGGGCGCGTGCTGGAGGCGGGCGCGCAGCTGCGGCTGATTTCCCGCGTGGGGGTAGGGCTCGACAACGTCGACCTGCTCACCGCACGCGCGCGTCGGATCGCGGTTGCGTACACACCTGAGGGACCCGCCGACGCCGTGGCTGAGCTCACAATCGGATTGGCGCTATCGCTACTTCGTGGGGTGCATGTCGCGAACAGCGCGATCCGACGGGGAGTCTGGAAGCGAATTCAGGGCCGGCGGTTGGCCAGGGTCACGGTCGGGATCGTGGGGGTGGGCCGGATCGGTCTCAGGGTGATCCGCCTGCTCTCGGCGTTTGGTGCCAGGATTCTCGCCAACGATTTGACACAGGTGCCGATCGACGAGCCAGTGCGGTGGGTTGACAAACGGACGCTGTTCCAGGAGTCGGACGTCGTGTCCCTGCACGTGCCGCTGACGCGGCTCACGCGGAATCTTGTGGGCGCCGATGAGCTAGCATCGATGCGGCCGGGCGCGCTTCTGATCAACACCTGCCGCGGGGGGGTCGTTGACGAAGCGGCGCTGGCCACGGCCTTGCGGCACGGCCGGCTCGGCGGGGCCGCCGTCGACACCTTCGCCGACGAGCCGTACCACGGCGAGCTCGTGAACGTCGAGACCTGCCTGATAACGCCGCACATGGGGTCGATGTCGGCCGACTGCCGCGTGCGAATGGAATGCGGAGCCTCGCGGAACGTCGTGGCGTTTCTCCGCGGTGGCCCGGTCGACGAGTTGGTGCCAGAGTCGGAGTACGCGATGCGGGCGTCCGAGCGTGAGTCGGTCGAGACCGGAGCATTGCCGTCAAGTCGCACTGGTCCAGTACGTGAACGTTCCTGACCCGCGACTCGCAGGGTGCGTCCAGGTCAGTCGGTCTGTAGCCACCGCCGTTGGAGGTGGGCCACGGTCGGGGTGATAGCATCGCTATCCGACAGCAAATGGAGTGTCGGAGCGTGCAGCGCGAGAGCTCGCGGGTCAACGACGGGGTCGAATCGTGTCGTCGGGTGCTGACGGACAGTCCCACTCGTTCGGAGGGCCGGTGACGCGGCGACCGCGCTGTATCGTCTTCGTGGTCCTGGCTTCCGCGTTGCTAGCCGGCGAAGCGTATCTGGTGTTCGCCCGCGCGGCCGGCGCGCCGTCTGTGTCTTGGGGGCTCGAACGGTTCGTTGCTGGCGGTGTCGATGGTGGCGACCTCCACATCCAACAGACGATGCTGGTCGGGGCGGCCGGTCTCCACCGTATCGTGATATGGCCTGAACGCACTGGACCGGATGGTCGCGGCTACGTGGTGTTCGCGCTCCGGGACATGACCCACGAGCACGGTTCGGTGGTCGCGCGCGAGCGTGTTCCCCTTGGTTCCGTTCTACGGTCCCCGGAGTACTCGCTCGAGTTCACGCCGATCGCCGAATCGATGGGTCGGCGGTACCGGCTGGAGATCTCCGCTCCCTGGGTCACGGCGAAGGGGCTGGGCTTCAGGGCCGTTCGGGGGCGGCACTATCGAGACGGCACGTTGTCGATTGGCGAGCGAGCCGTCTGGGCGAACCTCATGTTCCGCACGTCTGCGACACGGGCGACGGTGTTCGCTCGTTTTACCAGCGATGTTGAGCACCGCGAGCGGTTCCCCGGCCCGGCGTTGCTGCTGGTCATGTGGGGCGTTGCGCATGTGGCGCTCGGGTTCCTGTTCGTCCAGCTCTCGGCCGGCGCTCGGGCAGATGGTCGCGATGCGAGTGTCCCGCGTCAGGGTCTCACTTGACCCACTCGCTCGCCCGGCAGGACCACGCCCCGAAGATCGAGCAGCGGCGGCACCGCGGACCAGTCGAATTCCAACTGAAACGCCCCGTGGCCGGCCGGGTGGACCGGGGCGTTGGCCAGGCCCCAGGCGTCGGGGTTGTGGTAGATGACATTCCTGGAGTGCCAGCGGTAGTCCCCGAAGTGGCTCCGTTCCGGGCTGTCGATCCCCTTGGAGAGTCGAAAGCTACCGACGTGGTTGGGGTGGTACACGGGCCCCCCGATGTCGACGAGACGCAGACCGTTCGCGTGCGCTTTTACCAGGAAGTTGTAGTCCACACCCACGCTGGCCAGGCGATAGACCTCGTTGAATCCGCGAACGTCGTGCATGCTGATGCGGTCGAGCAGTACGAAATCTCCGGTGCCGCCGGCATAGAGCGGGGGCTTGAGGACCGGACGTCGGGCGTAGTTACGCGCATCTTCGAGAAACGCCCAGTCCCAGTGCCCTGGATCGGCTCCGAGCTGGATGTCGACCCGGGCTGCCCGATACACGGTGCGCGGTTCCAGCTGTCTACCGGCGAACACGTCGATTACGTGGCGGCCAAGCAGGACATCCGCGTTCGTCGACAGGATAAAGTCTCCCGTTGCCCGCCGGATCCCCACGTTCTTGGCCACGAACTGCAGATATTGGAGGTTCGGGTTGAGGGTGACGGCGTCGTGGAAACGCCGGTCGACGATGTAGCTGACGAGCACGCCGCCGGCCAGCTCCGGAAACGCGGTCGCCGCCAGCTCGGCGAGCGGCGGTCGGTCCGGGACGGGATTCCATTCCACGAGCACGATTTCATGGGGGATCTCGCGCTCCGTCAACCGGTCGTGATTGAAAGCGAGCGTGCGCAGGAACCGCTCATTGAAGTCGCCGCCATGCCAATCGTCGTTGCGACCCGTCAGGACGATGCTGAGGACCGGCGGATTGGCCACCGTCACTTGCCCTCTCGATTCTTCGCTGAGCTCCCGGGTGACGACGTGTCGCTCCCCGGGCCTTGTGGCATCACGGCGCGCGTCCGGACATCCAGGGTTCGAACAGCCGCGTCCACGAGATCGAGCTTGACCTCGGTCGACATGAGGTGCTCATGGGCAAGTCGAGTCGATTGTTCGACACGTTCCAGTTGATGCCGCGCCTCGCGGACCTTGGCACGGTACGCTTCGGCGCGACCTTTCCATGTGTCCGCCGTCTGCTTCCACTCGGCGCCTTCGGTCTTCAGCTGATCGCGATGGGCACGTGCCTCGGCTGTCTCGCGCACGGCCGTGGCGTGGGCGGTCGAAGCTCGCTTGGCCTCGTTCTTCACGGTCCGCAGATCGGCGCGAGCGGCCGCCAGTTGTCCCTTGAGCTTGTCCGCTTCCGCCTTGGCGCGTGTGACCGTCTCTCGAAGATTCTCCACCTGAGCCCGTGACGAGAGACCCAGCGCGGCAAGCACGCGCCGAAGCGCCGACCGGATAGGGTTCATGCGGGGTGAGCTCCCTGGAGGGGAAAATGCGGATCGAACGTGCGCAGTGTACTACACATGCACGGGCGTTACGAAGTAGGCTGTTCGTGTGGCCGATGCGATGCGACGTCTGAAGGCCGAGGCGAGTCTGGAGGAGCGGCTCGACGCCGTCGTGCGTCTGGTGGGGCTTCCGGTTCAGTCAGGCGCGACGGCACCGACGGACGCGGGGCCGCCGGAAGCACTGCAGGCGCGTCTCGCCGCGTTGACCACCGCTATCGACGAGCGCGCTGGCGTCGCCGGGTGGGATGATGTTGACCGGCTCACGGTGCGGCTCCTGCTGGCGGATCTTGCTCTGATCGCCGGGCACTTCCGCGCCGTCACCCAGGCAACGCGGGCTCGGCTCACGACCGGACGTGAGGATCTCGAGCGGTGCCGGAACGTGATCGCGGACGCGGGCACCGACCCGAGTCCAATCAGTCGCCCGTGAAGCGAATGACGAGTAGCGAGCCGGCCAGGAGAAGGCTTATGGTAGAGACGATCACGATGACCATCGCCGGTTGTCGGACCCCGGGCAGGCGGTAGACGACCCACGTGTCACCTTCCCCGTATGCGGCCGTTCCAGCGACGTCGGGCGGGCTTCGGTCGAGGTCGCCGGTACTCGCGACATCGGGATGCTTGAGCAGTCTCGCGACGTTGCCCTGCGATGTATCGAGCAGCTCGTAGGCCCAGGACGGTGGCGTGTGTTCCGCATGGGTGAGCGCGAACTGCCGCTCCAGGTCGTGGCGCCGTGCCTCGGAGACGCCGTCGCGCCACAGAACGTGAATGCCAGGAGTCGGCTCGGTGGTCAGCGCACGCAGTAGGCCCACGCCGACCAGAAACGACGCCGCGCCGATGGCGGTCCACACGGCGAAGGAGCGAAGTCCGGTTCTCGCGGGTGGTAGCTCGGCGAGCATGGTAGCTGGCGGCACGGTGTCGATGCGTTAGCTTATCAAGCTGGTGGCGTGCTACGTCTCCGTTCGCGACACTGACGGCCTCGGTTGATCTTCCGGCGCCGCGCCCCTTATTATCTGTCGATCGCGCCGCCTTCGACAGCGCTGGCACTCTGCCCAAATCGCGCCGACCGTGACAACACCGACATTGTCCGTCGAGGGGCTGGGGAAGCGCTACTACCTGCCCCAACCGCGCGACCGTCGCGCGACCCAAGACCGCCGTCCCGGCCTCCGCGGCCTGGGAGAGCGGGTACGACAGTGGCCCAGCCGTCTGTTCGCTCGCCGCGAAGTCAAAGAGTTCTGGGCACTTCGCGACGCATCCGTCGAGGTCTCATCCGGCACCGTGCTCGGCATCGTCGGCGCCAACGGCGCCGGGAAGAGCACGCTGCTGAAAATTATCGCGAGGGTGACCCCTCCGACCGAAGGTCGGGTCTCTGGTGTCGGCCGTGTCGTGTCACTCCTTGAGCTCGGCGCCGGGTTCAACCCAGAGGTGTCGGCACGCGAGAACGTCTTCATGAACGCCGCCATGTACGGGATCTCGAAAGCTGAAGCGGCGCGACAGTTCGACGAGATCATCGAGTTTGCGGAGCTCGGCGAATTCGTCGACACGCAAGTGAAATACTACTCGAGCGGTATGTATCTGCGCCTGGCATTCTCGGTGGCCGTCAATATGAACCCGTCGATCCTGTTGGCGGACGAGATTCTCGCCGTGGGCGACCTCAACTTCCAGGAACGGTGTCTCCGGCGGGTGGGGGAGCTCGCCAAGCAAGGGTTGACGGTGCTCTTCGTCTCCCACGACATGGAGGCCATCTTGCGCGTGTCGGACCGCGCCCTCTGGTTGAGCGAGGGGCGGATTGCCAGCGCAGGGGATCCGGAAGACGTCGTGACCGAATACCAGCGCGCCGCGTGGGCCCGGGCGGACGCTGGCCAGAATGAGCGGGGCCGCCATGTCAACCGTTTCGCGGAGCTGGTCGACGCGACCCTCATGTCCTCCACCGGCAAGCAGATCGGTGCGGCGCCGACGTCCGAACACGTCGACGTGCGGATCCGCTTCGTCGTGAAGAAGGGCCGCATCGAACGCGTTCGATTTGGATTCGACATGTACTACCGCAACACGCTCTTGTTTCGGTCGATGCACGAGCAGGAAGGGGGGCTTCTCGAGCCCGGACGCTACGAAGCCTGGGTCCGCATTCCAGAAAACTTCCTCTCAGAGGTCATGTACTCGCTCAATGCGTTCCTGCTATTTAGTCGAGAGGGCAAGGACTTCTCGCTGATCATCCGCAACGCGTTGTCGTTCGCGACCTATTCCACCGACGGTGGCTCGGTGCGCCGTCTGCGCGGCCTGCTTGCACCCCGCCTGGACTGGAAGCTCTCCAAGGAGTCGGCAGTTGTCCGCACCTGACGTCGCGCTCGAGACCCCCGAGGGCGCGCACATCGGGGACACGCAGCCCTGGGTCATCGAACCCAGTCGGGTCGGGCTGTGGGCCTATCTCAGGGAGTTCTGGCGGTACCGCCACATCACCTGGTTCTTCGGCGGCCGGACCCTCAAGAAGATGTATCAACGCACCTTCCTCGGGAGGTTCTGGATACTGTTGAGACCGCTTGCGCCGCTTGCCATCAGCACGTTGGTCTTCGGAGGCCTACTGGGTGTCCCGTCGGACGGCGTGCCGTATTTCCTGTTCTTCTTGGCCGGTTCGACCCCCTGGGTTCTTTTTGAACAGGCGTTGATGTGGGTGACTCGCAGTCTCGAAATGAATCGAGGACTCGTCAAGAAAGTGTACTTCCCACGGCTCGTGGTGCCGGTGGCCGGCGTGACGCCGGGACTCGTCTACTTCGCCGTGTATACGACGATCCTGGCGGTTACCCTGATCTACTTCCTGGCGACCGAAGAGCGCTGGTATCTCGTGGTGGGCCCCGGCCTGCTGTGGGCGGCCTCGGCCGTGTGTCTCTGCATCGTCTTTGCCATCGCCCTGGGGCTGTGGACGTCGGTGTGGGCGGCCCGGGCACGAGACGTACGATTCACGTTACGCTACGTGCTGCGTTTCTGGTTCTATCTCACGCCGGTCATCTATCCGTTATCGCAGGTGCCCGAGCAGTACCGGGGCTGGATATTCCTAAACCCGATGGCGGTCATCGTCGAGACGTTCAAGTGGGGCGTCCTGGGTCTCGGTGAGTTCTATCCGCGCGGTCTCGCGATGTCGGGCGGGGTCATCGTGCTCATCCTGCTTGGCGGCATCCGCTACTTCACTCAGGTCGAGGCTGCCTCGGTCGACCGCATGTAGGCGGTTTCCCACCGTATCGTGAACATCCTGTTCGCCACGGGTCACTTCGGGTTCCTGAGGAACTTCGAGCCGGCCCTGCGTCTTCTGGTCGACCGCGGTCACCGCCTCCACCTGGTCGCCGACCGGCACGATGCGCTCGGCGGGATTCAGATGGTGGAGCGGTTGACGCGGGGCGCCGAGCGTGTCACGCACGCGTGGGTGCCGACCTCCAAGGAGCGGACGTGGTACGCCCTTGCCACCGAGCTGCGGCTCTCGCTCGACTACTGGCGGTATCTCCACCCGCGGTACGACCAGTCCCCGAAGTTGAGGCAGCGGGCCGAGTTGCAGGCGCCGTCGCTGGCCGTCAAGCTCGGCCGTCTGGCTGGTCTGCGGTCCCGACTCGGTCTTCGGGGGTGTGCTGCGGTTGTCCGCGGCCTGGAACGGGCGGTGCCCTACGATCCAGCGGTGCGAAGGCTCCTCGAGCGCCGGCGACCCGATTTGCTGCTCATCACGCCGCTGCTCTACTTCGGTTCGTCGCAGGTGGACTACGTGCGGGCGGCGCGGTCGCTCGGCATCCCGACCGTGCTCTGTGTCGGGAGCTGGGACCACCTGACGACCAAGGGGCTCATTCACGAGGTGCCCGACCGGGTGACCGTTTGGAATGAGGTCCAACGCGAGGAAGCCCGGGAGATCCACGGCGTGCCGCCGGACGCGGTAACCGTCACCGGTGCGCAATCGTACGACCGGTGGTTCACGGCTCGACCCAGCACGGACCGCGCCGCGTTCTGTCACAAGGTCAGCCTCGATCCGTCACGACCGATTCTCTTGTATCTCTGTTCATCACCGTTCATCGCCCCGTATGAGGTCGGATTCGTCGAGCGATGGGTCCGCGCCATCCGCGGGCATGCCGACCCGGACCTCAGCAGCGCGGGTCTGCTCATTCGGCCGCATCCGCAGAACTACGACCAGTGGGCCCGTGTCGACTTCGAGACGTACGACAACGTCATCGTCTTTCCACGGGGTGGCGTGAATCCGATCGACGACGTGGCGCGAGCCCAGTACTTCGATTCGATGTATCACGCCGCCGCCGTCGTCGGCGTGAACACGAGCGCCCTGATTGAGTCAGGGATCGTCGGTCGGGCGGTCTACACGGTGCTCACCGAAGAGTTTGCCGGGACGCAAGAAGGCACGCTCCACTTCCGTCATTTGCGGGACGTCAGTGGCGGTCTCGTCCACGTGGCTCCGAATTTGGACGCCCACGTTGCGCAGCTGGCCGTCGCGGTGGCCACGCCGCCCGGTCTCGACCCCAAGAGCCGCGCGTTCATCCAGACGTTCGTTCGACCTCAGGGCGTCGACCGCCCGGTGGCGCCGATCTTCGCCGATGCGGTCGAGGAGTGCGCGCGTCTCCAGGCGACACGCGGCAGAAGCGCTCCGCTCTGGGCGCCGGCCGCGCGGGTCGTCCTCTATCCCCTCGCCGTCGGCGCATGCCGACTCGCGCGTCACCGCCGGGCCACGCGCAAGACCGCAGACCAGCGGGCTGACGCGCCGCGTCGCATCCTGTTCGTTATGGCGTCACCGGAGTATCTGCGGTACTACGACTCGACGATTCGACTCCTAACCGAGCGTGGGCATCAGGTGATCGTCGGCGTGAACAAGCAACGCGACGTCAAGCAAGCGCGTCTGGAGGCGCTGGACGGCGTGACCGGCGACCTCGAGATCGTCGGTGTCATCCCCCAGCGCTCGGATATCTGGGGGCGCATCGGTAAGGGGTTGCGTGGCATCGTGGACTTTACGCGGTTCCTGCACCCTCGATATCGACACGCGCCGGTCCTGCGGGCCCGGATGAAGCGGAAGGTGCTTCCGATCGCCTTCCGGTTCCTGGATAAGGTGCCCGCTGTGAGTGCGGTCACCGTGCAGCGTACGCTCTCGGCGCTCGCGTGCCTGGAACGGTCTATTCCGAGCAGCCGAGAGCTCGAGACGTTCATTGCGAGCCACCGGCCGGACGTGGTGCTCGTGTCGCCGCTCATCGACGCTGCCTCGCACCAGGTCGACCTTGTGAAGAGCGCGAAAGCGCTCGGCATCAGTACCGGGGCGTGCATCGCGAGCTGGGACAACCTGACCAACAAGGGGTTGCTGCGCATCGAGCCCGACCTGGTGTTCGTGTGGAACGAGATCCAGAGAGGGGAGGCTGTCGAGTTCCATGGGATTTCTGGCGACAAGGTGGCTGTGACCGGCGCCCAGCTGTTCGATCGGTGGTTCGAGCGCCGGCCGAGCCGGTCACGTGACGCCTTCTGCGGAGTGGTTGGTCTCGAACCAGATCGACCGTTCGTGCTCTTTACGTGCTCGTCTGGCTTCATTTCCGAATCCCACCGCGAGTTACCGTTCGTCCGGTCATGGGTCGAGGCGCTGCGCCGTAGCGAAGACCCCGGAGTGCGGGCGCTCGGCGTGCTCGTGCGGCCTCACCCGTACAACACCGAAGCCTGGGAGACGGCCGACCTGTCAGATCTCCCGGGCGTGTCGGTCTGGCCACGACGCCGGTACAACGCGGTCGAGGAGGCGCAGCGGGCAGCCTACTTCGACGCGTTCCATCATTGCGCCGCCGTCGTCGGCATCAATACGAGCGCTATGGTTGAGGCCGCGATCGTCGGTCGTCCCGTGTTCTCGGTCGTGACCCCCGAGTTCGCCGGCACGCAGGAAGGGACGTTGCACTTCCACCACCTGTTGCCGGAGAACGGCGGGTGCGTGCGCGCCGCGTCCAGCCTCGAGGAGCACGTAGGCCAGCTCGGCTACGCGCTGACGCGCGAAGCCGTCACCCGACACGAGACGACCCGATTCGTGCGGTCGTTCATCAGACCCCACGGTCTAGACAGGCCGGCGACACCGATTATCGTCGCGCGGATCGAGGCGCTGGCTCGGCTGCCGAGGCCACACCTGGTGGTCACACCCCTCTGGAGCTACGGGCTACGCGCCGTGCTCGTTGCGGGCGGTGCCCTGGCTGGGCTGGTCTCGGTCGTGGCGACGCCGCGGAGCTGGGGCAAAGCTCGGAGGCGTGTGCGGCAACGTCTGCACACGCTCCGAAAGCGAGCGGCCAAAGCTGTCCGGGTGTCGGGCAACCGCGCGCGTCGGGTCAGGAAGCAGGTCCAGCGCGTGGCTACGTCGCGCGCGCGGTCCGACCGAGCTGGGTGGGGCGCGTCGCTGTGGCACGCTGGGGTACTGCGACCGGCTCGTAAGCTGCGGCGGCTGGTCCGGCGTGGGCGCTATGAGCTCGCGATGAGAGTCAAGCATCGCGCCGCCGGCAGTAATGTTGATCCGAAGCCCTGACACCGGCCCAGACTGGGTGGAGCGCACGTCGGCCGGTGACACGCGTTGACAAGCTGCGCGAGCGCGAGCAATGATCCCGCTGTTCGCCTGTCTCACGCGTACAGGTCCGTTGGACCATCCTTCCACTAAGTGTGGCTCTTTGGTCAGTACTCCTCCGTGAGCAGCCAAACGACGCCTCGAAAGGATGACCCACGGGTCGCCGGACTGAAGACCAGGCCGCCATCGGCTCCCGCGATGGCAGGGCGATGCTCCTGACATCACGGTTCGCCGGCGGTCACACCGTTCGAGGTGGCGGTGTCGTCCCGGACGACGAGGTGACGGTGACGGTGCCGTGTTATCGGCTTGACACCTGGGCGGAGCGTCTGGGAGTGGATTTCCACGACGTGAGCTTCATCAAGGTCGACGTGCGTGGGTGGGAGCCACACGTCTTGCGCGGTGCGCCTCGCGTCTTGAGCCATCCGCACATCGCCTGGCAGTTCGAGATTGCTCCCGGGCGGCTCAAGCGGGCAGGAAGCGGGCCTGAGGACCTCTATGCCCTGCTGGACTCTCGTTCCGACTGGTTCGTGGACCTCGACAAGTCACGGGCTGGGTCTCGCCTGATGCCTACCGGTGACCTTCGGAACAGCTTGTCCATCCTGGGGTCGGAGGCGCGCGAGACGGATCTCGTTCTGTGAAGAAGCGGTGGGCTTGCGCCCGCACGTTCGTAGTACACGCGACCCGAGCCGTGCCATGGTGTCACCCGAGGCCCTCCCACGCCCGTGGCTACGTCGAATCCTGGCTTGGATCGGCCGTAGGCTCAGGCCGCTGGTCGATCCCAATTACGAGCAGAGTGTCGCACGGCTCGCCGACCTCGCCCGGGCCGCTAAGCACCTCGAACGGGCGATCGACGACCAGCAGCGTCGCCTCACACGCGTCGAAGAACAGACCGCTCGGTCCCGAGGGGAGCTCGGCGCCTTCCGCGACCGCCAGGCAGAGGTCCGGCGGACCGAGAACGCGAGGGTTCTAGGGGCGCTCGACGGGATCGGCGATCGGCTTCGCCGGCAGGTCTCGTGGGCACAACGTGCGCACCGCGAGGGCGAGCGCCTGGAGGGCTGGCGCCGCCAGGAAGCCCTCGTGCTCGACCGTCTGGGTCGGCTAGCCCGGAGCGACGAACCGATCATCGTCGGACCGTGGACGGGCGAGGTTGGGTTCGAGCTCCTGTACTGGATCCCGTTCGTTCGCTGGGTGACCCGCAAGTTCGGGCTCGATCCATCTCGTTTGGTTGCGGTCTCGCGCGGGGGCACGAGTTCCTGGTATGGCCGGCTGGCGGGCCGCTACATCGACGCGTTCGAATTTCTGACACCCGACCAGTTCCGCACCGCCGTGTCGGCTGGGTCCAAGCAGCGTCGTGTGCGTCAGCTCGATCTCGAGCTCCTGCGGCGGACCCGTCAGCGCCTTGGTGTCTCACGAGTCCGGCTGCTTCACCCCGCGCTGATGTACGAGCTGTTCTATCCGGTGTGGAAGGGCCAGGCGAGTTTGCAGCGTCTGCACGCGTTCACGATGCATGAGTCGTTCGGTCCGGCGGCACGTCCCGCCGTGTTTGGCCGGCTGCCTTCCAGCTACGTTGCCGCACGGTTCTACTTCTCCGACTGCTTTCCCCAGACGCCTGAGAATCGCGAACTGATCGTTGGAACGCTCCGAAGGTTGACCGAGCAGAACGACGTCGTGTTGCTCAATCCCGGTTTCCGCGTCGATGATCACGACGATTTCTCTGGTTCGTCCCTGCCGGGCGTACTTCGAATCGACGATATTATGAAGCCCGAGGACAACCTGGCCGTCCAAACCGCTGTCATCCAGGGCGCCTCGGCGTTCGTCGGCACCTATGGCGGGTTTGCCTATCTGGCACCGTTGTGCCGGGTGGACGCCGTCGGTCTGTTCTCGGTGCCGAGTTTCTTTGTTCAGCACCTCGAAGTGGCACTTCAGGCCTTCGACTGTGTCAACGGAGGGAGGCTCACGGTGGTCGATTCCGCGGCGGCTGCCCTGATTTCTCAGGCCTTCGGTTCGGGCACAGCAGGCTCGGTTTGAGCTCTCTTCGCGGCCCCTTCACCCCACTCGAAACAGGTGGACGGCATCGCCAAAATCCTCTATCATCTGGGGGTTAGAAAGTGCCGCCTTCCGTCATCGCCGATCCATCTTCTCCATCGCACTGGTGTCTGGGCCTACGTTCCTCGAGGGTTCGGGGATCCGTTGCGCCGAGCCGGTGAGTTGGACTGGCGGATGGTCTGTCTCCAACGGGCTTCTGTGCGCCTTTCTGTAGGCGAGAGGGCGGGAGCGTGTACAGACAGCGGCCCTCAACCATGCGAGTTCCGTATCGGCAGTTTTCGGAGTACATCCCGGTCGAGATTGAGCGGCTGCGCCCGGCAGGTTCGTACGCCGCGCTGATGAAACAGCGCACGCATGCCATCGATGGTCTCGTAGCCCAACACGGTCAGATTCCAGAGGAGCTCCTTTTGCTCCGGGCGTGCCCGACGTGCCGTAGCACAACCTACCGCGAGGAGCTGCGCAAGGACCACATGGTCCTCGTGCGCTGCGAGTCTTGCCAGCTGGTCTATGTAAATCCGGCCTTTGATGAAGCGCACTACCGCGCGGTTTACACGTCCGAGGAATACCAGGGGATCATGAAAGACCTCGGTATCACGAGTCACGCGTATCGGGTCGAGCGTTTCGGGCAAGAACGCGTCTCGTTGATGGCCGAACACCTCGATCTGCCGGACGGTGTGTCCCCAGCGTATCTGGACGTGGGGTGTAGCACCGGCTTCGTCGTCGAGGCGGCAGCCCGGCGAGGGTGGCGCGCAAGCGGTATCGACCTCAATCCATCGGCGATCGAGTTTGGTCGACAGCGGGGCCTCGACCTCCGACACGCGGCACTCGAGGACGACCGCCGCGCCGCGGAGAGTCTCGATGCGGTCTCTCTCTTTGACGTGCTGGAACATCTGCTCCATCCGCAGGCGATGCTCGACGCTGCGATTCGGCTACTCAGACCCGGAGGCATCCTATTCCTCTACGTGCCGAACTACGATTCGGCGTCTCGGCTCCTGCTCGGGGCTGACGCGCACTTCATCTGGCCGACCCACCACCTGAACTACTACACGCCATCGACGCTGAGTGAGCTGATGCGCCGGTCCGGTCTGGAGGTCGCGCGAGTGGTGACCGAGGGACTCGACGTCGCCGATTACGTCTGGTACCAGCGAGAAGTAGCCGGGCAGGACGTGTCGGCGATCGAGACCATTGCCGATACGCTGCAGTTTCTGATCAACGCGGGTTGCTATGGGAAGAACCTCCGACTGATCGCGCGCCGCCCACGCGCTGCCTGAGACGGTGGACATTCTCTTTCTCACGCGTCACTTTGGGTGTCTGCGGAATTTCGAGCGGCCGATCTTTCGTCTCGCCCGCGCTGGCCACCGCGTGCATCTGGCGGCCCATCAGGACGATGTCCTGGGGGGACTGGCGATGGTCGAGCGTTGGGTTGGCGGTCAGTCAGGGATCACATTCGAGCGCGTGCCCGGTCTGCCGCCGTCGCCGTTCGACGACCTGGCCACGCGTCTCCGGCTGGCCGTTGACTATCTGCGCTACGTCGAGCCCGCCTATTCCAGGGCGTTCGGGTTGGTGCAGCGTGCACACAAGCGGACCCCGCGCTGGATCCTGAGCGCCACGCAGGCGTGGTGGGGACGGACGTGGGTGGCCCGCCGGGCGATGCGAGCGCTCCTCCTGGCTCTCGAACGTGTCGTGCCGAGGAATCCTGGGGTCGACGCGTTTATCACGGCGCGGTCACCGGATCTGGTCCTGATTACCCCGCTACTCGCGCTCGGCTCGGCCGAGATGGACTATCTCGACGCCGCCCGGGCACTCGGCCGGCCAACTATCTTCTGTGTGTGGAGCTGGGACAACCTGTCGAGCAAGGCTCGGCTGCGAACGCTTCCCGAGGCGGTGATGGTCTGGAACGAGACCCAGAAACGTGAGGCGGTGACCCTCCACGCTGTGCCGGCCCGTCGTGTCGTCGTCACCGGCGCGCAGTCGTTCGACCAGTGGTTCGAGTGGACCGCGCGCCGGAGTCAGGCGGAGTTCCGCCGTCACGTCGGGCTGCCGGGCGACCGACCATTTCTGCTCTGGGTTTGCTCCGCCCTGCTGCACGGGAGCGCTCCCGAGGCGCCGTTCGTGCGGCAGTGGCTCGCCCGGCTACGGGCCAGCGACGATCCGGCGCTCCGCGAGGTCGGCGTGCTCATCCGTCCGCACCCGGCTCGTCTCCAGGAATGGGCGGACATGGACCTGGATGGGCTCGGTCCCGTGTCGGTGTGGGGCACTAACCCGACCGATGACGCGGCTCGGGCCGACTACTTCGAGTCGCTCGCGTACGCAGCGGCGGTCGCCGGTCTAAACACCAGCGCCTTTCTCGAGGCTGCCATCGTCGGTCGCCCCGTCCATACGGTCCTGCTCCCGGAGCATTTCGACAACCAGGAAGGAACGCTGCACTTCGAGTACCTCATGAACGTTGGCGGTGGACTGTTGCACGTGGCCCGATCATGGGACAAGCACCTCGACGATCTGCGCCACGCCCTGACGCGACCCGAGGGGGCGCCGGACGAGCGCAGCCAGCGATTCGTCGAGGCGTTCATCCGCCCGTATGGACGTGCGGTCAATGCGACGGATCGGTTCGTCGAGGCGGTCGAACACGTCGCCGCCGAGCCCGCAGGAGCGCCGCTGACAGCGCCATTCTGGGCGCCGATGGGTCGCGCTGCGTTGGGCGGTCTACGAGAGCTCATGAAGCGCCAGTGCTTTATGGACTGGTGGCGGTCGCCGCGTGAGTACGAAAAGAAAGTGGCGATCCGCCGTAAGCGAGCTGCCAAGGATCGTGCTCGGGAACTGGCACAGCTCGCACAGGTACGCGAGTCCAGAGCGGGCGGTTCGCGTCCCAAGGCCTGACGGCACCACCGTGAGACAACGACTGCAACAGTGGCTCCGCGGGTTGCTCGGTATCACGGCGCTCGACGTGCGTCTGGCGCGCGAACAGGATGACACGAGACGTGTCCTGAAGGCGGTGCGGCAGATTAATGACCGGCTACGCCATCTCGAGCGCGACACCGAGCAGCGGCACAAGGCGGTCACGACCCAATACAAGGACATCCGGCTCCAGAGTCGTGACGTGAACGAACACCTGCGTGGCGTGCGCACACAGTTGGGTAGCCGTGGGATCCAGGCGCACCTGCGCTCGTTGCGGCTCGACACGCGGGCCGTGCTGCGGCGTCTCGTGCTCGACCCGACCGAGCTCGACTATCCGCATCGCCTGTCGGCGCAACGCTGCAGCCTCGGGTCCCAGCGGGATGAGGATGGTATTTCGTGGGCCATCTTCCAGCATGTCGGCATCGCGACCCACCGCTTCATCGACATCGGCTGTGGCAGCGAGGGAGGCACGGCCGGGTTCTATGCTCGGGAATGCGGCTGGCAGGGTCTGATGATCGATATCGACGACCCCCACGTGGCGTCGGTGCGCGACCGGTTCAGCCGAGCCCAGGTGACGGCCCTGACCGCTTGTGTCACACGCGAGAACATCAATGACCTCATCGAGCAGGCTGGGTACGGTGGAGAGGTCGACCTCCTCAGCATCGACATCGACGGCATGGACTACTGGGTGTGGGAAGCGTTATCGGCCGCGGCCCCGAGGCTGGTCATCGTGGAGTACAACGCGCTCTTTGGCCTCGACCGCGCCGTGACGGTGCCCTATGACGCGGCGTTCGACCGCGCGCGCTTCTCTGGTGTGCTCCGCAAGCGCTACTTCGGTGCCTCGCTGCCGGCCTTCGTCCGCCTGGGTCACAAGAAGGGGTATCGCCTCGTGACCGTCGAGCCGATGGCCCTCAACGCGATCTTTCTGCGCAACGACCTGGGTACCGACATTCCCGCCTGCCCGCTCGAGGCGTTGCCGTATTCCGACGTCAAGACCAGCCGGTTCGCGGACATCTATGCGCTGGCGAGGGAGAACGGGCTGTCCCTCGTCGAGCTCGAGCGCTAGCGGTCGACCGTGAAGATCCTCCTCAGTGCGCTGCACTTCGGGTATCTCCGGAACTTCGACTCCGTAGTGGCGTTACTCGCCGAGCGTGGACATGTAGTGCGCCTCCTCGCCGACGAACCGGACGCCTTCGGGGGGCAGGCTCTGGCCGAGGCGCTGGTGGCCCGATATCCGGCCCGCGTGAGCTGGGGGTTTGCGCCGTCCTACGAGGGGGAACGGTGGTTTCTGGTGGCGCGGAAACTCCGTCTGGGTTTCGACTACCTCCGGTTCTTGGAGGATCCGTATTTCGCGTTCCCCAAGCTGCACGAGCGGCTGGCTGAGCGGGTGCCCCGAGGGCTGCTCTGGCTATTGTCCATCCCGGGCGTGAACTCCAGGCCTGGCCGCCGTCTCCTGCGCCGCGGCCTGGCGGCGCTCGATACGGCGATGCCGCGAAACCCGGCGATGGACGCGTGTCTTGCCGACGTGCGTCCCGACGTGCTGCTGCTGACGTCGATCACCAACCCGCGGGCCCCGCAGCTAGACCATCTGCGGAGCGCGCGGGCGCTGCGCATCCAGACCGGCATCTCCGTCTACAGCTGGGACCATCTCTCAAGCAAGGCGTTGATTCGGGTACTGCCGGACCGAGTGTTGGTCTGGAACGACACGCAGAAACGCGAAGCCGTGGAGCTGCACGGCGTGCCGGCTGCTCGGGTCACGGTCACGGGTGCCCAGTGCTACGACCAGCTGTTTCGATGGCAGCCGGGACAGTTGCGCGAGGACTTCTGCCGCGCGGCCGGCCTACCGCCGAATCGGCCGTATGTGCTGTATGTGTGCTCGGCGCTGACACCGGACCCGAGAGAGGCGGCGTTCGTCGTCGAATGGGTGCGGTCGCTCCGCCGGAGCTCGGATGGGCGGCTGCGTACGGTCGGTGTCCTCATCCGACCCCATCCAGAGCGGCGCGGCGAATGGGACGATGTGGACCTCGACGGTCTCGGACCGGTGGTGGTGCACGGGCGGACCCCGTTCACACCGGACGCCAGGAGCGACTACTATCACGGGCTCGCGCACAGTGCGGCGGTCGTCGGTCTCGTGACGAGCGCGTTCCTGGAGGCCGCCATCATCGGCCGCCCGGTCCTGACGCTCCTGCGGCCGGAGCTGACCAAGCACCAGGAGGGCATGCTTCACTTTCGATACTTGCTGGAGGTGGAGGGCGGTCTGCTCCAGGTGGCCCGGCATCTTCACGAGCACTGTGCGCAGCTTTCAGCGGCGCTGGATGGCACGGGGGAGTGGGTCGCACAGCAACGGCGGTTTCTGCGGGCGTTCGTCCGACCGCACGGCCTCGAGGTGCCGGCGACGGACCTGTTCGCGGACGCGGTAGAAGCGCTCGGGGCGAGCGAGTCATCCGAGTTCGAGGTGGCCGACGCGACGTCACGGCTGAGACCGGTCGTCGACTGGATCGTCGCGCGCAGCCAGGATGGTCGGGTCGTACGACCGCTCCTGTTCGACACCCGGGAAGCGGAAAAACAACGGCAGCGGTCCCTCCGCCTCGCGCAGCACGCCAGGGACAAGCACCGCCGCAAACGCCAGCGACGGCAGGACCGTGCCGAGAGGGAGCGCGCGCTGGTCGGAGTCCGACGACAGGCGATGGCCCGCAAGGCCGCCGTCAAGAGGCGCAAGGTCGCGGTCAAGAGAGTGAAGCGGCGGGAGAAGCGTGCGCGACTCTGGTCCAAGCGTGTCGAGCGGATGACATTTCTGGGCTCGCTTATCAGGAAGCGAATCGGTATCTGATCTCGGACATCGCCGCAAAGCACGTGGGGTGCTTCAGGAACGTCGAGCCCGTGATCGCCGCTTTCAACGCGGGCGTGGCTGGACTCGACCCGAGCGCGTCTCTCGAAGCAGGATCAGGCGACGCCAGTCGCTGACCGCGCTCGGGGTGCCTCTCGCCCAACGCGTGAGACGATTCATCGATTTCGTACACTGGGGGGCGCGGTAACCACGGCTGCGGAAGAACGGTCGGTTCCCTATGCGGGTCCTCGTGCTCACCAGCACGCATCGTCGTCACGATTTCCTTGTCAACACGCTCACTGGCGCGCTTGACGTCGTCGGCGTCTGGCAGGAAGCCAAGTCGTTCCAGCCGTTGCGCTACGCTCGCGGGCCAGAGGAGGAGGTCGTGATCGCAGACCACTTTGCGGCCAGGGATACAGCCGAGACGGCGTTTTTCTCGGAACACGCACATCCGCGTCCAGCCCGGGGCGCCGTCTATCGGCGCATTGCGGCTGGCGCCATCAATGACGAGACCGAGGTCGCGCGGATGGAAGCATGCCGGCCTGACGTGGTGGCCGTGTTCGGGACGGGTCTGCTGGGTCGGGGGATCATCGACCGGTTCGGTGGTCGGATCATCAACATCCATCTTGGGCTCTCGCCCTATTACCGAGGGGCGGGCACTAACTTCTGGCCGCTCGTGAACCGAGAACCCGAGTATGTCGGCGCCACGATCCTGTATCTGGACGCCGGGATCGATACCGGCCCCATCATCGGTCACGTGCGGCCCGAGGTGGCACGTGACGATGGACCCCACGACATCGGCAATAAGGCGATCGTCGCGGCGGCGTATGGCTTGCAGGCCGCCATGCGAGCGCATATCGCCGGCCGCATTCGGGCGGTGCCGCAGAGTGACAAGGGCCGGCTCTACCAGCGAAAGGATTTCTCGGCCGCGGCGGTCCGGCGACTCGCGGACAACGTCTCGACCGGGATGATTCCCGAGTACCTTGACCAGAAGCCGGCACGCGACGCATCGCTGGCACTGGTCGCTCTGCCGGAGGACGTCTGATGGCGGGCGACTGTTTGGTGGCGATGTATCACTACGTGCGTGACACCGAGCGCACCCCGTTTCCCGCCCTGCGGGCGTTGGCCATCCGTGACTTCGAAGCGCAACTCGACTGGATCGGAGCCCACCACGCGGTGGTGTCCTACGAGACCTTCGAGCGACACGTCGTGGAGCGGCGGCCGTTCGAGGGCACCGCGGCGCTGCTGACGTTTGATGACGGCCTGGTCGACCACTATGTCGACGTGTGGCCGCGTTTGGCCGCCCGTGGCTGGCGCGGGGTGTTCTTCGTCGCCGGTGCCTCGTGTGCCGACCGACCTAGCGTGCTGAACGTGCACAAGACCCATTTCCTCATCGCCACGCTGGGTGCGGCGGCATTCGCCGACTCGGTGCGTGAGGCCGTGGCCGCCCTGCCGGTCGAGGAGGGTGGAGGTCTCGCCTGGCGCCGGGAGGTCTATCGTTACGATGATGACGACGCACAGGTGGCCACCAAGCACCTGCTCAACTACGAGTTACCGTATCCAACGGTCGACCGGTTGTTACGCGATCTGTTCGCTGTGCATCTGGGTGACGAGACCGACTTCGCCCGAGCGCTCTATCTCCAGCCGGCGATGATTCGGGAGATGGCCCGCGCTGGCATGACGTTCGGGTTTCACACCGAACACCATCGTGTGCTCGCCCGGCTCACCCGGGCGCAGCAGGAGGTGGAGCTGGCTGACGGCGTTCGTCGCGTGCAGGCGCTGGCTGGAAAGGGTCCGGTGCCGTTCTGCTACCCGTACGGGCACACGCACACCTACACGGCCGAGACCGTGTCGGAGCTCGGTGCGTGCGGCTACCCGTCCGCCTTCACGACCCTCCGCCGGCGCGCGCAGCCGGACACGGATTCCCTATTTGAAATCCCTCGGTTAGACACGAGGGATCTGCCGCCGTTCGAGGAGGCTCCCGCGCGTGCGTAAGGTCTGCGTCGTCATCGGCTCACGGGCCAACTACAGCAGCATCAAGTCGGTCATGCGCGCCGTCATGCGGCATCAGGACCTGCGGTTGCAGTTGATAGTCTGCGCCTCCGCCGTGCTCGACCGGTTCGGTTCGGTGGTCGACGTCATCGAGCGGGATGGCTTCGCGCCAGACGCCCGGGTCAACATGATCATCGAAGGTGAGACACCGTTGACGATGGCGAAGTCGACAGGGCTGGGGCTGCTCGAGCTGCCGACGCTCTACGACATGCTCCGGCCAGACGTGGTGGTCAGCGTCGGTGACCGGTTCGAGACCATGGCGACCGCCGTGGCCGCCGCCTACATGAACATTCCGGTCGCGCACACGATGGGTGGCGAGGTGACGGGGACGATCGACGAGAGCATTCGTCACGCGGTCACTAAGCTCGCCCATCTGCACTTCCCGGCCAACCGCCGGGCGGGCGACCGAATCATAAGAATGGGCGAGGACGCGTCCACGGTGCACGTCGTCGGCTGTCCCCGGATCGATCTCGTCGCTGAGATTGCTGCCAGCCCATCGGATGATCTCGACGCTGCGTGGCTCGATCGGGAGGGAGTCGGGGGTCATGTTGATTTGAGTGCCCCGTTCCTGCTGGTAAGCCAGCACCCCGTGACGACCGAGTACGGGGAGGGCGAGCGGCAGGTCCTTGAGACCCTCGAGGCTCTGCGTACGCTCCGCATGCCGGTGATCATGCTGTGGCCGAACGTCGACGCTGGGTCGGACGACGTGGCGCGCGGCATGCGGAAGTTCAGGGAGAAGCGCCACCCGGAGCACATCCGCTTCTACAAAAACTTTCCGGTCGAGACCTACGTCCGGTTGATGATCCACGCCGCGTGTCTGGTCGGCAACTCGAGCGCCTCTATTCGGGAAGGGGCGTTTCTGGGCGCCCCGGCCGTCAATATCGGTACACGCCAGACCGGTCGCGAGCGCGGAAGCAACGTCGTCGATGTACCCCACGAGCGCGGGGCGATCGTCGCGGCCGTTAGGCGTCAGGTCGAGCACGGGCGATACCGCTCCGAGAATCTCTATGGGGACGGCCAGACCGGCGATCGGGTCGCGGCGATTCTCGCGACCACGCCGCTTCGGGTCCAGAAACATCTCGCTTTTTGACGCATGTCGGTTCTGGGTATCGTGCCGGCGCGCGGCGGGTCCAAGGGCATTCGTCGAAAAAACTTGGCGCCACTGCGCGGCCAACCGCTGATGACCTGGACGCTCGCGGCCGCGCGTAGCGCCGCGTCGCTGACGCGCATCGTCGTCAGCACGGACGACGACGACATCGCGCGCGAGGCCCGCGCGCGCGATATGGAGGTATTGATGCGACCGGCGTCGTTAGCGGACGACGACACGCCCGTCCTCGATGTACTGCAACACGTGATCCGCGAGCTGGAGCATCGCGAGCGGTGGCGTTCGGAGATGGTGGTCCTGTTGCAGCCGACGTCCCCATTACGAACGGCGCGACACATCGACGCTGGCGTGCGCCTGTTGCGCGACAGCGGAGCGGACTCGGTCGTGAGCGTCGTCGAGGTGCCGCACCAGTTTCATCCGCGGTCGGTACTGCACCTGGACGGGGACCGGCTGGTCTCCTACTCGGGCCAGGCGACCGTGACCCGGCGTCAGGACAAGCCGATTCTGTATGGCCGCAACGGCCCAGCGGTGCTGGCGACGCGCCGCGACGTGCTGCTGGACGGCAGTCTCTACGGACGGGACAGCCGGCCTCTCGTCATGACCGCCGAAGAATCGGTCGATATCGATTCGGTGTGGGATCTGGAGCTCGCGGCGTGGTGTCTTGCCCGTCGAGACGGCACGTCTGCATCGAGATAAGGCGCCGGTGAACATTCTCTTTCTCGCCAGGCACTTCGGCTACTTCCGGCACTACGAGTCCGTCATCCTCGAGCTCTCGCGTCGAGGGCACAGCCTGCATCTGGCGGTCGACCGGGAGGAGACCTCTGGCGGCCGGGACATGGTGGAGCGGTGGGCGCACGACGCGCCGGGCATCACCATGGGGTGGACGCCGGACCGGGACGCGGACTGGCTTTGGCTCGCGACGAGGCTCCGGCTGGCACAGGACTTCCTGCGCTATCAGGATCCGCGCTACGACCGCGCGGTTCAGCTGCGTCGGCGGGCAGAAGGACGTTTGCCGACGGTCGCCTTAAGTGTGCTGCTGTTGATGGGGTACCGCACCCGTCCGGGACGTCTGATGCTTCAGGTGTGGCTGTCGGCGCTTGAGCGCGCCGTCCGCCCGTCCCCGGAGCTCGCAGCGTTTCTTCAGGCGCACCGCCCCGACGCGCTCCTGGTCACACCGCTCGTCGAGCTGGGCTCACCTCAGACCGACCACATGCGCGCGGCGATGCGCGCCCGGGTCCCGACCGCGTTGTGCGTGGGCAGCTGGGATCACCTGTCGAGTAAGTCGCGGATTCGCGACGCGCCGGACCGTGTCTTCGTGTGGAACGAGACCCAGCGTCGCGAGGCTGTTGAGCTGCACGGGGTGGATGCGGACAGTGTGGTCGTGACCGGCGCGCAGTGTTTCGATCAGTGGTTCGGCCGGTCGCCGGCCACGTCCCGTCTGGAGTTCCTGGAGGCGCTCGGTCTCGACCCGGCTCGGCCACTGATTCTGTGGGTCTGCTCGTCGCTTTTTCGCGGGAGCCCGCGCGAGTCTGAGTTGGTCGAGGAATGGCTGGGTCGGCTCCGGAGCGTGTCCGACCCGCGCTTGCGCGAGGCCAACGTGCTCGTGCGTCCGCATCCACAGCGACTCGACGAATGGAGAGCTGCCGATCTCTCGTCGTACGGTCGGGTGGCGGTGCATCCGGCGTCGGCCGGGAACGACGCCAAGACGTTGTATTTCGATACGCTCTTTCATGCGTCCGTGGTCGTCGGGATCAACACGAGCGCGCTCATCGAAGCGGGGGTCGTCGGACGGCCGGTGCTGTCGGTTGTGGACGAGCGCTACGCCCACAACCAGGAGGGCACGCTGCACTGGCCGTATCTCGTCGAAGTGGGCGGAGGTCTGCTGCAGGTGGCGCACGGTTTCGACGAGCATGTCGCCCAACTGTGCGACGCGCTGCAAAGACCTGTCCCCTGTCACGACCAGTTCGTGCAGGCGTTCGTCCGACCGCACGGATTGGAGGCGGCCGCCACGCCACGTCTGGCCGACGCGGTCGAGGAGCTTGCGGCGCTCCGTGTGTCGCATCGGGCCGGGGCCGGAGGGACGGCTGTGCTGTTGCGGCCCATGCTGTATCCCCTGATCTGGTTCCTTCGGGCCCGCAATGAGTGGGTCTTCTTGCGCAAGCGGGCGAAGCGCAACCTCAAGCGCGCGTGGCACGGGACCCAGCGCGCCCTGCGTCAGGCGGCGAAGACGCTCGTGCTCAAGCGGGTCCGCAGCCAGCCGCCGCAGCCCTTGCTCTCCAAGAGCGAGCGGCAGCAGATCCGGGGCGAGCGGCTGTTCGAGGGGGTCGAAGAGGTCGAAGAGATCAAGGAGGTTCTTTCTCGCATCACCCGCAGCGGCCGCCCGGTGTTAGTGGGCCCCTGGTTGAGCGAAACAGGGTTCGAGCTGCTCTACTGGATTCCTTTTCTCCAGTGGGCGAAGAGTCACGCCAACATTCGGGATGACCGGCTGGTCGTCATCTCGCGTGGCGGGTCGTGGTCGTGGTACCGGCACCTCACGACGCACTACCATGACGTCTTTGATTTTTACAGTCCCGACGAATTTCTACGTCGCAACGAGGGTCGGATCGCGGAGCAGAGCGGGCAGCAGAAACACGTCGACGTGTCCATGTTCGACGAGGAGATCCTGAGGCACGTGGAGCACGCGACCGGAATCCGCGAACGGGACCTGATTCACCCGTCGCTCATGTACCGGCTGTTCCGGCTCTTCTGGAGGCAGCAGGCGTCGATCGGCCTCGTGCAGGGCTACACGGTACATCGGAAGATGACCGCGCCACCGCTCGGGGCTCTGCGTGAGCAGCTCCCGACCGAGTACGTCGCCGCGAAGTTCTACACGAACCGGGGTCTGCCGGACACCCCGCAGAACCGGGCGTTCATCGGCTCGTATTTGGCGCAGCTCAGTGCGAACCACGACGTCGTGTTGCTGGACACCGGGGTGCGGTTCGACGACCACGGCGATTTTTCGCCGCAGTCGCGTGGTCGACTGCACCGTGTCGACCACCTGATGACACCGAGGAACAATCTCGACGTGCAGACACGTATCATCGGCGGCGCGAGGGCGTTCGTGGGTACCTACGGCGGGTTTTCGTATCTCGCTCCCTTATGCGGCATCAACACGTTGGCTTTGTACTCGAACCCTGCCGGTTTCCGCGTCGATCATCTCGAGATCGCCAAACGCGTGTTTATCGAGATCGGTGCGGCGTCGTTTCTTCCGATGCATCCGCGCGATCTTGCTGTGTTGCGGCTGACCGTGGGTGACACTGCTGGATCGCAGCTCGCGGGCTCATCACACACAGTGTGAGGGTTCTCTTCTGCGCTCGTCACTTCGGCTATCTGCGCAATTTCGAGTCGGTGATCGCCGAGCTCGCGCGTCGCGGACACACGCTGCATCTGGTGGCCGATCGCGTTGAATCGAGTGGCGGCTTGGAGATGGTCGAGCGTCTCGCCGAGCGGTTCCCGGGTGTCGACGGCGGTTGGACGCCGCCACGCGACGACCCGGACATGCTCCGGTTCGCGACCAACATTCGGCTCACGCAGGACTATCAACGGTACGCCGACCCGCGTTACGACACGGCGGTCCCGCTGCGTCGGCGTTCGAGGGACCGGACGCCCGTCTTGGGTGTTCGGTTGGTGGATGCGGCCGGGTGGCTCGGGGTCGCCGGTGCCGCGTCGCTGCGGTCGGTGCTCGGCGCGGTCGAGGAGGCGATCCCGGTTCCGCCTGGCTATACGGAGTTTCTTCGCGAGGCGTCGCCAGATGTAGTGCTCTTCACGCCGCTCATCGATCTGGGTTCGCCGCAGCTCGACCTGCTCAAGACCGCCCGTCGGTTGGGACTGCGAACGGCGTTGTGTGTTGGAAGCTGGGACCACCTGTCGAGCAAGGCGCTCATCCGTATCAGGCCCGATCTGGTCATCGTGTGGAACAACGTGCAGAAACGGGAGGCGGTCGACATGCACGGGTTGCCACCCGACCTCGTGGTCGTGACGGGTGCGCAGTGCTACGACCAGTGGTTCGACCGACGGCCGACCCGCGATCGCGCGGAATTCTGCCGACGGGTTGGGCTGCCGGCTGACCGTCCCTACCTGCTGTATGTCTGCTCATCGCCGTTCCGTGGCGAGCCGCCGGAAGCCGATCTGGTGGTGCGTTGGATCCGGAGGATTCGCGCGCATCCGGACCCGCGACTGCGGACCGCTGGAATCCTGGTGCGACCCCACCCGAACCGCCGCGGTGAATGGGAGGGCCGCGACCTGTCGGAACTCCAGCCGGCCGCCCTCTACGGACGGAACCCGGTCGACGACGCGGCCCGGGAGGACTATCTCGAATCGCTCTGGTACAGTGCCGCGGTCGTGGGGCTCAACACGAGCGCGTTTCTCGAGGCGGCCGTCGTCGGGAAGCCCGTGCATGCGCTCCAGCCTCTCGAGCACGCGGCCAGTCAGGCAGGCACGTTGCACTTCCGATATCTGCTCGACGAGGGTGGCGGCCTGCTGAGGCTGGCAAGCTCGCTTGACGATTCCCTCGATCAGCTCTGTTGCAGCCTCACGGCACCGGCGCCACCGGAAGGCAACCGCGCGTTCGTCGAGACGTTTATCCGGCCGTTCGGCGGCGGTGTGCCAGCGACTCCGCGTTTCGCGGATGCGGTCGAGCAGCTCGGCGACCAGAAGGCGTCCCCGGGTGCCGGAACCACTTGGGGAGGGCGGCTACTCGCATCATTCGTCAGCCTCGCGGTCAGCGCGAGGCGCTCGCGGTCGGAGGGCCAGGGGTCACGACATGCGTGACCGGGGATCCTGTCGTCGTCGGTCGAAGGAGGCGAGGTGACGGTTCCTATTGAACTGGGGGGCGGGCACTGTTTCGTGATTGCCGAGGTGGGGCTCGGCCATGATGGAAGCCTGGGGTTGGCCCACGCGTTCATCGACGCCATTGGATCCACCGGCGCCGATGCCGTGAAGTTTCAGACTCACATCGCGGCGGCCGAGAGCACTCCGGCGGAGCCGTTCCGTGTGCCCTTCAGCCGCCAGGACGGGAGCCGATATGCGTACTGGGAACGCATGGCGTTCACCGAGAATCAGTGGCGCGGTCTGGCCGACCACGCGCGTGAGCGGCAGCTGGTGTTTCTCAGCTCTCCGTTCTCGCTCGAGGCGGTCGATTTACTGACCCGGGTCGGGATGCCGATGTGGAAGATCGCGTCAGGGGAAGTGGGCAACCGCTCGCTGATAGAGCGCGTGGCTGACACCGGACAGCCGGTGCTCCTGTCCTCCGGGATGAGCGCGCTCTCGGAGCTCGACGACGCGATGAACTGGCTCGACGCCCGTGGAGTCGCGCGTGCGGTGCTGCAATGCACGACCGCTTACCCATGTCCGCCGGAGAGCATCGGACTGAATATACTGCAGGTGCTCCGGGAGCGCTATGCATGTCCGGTGGGGCTGTCCGACCACTCGGGCACGATCTACCCGGGTCTGGCGGCCGTGACGCTCGGGGCCGATGTGGTCGAGCTGCACGTGACCATGAGCCGAGCGATGTTTGGTCCAGATGTCGCCGCCTCGGTGACGATGGATGAGCTGCGCCAGCTGATTGACGGCGTGCGCTTCATCGAACGGATGCAGGCGCACCCCGTCGACAAGGATGCCGTAGCGCGAGACATGGCGCCGCTCCGCCGCATCTTCACCCGCAGTGTGGTCGTGAGAACCACGTTGGACGCCGGGGCCGTACTGACCGCGGAGCACCTCGTGGCCAAGAAGCCAGGCACCGGGATTCCGGCCGAGCGGCTCCTGGAGCTTGCCGGTCGCCGGCTGAAGCGCCGGGTCGAGGCCGACACGCTCTTGGCGGAGGACGATCTTGAGGAGCCGATCCAGTGACCCGAAAGGTGTGTGTTGTCGTCACGGCTAGGCCGAGCTACTCCCGAATCAAGTCGGCGCTGACGGCGATCGCACACCATGCGGAGCTGGAGCTGCAGCTCGTGGTCGGGGCCTCTGCGCTGCTCGAACGGTATGGGCACGCGATTGACAGCCTCGAGCACGATGGTTTCGAGGTGACCCGCCGTGTCTACATGGTGCTCGAGGGGGAGAACCTCGTCACGTCGGCCAAGTCGACCGGGATCGGCTTGGTCGAGCTCGCGACGGTCTTCGACGACCTGCGGCCTGACGTCGTCGTGACGGTCGCCGACCGCTACGAAACGCTGGCGACCGCCGTCGCCGCCGCGTACATGAACATCCCGGTCGCACACGTGCAGGGCGGCGAGGTGACCGGCTCGATCGACGAGAAGGTCCGCCATGCCGTGACCAAGCTGTCGGACCTGCACCTAGTGTCGACCGAGTTGGCCCGCGAACGGGTCATCAAGCTTGGCGAGGATCCCACGCGGGTCGTGCGCACCGGCTGTCCGTCGATCGATCTCGCGGCCGCGGTGCTTGCTGACGCTGACGCGTCGTTCGACCCGCTGGACCGATACGGCGGCGTTGGGCAGCCGCTGGATCTGGCGGCCGGTTTTCTCGTCGTGCTGCAGCACCCCGTGACCACCGAGCATGCGGAAGCGTGCCGTCAGGTGGACGAGACTCTCCACGCGATACACGCTCTTGATCTGCCGGCTCTGTGGTTCTGGCCGAACGCCGACGCCGGATCGGAGGGGACGTCGAAGGGCATTCGGGTCTTCCGTGAGACGCACAAGGATGCGCGACTGCATCTCTTCCGCAACATGTTGCCCGAGGACTTCCTCCAGCTCCTGATCCGCTGTTCGTGCATCGTGGGCAACTCGAGCGTCGCGATCCGGGAGGCGTCCTTTCTGGGTGTGCCGGCGGTCAACATCGGGACCAGACAGCTCGGGCGCGAGCGCGGGCGCAACGTGATCGACGTCGATTACGATCGCCACCAAATCCGTTGCGCCATCGAGACGCACTTGACGAAGGCGAGACCGGAACGAGACACGCTCTACGGTGATGGCCGGGCCGGCCAGCGGATCGCCGAGAATCTCGCGACCGACCCGCTCACGATCGACAAGCGGCTCACCTATTGAGTCCACGCCCCACGTGTGTCGCGAGTTCGGCGCGGCCCTGCAGAACCCAAGGGCCCTTCGCCACAGCGTGTCAGAGCGCGTCGGTGGCACGGAGATGTCGTGACTGGTATCACGGACGACGCGAGGCGTGAGCGCATCGAGGCGGTCGGCTTCGACTACACGACGCGATCCGTGCGGCCGGTCGTCAGGTGCAATCTCTGTGGGGCCCAGCGGTTTGTGGTGCTCGTGCACCGTGATCGCTACGGGTACCAGGCCCAGGCCCACGCCTGCCGACAGTGTGGCCTGGTGTTCCTCAATCCGGTGATGACCGCCGACGCCTACGGCGAGTTCTATACGGGTGTCTACCGCCCGCTGGTGAGCGCGTACCACGGGCGTCTCATCGACGCGCAGACCATCCAGGCCGAACAGCGCGACTATGCGCACGAGCGAGGCGCGCTGTTGGCGCCGTATGTCGAGCAAGGTCGGTTCACCACGCTCCTGGACATCGGTGGTTCAACCGGTGTCGTGGCCGACGCATTCGTCTCTCGTTTCGGTCTGCGTGGCACCGTGCTCGACCCCTCGCCGGACGAGCTCGACGAGGCCCGCACGCGGGGCCTGGAGACGATCGGCGGGCTGGTGGAGCAGTATGAGCCGGAAGCGCGACGATTCGATGTCGTCGTGATGTGTCAGACCGTCGACCACCTGCTCGATATCGCGCGTACGCTTCGGGCAATCAGACAGCTCATGCATCCCGACGGCGTGTTCTTCGTCGACATCGTCGACTTCCGAGCGGCCTACCTGCGCAACTGGTCCGTCGAAGAGGCGGTGAAGATCGATCATCCGCACTATCTCACCGCGACCACGTTCGAGGTCTACCTCGCGCAAGCGGGCTTTGCCATCCTATGTGCGGACTACGCCGCTGATCACCTCCATGTGGGATATGTGTGCCGTCCCTGTTCGCCCAGGGTTGACGTCTTGCCTTCAGTCTCTGTGGTGCAGCGGATGTTCGACGAGGTGCGCCTGGTGCAGAACGCACCCCGGCCGGCGTGAAGCGTGAAGATGGCAGACCACGTGCTCGCTGTCGTGCCGGCACGCTCGGGCTCCAAGGGCGTGCCTGGTAAGAACACTCGTGTGTTGGGGGGGCGGCCTCTGCTGGCGTATGCGGCCGAGTCGGCACGGGCGTCCGGGGTCGTCGATCGACTGATACTGTCGACGGACACGGACGAGATCGCGCGGGTGGGGCGTGAGTGTGGGCTCGAGGTGCCGTTTCTGCGGCCGCCCGATCTGGCGCTGGATACGACTCCGATGCTGCCGGTCATCGAACATGCGGTGACGGCACTCGAGGCCGGCGGGTGGTCACCGGATATCGTCCTCGTCCTGCAACCGACGTCACCGCTCCGGCGCCCCCAACATCTCGCCAGGGCCGTCGCGCTGCTACATGACACCAACGCCGATTCGGTGGTCAGCGTCGTGGAGCTGCGGCGACATCTCTCTCCGGACTACGTCATGCGGATCGAGAATGGGCGGCTCGTGCCGTTTCTGCCAGACGGGGCGGCGGTGACGCGCAGGCAGGACGCGCGGTCGGCGTATGTCCGCGACGGCACCGTTTACGCCTGTCGACGGGACACGCTGATCGTTCAGCGGAGCCTGTACGGGACGGACTGCCAGCCTCTCGTGCTGTCGCCGTCGGAGACCATGACCATCGATTCGATCGATGACTGGACCGCGGCGGAGCAGCGGTTCGCCGAGGCTCGTCGGTCATGAACGGGCCCGTGCGAAGGCTGGTCCCTCGGACGGTGAGGCGGCTCGCGGCGCGCGCGAATGCCGAGGTCGTGGCCACCGAGGTGCGGACGGCGTTGCGTCGCCTCATCCGCTCGGGACAGCCGGTGCTCGCGGGCCCGTGGCTGGGAGAGGTCGGTTTCGAGCTGCTGTACTGGGTGCCGTTTCTTCGGTGGGTCGTCGAAGACCTGGGGCTGGATCCGGCGCGTGTGGCCATCGTCTCTCGCGGGGGGGCAGAGAGCTGGTATCGGGGGCTGGGAGCTCGCTATTTCGACCTGTTCGATCAGCTGGAGCCGCAGGAGTTTCGGCGCCGCAACGAGCGGCGCCGCCAGGAACTGGGAGAGCAGAAACAGCTCCGCATGACCGCCTTCGAAGACGAGGTGGTCAGCTGGTTCAAGCGTGAACTCGGCGAATCGAAGCTCGAGATCCTGCACCCGTCCCTCATGTATCGGCTGATGCAGCCGTACTGGTGGCGTCACGCTCCGATTGACTGGGCCAGCCGTTACATGCGGTTCGCGCCGCTGACCACACCGCGGCCGGCGCCGGATGACGCCGCGCACGGCCTGTCTCTGCCGTCGTCGTATGTCGCCGTGAAGTTCTACTTCAATGACTGCTTTGCTGAGACGCCAGAGAACCGGGCGTTCGTGACGTCGACCGTGCGGGCTCTGGCGGAGACCGGCCCCGTCGTGTCCTTGTCGAAGGGCTTGCAGATCGACGACCACGGCGAGGGTGACCCGGTTGCCCAGAACGTCGCGGGAGTGACGGAGGTGGCCCTGACACCGCGGCAGAACCTCGCGGTGCAGACCACCGTTGTCGCCGGCGCGCGGGCATTCGTCGGTACTTATGGTGGGTTCGCATACCTGGCGCCGTTCGTCGGTGTGTCGGCGACCGCGGTCTGGAGCGATCAGCACGGGTTCGACCCCCGTCATCTTGAGCTCGCCCAGCAGGCGCTGTTGCACATCGGCGACACTGGCCTGCGGGTTATACGAGCCGACCAGGCGGGTGTGTGCGAGCGCCTCACGGGAGCGGATGCGTGAGCGCCGACAGCCAGACTTCGGTGATGGTGCGCAAGGCCAGAACGGGGGTCTCGCTGGCGGCGCGCGTGCTGATCAGAGCCAACGCCCGCGCTCGTAATCTCCTCCGCAAGTGGTCACGCCACTATACGAAGCGCATCAGGTGGAGATGGAAGGTGGCGCGGCGGGGTGTGGAGCATGCCGGCATCGCGACATGGAACATCGGGCGCCTGATCGTCAGGCGCCTGCTCAGCCTGCACAAGCCCTTCGTGCGACTATCCCGCCGGAGCCGGCGGTCCGGCGAGTTGCTGGCGTTGCGCCGGAACGAGTGGAGCGTCGAACGACAGACCCGGCGGACAGCGCGGAGCCGGCGGCCGCTCGTGCTCGGCCCCTGGGTGTCTGAAGTCGGGTTCGAGGTGCTCTACTGGATCCCGTTTCTTCGGTGGCTGCGTGCCGAGTGCGGATGGGACCCGTCGACGGCTGTGGCCATCTCGCGCGGCGGCGTGGCGTCGTGGTACAGCGACGTGGCCGAGCGCTATGTCGAGATTTTCGATATCGTAGACCTACACACCTTCAACGTCCGGAACGCGCGTCGGGCGTCTGCCGACGGCACCCAGAAGCAGCTCGACCGATCGGACTTCGACCGCGATCTGATCCTGCAGGCGTGCGAGAAGGCCGGGCTGACCGGCCATCGGGTCGTGCATCCTTCGGCGATGTATCGGCTGTTTCAGCAGTTTTGGTTGGGCCACCGGCCGGTCAGTCACGTTCTGGAGCGGACACGGTTCGCGCGGCTTTGCCCGCCCGCCGGCTCCGATCGCCACATGCTGCCGGCGGACTACGTCGCGGTGAAGATATACACGGCGCAGTCGCTCCCTGACCTGCCGCGTCATCGCAAGTTCATCTGCGCGTTGGTCGACCATCTCACCGAATCAGTCCCAGTGGTCATCCTCGACACCGGTTTCACCATAGCCGACCACGAGGACTATCGCCTCGAGCGCCGGGACCGCGTCTTTCACCTGGACACGCGCATGAACCTTCAGAACAACCTCGAACTGCAGACGCAGGTCATCGCGGGGGCCCGCGCGTTTGTCGGCACCTGCGGCAGTCTGACGTGGATGGCGCCGATGCTCGGTGTGCCGACCGTGGCGTTATTCGGCGACGACCGGTTCCTGCGAGAACATCTCTATTTCGCGCGCCACGCCTACAGCGCGATGGGCGCTGCGAGCTTCGCGACCGTCGACGTCAACGCGCTGGACGCTCCACGTATCGATCTGGCGTCACTGCTGGCCACCGGCCCGGTGTTGACCCGCGTCGAGGTGCCGCGATGAGCCGGCACCAGAAGGTCCTGGTCACCGGAGGTGCGGGCTACATCGGGTCACACCTGGTCGATGCGCTCGTGAGCCGCGGTTATACGGTCACGGTGTTGGACAACCTGGAGCCGCAGGTTCACCGGAGCGGCACCTGGCCGTCCTATGTCAATCCTGGCGCTACGTACGTGCTGGGTGACGTACGCGATCGGAGCGCGCTCGAGCCGCTGGTCGTCGCCAGCGACGCCGTCGTACACTTCGCGGCTGCTGTCAGTGTCGGACAGAGCATGTATCAGATCGACCGCTACGTGGGAGTCAACACGGGCGCCACTGGCTTGCTCCTCGACATACTGGCGAACGCCAACCACGCCGTGCGCAAGATCATCGTGGCGTCGTCGGTTGGAGTGTATGGGGAGGGCGCGTACTCATGTCCGGCTTGCGGCCCGAGCCACTCCGAGTTACGCGTGGAAACGCAGCTCGCCGAGCAAGACTGGGAGCCCCGGTGTCCGATCTGCCGGCAGAGTCTCGAGCCGCAGCCGACCCGCGAGGACAAGCCGCTCTATCGCGACAACATCTACTCGATGACGAAATATCACCAAGAGGAGATGGTGCTGCTCGTCGGGAAGACGTACGGCATACCCGCCGTCGCTCCACGGTTCTTCAATGTCTACGGACCGCGGCAGAGCCTGAGCAATCCCTATGCCGGGGTTGCGGCGATCTTTCTGGCCAGGCTGCTCAACGACCGACCGCCCGTGGTGTTCGAGGATGGTGGACAGCTGCGCGACTTCGTCTCGATCCATGACGTCGTTGAGGGGCTGATCCTGATGCTGGAGACGTCCGGTGCCGACTTCCTACCCGTTAACCTCGGTTCGGGTACGCGGATCAGTATCCTCGAGATCGCGCGCACCCTGAGCCGGCTACTGGGCAAGTCGATCGAGCCGACGGTGCTCGAGACGGGGCGCAAGTTCGACATCCGCCACTGCTTCGCGGACATCTCCCGCGCCCGTGAGACGCTCGGCTATCAGCCCACGGTCACGTTCGAGACCGGCATGGCCGAGTTGATCGCGTGGGCGGGGTCCGAGCCGGGCCAGGCGGTCGACATGTTCGACAAGGCGTTGGACGAACTCAAAACCAAGCGCTTGCTAGTCGATAGATCGACCACGCGATAGCGGAGAGAGGGGTCATGCTGCGATCGCTCGTGCGCACGATTCGAAATCGCTTGGTACCCATCGGGCCGCTGGAGCATCGGTTCAGACAACGAGACCGCGCGCTGCGGCGAGCTCGGGCGGGAGGTCAAGCAGGCCGCGAAGGTCACCGCAAGGGGTGCCGACAGACTGCGAGCGGACATCGATCGACTCGGGTAGGATCTCGACCGCCGACTACGGCAGCATGAACTGCCGATACGTCGGCTTGAATACCTGACGACGGAAGGTTTGCCCGCGCCGCCGCCGATGAGCGCCGTCGCGACGTACCGCCGAACGCCGGGAGTTTCGACGCATACGGTAACCCGCGAATTTCGCTAACTCGATGATTCTGAGCTTCGCTGACCTCGAACAGATGCGGGGTCAAGTCGCCATGGTCGACGGGGCGTTCGACCCGCTCCATACCGGCCATATCGAATACTTCAAGGCGGCCGATGCCCTGGGACTCCCGCTTTTATGCAACGTGGCCTCAGACCACTACGTGCGTGCCAAGCATCCCCCGCTGTTGCCGGCGGAGCAACGGGTGGCGATCGTCGATGCCATCCGTTACATCGCATATACCCATCTTAGCGAGCTCGACACCGAAACGGTGCTCACACAGCTGCGACCGCGCTACTACGTCAAGGGCAGCGATTGGCAGGGCTCGCTACCGGCGAGGCAGATCGAGATCTGTCGCTCGCACAGTATCGAGATCATCTATGTCGACACGGTTCGCGACTCGTCGAGCCGCATCCTGGACCGCTTCACCGAACGCACGCGGAACCATGTCCCATGACTGTGACCGAGTTTGAAACCGCTGTATTCTCCCAACAGCCCGTCTCGGCGGCACACTACGACACGGAGTACTTCGCCGGCGACTGGCGGGCCGACGGGAACAACTACTCGCTGGAGACGCGGCGCCGGTTGGAGGGTAAGAACCCGCAGCTCATTAAAGAGGTGTTCGAGCCGGCGAGCGTCCTTGACCTCGGCTGCGGTCCGGGTGCGCTGATGCACCTGCTCTGGGAGCTCGGTGTCGAGGTCGACGGCATCGATTTCGCGCACAGTAGCCGGCAATTGGCGACACCCGCGGTTCGGGACCGGATCGTCATCGGCAACACTTCCGATCCGATCAAGCCGGACAACGCCTTTGACCTGGTGATCTGCCGGGAGGTGTTGGAGCACCTGACGGTGCTCCAGGTTCGCCAGACGGTCGCCAACATGGTCCGGATGACGTCGCGCTACGTGTACTGCACCACGCGTTTTCATCCTGCTCCGGCGAGCCTGCTCGACTTCACGACGCAGTTCGACATCGACCCAAGTCACATTACGCTCCTCAACAAGGACCTGCTACGGCTCCTGTTTATCTTGGAGGGGTGCCGTTCGCGTCCGGACCTGGAAGCCAGGCTGGACTGGCTGGGCAAGGGGCGTGTCCTGGTGCTGGAGAAGCCGTCACCGAGTGATATAGGACCCGTGCGGGCATGACTGCGCCATTCCGCCCGCCACGGCATCCCGCCAGACGTCGTGACTCGTCTTTGTACGGCCCGGGGCTCTCACCACGGGCTGCTCGATGCTCGGAGGCGGCACATATGCTCCCGTCCGGGTCCGTTGCGGCGTCGACAGTCTGGGTTCACGGGATGCCGGTTGGTCACGCGGCGGGCGCAGGTATATCCTACATGGGACCCTGGCGGTCTTTTGGGTCGCGAGCCGATTCATCCGGCCACTGACTCCCCTGGAAGCTGGAGCCTATGTTCGACTGCATTGCCGGCTATCACCTGAACGCCTGGACCTGCGGCATTGCGAAGTTCAACGCGATTCTCGGCCAGCGGCTCGGCTTGCCGATCGTTAGCGTGCTGGGGCTGGAGCACACTCGCTACCGCCGGCCGTTGCTGTCTGTCAAGCTGTCAGAGTTCTCCCCAACGGACACGCGGTTGCTGGACGGCTGGTTGTTGGCCCACGCCGGGGAGTTCGAGGTGTTCTTCCATGCGTTCGACGACACCGAGCCGGAGCGGCGCCTACTGGGCGCGGCAGTCAGGGTCTACTGCGGGAACGGTGAGCTGGTGGCGCAGCTACGTGGCCTCCGCTCGGACGTCCACGAGCTCTGGTGCCCCGGGACGATCCTCAACGCGCAGCGGTTCGCGGAGACCAAGCTAGCCGTGTTTACGTTCGGCATGGCGCACAAGATCCGGGTACCGCTCTATCGCCGGTTGAGGGACCTGCTCGATGGCACGCATCTTAGCTACTCCGTCTACGTCTCGACCGCACTGCACGAGAACACGAGCTTCGACGGCTCGTTCGTGGTGACCTTCGAAGAGCTGCAGTCGATCTTCGAGGAGCGCGTCTACTTCATGGGCTATCTGTCGGATACCGCGGTCTACAACCAGCTGCTCGATGCGTCGTTGTTGGCCGCGTTCTTCGAGCGAGGCCTCCGCGCGAACAACACGACGGTCAACGCGGCGATGGAGTGCGGGTGTGCGGTGCTGACGAACCTCGACCAGCATTCGCCTCCCGCCTTGACGCATCTGAAGAACGTGATCGACATCCAGCAGTGCGAGCGCCTGCCTGATTCGGCAGCGCTCGCCGAAATCGGGAAGGCCGCGGCCGCCACGGTGCATGCGCACTACGGATGGGACCGTCTGATCGCGGAGCTCCGACCGGCCGCCGTCTCGGTCACGACTGGCGCCGGCAAGTGACGACCGGCACGCGGTTCACGCAGCAGTGGAAGGTAGGTGCAGTGTGGCACGCACGATGACGATCGGCTTACATGAAATTTCAGATGAGAGCCCGTGCTACGTGATCGCCGAGGTGGGACATAACCACCAGGGGAGTCTGGATACCTGTCGCGAGCTATTCAGTCAGGCTAAGGCTTGTGGCGCGTCGGCGGTCAAGCTGCAGAAACGTGACAACCGCGGGCTGTACTCGAAGGCGATGTTCGAGAAGCCATACGACCACGAGAACAGCTTTGGCTCGACCTACGGTGAGCACCGCGAGGCGCTGGAGTTCGGGCCCGACGAGTACCGCGCGCTGCAGGAATTCACCGCGGGCCTCGAGGTTGACTTCTTCGCCACGGCGTTCGATTACGCCAGCGCCGACGTGCTGGCCGAGCTCGATGTTCCAGCGTTCAAGATCGCGTCTGGCGACCTCCGCAACGTCCCGCTGCTCCGCTACACGGCCAGGTTCGGCAAGCCGATCTTGGCGAGCACCGGCGGCGCCTCGATGGACGACGTGCAACGCGCCTACGACGTGGTGATGCCGATCAATCCCCAGCTCTGTCTCATGCAGTGCACGGCTGGGTATCCGGCCGAGTTCGGCGAGCTGAACCTCCGGGTCATCGAGACCTACCGGGAGCAATTTCCTGATGCCGTGATCGGCTACTCGGGTCACGACAATGGTATCGCCATGGCCACGGGAGCCTACGTCCTCGGCGCCCGCATCATCGAGAAGCACTTCACCTTGAACCGTGCGATGAAGGGGACCGACCACGCGTTCTCGCTCGAGCCGATCGGCATGCGCAAGCTGGTGCGCGATCTCGACCGTGTGCGAGTGGCCATCGGTGATGGCATCAAGAAGCCCTACGCGAGCGAGGCCCAGGCGATTCAGAAGATGGGGAAGAAGCTGGTTGCCGCGCGGGATCTGCCCGTCGACCACGTGCTCGGTCCCGACGACGTGGCCATCAAGTCGCCGGGTGACGGCCTGCCGCCCAGCGAGCTCGATCGCGTCCTGGGTTGCGTGACGGTCCGGCCCGTTGCCGAAGACGAGAGCTTCACCCTCAGTATTCTGAGCCAGCCGGTAGGCGAGCGCCAGGGTGTTCAGCCTCGACGGTAACGTAGCGGTCGTGACCGGCGCCCTCGGGCGGCTCGGCCCCGTTTGGGTCGAGGCCTTGCTCGACGCCGGCGCGGTTGTGGTGGCGTGCGATCTCCCGGGCGCCGGTCCATCCGAGGCGTTTGTGAGACTGGGCGAGCGCTTCGGGGCCGACCGGCTGCGTCGCGTGGACTGCGACATCACCGACCGCGGCGCGATCGAAGCGGCCAACGCCCGTGTCGCGACGCTGTTCGGCCCCCCGACGGTGCTCGTCAACAACGCCGGCATCGACCAGCCGCCCGACAGTCCTGAAACCAGGCACACGGTCGAGAACCTGCCGGTGGAGTTGTTTCGGCGCATGGTCGACGTCAATCTGACCGGTACGTTTCAGGTGACCCAGGTGATCGGTGGAGGCATGGCCGAGCGCCGGCGCGGCGCGGTAGTCAACATCGGGTCGCTCTACGCGTCGGTGTCGCCAGACCAACGTTTCTACGACCACTTGCCTGGTGAGATCCCGTTCTTGAAGATGCCCTCCTACGGTGCATCGAAAGCTGGAGTCGTCAGTCTGACCAATTACTTCGCCACGCTGTGGGGTAGTGCAGGAGTTCGGGTGAACGCGTTGTCGCCAGGTGGCGTCCTTGGCCGGCAGGATGACACCTTCATTCGCAAGTACGGCGACCGGGTTCCGCTCGGTCGCATGGCCATGGAGGCTGACCTGAAGGGGCCACTGGTGTTCCTCGCATCGTCGGCGTCTTCCTACGTGACCGGCATCGACCTGCGAGTCGACGGCGGGTTCGCGGCGTGGTGACCGGTTGATGTCGACTATGGACCCTAGATGACTGATCTCGACGTACCTGCCCTGGTTCCCAACTGGATCGCTGGCCAGGATCGGCCGTCGACCGCTGGGCGCACCTTCGACAAGCTCGACCCGACCAACGGCCGCCCGGTCTGCCAGGTCGCACGGTCCGACGCCGATGATATCGCCGAGGCGATTGCTGTGGCTCAGAGTGTGCAGCCAGGCTGGGGCACCGAGACGGTGGCGCGACGCGGTGAGATCCTGCGCGACACCGCCATTCTGATGGAGCAGCATCGCGAGGAGCTAGCCGCGCTCGTGTCCCGCGAGACTGGGAAATCGAGGAAGGACGCCCTCGGCGAGGTCGGGGCGGCCATCGAGATGGGTTTCTTCGTAGCTGGGGAGGGTCGCCGCTTCTACGGTAAGACGACGACGAGTGGAGTACCGGGTCGGGCGGCCTTCGTGATGCGGCAGCCGATTGGTGTGGCAGGGCTGATCATCGCCGCCAACACCCCGATCGCCAACGTGGCGTGGAAGGCGTTTCCGGCGGTGCTGTGCGGGAACGCCGCGATCCTGAAGGCCTCGGAAGATGCGCCACTGTCGGCCTGGGCGTTCGCGCGGCTGTTGCACGAAGCGGGCGGGCCGCCCGGTGTTTTCCAGATCGTCCACGGGTACGGTCCGGAGGCCGGCGGACCACTCGTCGAGCATCCAGATGTTGACCTCATAAGTTTTACCGGGTCGTGCGGGGTCGGGCGCTGGATCGCCGAGACCGCCGGCCGGCGTCTGGCCAAGGTCTGCCTCGAGCTCGGCGGGAAGAACCCGCTCATTGTCTGCGACGATGCCAATTTGGAGCGCGCCGTGCAAGCGGCGATCGGGTCGGCTTTCAGCAACGCGGGTCAGCGCTGCGCCTCGGGCAGCCGGCTGATCGTCTTCGACGAGGTCTACGATCGGTTCAAGATGATGCTGGTGGAGGCGACGGAGCGGCTCAAACTCGGCCCCGACGACGTCGACGATTTCGGGCCGGTCATCAACGAGACGCAGCTCGACAACATGGTGGCCGCCGTCGCGCGCGCGCGCGACGCGGGCGCCAGCGTCCTGACCGGCGGCGGTCGTCTGGTCGATGAGGCGCACCGGGACGGCTACTACATGGCGCCGACCGTTATCGAGCGGGCGTCGGCCGACGCCGAGATCTCGCAGTCAGAGCTCTTCGGCCCCATCACGTGCCTCTACCGCGTGACGGACTTCGAGGCAGCGGTCACACTGGCGAACGATTCTCCCTTCGGGCTGACGGCGTCGATTCACACGGTGAACCTCGACCGCGCCATGACGTTCATCGGCCGGGTGCAGAGCGGCGTGGCGGTCGTCAACGGCGGCACCTACGGCAGCGAGCCGCACATGCCGTTCGGCGGCCTGAAGCAGTCCGGCAATGGCACACGGGAGGCTGGTACCGAGGCGATCGACGTCTACTCGGAGCTTAAGACTATCTACATTCATCACGACTTGGCCGCCGTGTGATGAAGACCGCCAGCGCCGCCGCCCCTTCCATCGTGGCCCTGATTCCGGCACGAGCCGGATCGAAACGGGTCCCGCGGAAGAACATTAGGCGTCTTGGCAACCACCCGCTGATTGCCTACACCATCGCCCCCGCCCTCGAGAGCGGTATCTTCCGAGATGTCCTCGTGTCGACCGATTCCGAGGAGATCGCCGAGGTCGCGAGGCACTACGGCGCGGAGGTGCCGTTCCTGCGGCCACGAGGGCTGGCCGGCGATACCTCGCCGGACATCGAGTGGGTTGAGCACACGCTCCGCGAACTCGACCGGGTGGGTCGCAGCTACGACTGTTTCTGCCTGCTTCGTCCGACGAGTCCCCTGCGCACCGCGGAGACGATCCGTCGGGCTTGGCGGGAGTTCCAGGGGCAGACCGGCGTCGACTCCCTCCGGGCGGTCGAGAAGTGCCGCCAGCATCCGGGTAAGATGTGGGTGGTGCGGGGCCGTCGCATGACGCCGTTGCTGCCACTCGGACCTGAACGACAGCCGTGGCACAGCAGTCAGTATCAGTCGCTCCCGGTCGTCTTTGTGCAGAACGCCAGCCTGGAAATCGCCTGGACACACGTCGTCTTCGACCAGCGGACGATCGCCGGCGAGGTGGTCGCGCCGTTCTTCACCGAGGGTCTGGAGGGATTCGACATCAATGATCCGGTCGACTGGACACTGGCCGAACGACATATCGCCGACGGTCAGGTGGTCGTACCACACGTCGGTGACCCGCCATTTCCACCGTCGCCCTAGGGCGCCCCATGACCACCGCCAACACCGAGCCGTCGGCCATCCTCCTGCCCGAAGAGCGAGGGTACGTCGGGACGACGCCGTCGCACGTCTGGAGGAGACTCGCTTACGGTTATGTGGTGTTGGTGGCGATTGGGGTCGGGTACTTCCTGTTTCGGATGCCGTTCCAGCTCAGGGACAACCTCGGGCTCATCCTGGACGCGCAGCAGCTTAGCTTCTGGGATATTGTCACCGAGGTTGATCAGGGATACGTCCGGCCTCTACTCGGAGGGCTCGTAAAGATCGTATTCGAGCTGTCGGCCGGGCATTATTTCGTGGCGTACAAGGCGGTCCACGCGGCGCAAGTTGGTCTACTGCTCCTGCTGTTCGTTCGGTTGCTCGATGTGCGGTCGAGCCTGGACTTCGCCGTGTCGACGCTCGCCACGACCGTTCTCGTGGGAATCCACACCTTTAACGGGACCATCAGCGAAGGGTTTCCGATCAACACCTTCATGACGATTCTCGTTAGCTGTGTCGCCGCCGTGAACCTGTCGATGTCGAGGCCCAGGCCATGGGTTGCCTGGGCCGGGGTGTGTCTGCTGGCTTGGGCGGTGTTCACGCTCGAAACCGGACTGCTGGTGTGGGTGTGTTTCGTCGTCGGGTATCTCAGCGGCTTCAGGGGGGTCTCGAGGCGGACGCTGATCGTGATGACCGGGGTCCTGGGCGTGTATTTCCTTCTGCGCTTCGGCATCACGGACGCTGGTGCGCCGCCCCTGGCGAGTCGGTCAACCGGGTTCGGCTTTTCCAGTCGCGAACCGGCGGAGCTGCTCGCGCGCTTTAGCTACGCCCCGCTGATGTTCTATGGCTACAACATCGTCAGCTCGATCTTCTCCGTCGCGTTCTCGGAGCCCCGTGCTGGGGTATGGGCGTTTACGCGCGATCTGATGGAGGGAGATCTGGGCTCGTGGCAGGTGGTTAACATCGTGTCATCGTCACTCGTGACCGCGCTCATCGGCCGCCTGATCTGGACACGACGGCGACGATGGGCGGCATTCAATCTGGAACACGGCGATCGTCTAGTTCTGGTGTTTCTCGGTGTGCTCGTCGCGAACGCGGCGATCAGCTATCCGTACACGAAGGACGTCATCATGAGCCCCGCCGGCGTGTTCTATGCGCTGGCAGCGTACGTCGCCACGCGAGACCTCCTCGAGTCGGCGAGGGCAGGCCGGTTTCGCTTCGTGTCTAGCGCGATCGTCACCGCGTGCCTGGTGGTACTGTCGGCGACGTGGTGTGTCCGTTCGATCGGCAACCACTATTCGTTGAGAGAACAGGCGTTCCGCAACAGCTCGGACTGGACCGAGCTCGATAGCTGGACCGCCGGTGCCCAGGGCCATCTACGTGCCCCCACCGCGGTCGCTTTGTCCAAACAGCTCGGCGCCGAGGTGGCGAGGACGCCTGTGCCGAACCCATATTTCTGGGAACGCGCGGTGCCGGAAGTGATCAAGCTGTTCGATCCCTACTAGTCGTCTTCTTCCGGGGCGGGTGTCGACGCGAGGGTAAATCATCCTGTGAATACAGAGCGATCCGGTCACGCCGGCGAGATCACGAGACGGATATACGCGGTCGCGGTCGCGGCATCCCCGCTGGCACTAGGTGTTGCCACCGTGATGATGCTGGCACTCGCGACCGTTGGCAGAGATCCGGTCTGGGCGGTCCGCGGAATGACGATCTCGGAGGCTGCCGCGACCCAGGATCGAGGTAGCGTCGTGCGCCTGATCGGTGAGGGTGTGGACCCGAATGCACGGTATCCCGTACGCATGGATGTTCTCGCGAGCGCGGAGTTCCTGGTGACTCCGCTCGAGTCTGCGACGCTCAACCGGCAGGCTTACATCGTGCAGTTACTCATGGACCACGGGGCGGTCCTCCGCGACGCGGAGCGACACCGGCTGATGTGCTTTCTGTATGAGCGCGGAAACGAAGACATGTACGTGTACCTGGCCGGTTTCGCGCCGATGGAGGCGCCGATCGACTGCTCGAGGTACGACCCGTACTGGTAAGCCCAGATGTCCGTACGAAATTCGCTATCGGTGGTCGTACCGGTGTTCAACAGCGGAGCTACGGTCGACAGGCTGGTGGAGCGTTTGCTGGAGGTGCTGGGGCGGCGCGGACAGAGTTTCGAGATCATCCTCATCAACGACGGTAGCCATGACGATGGCTGGGCCCGGATCGAACAGGCTGCGCGACGCTGGGAGACCGTGCGCGGGATAGATCTGATGCGCAACTACGGGCAGCACAACGCCCTGCTGTGCGGCATCCGCGCCGCGCGACATGAGCTCGTCGTTACGATGGACGACGATCTCCAGCATCCGCCCGAGGAGATCCCCCGGCTTCTCGAAGCGCTCGATGAAGGGGTCGACGTCGTCTACGGTGTGCCGGCGCGAGTACGGCACGGGTGGCTGCGAACAGCGGCGTCGCGGCTGACGAAGCTGGCGCTCCAGAACGCGATGGGGGTGCAGGCCGCCGCCGACACGAGTGCGTTTCGTGCCTTCCGGACTTCACTGCGCGAGGCGTTCGCCGACCACCAGAGCCCGTTTCTCTCCATCGACGTGCTCCTTAGCTGGGGAACGACCCGGTTCGCTGGCGTCGAGGTGCTACACGAACCGCGCCGTGCCGGGTCGTCGACCTACAGTGCCCGGGCACTCGTCCGGCACGCCTTCAACATGCTGACCGGTTATAGCGCGCTGCCGCTCAAGCTGGCCACGCTGGTGGGGTTCACCTTCACCGTGCTCGGCGTCGGCGTCGCCGTCTTCGTCCTCGCCAACTACGTCATCGGCGGCGGCGGCGTGCAGGGCTTCACGTTTCTCGCCGCCATCATCGCGATCTTCGCCGGCGCGCAGCTCTTCGCGATCGGGATCATCGGCGAGTATCTGGCCCGCATCCATTTTCGGGTAATGGATCGCCCAACCTACGCAATCAAGTCGAGAACACCCGACCAGGCGACATAGACGTGGGAAGTCCTTGCGAGTTTCTCGAATGGGACTCTTCGTTCTTCGGGTGCCGTGTCGCGACCGTCACTAGCCTGCCGGAGGATGCGACCGCGGTGAGCGAGATCGAGTCGTGGTGCCGAACCGAACGAATCGACTGCGTCTACTGTCTCGTGCCCGCCTCAGCCGGGGCAGCCGTCCGGTGCATCGAGGAGCACGGATTCCGCCTCGTCGACGTTCGGGTGACGCTCGCGTGGGCACCTGCAGACCTGGCGTCTGGGGTGAACGCACCGGTCGGTTCAGACGGTGGGGTACGTCCGGTGACCCCGGACGACGTGGCGACGCTGTGCGCTATCGCGCGTGTTAACCATCGCGTCACCCGCTTCTATAATGACCCCGGCTTTCCCACGGTGCGATGCGATGCGCTCTACGAGACCTGGATTCGAAAAAGCTGTGACGGGGACGCGGACGCGGTGTTCGTCTACGAGTCCGGCGGCGCCGCTGTCGGGTATCTGACGTGTCACCTCGACGACGACCGGCGCGGCCGGATCGGCCTGGCCGGGCTGGCGCCAGAGGCTCGAGCTCTGGGCTTCGGAGGTTCCCTGGTACAAGCGGCGCAGCGGTGGTTCGTCGAGCACGACGTCGCCGTCGTCACGGTGGTGAGTCAGGGACGGAACCGTGAAGGGCAACGGCTGTATCAGCGATATGGGTTCATCACCGATGACACCGCGTTGTGGTTCCATCGTTGGTTCTCCGGTTCGCCCGGCGCGAAGCGATGACCGGTGATGACCGCTATTGACATCCCGTTCAACCGCGTGTTCGTCGGCGACCGCGAGAAGGCCTACGTGGCAGAGGCGCTGTCGAGCGACCGCCTGTCCGGGGACGGCCGCTTCACCCGGCGTTGCTCGGAGTTACTGGAGCAGATACTGGGAGCGCCGCGAGTGCTCCTGACGACCTCCTGCACGCACGCCCTCGAGCTTTCGGCCCTGCTGCTCGACGTGGGGCCTGGCGACGAGGTGGTCGTTCCCTCGTTCGCGTTCGTGTCGACCGCCAACGCGTACCTGATTCGAGGTGGACGACCGAGGTTCGTGGATGTTCGCCGGGACACGCTCAACATCGACGAATCGAAGGTCGAAGCGGTCATCACGCCTCGCACCAAGGCGATCGTTCTCTTGCACTATGGCGGAGTCAGCTGCGAGGTCGAGGCGTTGCTCCAGATCGCGAGACGCCACGGCATCGCGGTCGTCGAGGACAACGCCCACGGGCTGTTCGCGTCATACGACGGTCGCCCCTTGGGGACGTTCGGGTGTCTGTCTACACAAAGCTTTCACGAAACCAAGAACGTCACGTGCGGTGAGGGGGGCGCGATCGTCATCAACGACCCGCAGTATATCGAGCGGGCCGAGATCATTCGGGAGAAGGGGACCGACCGTACCCGATTCTTCCGCGGGGAGATCGACAAGTACACATGGGTCGACGTCGGTTCCAGCTATCTGCCAGCGGAGATCCTCGCGGCGCTGCTGCTCGGCCAACTCGAGGCGCGGGAACGGATTCAGGCGGCGCGCCGGCGAGTCTGGACGACGTACGCCGACCGGCTCGAGAGCTGGACGCGCGAGAACGGCGTGCGGCTGCCGGCGGTTCCAGAGCGCTGCACCCAGCCCTATCATCACTTCTGCCTGATCCTGCCGTCGCCCGAGTGTCGCGTCAGGCTTATGGAGTGCCTGCGACGCGCAGGCATCCTCAGCGTGTTTCACTACCAACCCCTGCACCTATCGAGGATGGGCGTGGAGCTTGGCGGCCAGGAGGGCGACTGTCCCGTGAGCGAGTGGGTGTCCGGGCGGTTGCTCCGACTGCCGCTCTTCGCCGGTCTGACCGAGGTCGAACAGGCCCGCGTGACGGACGAGGTCTTGCGGTTTCGGTGCTGAAGGGATCCCGGCCGGTGCGTCTCACGTTTGAGTGTCCGGATTGCCGAGCACCGGTTGACGTCGAGTCCAGGCCGGATGTCGCGGCGCCCCGCTGTTGCGTTTGCGGGCGGCGGTTTGCGTTCGCCGACGGCATCGTCCGAGTACGGGTGGCAGCAGAAGGAATACCGGACTACCCGCCCGAGTTGTATGCGCTCCTGGTCGGGGTCGAGGACCGCCACTTCTGGTTCGGTGTTCGGAACGAGATCGTGTTGAGTATCATGCGGGCGGTCGGCTGCGTGCCCGGCGAGACAGCCCTTGATGTCGGGTGTGGGACCGGGTTCGTCCTTCGGGGCCTCGAGGCGGCCGGGTTGGTGGGCTGTGGGATCGATATGCACCTGACCGGTCTCCGTCACGCGCGCCGACGCGTGTCGGGTCTGCTGTTTCAGGACACGGCCGCGCGGCTGCCGTTCACGGCGCAGTTCGACTGGGTGCTGTTGTGCGACGTGGTCGAGCATGCCGACGACGATGTTGCCTTGCTCCGCCAGGCCGGGCGCGCCGCCAAGGTGGACGGGCACGTCCTAGTCACCGTCCCGGCGCTGCCAGCACTGTGGTCTGTTTACGACGAGGCGATCGGGCATAAGCGCCGATACACGCGGGCGACACTTGCCCGGGCGATGCGAGAGGCGGGCCTCGTACCGTCGGTCGTTCGGTACTTCAACGCCGCCACTGTGCCGATCGAGTTGTTTCGTCGGCGGCTCGTGATGCGGCGCCGGTCACCCGCAGATGTCGATGGCGCCCTGCGCTCGGCCGTCAGGCTGCCACCCGGACCGGTCAACGGCCTGCTGCGGCTGGTCGCCCTCGCGGAGTTGCGACTCGCTCGTCTCCGCTTGCCGTTCGGGTCATCGCTCATTGCCGTTGGCCGCCGACAGCGGTCGACGGTTTCGACTCATTCTTTCGCAGAATAGAGGCACATGAACGACTTCCACTACGTTCCACTGGATGAAATCAGGCGCGGCTTGAGCGCCGCGCGGGACGACCGTCACGTGCGGGCCGGCCTCCTGGCCACGCTCTGCCGGATCAACGCGCTGTATATGATCGCGCGCGCCGGCTCGGGGCATCTTGGCACCACGTTTAGCAGCATCGACATCGTCAGCTGGCTGTATCTCCACGAGCTGCGCGCCGGGGACGACTCGACCGGTCCGCTTGACGTCTACTTCTCGTCGAAGGGGCACGATGTACCGGCGTTCTACGCCGTGATGATCGCGCTCGAGCGGCTCCCGTTCGAGCTGATTCACCGCCTCCGCGCCCTTGGTGGCCTGCCCGGGCATCCCGACGTGGCCACGTCCACGGTCTCGATGAACACCGGGTCGCTCGGCATGGGGATCTCCAAGGCGAAGGGCATCGCGCTCGCCAACCGCAGACTCGGCGTGGACGGACGCGTCTACGTGCTTACGGGCGACGGCGAGCTGCAGGAAGGCCAGATCTGGGAGTCGTTGCAGCAGGCCGCCAACCTTGGGCTTCACGAGGTCACGGCGATCGTCGACCACAACAAGATTCAGTCGGACACGTGGGTGCGTGCCGTCAGCGACCTGGGCGACCTGGAAGCCAAGTTCGAGGCATTCGGATGGCACGTGCACCGATGCGACGGTCACGACGGGCGTCAAATCGACGCCGCGCTGGCCGCGGCGCGTGCCGCACGGGCGCGTCCCAGCGTCATCATCGCCGACACCGTGAAGGGCAAGGGGGTGTCCTTCATGGAGGGCCAGTCGATGCCGGCCGACGACCAGATGTATCACTTCCACAGCGGCGCACCGAATGCGGAGCAATACAGTCGCGCCCAGGATGAACTGCTCGCCGACGCGAACCGCCAGCTGGAGGCGCTCGGGGTCGCGTCGCTGCGACTCGAGACGGTGGCACGTCCCCCGTCCCGGCCCCGCTCCGGTAACCAGCGGTTCATTCCGGTCTACGCGAAGGCGCTGGTGGCCGCGGCCGAACGACGCTCGGATCTGCACGTCCTCGATGCCGACTTGGTGCTCGATTGCGGGCTCATTGCGTTCCGCGACAAGTTCCCGGAGCGCTTCCTGGAGTGCGGGATTGCCGAGCAGGACATGGTCTCGATCGCGAGCGGTATGGCGGCGCGGGGGCTGCTTCCGTTCGCGCACTCGTTTTCGTGCTTTCTGTCCGCGCGACCGAACGAGCAGATCTACAACAACGCCACCGAGCGGCGAAAGGTCGTGTACGTCGGCTCGCTGGCCGGCCTGCTCCCGGGCGGCCCCGGTCACTCGCACCAGTGCGTGCGCGACATCTCGAGTCTCGGCGCCGTGCCAAACCTGGTCATGGTCGAGCCGTCGTGTGAGGACGAGGTCGCGCTGGCGGTCGACTACTGTCTCGACGGTACGACGGAGAGTTGCTACCTGCGTCTCGTCTCCATACTGGTACAGGTGCCGTATGCGCTACCCACCGGCTACACCATGGTCGAGGGACGCGGAGCGGTGCTGCGAGACGGGCCGGATGCTGTCGTGTTCGGCTACGGGCCGATCATGCTCGCCCAGGCGATGAAGGCGGCGGCGCAGCTCGAGCGGGACCACGGGATCGGGCTCAAGGTGGTCAACTTGCCGTGGCTCAATCGCGTCGATCGCGACTGGTTGCGTGAGACCATCCGTGGGTGCCGCGCAGTGTTCACGCTCGATAACCACTACGTCGGCGGTGGCCAGGGGCAGATGCTCCTGGCGACGCTCGCCGAGCTCGATGTCTCGCCGGCGGTGCGCGCTCGGAGGTTCGGTGTGGCGCGGATTCCTGAATCGGGCGGTAACGTTGAGGTGCTCCAGGCCCACGGCCTCGATGCCGCGAGCCTCTGTGTGGCGATGCAACAGGTGGTATGCCAAACGACGACGTGACGACCTGGCTGTTCTGGGACATCGACGGGACGCTGCTGACGACGGGGCGTGCCGGGATCTTCGCGTGGGAGGCGGCGGCCGCCGAGGCGGCCGGACGCCCGATGGACCTTCAGACGCTGCAGACTGCTGGACTGACCGATTTCGCCATCGGCCGCGCGATACTCGAAAGTCTCGGGCTCGCCTCCGATGCCGGCCGGCTCGCCCGTTTCGTGCGCATGTACGAGGAGGCGTTGCCGTCGGTCCTGCCGCGCCGTCAGGGGCGGGTGCTCGAAGGCGTTCGCGACATCCTCGAGCACGTGCGCGCCGAGCGGCCGGACATCGGGCTATATTTGCTGACCGGGAACACGCCGGGCGGCGCGAGAGCGAAGCTGACGTACTACGGCCTCTTCGGTTTCTTCCAGGGCGGGGCTTTCGCCGACGGGAACGGCGACCGGGCGCATATCGCCCGCCGCGCTCTGGTCCTCGCCACGAGCGGCCGCCCGGTCGCGTTGGAGCGCGTCTTCGTCATCGGTGACACGCCGCACGATGTCATCTGCGGCCTGGCGATCGGTGCGAAAACGATCGCGGTGGCGAGCGGTAACTACCCGATCGAGGCACTCCAGGCCGAGGCGCCGTGGCGGGCGCTGCGGTCGCTGCCGGACGTCGAGACCTTCCTCGCCCTGCTCGAGGAGCCGGCCTGACGCGGCCCGCCTGCCGTCGTCGGTCACTGTCATGAGACACACCATTCGGCGCTTTCCGCGACTGTGGCGAGCGAGCCGCTTGCTCCGGCGCTGGTATCAGGCGCGCCACAATGCCTATCCCGACTGGGAAGAGGTTCTCGAGCAGGGCAAAGACCTCTGGGAGGCGGCGCAGACGCAGACACAGCGCGGGCCGCGCGTGCTGCTGTCGACCGCCATCGGATCCTACGTGCATGCCGTGACGCTGGAGAGCGCGCTGGCCGCGGCGTTACGGCTGCGCGGCGCCGAGCCGCACGTGCTGCTCTGTGACGCGGAGTTGGCCGCGTGCGCCGAGTGCGATGCGTCGCTCTACCCGCGCGTTGAGCGGTTCGTCGCGCATGGGCCCAGCCGTGACCTGTGCCGCGACTGCTACTGGCCCGCACGACGTGTCTACGAGCGTCTGGGCGTGCGCGTGCACCGGCTGAGCGCGCTTGTGACGGACGACCAGCGGCAGACGGCCGCCGCCGTGGCGCGGTCGGTGCCGTTCGCAGACATCCCAACCTACCAGCACGATGGTCTGGTGGTCGGCGAGCATGCCTATGCGGGCGCGCTCCGCTTCTTCGCGAGCGGCTCGCTCGACGACGAGCCGCAGGCCGAGGCAGTGCTACGGCGGTATCTCCAGGCGGCGCTGGTCACGATGTTCGCGACCCGCCGTCTTGCGAGGGAACAGGGCTTCACCTGCGCGGTGTTTACCCATGGGATCTACATTCCGTGGGGGGTGATGGGGGAGGTCTGTCGTCAGGAGGGGGTCCGGATCGCCAACTGGAACGTGGCGTATCGCAAGCGCCGTTTCATCTTCAGCCACGGAGAAACCTATCACCATACCCTGATGTCGGAGCCGCAGGCAGCCTGGGAGTCGCTCGACCTCCGGCCGGCGCGTGAGCAGACCTTGATGGATTATCTGGCCAGTCGGCGCGAGGGGATGTTTGATTGGATCGTCTTTCACCGGCCCGCGGCTCGTGCGGAGCCGCGCGAGCTTGCCGGTGCACTGGGACTCGACCCGTCCCGCCCGGTCATCGGGCTGCTCACCAACGTCAGCTGGGACGCGCAGCTGCACTATCCGGCGAACGCGTTTCCGGACATGCTGGAATGGATCACGCGCACGTGCGAGTACTTCGCCGCGCGCCCGGACCTCCAGTTGCTGATCCGCGTGCATCCGGCGGAGCTGAACGGGTTCCCACCGTCCCGGCAGCCGGTGCTCGCCGAGATGACTCGACGGCTGCCCGCGTTGGCGCCCAACATCACCGTCGTGCCACCCGAGAGCCGGATGAGCACCTACAGCTTGATGTCGCTCTGTAACGCCGCCATCATCTACGGAACGAAGATGGGCGTGGAGCTGACCAGTGTTGGGCTCCCGGTCATCGTGGCTGGAGAGGCCTGGGTGCGTAACAAGGGGTTGACCCGCGATGCCAGCACCCCGGAGGAGTACTTCCGGATCCTCGATGGCCTGCCCTTTGCGGCACGTCCCGACGAGACGCTGCTGCGGCGGGCGCGCACATACGCATACCATTTCTTCTTTCGTCGCATGATTCCGCTGAGCTTCGTCCAGCCCAGGGCGGGGTATCCGATCTACGTCCTCAGGCTCGACAAGATCGAGCGTCTCTTGCCTGGCGCCACGCCCGGACTCGACGTGATCTGCGATGGGATTCTGACGGGCGCGCCGTTCGTGTACGACGAGGACACGCCGACCCCGCAAGTCACCGGCGCTGGCGCGAGGCGACAGAACCCTGTTTCACACGGCTCGATGTCACCGCGAGAGGATGTCTAGTGCTCGCCTGTCCATGACGCTGCCAGTGTTGCTCACGCTGTTCGCCGGGGCGGCCCTGCTGTCGTGGGTCCTCAGTCTGCTCGTCCGGCGTCATGTCGTCCGGCGCGGCGCGGTGGAGCCGCCCCGCGCGGACCGCTGGCACCGCAACGCGACACCGACCTTCGGCGGCATCGCGATCGCCGGGTCATCCCTCGCGCTCACGGCGGCGCTCCTGCTAGGGGCGCCGTCGCTGGGGGAGCTGACCGCACCGCTTGCCGTCGCATTGGCTGCGTTCGCGATGTTCGCCGTGGGGTTGGCCGACGACAGCCTGCGGCTCACCCCTTTGGCAAAGCTCGTGGCTTCGCTTGCCGTCGGTGCGTTCTTCGTGTTCGGCGTCGGCGTTTCCGGCGTGTTGCCGTCGTGGGTGGCGGTGCTGGCGATCATCTGGTTTGGCGCCATCGTGCACTCGCTGAACCTGCTCGACAATATGGACGGGCTGGCTGGTGGCGTCGGGATGCTCGGGTGCCTGTTCGGAGCCTGGGCGCTGGCTGGTGCAGTCGGGCCGCTCCTTGTCTCGATGTTGCTGGTGGTGGCTGGGAGCCTGCTCGGGTTTCTTGTTTGGAATAGACATCCAGCGCGCCTGTTCATGGGCGATTGCGGGAGTCTGTTCGTGGGGGCGGTGTTGGCGGGCATGTCGCTGGTTCCGCTCACGCGTCCGGACGCTTCCGTGGTGTTCGGCGGCTTTGTTGCCGGCCTGATCCTCGTGGTACCACTGTTCGACACGGGGTTCGTCCTGATCCTGCGGCGCATGGCCGGACGACGGGCGACACGCGGTGGGACCGACCACGTGTCGCACCGGTTGGTCTCGCTCGGATTCTCGGAACGGAGCGCTGTTCGGATTCTCTACGCCGTGGGGTTGCTCGGTGGGATGCTAGCGGTCGGGTTGACGCGCCCGGGCGGTGGGTCGCTGCTGTCGGTGGCGGCGCTCTTCGTCGTGGCAGTCACGCTGGTCGGAATCTATCTGGCTCGGGTGCCCGCGTACGACTCTGACGACTTCCTGGCGCTGCAAAAAAGCTCGTTCGCACCGTTCCTCACCGATCTGGCGTTCCGGTGGCATGCGGGGCAGGTCTTGCTCGACCTGCTGTTGAGCTCGACCGTTTTCTACGCGTCGTATCTCATCCGCTTCGAGGGAGAGGCGCTTGAGACGTTTCTGGGCTCTTTCACAGCTTCATTGCCGGTCGTAGTCGCGTGCAAGCTCGTTGCTCTCTATCTGTCGGGTCTCTACGCTCGGTCGTGGCACACGTTCGGGTTACGCGATCTCTACGCGGTGGCGCGCGGGGTCGGTGCCGGCTCGGTCCTGTCGATCCTAGCGGCCGCGTACTTCTTCCGGTTCGAGTTGTTCTCGCGCGGCGTGTTCCTGATCGACGGGCTGCTGTTTTTCGTTGCGGTGGCGGCGGCCAGGGCCTCGTTCCGGCTCATGGGAGAGGTGGCGGCGAGCCGGAGCAAGCGTAGCCGGCGGGTGATGATTTACGGCGCCGGCGCTGGTGGGCAGCTGCTGGCGCGGGAGATGCGCGCGAACCCAGACTGGCTGCTCAACCCGGTCGGGTTCCTCGATGACGACCCTGCGAAGCAACTTCGCTGGATCCTCGGTCTACCGGTGCGCGGGGGGTTCCAGGCTCTCGAGGTGAGTCTCGGCCGCTACGGGGTCGACGAGCTGATTCTGAGCAGCCGGTCGATAAACGGAACTGTGGAGAACCGGATCCGGAACGTCTGCGACCACCGCGGCGTGCAGGTCCGGCGGTTGCGTCTCGAGATCGCCTGACGTGCAGCTCGGCACGGTCCCGCGTTCTCTACCGCCTGTGCGTCATTCACTTCGAATCGGTTTTGATGGGCGGGCGCTCTCCTCGCCCGCGGGGGGTGTGCGTCGATACACCCGCGAGTTGTTCCGCGCGGTCGCGACCGATCCTGACATTCGAGTCGTCGCGATCGGAGGCGACGCACCGGCCGCCGTGCCCCCTGGCGTAACGGTCGTACGGGCACCCTCGCTGGCCCCAACCAACCTCGGCTGGACGGCCCTGTCTCTTCCCTTGGCGATCCGGCGAGCGGCTGTCGATCTCTATCACGGCCCGGCGTACACGGCGCCCCCCTGGGGGTGGCAGCCGATCGTGCTGACCATTCACGACTGTAGCTACGCACGTCACCCGGAGTGGTATCCGTATCGTCTGGATATCCTGCGCCGGGCCTTCTACCGCCGGAGTGCCCTCGTCGCCCAGACGGTCATTACCGATTCCGAATTCTCGCGCCGGGAGATCACGGCGGCGTATCCGGTCGAGTCCGACCGCTTGACGGTGATTCCGCTGGGTGTTGGCCCACCCTTTGTGGCCGGGTACCGATCGAGCGGCGCGGCCGAAAGAGTCACGGGTATCCACGGCCCGTACGCGCTCCACGTTGGCGACCTGCATCCGCGCCGTGACCTCATGACGGCGCTTCAAGCGGTTCTTGCGGTCCGCGCGCGACACCCGGAACGCGCCTCGCTGCGTCTCCTCCTCGTTGGCGTCGATCGGGGAAGCGGCGCGACGCTCCGCGCGGCGGCGGACGGAGCCGGCCACCGTGACGCGTTGGATATCGTGTCCAGTCTGGACGACGCCGCGCTGGCGCGGCTGTACGCGGGCGCGGCGGTGTTCGTGTATCCCTCGGTCTACGAGGGGTTCGGGTTGCCGATGCTTGAGGCCATGGCCTGCGGCGTGCCGGTGGTCGCGGCGCGCGCCGCCGCCAGTCCGGAGGTTTTGGGCGACGCCGGGCTGTTGGTCGAGCCGGGAGAGGTTGCGGTGATGGCCGACGCGATCGAGGCCGTGCTGTCCCGGCCTGACCTGGCGGCCCGTCTTCGTGCGACCGGTCGTCAGCGCGCGGCGCGGTTCACGTGGGAACGGGCGGCCCGAGAGACCATCCAGGTGTATCGCCGATGCCTGGTGACGGCGAGCGGGCGGAGGTTCGAGTGACGACGCCGGACGTTTCGGTCATCGTCCTCAACTTCAACGGTCGGCGTTACCTGGAGTCTTGTCTCACTGCCGTCGAACATCAGGATCTGGAGTGCGAGATCGTGCTCGTGGACAACGCGTCGGACGACGATTCGGTCGTGTTCGTCCGTCGGCGCTTCCCGGCGGTCCGACTGGTCGAGCTAGACCGGAACTTGGGCTTCGCCGCCGGCAACAACGTCGGCGCCCGTGCGGCGACCGGCCGCTACCTGGCGTTTCTCAACAACGACACGCGCGCGGACCCGTCGTGGCTCCGCGCGCTGCGCCACGCTGTCGACGATGTGCCGGACGTGGGGTTCGTGACGTCACGTATCGTGTACATGCATGATCCATTGGTCGTCGACAGCGCTGGCGATTGTCTCACCCGCTCCGGCGGCGCTTTCAAGCGCGGCCATGGCGAGTCATCGCAGCGGGTGACACAGCCGCGGGAGGTGTTTGCAGCGAGCGGCGCGGCGTGTCTCTTCCACCGCGAGGTCTTCGAGGCCGCCGGCGGCTTCGACGAGGACTTCTTCGTTTCTCACGAGGACGTCGACTTGTCGTATCGCGCCCGGCTGCTCGGCTACCGCTGCTGGTATGTGCCCGAGGCGGTGGTGCACCATGAGGGGAGTGCGACGCTAGGCCGGATGAGTCCAGAGGCGGTCTTCTACGGTCAGCGCAACCTCGAGTGGATCTATCTGCAGAACACCCCGTGGCCCCTGCTCTTGCGGACGTTGCCCGGGCACCTGGTGTATAACGCCGCTGCGGCGGTCTACTTCGGGTCGGTTGGTCTCGGGGGGGCGTTCCTGCGCGGCAAGTGGGCGGCGCTCAGGGGTGCCGGTCGAGCGTGGCGGAAACGGTGCGTCATTCAGCGGTCGCGGCGGGCGTCCAGTCGGATGATCTGGTCACAGCTCGACTCCCGCTGGCTTGCCAGGAAGCTGCGAGAGAAGCGGTTTGATTTGGGACTCACTGGGCGTTCGTGATCGCGCTGATGCCGACCTTGGTGTCCGTCGTCATCGTCAACTACAACGCCGGCGAGGATCTTCGTCGGTGCCTGGCGTCCCTCGAAGAGGGCGTCGGTTCCGTTCCGTGGGATGGCGTCGTCATCGATAATGCGTCGTCCGATGGCAGCGACGAGCTGCCCATGCCCGGAAAGATGCAGATGCTTCGGAATCGTGACAACGTCGGCTTCGCACGTGCCGTGAACCAGGGGGTCGCGAGAACCGACGGCGACGACGTGATGATCCTCAACCCAGACTGTGAGCTGTCGCCAGGCGCAGTCGCCGTCCTGCGCAACGAACTCCATCGGCATCCCGATTGTGTCGTGGCCGGTCCCCGCGTGATTGACCCGGAGGGCACGGTTCAGGGAAGCGCGCGCGGCGACCCGACGATGTTCACCGGCCTCTTTGGGCGGGCCAGTCTGCTGACCCGACTGTTCCCGCGTTCGGCGCTGGCGATGCGTAACGTTCGCAGTCGTACGGCGTCGGCGACGGGCGGGTTGAGCGTCGGCGTGGATTGGGTCGCCGGGTCGTGCATGCTGGCACGACGCGATGCGCTGGCGGCAGTCGGGGGGTTCGATGAACGCTTCTTTCTGTACTGGGAGGACGCAGACTTGTGCCGCCGTCTGCGGGTGCGTGGCGGCGAGATCCGATACGTGCCTGGTGCCACGGTCGTCCACCACGTCGGTCGCTCGAGCCGGACGGCCCCGGTCCTTGCCACCCGCGCGTTTCACGCTAGCGCGTATCTCTACTACGTTACCCACGTCGCCCGGTCCCCATTAAACCCGGCGAGGTGGCTCGCGAAGCTCGCGCTATGGCTCCGGTGCGCATGGCGTCTGCGTCGCGCCAGAGGGTAGAATCGATCTGATGTACCACTCTGCGGATCGCGATATTGTCGTGCCATGATCGCAGCCTCCGCGAAGCTGGTCATCCTGATCTCGCTCGCGGCTGCCGGTGCGCTCAACCTCTGGCTCGCCGCTCGCGATTGGCCCGCCCTCCCGTTTCTCACTCTCGCCATCGTCCTGCTCACCTTCGTCCTCGCTCGTCGCTGGAGCGGCGCAGTCACCTTTGCCCTTGCCGCCGCGACGTCGGTGGCACCGGCCGCGTTCACGCTCTTCTGTGGACGCTTCCTGCTCTCCGACATGACGCTGTGGCTGGCGGCGATCGTCACGCTCGTGGTCGCGACGTCGCGGCCGCTGCGCTGGCACCTGCCGGGTCGCTGGATCTGGCCGCTCGCGGTCTGGGCGCTGGTGGTTGGCGTGTCGTGGCCTGTGGTGGCGGCACGCGAGGCGGAGTTGTCGTGGACGCTGCTCCACGAGGGTGGGATCCCGAGCTCGGGTGGTGGTGGGACTCCCGCGGAGACTGTTCTCTGGATCACTCACGTCATGCTGGTGCTGGGCGCGGGTCTGCTGTGGTTCGACTGGCTGTTCGGTCGCTATCCGGCAGGTCGCGAGGAGCCGTTCGTGCGGGAGGTCGTGACCGGGTTCGTCGCCGGCTGGGTCGTAGCCGGGTTCGTGGCGATCTATCAGGTGACCGTCGATTTCGAGTTCTTGAACATGGGGCACTGGGCGGTCCAGCACCGGGCCGCCGGTACGTTGATGGACGCCAATCCCTACGGGCTCGTCGCGGCCGTGAGTGGTCCGGCGATCGCCGCCGCGATGTGGCCGCCGACGGTGCCACGCCGCGCGATCGCCGTCACGGCGGCGCTCGGGCTGTCGTGGTTCGGGCTCTGGGCGTCGGGCTCGCGCTCGGCGCTGCTGGCGGGGGCGGTCGTAACCGTGGCGCTCGGCTATCAGCTCTGGCGGGTCCGGCCGGCCTTGCTGCGCACGCGCCGGGCGATCGCGATGGTGGCGCTCTGCGGGGTCATCCTGTCCGCCGGCGCGCTGGCCACAAGCGCCGCGCGAGTCGATACGCCGCTGGCCCGTCTCGCCAGGCTCGGGCCGGACGATCGGGCCGACATCGGCGGCTGGCTGCGCTACCTGTGGGAGCGTGAATCGTACGGTACCGTGGCCATTCAGATGGTTCGCAACTCACCGCTCGTCGGCATTGGGGTTGGCAGCTACCACATGCTGGCGCCCGACTACTCGCAGGCGCTCACGGGCACGCGGCTCCCGCCCGACAACGCGCAGAACTGGGCGCGTCATCAGCTCGCCGAGCTAGGGGTGCTCGGAGGTCTCGGCCCGATCGTGTTCGCCGGGTTCCTCGCGTGGCTCGTCGTGACCGCCCGCGCCGCGCCCGGCCGCGAGCCGCAGGCGGTAATCTTGCGCGGGACGCTCATAGCGTTCGGTCTCGTGTCGCTGGTTGGGGTTCCAACACTGAACGCGTCGGTCGTATTCGTGTTCTGGCTGCTCGCGTTCTGGTACACGCGTCAGATCGACCCGGTTGTGCTCGCGTGGCGCGCGCCAGGCCGCGTGGCCTGGATGGCCGGTTTTCTGCTAGTGGTCGTCTACACGGCCGGCTTGGCAGCGGTGTCGGTGGCGGAGCTGCGGGTGCCGCATCGTGCCGTGTTGGGCGAGTGGGATCTCGAGTACGGGTTCTACGAGCCGGAGTTGTCCGCGGTGCACGGCGAGTACCGCTGGACGCAGGGAACCTCCGTGAGCGTCTTGCCCGCACGCACACAGCGGATCGAGCTTACGCTTTGGGTGCATCATCCGGACGCGGGTGATCGGCCGGTGCGGCTGAAGGTCTGGCGGGACGAGGAGCTCCTGGTGGATGTGATACGGTCGGACGCGACGCCGGTCGTAGCGGATGTGACGATTCCGGACGACGCCCGCCGGTTCATGCTCTCGACCACCGTGGATCGCACGTGGCGGCCGGCCGACGTTGGAGCGGAAGATTCGCGCGAGCTCGGCATGGCAGTAGCTTGGCGCTATCTGCCGTCTTCTAGCCCTTAGTGGTGTGTATTTGAAACAAGTAGGCGGTGTCGTAGTCGGTTCTGCTACAGGAAGTTGCTGCCGCCGCACCACGGGTTCCAGACCGCGGGCCGGTCGCTATCCGGCGCGACGTCTCGTCGAGTAGACCGCGTCCAAGCCGCGTCCGGCGAAGAGCGCAAGGACCGGCGTCACCGGAACCCGAAAGCGCGCGTAGCTTTCGGGACCGGCCGCCATGACCAGCAGATAGAGCCCGACGCCTCCTAGAAAGAAGAGTCCGGCCCACCCGGCGTCCCTGCGCCGGGTGGCGACGAGGCCCCACCCGGCCGCGCTATACAACAGCACCAGGTACGCCACCGAGTAGACGATCACCAGACGGCTCGCCATGTCGTCCGCCCTGCCTGAGGTAAGCCACCCCCTGCTCAACCGGACCGCCTCCGGCGCGACCGTTGCGTAGGGAACGCCGGCCACGTAGTGCTCAAGGTCCGAGCGACCCGGCCCGGCGATAATCTTCCCGAGACCGAACAGCTGATTTCTGAGAAACGGCACCGGGTGGTCGCGGATGAGCCTTTGCCCCTCGCTCGCATACCGCGCGCTAACCTCGGTCGCCGACCACCCCGTCATGTTGGGCAGGGCGGCGGCGGTGCGCGTCTGGGCCTCTTCGAACGACACGCCGTCGCGGATCGCCACGATACCCGCGCCCCGGTACCATAGTAGGTTGTAGGCCTGGATGTGGCTGAACGCCGCGCTGCCCGTCGCTCGGAAGTTGCGCACGCGCCATCCCTCGACCAAAATGCACCACGGCAGCAGCAACAGCAGGGTTGCGGTCACCACCTCTCGCCGCGTCCATCCTAGGCCGGTCAGGCCGTAGAGCGCGAACCCGACGATGGACGGCACGATCAGGTAGTACGCGATCGGGCGGACCAGCGTGGCCGCCGCGAGGCTGAGCCCGAACAGGCCGCTCCACCATACGGGTCCGCCGCCTAGCTGCGCTACGGCGCACCAAGCTGCCACCAGCAATACGAACGTGAAGAGCGACTCGCTGAAGAGCAGCTGGCTGTAGACGAACGACAGCGGGTCGAGCACCAGCAACCCCGCCGCCGCTAGCGCGGCGCGGGGCGTCGAGAGCCGGGTGCCCAGGCCGTAGAGCAGGAGCACCGTGGCTGAGCTCAGCAGCACTTGCACGACGACCACGAGATCTCGTCGCTCGCCGAAAGGGGCGTAGAGGGCAGCGAGAAAGAGGGGGTAGCCTGGGGTACGCAGCGTCTCCGGTTCGTCCGCGCGGTCCGGCCCGGCCGCGAACCGTCCGGTCGCGACCAGCGCACGCGCCGGGTTCTCGTAGCTCGCGGTGTCGCCGGTCACGACCCGTTGCGGATCAATGCACCAGATGGAGGCGAAAGCCCCGAGCTTCAGGACCAGCGAGAGGCCGACGAGACCGACCAGGACGCGATGATGTTGTGTCAGGATACTCACCCCAGGCCTTGTTGTGTCCAGTCCGACGACTGCCAGTTCCTGCGCCGCGCATCCATAGAGATGAGGGGCGCCTTGGGGAACTGTGAGTCCTTTGAGGGTCCGCGAATCTCAATAACGAAGATATGTCACGGGTGTCGACTGGTCGAGGTAGTGCGAGGAACGGGTTGTGCTCGAGCGAGGTGATCCGCCGGTGCTCGTTGCGCAACGCCGGCTCGCCCTTGTCGAACGGATGCGCCCACCCGGGAAGGCTCGACGAGGGACACATTGGGACGTGTGTGACCGAGAAGCAACGACGTTCAGGCGAGATGCAGCGTCGGTCGGATGCAGCGAGGCTCCCATAACCGGCCCGTATAGCTCGGATCCGCTGATCCAATCAAGCATCGTGCCGGTCGGGTGGATCGACGAGTATCTCCGCCGGCACTATCGAGCAGCAGGCCAGATCGACGCCAACGATGTGCCGCTCACGGTACTCGTTGATCGCCGAAAGACTCCAACACATACCTACGACACCGGGACGCTTCCCTGCTTTGCCGATTCGTGACGCGTTCCCTCGCGACGGGGACTGAAGGCAGACCCCTCGAGGCGCCGTGCTCTAACCGGAGGTCCAGCCGGACGCGTCACGACGGACTAGGGCGACAGCTTCTGCCCGATCGCTGCGTAGTCGAGGAACGTGAACAGCAGCGTGTTGATCTTGTCGACGTTCGTGTTGAACGTCCGGACCAGTGTCGTCATCTCCTCAGGCAACGACTCGGGCAGCTCCACCAGACGCAACTTGGACTCCTCGTCGGCCGGCGAGCTGAACTGCAGCTCGATCCGCTGGAACCCGCTAGCCTCGAGAAGGAACCGCAGAGTTTCCGGCGGCAACGGCCGCTCGTGCGTGATGTCGCGCAGGTACGGGCCGAAGAATGCCGACCAGGAATCGACGTTGAGCGTTTCCAGGATGATCGTCGAGCCGGGCCCGAGCTTGTGATAGGCGAGCTCGAGGAATCGGATCAGGTAGTCGGAACGGAAGTGCTCGACCACCTGTGTGGCGATCAGGCCGCCGAGTGACCCGTCCGGAATCGAGTCGAGGTACCCGACCGCATCCCCCTCTACCACGTCGAGCTTACGCTCCCGACAGACCACCACCATCTCGGGGTTCGCGTCGAGACCACGCGCCGACACTCCGCGGTCACGCAGCAGGCTCAGAAACTCACCGCGTCCGCACCCGACGTCGAGCACCTCCGACGCCCCGTCGAAGCGGCCGCAGTAGCCCTCCAGGCGCCGCGCGATCTCGGTCTCGCTGCCGCGGAACGCCTGTTCGAATCCGACGTACTTGTAGGCGTCGAGCACGCTCGGGCCGGCGTCCAGCCGCCCACCGTCGCCGGTGGCGCCAGCCGCCACGGCGTTGTCTCCACCGGTCGCGGAGGGTGAGGCGAGCCACTGCTCCAACTGGCGTTTCATCGCCAGCTGGCGCTGTTGCAGCAGGCCGATGGTGCGTTCGAGCAATCGCACCGGGTTTTCGTTGATGCGGCGGATGAGACCGGTGACCTCGCGGTCCTTGGTGTCGACATAGGGCGTTACCTGTTGTGCCCAGACCACCAGCCTGGACTGAAAGGTGCGCCACGATGCGAGCTCGTCGCCGAGCACTGCCCGACTGCCGGCGATTGCGTTGACCGTCTGCTGATGCTCCGTCAGAACACGGGTCAGGTGGTTGATGAGCACCTGGTTGACCTGCTCCTGGCGCGCCAGCGGCGGTTCCAGGATCGACCAGACGAAGCGGCGGGCCCATCCGCGCCAGCCGCCGCCGGCGCCGGGCGGATCAGGCGCTCCGGCAGATAGCCGCTGCAGCGTGTCGATCTCGGCGGGGTCGACCGCCGGCGGCGGCGGGATCTCGGGCAGTGCCCGGATCGTCCGGTCCAGGGCGGTCAGCGCGTCGTTGTATCGGCGGTCAGCCTCATCACGCTCGCGTCTCAAACGACCCAGATCATCCGCGCTGATGGTCCGATCGATCATGATTTTCGGTCCGCTCCCCCGGGGGCCGGTGTGACGTGGCGAGCCTGCTCAGTCGCCGGTGACGAGACCGTCCGGCGAACTACTGGCGGTGGCGTAGCGCCGGCTGGGAATGCGGCCGGCCAGATACGCCTGCCGACCGGCGATGACAGCGAGCCTCATCGCGCCGGCCATCGCGACCGGGTCCCGGGCGCCCGCGACGGCGGTGTTCATCAGCACGCCGTCGACACCCAGTTCCATGGCGATCGCGGCGTCCGATGCGGTGCCGACCCCAGCATCCACGATCACCGGGACACCCGCGAACTCGAGAATGATCCGGAGATTGTTGAGATTTTGGATCCCGAGCCCTGAGCCGATCGGCGCGCCAAGCGGCATGACAGCGGCCGCACCCGCGTCCTCGAGCTTGCGACACACGACCGGGTCATCGTTCGTGTAGGGCAGCACGACAAACCCCTCCTTGACGAGCACGCGGGTCGCTTCGAGCAGGCCGGTGTTGTCGGGGAAGAGCGTACGCTCGTCGCCGATGACCTCTAGCTTGATCCACTCGGACAGACCGACCTCTCTCGCCAGGCGAGCCGTCCGGATCGCGTCCTCGGCGGTGTAGCAGCCTGCGGTATTGGGCAACAGCGCGTATCGGGCGGGGTCTATGAAGTCGAGTAACGATTCCTTGCTGCGGTCCGTCACGTTGACGCGACGCACCGCCACGGTCACTAGTTCGGCGCCGGACGCATCATGCGCTTGTCGCATGATTTCGTGCGACCCGTACTTGCCGGTGCCGATGATCAGCCGGGACGAAAATGTCTTACCCGCGATGACGAAGGTGTCCATGACGTGGTGCCTTCCGCGCGAGACCGGTCATCCTCCCCCGACGAAGTTGACGATCTCGACCTGGTCGCCCGGATGGACGGTCGTGGTGGGGTAGGCCGCCCGTTTCACTATGACCAGATTGTGCTCGACCGCGACACGTCTGGGGTCGATCTCGAGTGTGGCAAGGAGGCCAGCGATGGTCAACGGTTCGGCCAGCTCGTGGGGCTCGCCGTTCAGCGTGATGCGCACGGTGCGGTGTCCTGGCCCCGGTCTGGCACCGGAGCCACCAAAGGCCGGAGCCTATCCCGCGCGTGCTGACGAAGTCAAGGGTAAGCAGTTGGCTGGTCAGGAGTTAGGATGATCGGTCTGGACTAAAGCACGGTAAATTGACTTCACGCTGGCCCTCTTGTACGATGCGTACGGTGCCGTTATACTGGCGCCGGCTAGTCGTCGCGGCACCGCGGCGCTTTTTTTTGATGAAGCTTGAGAAAAAAATCACAAGCGTGACAGCCGTGGGCCCGTGAGGACGGATGGGTCGACACACAATCAGGCGGGGGCTTCGGTTGCCGGTGCAGGGCGAGCCGGACCAGACGGTGGAGCCTGCCCGGATCGCGCGTCGCGTGGCGCTCCTGGCGGACGACTACGTCGGGTTGCGGCCCACCATGCGGGTGGCGGTCGGCGACGACGTCAGCCGCGGCCAGCTTCTGTTCGAGGACAAGAAGCGGCTCGGTGTGCGGTTTACGGCGCCTGGGGCTGGCACGGTGCAGGCGATTCATCGGGGAGAGCGCCGCAACTTCCGGTCGATCGTCATCGAGCTCAACAGAGCGGAGCTCGAAGGGCGTGGCGCCGATGCGGTTAGTTTTAGCTCATTCTCGGGGCAGGATCCCAGCGGGCTGCGGGGCAGCGACGTGCGGGACCTGCTCGTGGAGTCGGGTCTGTGGGTCTCGATTCGCGCCAGACCGTTCAGCCGCGTGGCGGATCCCCAGACCCGACCGCATGCGATCTTTGTGACCGCGGTGGACACCGAGCCCTTCGCGCCGCGGGTGGACGTGGTGCTCGAGGGCGCACAGGGATCGTTCGAGCGGGGCATCGTGGCCTTGTCGCGGCTCACAGATGGACCGGTTTACGTTTGCACCGCTCCCGACAGCGGCGTACCGGTACCGGCCGGTGAGCGGATCCAGCCAGAGGAGTTCACTGGCGTCCACCCGGCTGGTACCGTCGGTCTCCACATCCATTTGCTCGACCCGGTCGCCCGGGGCAAGCTGGTGTGGCACGTCGGGTATCAGGACGTCGTCGCGATCGGCCGACTGTTCGAGACTGGCGACCTGGCGGTTGACCGTGTCGTCGCGATCGCCGGGCCGGCCGCGCCACGGCCGCGTCTGGTCCGGACACGGCTGGGCGCCGCGACCTCGCATCTGCTGGGCGACACCTCGGTCGACGACCAGACGCGCGTCATCTCTGGGTCACTGCTTTCTGGGCGCCTGGCGAGTGGGGACACCGTCGGGTTTCTCGGGCGGTATCACCGCCAGGTCTGTCTGATTCGGGAGGGTCGTGACCGGGAGCTGCTGGGGTGGCTTACGCCCGGGCTCGGGAAGTTTTCGGTGTCCCGCACGTTTCTGTCGAAGCTCACGGCCGGGCGGCGGTTCGCCCTCAACACCGCGACCAACGGGTCGCGGCGTGCCATCGTGCCAATCGGGCTGTACGAGCGGGTGATGCCGATGGACCTGTTGCCGACACCGTTGCTGCGGGCGCTGGTCATGCAGGATGTCGAGCGCGCCGAGGAGCTGGGGTGCCTGGAGCTCGATGAGGAAGATCTGTCTCTGTGCACGTTCGTCTGCCCGAGCAAGCTGGACTATGGAGCGTCGCTGCGAGCGGTGTTGACGACGCTCGAGGCCGAAGGTTAGCCCGTCGTGCTGTCCCGAACCAGGATTTGGTACTTGTGCGTGCCCGTCGCTGACGGCCACGGCGCGCACGTACGCGCCTGTGAGGGAGTCGGGCCTGGCGTTGGGGCCCGCGCGAGCAACAGGGCCGGGATTGTGGGACAAGGCTCCACGTTAGCGTACTTACCGGCGACCATAGCCGTGCCGGTCGGAGGGAACCGAGTCGTATGAAGTGGCTGCGTGCGCGCCTCGACCGGCAGGCCCGTCACTTCGAGAAGGGTGGTCGGCTCGAGCGGTTGTATCCGCTCTGGGAGGCACAAGACTCGTTCCTGTACACGCCCGGCGAGGTTACCCGGGTCGCGCCGCATGTCCGCGACGCGCTCGACATGAAGCGGTTGATGATCACCGTGGTCATCTCCCTGGCCGGGTGCATCTTCATGGCGCTCTACAACACCGGGTATCAGGCCAACCTCGCGATCGTCGCCGGCGCCGTCCCGCTCGACGTCTGGCAGACCGGCGCGATGGAATGGCTGGGACTCGGGTTCGCGCCGGACGACCCCTGGGCTTGCCTGGTGCACGGCGCGCTGTACTTCGTTCCGGTGCTTGTCGTGACCTACGCCGTGGGCGGGACCTGCGAGGTGATCTTCGCCGTCGTCAGGGGGCATGAGCTGAATGAGGGACTCCTGGTGACCGGCATGCTCTTCCCGCTGATCCTGCCGGCCACGGTACCGCTCTGGCAAGTGGCGCTGGGCATCGCGTTCGGGGTGGTGGTCGGTAAGGAGATCTTCGGGGGCACTGGGATGAACGTGCTCAATCCCGCTCTCACGAGTCGCGCATTCCTGTTTTTCGCCTATCCGGCCCAGATGTCGGGTGATGCCGTCTGGGTGGCGGCCGGGACGTCACCCGACGGCGTCAGCGGCGCGACCGCGCTGGCGCTGGCCACCGAAGGCGGTCTGGTCGCCGTCACCGCGGGGTTGGACCCGTGGCAAGCGTTCGTCGGCCTCATGCCCGGGTCGATGGGCGAGACCTCGGCACTGGCCTGTCTGGCCGGCGCGGTCGTGCTCGTAGCCACCGGAGTCGGGTCGTGGCGGATCATGGTGAGCGTGGCGGTCGGGACGCTGGGGACGGCCTTGCTGCTCAACGCCGCAGGGTCGACCACTAACCCGTATTTCGAGGTGACCCCACTCTGGCACTTTCTGCTGGGCGGCTGGGCGTTCGGTACCGTCTATATGGCGACCGACCCGGTGTCGGGACCATCGACGCCGATCGGCCATTACGCATACGGGTTGCTGATCGGGTTGCTGGTCGTGCTCATCCGCGTGGTGAACCCGGCGTATCCCGAAGGGATGATGCTGGCGATCCTGTTCATGAACCTGTTCGCGCCGCTGATCGATTACGTTGTTGTGCAGGCCAACGTGCGCAGAAGGAGGGCCCGCCATGCAGGGTAGCGTCGGGTACAACCTCACGTTCGCGGCCGCCATCTGTCTCGTGTGTGCCGTGGTGGTGTCGTCTTCCGCTGTCTCGCTGAAAGAACGGCAGCAGCGAAACGCTGCTGTGGACAAGCAGCGAAGCGTGCTGCTGGCGGCTGGGCTCGCCAGTGACAATGAGGGCCTGAGCGCCGACGAGATCGCCACGCGGTTCACACCGATCACGCAGGTGGTCGTGGATCTGGCTAGCGGGGAGGCCGCCGCCGACGTTGACCCAGTCGGGTTCGACCAGCGCACGGCGGCCAACGATCCGGCGCGGAGTCGAGTCGCCCCCGAGAACGCGTCCCGGATCATGCGGCTGCCCAACGAGGCGTTGGTCTACGAGGTGCGGGACGTGAGCGGTCGCCTCGATATGGTCGTCCTGCCGGTCGAGGGGCTAGGGCTGTGGGGGACGCTCTATGGCTTTGTCGCGCTTGATGGCGATTTGCGGACGATCCGTGGGTTGACCTTCTACGAGCACAAGGAGACGCCAGGCCTCGGCGGAGAAGTCGACAATCCACGCTGGAAGGCGTTGTGGGTCGGCCGGTTGGCGTTCGACCAGACGCTGACCCCGGTCATCACCGTGATTAAGGGGCTGGCGGGTCCGGTAGCCGATGACCCGTATTCGGTCGACGGGTTGTCTGGCGCCACGATAACGAGCCGTGGTGTCACCAACCTTCTCAGGTTCTGGCTGGGCCCGGACGGGTTCGAACCGTATCTGACGTGGCTGCGTGAGAGCGAGAGGACCAACTGATGTCGAGGACACGCGACGCGCTGATCGACCCGCTCTTCAACAACAACCCAATCGCCCTCCAGGTGCTCGGTATCTGCTCGGCACTGGCGGTCACCACGAAGATGGACACCGCGGTCGTGATGAGCGCGGCGGTCGTGTTCGTGCTGCTGTTCTCGAACCTATTTGTCAGCCTGCTGCGCAACCAGATCCCCACCAACATCCGCATCATCGTCCAGCTGACCATCATCGCGTCGCTCGTGATCGTTGTCGACCAGGTACTCAAGGCGTATTTGTTCGAGATCTCTAAGCAGCTGTCAGTGTTCGTCGGGCTCATCATCACCAACTGCATCATCATGGGTCGGGCCGAGGCCTACGCCATGCAGAACCCGCCCGGGATGAGTCTGATCGACGGCGTGGGCAACGGACTGGGCTATGGGGTGATCCTGGCCGGCACTGCGCTGCTGCGCGAACTGTTCGGGTCGGGGTCGCTCTTCGGGGTCCAGCTGTTGGCGCTGGCCAGCGAAGGCGGGTGGTACACGCCGAACGGCCTGATGCTGCTGTCGCCGGGTGCGTTCTTCATCATTGGGTTTTTTATCTGGGCGCTCCGCACGTGGAAACCGGAGCAGGTGGAGCAGGACTAGTGTCTCGAGTCAGAGGCTCGCGACAGGATTGTCCGGCGCACGGCGCCCGGGTGGCAAGGCGTGACGAAGGAACACACCGCCGGTACTCGGCCGAGGAACAACGTTGCCAGGCGGGATGTCCCGCCAGGGACATGTTCGCGGACGTCTGACTCGGAGCGATAGCATGGAGTACTACCTGAACCTGGCGGTCAAGTCGATCTTCGTCGAGAACATGGCGCTGGCCTTTTTTCTCGGCATGTGCTCGTTTCTCGCGGTGTCCAAACGGGTCTCGACGGCGCTGGGGCTCGGGGTTGCGGTCATCTTCGTGCTGAGCGTGACCGTGCCAATGAACAACCTGGTATACAACTACGCGCTGAAGCCGGGCGCGCTGGCCTGGGTGTCTCCGTCGCTGGCATCGTATGATCTGTCGTTTCTCGGTTTCCTGACCTACATCGGGACGATCGCGGCGATGACCCAGATCGTCGAGATGACGCTCGATCGATTCGTGCCCAAGCTTTACGCCGCGCTCGGGATCTTTCTTCCGCTGATCGCCGTCAACTGCGCCATCCTTGGCGCCTCGCTCTGGATGATGGAGCGCAACTACGACCTCACTGAAAGTGTGGTATTCGGCTTTGGCTCCGGCGTGGGCTGGGCGCTCGCCATCGTGGCGCTCGCGGGCATCCGCGAGCGGCTGCGTTACAGCAATCCACCCCAGGGGCTACGCGGCCTGGGGCTGACGTTCATCCTGGTCGGGCTGATGGCGGTCGGCTTCATGGCTTTCGCCGGAGTGCAGCTCTGACTGTGGTTCCTCGAAAGGCAGAAGTCGGCCGGCGTGTCAGACGACACCTCGGCGAAGGTGGACGGGCTTCGCCGGTTGTCAGGCGGCGCCGCGAGCCGGGATCGGCTCGCTCGAGGCACGAGCCTGGAATTGAGACCGTGCCGGACGGAGTAGGCCTCTCATGACCACCGTGATCCTCGGCGTCGGGATGTTCACGTTCACGATCGTCATGCTGGTGGGGTTGCTGATGCTGGCCCGGCGTCAGCTCGTGGCGACTGGCGACGTGACGATCACGGTTAACGGCGACCCGGAGAAGGCGATCTGCGCCAGCGCCGGCGGCACACTGCTCGGGACCCTCGCCGCAAATTCCATCTTTATCCCGTCGGCCTGCGGCGGCAAGGGCAGTTGCGGTGTCTGCACCATCACGGTGACCAGCGGCGGCGGCGCCATCCTGCCGACCGAGCTGAGTCACGTCTCGCGTGGCGAGGCGCGTGAGGGGCTTCGGCTCTCCTGCCAGGTGAAGGTAAAGCAGGACATTGCGATCGAGCTGCCGCCCGAGGTGTTCAGCGTCCGGCAGTGGCGCTGCACGGTCCGCTCGAACCACAACGTGGCAACCTTTATCAAGGAGCTGGTGCTGGAGTTGCCCGAGGGCGAGTCGGTGCCGTTCCGGGCCGGCGGGTACATTCAGATCGACGCGCCGCCTGGCACGGTCAGATACGCAGACTTTGACATCGTCGACCGGTACCGGCCAGACTGGGACAAGTTCAATCTGTGGCGATACGTTTCCACGGTGGACGAGCCGGTCACCCGCGCGTACTCGATGGCGAACTACCCAGAGGAGCGCGGCGTCATTATGCTCAACGTGCGGGTGGCTTCCCCGCCGCCGCGGGCACCAGAAGGCACCCCTCCCGGTAAGATGACCTCCTACCTCTTCAGTCTGAAGCCCGGTGACGGGGTGACCATCTCGGGACCGTTCGGCGAGTTCTTCGCGAAGGAGACCGCGGCCGAGATGATGTTTATAGGCGGCGGCGCCGGGATGGCGCCGATGCGGTCACACATCTTCGACCAATTCCGCCGGCTCCACGCGACACGGAAGGTCTCGTTCTGGTATGGGGCACGCAGCCTCCGCGAGGCGTTCTACATCGACGACTTCGACACCGTTGCGAAGGACAACGACAACTTCAAGTGGCATCTCGCGCTGTCGGATCCGCTCCTCGAAGACCACTGGACCGGGCATACCGGATTCATCCATCAGGTGGTGCTCGACAACTACCTCGCGATGCATCCGGCGCCCGAGGACATCGAGTACTACCTGTGTGGACCCCCGTTGATGCTGCAGGCGTGTATGCAGATGCTGGACTCGCTGGGCGTCGAGCTGGAGAACATCGCGTTCGACGACTTCGGCTAGTGGGCTGGCTCTTGTCTGGTCGCGCCGCCAGGGCCATACTGGTCTCGGTGGTCCGTGTCATAAGTCGGGTCGTCGGACAGGTCAGCTGGCGTGATGTGGTGGCTGCGATCGAATCGATCCATCTCTACGGTTCCGTAGGTGCGACGCCGGCCGATGGCGAGGGTGTCGACAGCGCGATGCGTCTGGCTCGCAGTCGACGATGACCGGCCTTGGGCGAGGAGCCCGTGGTGACAGCCCCGCTATATTCGACCGGTGCGGCATCCCGGCTGGACGGCCTGGCTCCTCTGTCAGTAGTTCCCTAGCGTGCCCCCTCGTCACGCCGCGCAGTGGTCGAGCGCGGCATAGATCACGACGGCTTTCGGCGCAACGCGGGGTTGCACCACGGGTGCCTCGGCCCCCGTATGCCGGAGACGGTCCGTCCTGGGCTGTCGCTTGTCTGGCGCGTGGCGGGTCGGCCGTGGTGTTCGTCGCGTTGTTCTTTGCCGTGGTCGGGTGCACGACACCGCAACCCACGCCGGTGCTTCACATCTTCACCGGGGCGACGATGGGCACGTCGTACGCCGTGAAGGTTGTGACGCCGACCGGACTGAACCAGCTCCGACTAGATGCAATTGGCGACCGGATTCAGGCTGCACTCGACGACGTCGACTCGAAGATGTCGTCCTACCAGCCGTCATCCGAGCTGTCGCGGTTTAATCGGACACGCCACATGGAGCCGGTGCCGATGTCGTCCGGCACTTTCGATGTTATCCGGCGCGCCGCAGAGTTGAGCGCGCTGACCGGTGGGGCGCTGGATGTCACCGTCGGCCCACTGGTGAACGCCTGGGGGTTCGGGCCGGTCGAACCGGACGTCCTGCCACCCGACCCCGCGCTCGTGGCGCGGCTCCGCGACCACATGGGGTTCATGAAGCTGGAGTTGGACCCGGTCACGTCGACAGTTCGCAAGACCGACCTGGAGCTCGAGTGCGACCTGTCGGCCGTCGCGAAAGGTTACGGCGTCGACCAAGTCGCCGTGGTGTTGCGAGCGAACGGGCTGCCGCGCTTCATGGTCGAGGTCGGGGGCGAGGTGATCGCGAGTGGGTTGAACCAGCAGGGTCGTCCCTGGCGGATTGCGGTTGAGCGACCGGTTATCGAGGGCGGCGTGCAGCGGGTCGTGCTGCTGCGCGATCAGGCGATGGCTACCTCGGGTGACTATAGAAACGTTCGTGAGGTCGATGGACGCCTGCTCTCGCACACCATCGACCCGCGCACCGGGGAGCCGGTCGCGCATCAGCTGGCCTCGGTGAGTGTGGTCGCCGATCTGTGCATCGACGCCGACGGCCTGGCGACCGCGCTTGAGGTGTTGGGGCCGGAGGAGGGGTATGCGCTGGCCGTTGAACGGGGCTGGCCAGCGCTGTTTCTGATCCGCGACGTCGCCGGCACGATTACCGAGCTTGCAACCCCGGCCTTCGAGGCGCTGCTGGAGGCCGCCGCATCGAGCCCGGTGAACTGAGGAGGCTGCTAAGGTGCTTCCGCTTCTTCTGTTCCCTCCAGAGGGCGGTTGGCCAGGGTGTCTCGGCTAGAATGGATTTGAGATGGCGCTGTTTCTGCTGACGCTTGGCGGCATGGCGATCATCATGATCATCATGGCGATCGGTGTCATGCTAGGCGGTCGGTGTCTGCGCGGCTCTTGTGGCGGTCCTGATGTCGCCGGACCGGATGGCGAGTCGCTGGCTTGCGCCACCTGCCCGCGCCGGAAGACCGCGACGCCGGCGAGCTGGCCGTAGACGACGATCTAACGGGGGAGGCCGGAGGTTGTTGAGGCGTTCGAGCTCGCCCCGGCGTCAGTCGAGTGGCTTCAGCCCCTGAAGCAGCGTCGGAATCAGCTCGCTAATGGTTGTGTGGATGTGGACAGTCCTGGAAATCGTCGTGTACGGTGTGTGGGCGTACATGACGTCGAGGATGGAGTGCACAATCTCGTCGCCACCCGCGCCGCAGACGCCGGCGCCGAGGATCTGCCTGATGTCCGCGTCGACGAGCGCCCGCATGAACCCCGATGTCTCGCTCATCTCCTTCCCACGACTGACCTTGCTTATCGGCCGGTAACCGACGAGCACTCGTTTGCTGGATTCGCTGGCCTCCCGCGTGGTGATGCCCACTCGGCCGACCGGCGGGTCGGTATGCAAGGCGTAGCAGGAAATGCGATCGCCGATCCGCCGCGCGTCGCCGTCGAATAGATTCGCCGCAACGATCTCGTAATCGTTGTACGCCGTGTGCGTGAACGCGCCACGCCCACTGCACTCTCCGATCGCTCAGACGCCAGGGACGTTGGTCCTGCACCGATCGTCCACGGTGATGAAGCTGCGCTCGTCGGTCGCGATACCGGCCACATCGAAGCCGAGATCGTCAGTATTCGGACGGTGACCCACGGCCAGCAGCACATGCGTGCTGTCGACCTCCGGCCCCCCTGCGCGCAGTCGACGCTCACTGCTACGCCCTGGGGTGTCCGTCGCAGGCCGATGCACGTGGCGCTGAGCCGAATGTCGATACCCTCCGCTTCGAGGATCTTCTGAAGCGTTACCGAGATGTCTTCGTCCTCACGCGCGACCAGCCGGTCGCCCTGCTCCACGACAGTCACGCGGCTGCCGAAACGGCGGTACGTCTGGGCGAACTCGAGCCCGACATAGCTGCCGCCGACCACGGCGAGGTGTTCGGACATGACGTCTGGGTTCAGGATGCCAGCGTTGGTGAGGAAGGGTACGTTGTCAACCCCTGGCATGTCTGGGATCGCGGCGCTAGCGCCCACGTTGACGAAGATCTGGTCTGCCTGCAGCGGGTCGCCGTTGACCGCCCCGTGTTCGCGCGTGTGAACCGGCCGTGCCCCTCGTACACGGTCAGGCCGGGAGTGCTCTTCATCTACCGCTCGACATCTTCGTTCGATTACCGAACGACGGCATCCTTGCGCGCCTTCACGCGTGGCATATCGACCCGCACGTCACCACCGGTGGTGAAACCGAACCCAGTGCTTCGCCGCGCGACGTGGACGGCGCGAGCGCTCGCGACCAGTGTCTTCGTCGGGATACAGCCCACGTTCACGCAGGTGCCGCCGAACCGGCCGCGCTCAAGCACAGCGGTCCTATGTCTGGCTTTCGCGAGCCGCAACGCCAGAGAAGGCCCGGCCTGGCCGGTGCCGATCACGATGGCATCGTAGTGGGTCGGCATGACACTCCGCTCGCCACTCGAGTTTCTAAGCGTGTTCATCAAAGCGGTGGTTCCAGTGCGCGCCGCTGCAGAACGGCTTGTTCGTGCTCTGCCCACACCGACAGAGCGCAAAACGCTTGGTGGATGCGCCCTCGCTTTGTTCGGCGTTCTTGAGTGCGGCCCCACCGCCGCGCACGACGTACGGTCCGTTCGGGACGTAGCCGACGACCGGATCCACGTCGTCGTCGCGTTGTTCGACCCCACCGATCGAGTAGCTCAGCGCGCCCGATGGGCACGACGCGATGGTAGCCGCGATCTGTTCAGCCGACGCGGCGTTTGCGTGGATCCACGATTCCTGCTTCAACCGGAAGACTTCCTTGAGGCCGTCCGTGCAGCGACCGGCGTGCGCACAGATACCCCGGTTGTCACGAACGGTGATCGCCCCAGCCACGTAGTCATCTCGCCTATCGGCGACTCGGTCCTGGGCTTTCTCGTCGCCGAAACCGTTCGTGCGATGGCTGCCGTCGCAGAACGGCTGGTTCTGCGAACCGCCGCAGCGACACAACTTCACCGTCGTACCAGTCGAATGGGTCTTGGCGCCATGGAGACCCTCGAGCGTCTTGAGGTCCGTGACCCGATACGGACCGTTCGAGATTGGCGTGATCTCGGGAATCGGCTCTTGTTCGCCTGACATTTTCAACCCTTCATTGTGCGAACGGCGTCAGACCGGCTACCGCGCTTCCGCGAGCGTCAGCGCGAAGCCACCTTCCGACCATTGATGTGTGGTGACGAACCCAGCCCGCTCTACCATAGCGACGACATTGTCAGCGTGGTATTTGTACGAGCTTTCGGTCCAGATTGTTTCGCCGGTCTCGAAGGTGATGTCGAGATTGGCGGCCGGTACGCGCACGCGCTGTCGCCGCACACTGACCAGGTGCATCTCGATGCGCGAGGCGCCGGCGTTCCAGATTGCGCGATGGGTGAAGCCCCCTAGGTCGAAATCGGCGTCGAGCTCGCGGTTCGCACGCACGAGCAAGTTCATGTTGAAGGCCGCTGTCACGCCGAGGGGATCGTCGTAGGCGAGGAGCAGCTCTACTTCGGACTTCACGAGATCTGCGCCAAGCAGCAGCGAGTCGCCCGTGGACGTGGCGCCTCGGAGGAATCGTAGAAATGCGTTGGCGCCAGGCGGATCGAAGTTGCCGATGTTTGACCCGAGAAAGAGCGTCAAACTCCGGCCGCCCGCGCGCCTGGCGCCGGCGATGTCGGTCAGTCCGGCCTCGTACGTCGCCTCGTGAGGCACGACGACGAGGTCGGCGTGGCTGGCAAGGGCACGTCCGGACGCTTCGAGCGCGGCGCTCGATACATCCACCAAGTGCACGGTCATCGGGCGGGTAGGTCGGGCCGACAGGAGAGTGGTGAGCTTCAGGCCGTTGCCCGGCCCAAGCTCGACGACGGTCGAGAGCGGATGGACGAGCGAGAGAATTTCGTGCGCCCGACGCTCGAGTAGGCGTTGCTCCACCCTGGTGATCTCGTACCACGGCAGGCGGCAGATCGCCTCGAAGAGCGCCGATCCAAGTTCGTCATACAGATGATCGGACGGCAGCTGTCGCGGCGTCTGCGACAGGTGGTTCGCAACGTCTTCGGCGAATCGGCTACGGCCGGTCGGTATCGTGTGTCGCGCAACGGAAGGTCGCATAGAGATAGGGTAGCGCGTGCGAAACCTGCTTCCGAACGTCGGTCGCACAAGCCCGCGGACCGTCACCGGAGACGCGCCTTTCATCACGATATGCTGGTTGTCGAAGAGAATGCGCCGAGTTCGGATATGACGCCACCGCGAGAAATCCTGAAGAGGGGCTGACGGTCACGCTTCTTGACAAGGGCGCTGAATCGAAAGCCATGCCGGTGTCCATTGTGGAAGACGAAACGGATGGCGCAGTGCGATCAGCAGGCAGTAGTATGCCTCAATTGTCAGGATTTCGAACAGCTCGCGATCGCGGGTGGCACGGAAAATTGTGGGTGTTCAGGCTACGAGCGACCGGCCGTGCCGTTTGCCCATACGAAAGGCACTGGTCGCCTCACGGTCGCGGACGGTCCGAGGACGTCAGGTCGGTGGTCAGCGCCGTGCCGAGTTGACCGTCTTGCTGTGGCAACACGGTCCGAAGGTCCAGCATCACACAGTTGTGCTCGATCCGAGCGACGATCGGCGGTCGAAGCCCGCGGAGCCGGGCGGCGAGGCCTGCCGCCGAATCACCGCGCGGAGTGAGCCGCACCAGCCTGGTCGGTAGCGCCGACCCGGGCGCGCAACCGCCACCGACGGTCGAAACGCCGTCAACGAGGTCCGCGCCGAACACCGCATGACCGGCGAGCTGCCCGGCCAGTGCCTCGGCGCGGGCCGCGATCTCCTCGGTCGAGGTGGTCAGCATCCTGGCGACCGGAACTGTCGTCCGCGCGCGGCCACGCGCGTATTCCAGCAAGGTCGCCCCCAGCGCGGCGTAGGTCATCTTGCCTGCTCGGAGGGCCCGCATCAGGGGGTGATGGCGAATGCGAGCCAACGGCTCCTCCGCGCCGACGATGATGCCCGCCTGCGGCCCACCCAGCAGCTTGTCGCCACTAAAGCAGCAGACTGCCGCACCGGTGGCGACGCTCGCGGCGACTCGGGGCTCGTCCACGACCGGTGGCGTGTCGTCGAGCAGGCTACCACTGCCGAGGTCCTCGACGACCGGGATGTTGAACCGTTGTCCCAGTGCTACCAACTCGTCGAGACGCGGGCGCTCGGTGAAACCTTCCATGCGAAAGTTCGAGGGGTGCACGCGCAGGATGAGCGCAGTTCGTTCGCTGATGGCCGCCGCGTAGTCCGCCGCTCGGGTCTTGTTCGTCGTGCCGACCGCCCTCACCAGCGCACCAGATTGGCGCATCACATCCGGAATCCGGAAGCCTCCACCGATTTCCACGAGCTCGCCGCGAGAGACGATGGCTTCTCGTCCCTGTGCCAGCGCGGCGAGCACGAGCAGCACTGCCGCCGCGTTGTTGTTTACCACGACGGCCGCCGCCGCGCCCGTGACCCGAGACAGGACAGCATCGGCGTGCACGTTTCGCGAGCCGCGTCGGCCGGTGGCCAGGTCATACTCGAGGTTCATGTAGCCACTTGCCACCTGCGCCACCTGGCGGGTCGCGGACTCCGCAAGGGGAGCTCGGCCAAGGTTGGTGTGGACGATGACCCCGGTCGCGTTGATGACCGGCACGAGCGACGGGGCGAATCCGACAGCCAGCTGCAATGACGCTCGTTGCTCGATGCGGGTGGTCGCCTGGCTGCTGGTCCTGATCGGCGGTGGCGCGGAGCTCGTCAGCTCGCGCCGTAGGGCGGTGCTGGCTGCGCGTAGCGCCCCCAGCACCGCCGTGGCGCCGTACAGGGTCTCGAGCTCCTGAACAGCCGGTCGCTGTCGGAGGTTGTCGATGGATGGCAGGACACGGGGCGTGGTCATCGGCTAGTGGCCTGTCTGGGTCATGTGTGTCGCAGATTCCGGTGAGCGGCACCAGACCGGCGAGACGCGACGAGGGAGCGTGCCGGTAGTATTCGACCGAGGAGCAACGACGCCAAGCGGGATACCCCGCCCGGAGGGTGCGATACACATGACCCTGACAGGCCACCAACCCGCCAACGGGACGCGGCGTGACTCGTCTTGCCGCACCGCGGGTATTCAGGATACCATCACGTCGCCCGCGACCGATGAGCAAGGCCCGCCGTCAGCCTACCGACACACCACCGAGCGACAGGCGCACGCCCAAGTATCGGCCATCCGACCGATTCTGGCCGTACGTTGACCTGCCGGAGGAGCCGAGCGACGAGGAGTTGGCGCTGCTCGACCCGGACCTCCGAGAAGTCTTGCTCGGGGACGCGTCCGACCGGCCGTTCTCGGTGACCATCGTCTTTCCGCCGTTCGAGGGTCCGGACTTCGAGACCGCGCTCGAGCTGGCGCAGAGGGCGACGGAGTATCGTGTCACCGGGTCTGGGTCAGCGACACGTCACCGAGTCCGGTTCCTGCCGGGCGAGGCCATCCGGCTCCGCACGCTGTTCGAATTGGTCGGGTCTCTGGAGTCCTGCGAGGTCCTGGTCGACGATCGACCGGTGCCGTACGCGCGCGAGCTCTGGCTGCCGCTCATCTGGTTTCTGATCAGGCGATGACTGTCCGCCCCGAGGCGCGAGACCCGCAGTCGGCCGTGGCCGATGCGGAACGCGACCTGCGGCGGCTCGACGCGGAGCTGCGTCAGCTCGAGATCGCGTGCTCATTGTTTTTCGCTGGCCGGCGTTCCCGGCCACCGCTTGACCTGCGGTCCGGGGTCGAGGCGACCTTTAAGCGATGGGTTCGAGCGATCAATGAGTCGGTGGAATACTTTCGATTCACGATACTCCAGATGCGATTCAGAAGCCTTGCGAACCTCTGGGATAGCGCGCTCCGCGAGCGAGAGGAGGGTCGCCCCGGGCCCTTCTCGAGAACGTCGTGAAGTACGCTTCTGAGACAGACCGCCCGAGCAGCCTGCGGGCCGCACCGATGTGCCGATCGCGGCCAGCCGATCTGGCCTTGTCAAGACAGCCTGAGTCCGTCGGTAGGAAGGGGGAGTGTCCCACACATGCGAGCGCTCTTGAGTGTGTCCGACAAGACGAATCTGATCAATTTGGCCCAGGGCCTGGGCGCTCTCGGGTACGAGCTCGTGTCGACCGGGGGCACCGCGCGCACTCTCGCCGAAGCTGGGCTCACGGTGACGGCGGTCTCTTCGGTGACCGGGTTCCCGGAGATGATGGACGGTCGGGTCAAGACGCTACACCCGGCCGTGCACGGCGGCATCCTCGCGCGTCGCGACCGGCCCGACGACCTCGAGGCGATCGCATCACAGGGGATCCTCCCGATCGACGTCGTCGTCGTCAACCTGTACCCGTTCGCGCGGGCGGCCGCCGACCCGCGTACGACCGTCGAGCGGCTCATCGATGAGATCGACATCGGCGGGCCCACGCTGGTTCGGGCGGCGGCCAAGAACTTCCGTCATGTCGTCGTCGTCGTCGACCCCGCCGATTATCGGGAAACGATGGAACAGCTGAACCGGCCAGACGGGCCGAGTGTGCACTACCGCTTGTCGCTCGCCTGCAAAGCGTTCGCGCATACCCATTCGTACGACGACACCATTGCCCGGACGCTGGCCGCCGTCGATGTGGTCGGGAACAACATCTCGCGCGGCGTATCGCCAGCCGAGGAACTGGCGCCGGCCACGCTGGCTCTGAGGACCACGCGCCGGCGTATGCTGCGGTACGGCGAAAACCCGCATCAGGTCGCGGCGCTCTATGCTGACGGCGCCGTTGGGTTCGGTGGTGCCCAGGTGGTCCAGGGCAAGGAGCTGTCGTTCACAAACCTTCTGGATCTCGATGCCGCGGCGCGACTGATGCTGGAGTTCGACGAGCCGGCCGCGGTCGTCGTGAAGCACATGAACCCCTGCGGGGTCGCCACCGCGGCGTCGCTCAGCGAAGCCTATGTACGAGCACGTGAGGTGGACCCCTTGTCGGCGTTCGGCGGGATCGTCGGTCTGAATCGCACCATCGATCGTGACACGGCCGCTGCGATCACCTCAACTTTCATCGAGGCGGTCGTGGCGCCGGACGCCCACGCCGAGGCGCGTGCGGTATTTGCTAAGAAGAAGAACCTTCGGCTCGTACTGGCCGACTTCGTGTCGACCGGAGACGACCTCAGGCTGACCCGCGAGGTACGTTCCATTCTCGGTGGCCTCCTCGTACAGGATTACGACCATGTCACCGAGGCCGCCGCGCCGTGGGGGGGGGACGTGTCAGGTTCGGGCCGGCTCGGGTTCCGGGTGGTGACGATGCGCCACCCGACCGAAGAAGAGTGGACCGCCCTGCGGCTGGCCTGGCGGGTGTGCGCCCACGTCAAGTCGAATGCCGTCGTGTTCGCTGCGGCCGACCGGCTGTTGGCTATCGGTGCGGGACAGACGAGCCGGGTCGATGCCGTGAAGGTCGCGACATCGAAAGCGACTACGGACCTCTCCGGCACGGCGGCCGCGTCCGACGCGTTTTTCCCATTTCGCGACGGGCTCGACGCGATTGCGGCGGCCGGGGCGACCGCGGTCGCCCAGCCCGGCGGATCGGTGCGGGACGAGGAGGTCATCGGTGCCGCCAACGAGCACGGCATTGCGATGGTGTTCACGAGTCGTCGGCACTTCCGGCACTAGTGGCCTGTTCAAGATGACTCGGTAGCGTTCGCGGGTCGGGGCATCCCGTCTGGCCGGTGCCCGGCCAGACGGTGGGGACAGGCAAACGGGGACGGGTGCCGTTCACCGTGGCCTGAGCTACTCCCGGATCGCTGGCTCCCGAGCGGAGCTACCACGAGGTGCATGCTCGACGGACGAAGTCTCAGGGGCCGTCCCGGGTCCAGAAGTCCGCGAGGTCGCGTCGTGCGCGCCGTCCGGATGTGCTGCGCCCGAGTGGTGCGCCGCGGCGAACGGTAGCGTGATCAGGACGAGGAATAGCATCAGGAACTCCGAATCCCCGAAGTTGTATTCGAACATCCCGGCTGTCAGCATGCCGGCCACCGCCGCCAGTCCAGCAGCCGCCAGGGCTGTGGTGTCCCGGCTCCTGAGCCGGCCGATCAGGCTACGCACCACCAGTGCGAGGAATCCGAGCCAGACTACCAGAGCCGGTAGGCCTCGCTCGGCCGCGATATGCAGCGGTACGTTGTGGAGATGCGGGTTGTTGTCCTGCACCGCGTTCGTGTCGCGATATTGCGGGTAGACCTCCTTCACCACGTCCGGTCCAACCCCCGTCAGCGGGTGATCGCGCACCATGCGGACACCGGCTCGCGCCATCGCGAACCGGTCGCGGTTGGTTGGGTCCTGCAGGTCGAAGGTGGAGTACAGCCGGTCGGTTAACTGTGGCGGAGCGAAGGCAAAGAATAGTGCCGCTAGTACCGGCACGACGGCGATCAGCCGCAGATCCTTAATCACGAACAGCAGGCCCAGTGCGGTGCAGGCGCCCACCCATGCGCTACGGGTCAGGGTGAGCGCGAGGGCCACGAGCAAGGCTGGCATGACCAGTCCCGACCAGATTCGTTCCCGCCTGTCGAACAGCAGGCGCCCACCCGCGAGCGCGGTCACTAGCACCAGCAGGCCGGAATAGGTCATGTAGTGCCCCATGGCGCCACGCGGCCGCTGTCCCAGGTTGTCGTATTCTAGAATGCTGTACTGCACGACACCGAACACCGCACTGGCCGCGCCGACCGTGACGATGATCGTCGCCACCGTTTGCGCGCGCTGGCCCCGGGCCAGTCGGTAGACGACCGGCACGACGAGGAAGAGCAGCACTTCCTTGGAGTCGACGATGCTGATACCGCGGTCGAGGGAGAACGCAACCGCCACCATCGTCATTGCCGCGTAGACGACCAGGGCGCCGAAGAAGGGGGGCGCCGCTGGTCGCTCGCGCTCGATTACCAGCAGGGCGACCCACAACGCGAGGGTGATCGTGAGTAGGATGCCGGAGGCGGCAATCGAGATCTGCAGGGCCGCGACAAGACCCATGAGCGAGACCAGCGCCGCGACTTCCAGCTTGGAGGCTCCATCGTCGGCACTCGAGATCACGCTCATGGCCGCGAGATTTCGTCAGCGTCCAGAGCCAGTCGCGCGCGACCCTGCCACGCTGGCGGTCTGGGAGCCCGTGGCGAGCCCGCCACATTCGACCGGTGTTGCATCCAGGCTGGACGGCATTGCTCCTCGGTCACACATGCCCAACGTGCCAACCCGTGCACGCCTGGCCCTGGCCGACCGCGGCATCGATCACGACGGTTTCCGGTGCACCGCGAGGGTTCACTACGAGCCCTAGTCGGCGTTCTCTTCGATGGGCGCCTCATCCTTTTCGATAGTCGCCTCATCGATGAGCATTACAGGAATGTCGTCCTTGATCGGATACACACGATGACACGTGTTGCACTTCAAGCCGGTACTATCGTGCACGAGCACGACGGGTACCTTGCAGTTTGGACAGGCGAGGATGTCAAGCAATTCCGCATCTATACTCATCTGGCGATCCTCCCGCAGCGGACAGCCAGACTATACCAGACCGGTCTTCTGGAAGCTGTCCTATAGCGCCTCGCAGATCAGTGCCGGCTTGTCCATTCCTGCGTCCTGTGGAACAATCGAATGATAATGCGGTGGTGTCTCTGTCTCCTATCAATCGCAGGTGTTCTGACATGGGTTGAGCCGATCGATGCCCAATCTGCGTCTAGCGGGCCGGGTGTCGGAGAGCGTGCCGCGGCGTACCACGCCTTCGTACTGGGCCGTTCGCTCGAGGGGTCTGGTGACGTCGACGGCGCCATAGCCGCCTACCGGCGGGCGGCGGAGCTTGACCCGGCGGCATCGGACATCTGGGCGGAGCTAGCGGGCCTCTACGCCCGCCGTAATCAGGCCGACGAGTCGATCGCGGCCGGCACTGCCGCGCTCGAACGCGACCCGGATAGCAGCGAGGCGCACCGTGTACTGGGCCTCGTCTACGCGGCGCGCGCCGGTGCCAGCGGCATGCCCGCAGAGGAAGCGGTCGATAGGGCGATCGAGCACCTGGAGCGTGCTCGCAATCCGCTGACGCCGGATGTGGGACTGTATCTCACGCTCGGCCGTCTTTATCTCACAGCGGGGGAGCCGGCAAAGACGATCGACGTGCTGGACGTGCTGCTCGAAGCGGAGCCACAGTTCGCCCAGGCGCTCGCGCTGATCGCCGAGGCTCACGAGGCACAGGGTGAGTGGGACGACGCAGCGGCATCCTTCGAGCGCGCAGTCAAGTCGAACCCCAGGCGGATGCGGTACCGGCGTCAGCTTGCCAGTGCCCTGGTGAGCGCCGGACGGTCAGAGTTGGCTCGCGAAGTCCTGCTGGAGTTGGTGCGGGTCCGGCCCGACGACACCAGCGGGTGGTATCTGCTGTCTGAGTTGGAGCTGGAACTCAACGACTACGACGCGGCCGAAGCCGCGGCGCGGCGCGTGATCGAGCTGGAGCCGGAGGGTCTGCGCGGCTCCTACCTGCTGTCCAGTGTGCTTGGCGCGCAGTACGAGTATCAGGCGATCGTGGACGCCCTGGAGCCGGCCGCGCGCGCCGCGCGCGAGACCGGGATCGCGCCGGGCCCAATCACCAGCCTGCTACGGCGGCTGAGCATCGCCCACGAGCGCCTAGGTGACTATGACGCGGCGATTGACACGCTCACCGACGCGCTCGACCTCGCCCCGTCCGATCTTGGGCTGCAGGCCCAGCTTGTTCAGGCGTATCTCGATGCCGGTCGTCCAGACGAGGCGGGGGACCTCGTCAGACAGGCCCGGGAGGTGAGACCCGGCAACATGGCTTTGCTGCGGCTCGAAGCGCAGACGCTGTCGGCGCGCGGTGCGGTCGGCGACGCTGTGGCCATGCTGGAGCGCGCCCTGGCTCAGTACGAGGACCGGCCCGGTGCGCATGTCGCACTGGCCGACATGTACAGCCGGCAGGACCGGGTCGACGATGCGGTGCGTGTGCTGCAGGCGGCGGAAGCCAGGTTTCCGGACAACACGACCCTCGTCTTCCAGCTTGGCGCGGTGTTCGAGCGTGGGCAGCGCTACGACGAGGCGGAGGGGGCGTTTCGGCGGGTGCTCGAGCGGAACCCCCAGGACGCGGCCACGCTCAACTACCTCGGGTACATGCTGGCCGAGCGCGGCGAGCGTTTCGACGAGTCTGTCGATCTGATCCAGCGCGCGCTGGAGTTGGACCCCCGTAACGGGTCGTATCTCGACAGCCTCGGTTGGGCCTACTTTAAACAGAACAGGTTGGAGTTAGCCGAGCCTCTTCTGCGGCAGGCCGGCGACCAGCTACAGCGCAATTCGGTCGTGCAGGATCATCTAGGGGACCTGTTGTTCCGGCTTGAACGATTCGCCGAGGCGATTTCCGCCTGGGAGCGTGCGCTCGACGGTGATGGGGACGGGGTCGACCGCGGTATGATCGAGAGCAAGCTACGCGAGAGCCGCTCGCGCCTGGCACGGTAGCGTGTGGGCTGGGCGGTGCACGTGAGATCGCGTGGTGTTCGCCAGCCGCGGCGTTGCGCCCGGGTCGGCGCGGGCTTCCACCGGGGCGATGCCGGTAGCGGTCACTTCGCGCCTAGTTAGCCGGGATGCCCCAGCTGGACGCGGTTTCGCGACGTAGTCACGGGGCGCGAATGGAACCCCGCCTCACACCGCTGGATCGTAGTCGGCACGGTATCTCACGGTATTTCGAGCCGTGTTTTTCACATACGTCGCCTCGGGGCTCTATGTTGCGAAACGTGACCGGGGCCTCTGTCCGAACGTCACGATGTCGCCGGTAGGACACGTCTGAACGGCGGACAGCCGCGGCCTGCGATGACCTCCCGCCGTTTTCTCTCGATCTGTTTTCTCCTCCCAGTGCTGGCCGGTTGCGCGAGGGGGCGGCTCTCGCTGCCGGAAGGTCCAGGAACGCCGTTTTCCGACTACTTGGCCGTGTTCGAGACGGCCGTGTCCGAGTGCCGGCGTGTCCGGACGCTGGAGGCGTTGATCGCGCTCCGCGGGCGCGGCGGCGGTGTCCGCCTCAACGGTCGGGTCCGAGCCGGTCTGGCCGCTCCGGGCTCGGTGCGTCTCGAGGGGCTGGCTCCGTTCGGAGCACCGGGTTTCTATCTGGTGGCCAGACCGGGTGAGGCCACGTTGTGGCTGCCTAGGGAGGCCCGTGTGGTGACCGGCGCACCGGTGGCTGACCTGCTCGAGAGCCTGACCGGCGTGCCCCTCGAGCCGGATGATCTCCGGGCGGTGTTGACCGGGTGCTTGGTGCCGGACCCGCAGGCCACGGCCGGCCGGCGGTATGGCGAATGGATCATCGTGGACCTACTGGGGGGCGCGGTCGCGTATTTGCGGCTGGTGGATGGCGAGTATCATCTGACCGCCGGAGTCCGGGGCGGGCTCACGATCGAATACGGGGAGTTCCGCCGTCGCATTCCTCGGCAGGTGCGGGTGAGTTCAGTCGCCGCCGATGCGCTTGGCCGGACGCAGCCATTGACTGACTTCACCGCCACGTTGTCGCAGGTCAATCTCAACGTGGAGATCTCCGACGCCGTGTTCTCCCTCGCAGTGCCGGCCGACGTCAGGGAGATGACGCTGGAAGAACTGCGGCTGGTCGGACCGTTGGAGGCGACGGGTGCGTCGTCTTCGCTCAATTGAACCGGGGGTGCGTCCGGTCAGCGCTCGGCCGCGACGCTTCCAGGTAGGCTACCCCGCGGCCGGCACTGCCCGGATTCGATTCAGCGGGTGTTACGAATGTTCGGTTTGGTTCCAGGGACTCAGTAACGGTGCGCCCGGGCACGAGTAACGATGGCCGGACCAGTGTACTAACGTTCCACGGCAGAACCGACATGGATCGGTCATCGACCACCCGGATGTCGACCCGCGCGCATGCCGCGCCTGTCAGGGTGCGGGCGCACGCGAAGATCAACCTCGACCTGCGTGTCGGCGCCCGGCGGGCGGATGGCTTCCACGATCTGACGACGATCCTGCAGTCGGTCGCGCTGTACGACACCGTCTCGTTACGTGCTGTCGAGGGGCCGTGCCGGGTGCGGTGTGCCGCGGCCGGCGTGCCGGCGGACGAGGACAACCTGGTCTGGCGGGTTGCGCAACGGCTGTGGGGGGAACTGGGCAGGCGTGGCGACCCCAGCGGCGTGACGATCACGATCACCAAGCGGATACCGGTCGCAGCGGGGCTGGGGGGTGGGACCACCGATGCTGTGGCGGCGCTTCGCGGGTTGTGCCGGCTTTGGGGTGCATCACTCGGGGCATCGCGCCTTCACGAGTTGGCCGCCGCGGTGGGTGCGGATGGCCCCTTCTTCCTCATCGGCGGCACCGCGGTCGGGGTGGGGCGCGGGGACGAGGTCTATCCACTTGCCGAGCTGCCTCGATATTGGGTCGTGCTGGCGGTGCCGCCGCGCCGTGTGTCGACGACCATGGCCTATGACTGGATCGACCGCGACACGTCGGCTTACCGCGGGCGGCGGGTGGCCGGTACGCGTCGGGTGCCGCCGATCGTCGGCTCGACACTCGACCTCGCTGCGCTGACCAACGATCTGCAGCGGCCGGTCGGCCGGCGCCGACCCGAGATCCGTGCGGCCATCCGGACGCTCGCTGGCGCCGGTGCGCTGCCCGCTGCCATGACCGGGAGCGGGTCGGCCGTGTTCGGTTTGTTCGCTCGTCGGGCGCACGCGATCGCGGCGGCGGGCGCCGTGCGACGAGACGGGTGGACCGTCCTGGTGACGCGCACCCTGGATCGCGTTGAGATCGTGAAGCGGATCTGGATTGAGGGCGCCGGTCCTGCAGCCGACCGGAGCGGCCGGCTGCTTTCGCCGGCTCCTGTCCCGGCCCCGGGCACGAGCCGAACGCCGAGGTGCTTGCCGGTGTCGGGGTCGTCGGGATAAAGTACACGTCTGCGCGGAAGATCTGGAGGCCTGCCGTGGCCGCCGGTTGTCGGTGCCACCATCGGCCTGGCTGCGCCTGGGACGGGGTCACACGCGCGGTCGCGTGCCGAACACACATCAGATGGGGCGTGGCCAAGCGGTAAGGCGCGGGACTTTGGATCCCGTATTCGAAGGTTCGAATCCTTCCGCCCCAGCCAGTCGCATGCGGCCGCCCTGCAGCCGTGGGAACGGGTCGGTTGGCACACGCGGGCGGGCGGCATCTGATCCACGGTGATGCAGAACGGGCAGCTCAAGCTCTTCTCCGGCAGTGCGCATCCCGACCTAGCTCGGGAGATCGCCGAGCATCTCGGAGTCTCTCTGGGGCGGACGAGTCTCAAGCGGTTCTCCGACACGGAAGTGTCGTTCCAGATCGGCGAAAACATCCGGGGCACCGACGTGTTCATCGTGCAGCCGACCTGCTCACCGGTCGACCTACACCTCGTCGAGCTCTGTGTCATGATCGACGCATTCCGGCGGTCGTCGGCTGCCCGTATCACGGCCGTAATACCCTACTACGGCTACGCCCGCCAGGACCGGAAGGACAAGCCCAGGGTCCCGATCTCGGCCAAGCTGGTGGCGAACTTGTTGAGCGCTGCTGGGGCGAACCGGGTCCTGACTATGGACCTGCACAAGGCGCAGATTCAGGCGTTCTTCGACATTCCGGTCGACCATCTGTTCGCGGCGCCGGTGTTTATCGATTATCTGAAGCGGCACGCGGGTCGGGCGTTCACGATCGTATCCCCGGACGCCGGCGGGGTCGAACGCGCGCGGGCCTATGCTAAGCGGCTTGGCGCCGATCTCGTGATTATAGACAAACGACGGTCGGAGGACGGTGCCGCCGAGGTGATGCACGTCGTGGGCGAGGTGCAGGACCGGGTCTGCGTCATCTCGGACGACATCGTCGATACGGCCGGCACGCTGACGCAGAGCGCGGCGGCGTTACGCGCCAATGGGGCCGCACGCGTGCTGGCATGCACAGTGCACGGGGTGCTGTCCGGTCCCGCGTTGGAGCGTATCGAGGGGTCGGCCATCGAGAAGCTGGTGATCACCAACACTATTCCAGCCAGGTCGGAGTTCGTTGCCTCGGACAAGGTCGAGATCCTGTCCGTTGCCCCGTTACTGGGGAGCGCGATCCAGAGTATTCACCAGGAGACATCCGTTTCGTCGCTGTTCGTGTAGACGATGACGGGTCGCGATTCGCCACCAAGGTCCGGTGAGGCGCGCCTCACACCGTTTTGACACGGTCGGCTTAATCGTGACGGTACACTGTGTTCGGGAGTTTAGTCATGCAAACCACACTTCACACCGAGGAACGGACGGAACGCGGTAAGAACCCGGCCAGGCGGCTCCGTAGAAACGGGCGTATTCCGGGCGTCCTGTATGGCGGCAGCGACGGACAGTCGGTGCACGACTCGGTCTCGGTCAGCGTCGATCCGAGCATGCTGTCCAGGATTTTACACTCCGATTCCGGAGTCAACACGCTGATCGGGCTGACGGTCGATTCGGGGGAACCCAGCCAGGTGCTGATCAAGGACTATCAGCTCGACCCCGTCACCGACCAGCTGCTGCACGTGGATTTCTACCGGGTCGCGATGGACAAAGTCATTACGGTCGACGTGCCGTTCGAACTCAAGGGTGAAGCCAAGGGGGTCAAGCTGCAGGGCGGGCTGGTCGAGTTCGTGCAGCGCGAGCTCGCGGTTGAGTGTCTGCCTACCGAGATCCCGGGGCACATCGAGGTGGACATCTCGGACCTGATGATCGGACAGGGTGTCCGCGTGCGGGATCTACTCGAGGGCGTGTCCTGGAAATCAATGACCGCTGCCGACACACTGATCGTTCACGTCATTGCGCCGAAGGTCGAGGAGACGCCGGAGGAGGAGACTGAAGAGGGTGTGGTAGAGGAGGCTGGTGAGGTGCCCGATGGCCAGAAGGAGGAGGCGGCCGTGGACGCGGGCGCCAAAACCGGCGACTGACAGATTCATGGTCTCCCATGCTGCAATGGGGGACGCTCAGCGCTCCTAAAACTGTGAAGTTGATTGTCGGGCTCGGTAACCCGGGGTCCGAATATCGCGGCACGCGCCACAACGTTGGCTTCGAGGTAGTGGACGAGGTTGCGCGACGCTGGAGCGTGCCGTTCCAGTCGGCCCCGGCCGACGCCGTCTTGGCGAAGTCACGCCAAGTCCCCGGAGAACGGGAAGCGGCGATCCTTGTCAAGCCTCTGACCTTCATGAACCGCAGTGGGTTGGCTGTCGGTACCTTGCAGCGCTACTACCGGGTCGCGCTGTCGGATCTACTGGTCGTTACCGAAGACGTCAACCTCCCGTTGGGACGTTTGCGTGCACGGCGGCAGGGTTCGGCCGGAGGCCACAATGGCCTACGTTCCGTGATCGAGTGGTTAGGGACCGAGAGGTTCTCGCGTATCCGCGTCGGCGTGGGGCGGGGCGACCCGAGACGCCGGCTGGCCGGCCGGGTGCTCTCAAGGTTCGATCCGGACGAACGTCCAGCGATCAATGACGCGGTGGGCAGCGCGGCCGAGGCAGTGGACCTCTTCGTCGAGTTCGGCATTGAGCCCGTGATGAACCGTTTCAACCGCCAGGAGACAACGGAGGCCGCCGAGGACGACACGGGAGAGAGATCGGACCGCTAAATGTCGCCAGGCCGACTGTCTTGACCGTGGCCATGCAGGTCCGTTACGCTTCTGGGTCAGCGTGACGCGACTCCGTCGTGTCCACCAACCAATCTCCTTGCCACAGTGTGGTGGCCGTTAGTCCAGAAGGAGCATCATGCAAGACGATCGACAGTACGAGCTTGTCTACATCGTGACACCCACCGCCACCGAGGCGGAGGTGGCGGTGCTCGAGACGGAGGTCGGCGAACTCATTCAGAAGCTTGGCGGCACCGTCCGGAACACCGATGTCTGGGGACGCCGGAAGCTTGCGTATGAGGTCGAGCATCACACCGAGGGGATCTACGTGGTGCTGCTGATCGACGGGCCTGGTGAGATGATCAAGGAAGTGGAACGCCGACTTCGCGTGCGGGATCAGGTGCTACGACATCTCATCGTGCGTGTCGATGAGGACCTCCGAAAGGTCCGGCGCGCGACCGAAAAGCGGAAGGCGACGACGCAGCGTCGGCGCGCTGCGCGTGGCAAGCCGCCGTTGCCCGTCGAACCAGCCGCGCCGGCCGCGCCGGCGGCGGATGCTGGAACTGCCGCCGCCAAGGAGACATCGGAGGTGCAGGCATGAGGGGCGGTCGCGCGGGTGGGCGCAAACCGAAGACCGACCGGCCTCGACGCGGCATGTTTCGACGCAAGCGGGTCTGTCGCTTCTGCGTCGACAAGGTTACGTATATCGATTACAAGGATGCGCGGATGCTGATCACGAATATTCCCGAGCGCGGCAAGATCCAGCCGCGCCGGCTCTCGGGCACCTGCACTCGTCATCAGCGGGCGCTGCAGACCGCTATCAAGAGAGCCCGGCAACTGGCCTTGATTCCGTTTGTGACCGAGTAGACGTGGGCAGCGTCCGCAGGGTGATGCCCAGGGATCCCGTGGCGAAATTTTCAGGACGGGTGACTGGCCGCTGATGCGGGTGTCGGTGTCAGGTCTGGATTCGAGTTCGCGACCGGCGGTGCCCCGAGCGACGTAGCCTGACGATCGCGTCGCCTCACCGACGGTGTGCTGGACAGACCCAGGGGGAGCCGGTAAGTCTAAAGGGGGCCCCATGGTCGTGGCGCAGTCGGAACGGCGGCGCCGGATCAAATCCTGAGTACGGAGCGTCCCAGAGTATCCCGGCGCGGTAGCGCGAGCGGAGCGAAACAGATGTCTGTGCAGGTCATCCTCAGAGAACCGGTCGATCACCTCGGGCGCCGTGGCGACATCGTCAAGGTCGCTACCGGGTATGCGCGCAACTATCTCCTGCCGGCCAAGTTGGCGTTGCCGGTGACCGAGGCTAACCGGCGGCAGGTCGAGCGGGAGCGGGTGGTGTCGGACGTGCGCGATGCCGAGGAGAAGCAGGCGGCGGAGGCGTTCGCCGAGCGCCTCAGCCGCGCAGTGTGCGTCATCGCTCGGCGGGTTGGCGAGACTGACGCTCTGTATGGGTCCGTCACGAGCTCCGACGTGGCGGCCAGTCTGGCCAAGCAGTCGTTCGAGGTCGACCGTCGGAAGATCCAGCTCGAAGAGCCGTTGAAACGGCTTGGCGACTACGCCGTGTCCATCAAGGTGCACCGGGAGGTAACGGCGCAGGTCAGCGTCCGGATCGTGAAGGAGGGCGCTGAGAGCGTCCCGAGTGAGACGGACGGCGACACGGTGTCCCCAGACGATGCCCCGAACGGCGAGCCGGCCGCCGGGTAACGCATCGGACTGCCGGGTTGTTGCCCGGTTGGCGTCGAAGTTGCTGTGATGGCCGAGACGGTTTCCCTTGCCGCCGCCGAGCGGTCGCTGCCTCACAACCTCGAAGCGGAGCGCTGTGTCCTCGGCGCGATCCTGATCCACAACGACGCGTTCAACCAGGCGGCTGAGCTGATTGACGCCGATGACTTCTTTCGGGACGCACACCGGCGCGTCTTCGACAAGATGGTCGGCCTAAACGAGCGGGGCGAGGTGATCGACATGGTCACCCTGAAGGACGAGCTCGGGCGGTCTGGAGACCTCGACGGTGTTGGCGGACCGGCGTACATCGCCGGACTGGCCGACGGCGTACCGCGCTCGACCCATGTCGATCACTACGCGCGGATCGTGAAGGAAAAGTCGACCCTTCGCAGCCTCATCTTCTCCGCGAACCGGATTCTCGAAACGGCCTACAGCGCTGAGGAAGAGGCCGAGACCCTTCTCGATCGGGCGGAGCAGGCGATCTTCTCCATCGCCGACGACAACATCCACAGCGGGTTTGTACCCCTGCGCGACCTCGTGCAGGACAGCTTCGCGACCATCGAGAAGCTGCAGGAGCACAAGGGGCTGGTCACCGGCGTGCCGAGCGGGTTCGTCGACATAGACGGCTTGACGTCTGGGTTCCAGCCGTCCGATCTGATCATCATCGCCGCGCGACCCTCCATGGGCAAGACGGCGTTCGCGCTGAACGTCGCCCAGCATCTCGGCGTGAAGACGGACATGACCATCGGCTTTTTCAGCATGGAGATGTCCAAGGAGCAGCTGTTCATGCGGATGCTGACGACCGAGGCCGAAGTAGATTCACAGAAGTTCCGCGGCGGATTTCTCGGCGAGCGGGACTATGGGCAGCTGTCGGCGGCGCTCGGCCGGTTGTCCGAGACGAAGGTATTCATCGATGATAGCGCCGCGATCGGGGTGCTGGAGATGCGGGCCAAGGCGCGCCGGCTGATGGCGGAGCACGGCCTCCACCTCATTGTGCTCGACTACATTCAGCTCATGCAGGGGCGCGGCCGCTTCGACAACAGAACCCAGGAACTGGCCTCGATCTCGCGGTCACTCAAGGGACTCGCCAAGGAGCTGAACGTGCCGGTACTGGCGTTGTCCCAGCTGAGCCGGGCGCCTGAGGCCCGCTCGGATCGGCGGCCACAGCTGTCGGACCTGCGCGAGTCGGGTGCGCTTGAACAGGACGCTGACGTCGTGTTGTTCATTTACCGCGAGGAGCAGTATGACCCCCGTCCTGAGAACGAGAACCTCGCAGAGATCATCATCGGCAAGCAGCGGAACGGACCGACCGGCGTCGTCAAGCTCGCCTTCTTGAAACAGTGCACGCGTTTCGCCAACCTCACGTCCGCCTACGAGTGAGAGGGCGGTGGTCGCACGGGGGGCGCGGCCGGCGGCGATAGCGTCCGCCGCACATACAATCGTGGTCCGACCTACCTTCGCGCACGTCGACCTTGACGCAGTTCGCGCCAACTACCGGGCAGTCCTCTCGTTTGTGGGCGGCGGCGACGCTCGGCCCGATGTGATCGCGGTCGTCAAGGCGAATGGCTATGGGCACGGTGCGGTGCCGGTGGCGCGCGCACTGGAGGCGGCTGGAGCCTGGATGCTGGCATGCGCGGACATCGAGGAAGGGGTGGAGCTGCGCCGCGCCGGCGTACGGGCGCCGATCCTCGTGTTCGGTGCGTTGAGTGTCAGCGATCTGGATGGGGTGTTCACCCACGGACTGACACCCACCATCTCTTCTCCCTTCGCCGCCCGCGCACTCCATGATGCGGCAACGCGCCGGGGGACGCGGGTGGCTTGCCATCTGAAGATCGACACCGGGATGAACCGACTGGGCTTCCGGTACGACAACCTCTCCGTAACCATGCCGGAGGTGCTCGACGCGTCCGGTCTCGAAATCGACGCTGTGTACACGCACTTCGCTACGGCCGATGATCCCGCGTATCCGCTGTTCGACGTGCAGCGCGCCCGCTTCGACGAAGCGGTGCGTTACCTGGCCGCGCTCGGACTGCGGCCCCGGTTGCGACATGCTGCCAACAGCGCAGCGTTGCTGCGGGATCGAAGTACCTGGTACGAGGCCGTAAGGCCCGGGTTGCTGCTCTACGGCGTCATGCCGAGAGGACGTGTTGGGATGCTACGCCTCGCACCGGTGATGACGCTGCGGAGTAGGGTCGTCGCCGTCAAGGGGATGCGTGTCGGTGAGACTGCCGGGTACGGAGCCCGATCGCCGGTGCGGCGTCCGACCACGGTCGCTGTCGTGCCGGCCGGGTACGCCGATGGGCTGGACATCCGAATCGCCGGACGTGGGTCGGTGATCGTTCGCGGACGTCACGTGCCGATCGTGGGCTCCGTCTGCATGGACTCGATCACGATCGACGTGACTGGTCTCGATGTGACGCCGGGCGACGAGGTCGTGCTGCTCGGCACTCAGGCCGGGGCCAGCGTTGACGCAGGCGATGTAGCCGAGGCGATCGGCACGATACCTCATGAGATCCTATGCCGTACCGGAAGTCGGGTCGTCCGTACCTACGATGTCGCATCTGGCCCGGCATCGACGAACATCCGTCAGGGCGAGGGGTGAAGCGGAGCGCCGTAACCTGTGACGGCTCACGTCATGAAGGGACCAAACACCGTCTTCGTGTGTCAGAACTGCGGCGCACAGTCGCGAAAGTGGCTTGGCCGCTGCTCGGATTGCGAAGCGTGGAACTCGCTCGTCGAAGAACGTATGCCGGCGGTCGGCGCGCCTTCGGATGCACGGGCCGGGTTGACTGGGGCTGGCGCGCAGGTGTACGCGGAAGTCGAGTCGTTCGAAGGGGACCGGCTGTCTAGCGGTGTCAGTGAGCTCGACCGGGTACTGGGTGGTGGGATGGTTCCCGGGTCGCTGGTGCTGCTCGGCGGAGAGCCTGGAATCGGTAAATCCACGCTCCTGCTGCAGGCGGCCGCGCGCGTCGCAGAGATGGGGCAGCCGGTGCTCTACTGCTCGGGTGAGGAGTCTCCGCATCAGGTCAGGGGCCGAGGGGAGCGTCTCGGTGTCACTGGGGGGCCGCTGTATCTGCTGGCGGAGACGTGTCTGGAGCGGGTGCTCGAGGAGGTCACGCGGCTGTCGCCCCGTCTGGTGATCGTCGATTCAATCCAAACGATGTTCTCGTTGAAGCTTGAGTCCGCCCCAGGGACCATCGGACAGGTACGCGAGGCGGCGACCCAACTGCTGTTCGCAGCCAAGAGGCGAAACGTGACGGTCCTGATCGTCGGGCACGTCACCAAGGACGGCAACCTGGCTGGTCCGAAGGTGCTGGAGCACGTTGTCGACACGGTGCTCTATTTCGAGGGTGACCGTCACCAGGCCCACCGCGTCGTGCGCGCGGTCAAGAACCGGTTCGGGGCGGTGAGCGAGCTCGGGGTGTTCCGGATGACGGCGACCGGTCTTGAGGCTGTGCCTAACCCCTCGCAGCTGTTCCTTTCCGAGCGCAAGGTAGACGTGCCGGGGTCGGCGGTCTTGTGCTCTGTGGAGGGCTCACGGCCTATCTTAGTCGAAGTGCAGGCGCTGGTTGGCACCGGTCCCTATGGCAACGCCCAGCGTGTGACGAGCGGCGTTGACCGGCAGCGGCTGTCGCTGCTGCTGACGGTGCTCGAAAGGCGTGTCGGACTACATCTGACGGGTGAGGACGTGTTCGTCAACGTGCCGGGCGGCATCCCGGTGACGGAGCCGGCGGCCGACCTGGCGGTCGTCGCGGCCGTGGCCTCAAGCATGCGGAACCAGCCACTGCTGCCTCACGTGGCGATGTTCGGAGAGGTGGGGCTGGCAGGTGAGATCCGCGGCATTACACACTCCGATCTGCGGGTCCGCGAAGCGGCCAAGATGGGGTTCACACGGTGTGTCCTGCCGTCAGGGAACCAAGTGCCGGACGTGACGGCGGCGGGATGCGAGCTTCGTGGCGTCGACACCGTTGCGGAGGCGCTGGAGGGGTTGTTCACGTGAGGCTGCGAGACCGGAAACGGGACACCGAAGATCGGAGAACGCTAGCGGCAACAGCGTGGGCCGACAGTCGCGGTAGTGTCTCCTGCCTGCTGTCTCAGATCTTCTCGGAGTACGCTCTCTGATGGTTAGTGCCATCATCGCGGCCGGTGGCCGCGGGGTCAGGATGGGGGGTGGTCGTCCCAAGCAGCTGCTGTCGCTGGGCGGCGCCACGATACTGCAACGCAGTGTGGCAGCGTTCGACCGGTGCGGCCGGGTTGACGAAATTGTGCTCGTCGTGCCCGTCGAGCTGGCCGCCGATTCGGCCGTGGCGTCGACGCCGGACGGCACACCCATGCGGGTGGTGCCAGGGGGGGTGCGGCGACAGGACTCCGTGGCGCGTGGATTCGACGCGTCGTCGCCGGCGAGTGAGATCATCGTGGTGCACGATGCGGCCCGGCCGCTGTGCTCGACCGAGCTGATCATCCGGACGCTCGAGGCGGCGTCCCGGTACGGGGCGGCGATCGCCGCGTTGGGTGCGCACGACACCGTCAAGCAGCGCGCCCAGGACGACGGCCGATTTGTCGGTCGAACGCTGTCACGCGAGAGCATTGTGCTGGCGCAGACGCCACAGGCGTTCCAGAGAGAGGTCCTGGCTCAGGCGATTGCGCTCGGTCGGCGTGGCGTCGAGGCGACCGACGAGGCGACGCTCGCCGAGCGGGCGGGGCACCGGGTCGCGTTTGTCGAGGGTGAGCCGGACAACATCAAGATCACGACGGAGCGCGATCTGACTGTTGCCAGACGGCTACTGGGTGGTGCGACGCCGACCGGGCGGGTCGGGGTTGGCTATGACCTGCACCGGCTCGTCGAAGGGCGGCCGCTCGTGCTGGGTGGCATCCGGATTCCGCACGATCGCGGTCTGGCCGGCCATTCGGACGCCGACGCCGTCTGTCATGCGGTGGCCGATGCCATTCTCGGGGCGGCGGCGGCGGGCGACATCGGTCGCCATTTTCCCGACACCGACCCACGCTGGAAGGGAGCGTCGAGCATTGATCTACTGCGGGCGGTTGTAGACCTCGTCCGGTCCAGCGGGTTTCTTGTCGTGAACCTGGACGTGGTTATCGTGGCCGAGCACCCCAGAATTGGTCCCCATACGGGTCGGATGCGCGAAGCGGTGGCGTCGGCTGTCGGGATAGCGCCGGAGGCCGTCAGCCTGAAGGGCAAGACAAACGAGGGTGTCGACGCGGTTGGTCGGGGCGAAGCGGTCGCAACACATGCTGTCGCGATGCTGAGGGAGATCTGATGTTCGCACGAGTCAGGAGTCAGGAGACAGGAGAATGCTGCTCGCCTCCTGTCTCCGTGGCGTGACCGAGCCTGCCATGATCGTCTACGGTATCAACCCCGTCCTCGAGGCGTTACGGGCGGGTCGCGTGCACGCCATTCGCATTGGCGCCGCGGCTTCTTCGAAGACGGCGGAGATCCGTCGTCTGGCCGAGGTGGCCGGGACGCCGATGGTGCGGGTGTCCGCGGAGGCCCTCGACCGCTGCACCGGCGGAGCCGTCCACCAGGATGTCGTGGCGGAGGTTGTTCCCCCGGCGCCGCTGAGTCTCTGGGAATTGATCGACAGGGCGAGCGACCCAGCGCTGCTGCTCGTTCTGGACGGTGTTGAGGATCCTGGGAATCTGGGCGCAATCCTACGGACCGCCGAGGCGGTGGCGGTCGACGGCGTGATTAGACAAACTCGTCGCGCCGCGCCGCTCGGCCGGGTCGCCAAGGCGTCGGCTGGGGCGCTGACGCACGTCCGGTTCACCTCCGTGGTGAACATCGCACGCGCCGTCACCGAGCTAAAGGCGGCGAACATCTGGGTAGTCGGGCTTGAGGCGGACGGGGAGGACCTCTACGACGGCCTCGACCTGACACAGCCGACCGCCCTGGTGCTGGGCAGCGAGGGGCGGGGGCTGCGTCGTCTCGTGCGCGAGCGGTGCGATCGGGTGGTGTCGATCCCAACGTTCGGCCGCGTGAACAGCCTCAACGTGGCCGTCGCCGCCGGCGTCGTCCTCTTTGAGGCGCGTCGGCAGCGGCATCTGGCGTTGGCACCGAGCGCCGAGTGACGCCACGATGCGTTCAGCGGCGTGGCACGGGAGGGCGAACGGTGCGGCGGCGGAGAAGCAGCGGTCAAGAGCGGTTAGAGCGCGTGGCGGACCAGGATCCCAGAAACAGGCCCGCTGTTGCCAGCTTGGCACGAGTTGTGCTAGCATCACCGTTTGGTCCGGCTGGCGTAGCTCAGTCCGGTAGAGCAGCTGATTTGTAATCAGCGGGTCGGGGGTTCGAATCCCTTCGCCAGCTCCAAGGGATCGTCGAGAGAAAAATTCCCAGGCATAAAGGTGAATGGCCGGGTCTCTGTGGTCCGGTTCATAGTCGCGGCAGGGCCGCGGGGCCGGCGAGGATGAGGCAGTGGCCGAATGCCGCTGTGATCGCCAACGGACGCCATCCGCCCCAAGGTCCGGTGGTCGAGCGCACTCCAAGCTAATGCGCCACGGAGTGTCCCGGGTGGCCATCAGCTGATGACGTCCTGAGTGTGCGCCGGACCGGTCGCAATGCGGGACATACGGGACGGAGTGGCGGCACGAGGGGGCAGCGAGGTGACGGTCCGTCCGGCAGTTTCAGCGAACACATTGCTGCGTGCCGCATGATGACCGGTCGTCGTGGTCGTGTGGTTCGTTCAGAAGTTTGGCACCACACCGAGGTTGTCGAGTCGCACGTCCGGTGCGGGGCGTGGAGGGAGCATACCGGCAGTGTTCGACCAGCGAGGAATGCTGTGGGGCTGGCTGCCGCGGTCGACTGCCAGTGTGCTTCTGAAGCGGGCCACTCACATCGGCGAGGTTGCGGAGCGGTCAAACGCAACAGACTGTAAATCTGTCGCCCTAGCGGCTTCGGAGGTTCGAATCCTCCCCTCGCCACCAGCCTTCGCCAGCCGGAGGCTGGGCGATGAGAGAGGGCCCGAAGATCCGGTCTGGCTTCGGTAGGCCGACCGCTGTGAGCACGGGCGGGGACGCGCAGTCGGCTGTGACGTGCAGGGCATGGTGCTGAAGGTCACACGAGACGGTCTTGCCCGCTGTAGCGAAGGGTGTGGGCGTCGGGGAGGCGGGAGTAACTCAGTGGTAGAGTCACAGCCTTCCAAGCTGTTGGTCGCGGGTTCGATCCCCGTCTCCCGCTCCAGCTTTCGTTCGCCTCGCCGCGTTGGACTGTGGGGGGATGGGCGGCGACTGACACGGGCCGATGTAGCTCAGTAGGTAGAGCGCGTCCTTGGTAAGGACGAGGTCACCGGTTCGAGTCCGGTCATCGGCTCCAGTAGTCCGCGGCGAAAGTTCAGCGGGGCACGGTGGCTGGCGGTGTGTGTGAATGACGAGACGGGACGGGACGAGGTAGCTCACCGGTCGTATCTGGCCGTATCTGATCGAGGAGTCCAGTCAGGCGGGGTGTAGTGACTGGACTGACACCACGCGCTGTTAGGTCTGCTCCGCCGGGGTTCCTTCGAGCCGGACCGGGCAGCGCGATTCGCGCGGGGGCGCCAGCGAGCGATGGGCAACCGGCGACGAGACACGATGAAACGCAGCGACTGACACGGATCTTCATCCAAGCAGAGCGAGCGCGTACATGGCGAAGGAAAAATTTGATCGATCGAAACCGCACGTCAACATTGGTACGATCGGGCACATTGACCACGGGAAGACGACGCTGACGGCGGCGATCACGACGGTGCTGTCGAAGCACGACGCGAAGAACGCGGTACGGTCGTTCGACTCGATCGACAATGCACCGGAGGAGCGGGAGCGGGGGATCACGATCGCGACGGCGCATGTGGAGTACACGACGGCGAACAGGCACTACGCGCATGTGGACTGTCCGGGGCACGCGGATTACATCAAGAATATGATCACGGGGGCGGCCCAGATGGACGGGGCGATCCTGGTGGTGGCGGCGACCGACGGACCGATGCCGCAGACACGGGAGCACATTCTGCTGGCGCGGCAGGTCGGCGTGCCGTCGCTGGTGGTGTTTCTGAACAAAGTGGACATGGTGGACGACGAGGAGCTGCTGGACCTGGTGGAGCTAGAGGTGCGGGAGCTGCTGTCGTCGTATGACTTTCCGGGGGACGACCTGCCGGTGGTGCGGGGGTCGGCGTTGAAGGCCCTGGAAGGGGACACGGATGCGGCGCAGGGGATCGACGCGCTGATGGCGGCGATAGACGACTATGTGCCGTTGCCGGAACGAGATGTGGACAAGCCGTTTCTGATGCCGATCGAGGACGTGTTCTCGATTTCGGGGCGCGGGACGGTGGTGACGGGGCGCGTGGACCGGGGCGTGGTGAAGGTCGGGGAAGAGATCGAGATCGTGGGGTTCACGGAGACCCGGAAGAAGGTAGTGACCGGGGTGGAAATGTTCCGGAAGCTGCTGGACGAAGGGGTGGCGGGGGACAACATCGGGGTATTGTTGCGGGGGTTGGAGAAGGACGACGTGGAGCGGGGGCAGGTGCTGGCGAAACCGAAGTCGATCACGCCGCACACGAAGTTCAAGGGCGAAGTGTATGTGTTGACGAAGGACGAGGGTGGACGGCACACGCCGTTCTTCAATGGGTATCGGCCGCAGTTCTATCTGCGGACGACGGACGTGACAGGGGTGGCGACGTTGCCCGAGGGTGTCGAGATGGTGATGCCGGGCGACAACGTGTCGATGGCGGTGGAGCTGATCACGCCGGTGGCGCTCGAGAAGGGGCTGCGGTTCGCCATCCGGGAAGGTGGCCGCACCGTCGGGTCCGGCACCATCGCCGAAATCGTCAAGTAGCGCCCTGCCGGAAACCAGGAACGGGGACAGGGGGCGGTTCCCGACTCCACCAGCGCTCAACCAGGACCATGCGGGACATCATTTCGCTGGCGTGCACCGACTGCAAGCGGCGCAACTACAGCACGACCAAGAACAAGCGGAAGACGACGGGTCGGCTCGAGTTCAGGAAATACTGCCGATGGTGCCGCACGCACACGGTGCATCGAGAGTCGAAGTAGATCCAGGGGAGAGGGGCGGTAACCGGGTGATCGCCGCCTGGTCGCCGGCTCCGCCCCGGTACAGGCCAGTAGCTCAATTGGCAGAGCACCGGTCTCCAAAACCGGGGGTTGGGGGTTCGATTCCCTCCTGGCCTGCCAGTCACCGGGTGGCGCGACGGCCGGGTCAGCGGGGCTCCGCGATGTTGGATGCGATGAAGGGACTGGTCAGTCCGTGAAGACAGCACGACTGGAGCACATCGGAGAGGCCTCGTCGAACCTGACCGGATGGGTCGGCCGCACCCGGGTGTTCCTCGCGCAGGTCAAGAACGAGATGGAGCGGGTCACGTGGCCGACCCGTAAAGAGGTCTATGCCACCACGTTCGTCGTGATCCTGACGTCGGTTTTCTTTGGTCTCTATCTGTGGAGCATCGACCTGGTGCTGACCAGGCTGGCCCGGCTCCTGTTTGCTACGTTCGGAGCGCAATGACTGACGTCACCACCAGGCAGTGGTACATCGTGCACACCTATTCTGGATTCGAAAAGAAGGTGTCCGAGTCGCTGCAGCAGCGAGTGCAGGCCTATGGGCTGCAGTCCGAGATTGGTGAGGTTCTGATCCCGACTGAGGACGTCGTCGAGATGCGCGGCGGCAAACGCGTGGTCAGCTCGAAACGCTTCTTTCCCGGGTACATCTTGGTCGATATGATCATGTCGGACAACGCGTGGCACGTGGTGCGGAACACCCCGAAGGTGACCGGGTTCGTTGGCGCCGGGTCGAAGCCGACCCCGCTAACGGCGGAGGAGGTTGACCAGATCCTCCACCAGGTGACCGTTGCCGCCGAGAAGCCGAAGCCGAAGTACACGTTCGAGAAAGGTGACCAAGTGCGGATCAACGAAGGGCCGTTCACCAGCTTCAACGGTGTGGTCGACAATGTCAACATGGACCGGAACACGTTGAAGGTAATGGTGACTATCTTCGGGCGGTCAACACCGGTCGAGCTCGATTTTCTGCACGTCGAGAAGCTGTAGCGCTCCGAATGCTCGAGGGGGCGGAAATGAGGAGTCAGCTGTCGGCCAGCCGGCCGCCCCGTCGACGTTTCGACGAAGGCGGGAGAGAGCCGGCTCGGCGTCACACGCCGGGTGGGCCGGGGTGTCGTCAGGTCCGCGGAGGACGTGCGGTATGAAGAAGGTCATCGGCATGGTCAAACTCCAGATCGCCGCGGGGAAGGCGACGCCCGCCCCTCCGGTGGGTACGGCGCTCGGCCCGCACGGCGTGAACATCATGGAATTTTGCAAGGCCTTCAACGCCAAGACAGCCAGTCAGGAAGGGCTCATCATTCCGGCGGTGGTGACTATTTACGCAGATCGGACGTTGAGCTTCATCACGAAGACTCCGCCGGCTGCGGTGTTGCTGAAGCGTGCGGCGAGCATCGCGAAGGGGTCCGGTGAGCCGAATCGCACCAAGGTCGGCACGGTGACCGCGTCGCAGGTCGAGGAGATCGCGAAGACAAAGATGCCCGACCTCAACTGCAAGAACCTGGAGGGAGCGGTCCGGGTCGTATCTGGCACGGCGCGTTCTATGGGGCTGGAGATCGAAGGCTGAGGCGCGCACAGCCGCGCCCACGAGGAAGCGACGTATGGGCGTGCGAGCCCCGCGAGCGACGAACCGGGATGTGGGGCAGAGTCCCACGGGAACAGGGCGCGCGACCATGCGCCCTCGCGGGCGAGGCGTGCGGCGTTGTGGTCCCCGCGGAGGGTACGGGGCGTAGCCCCGTGGGAACGAAGATGGCGAAGAACGGCAAGAGGTTCAAGGCGGCAGCCGAACAGGTTGAGGAGCGGCTCTACAGCTTAGAGGAGGCGATTCCGCTCCTACAGAAGGTGCGCTACGCCGGTTTCGACGAGTCGGTGGAACTGGCGCTCCGGCTGGGCGTGAATCCAAAACATGCCGACCAGATGGTGCGTGGCACGGTGATCCTTCCGCACGGGTTGGGTCGCTCGAAGCGGGTGCTGGTGGTGGCAGGCGGCGAGAAGCAGAAGGAAGCCGAAGATGCTGGTGCTGACATCGTGGGCGGTGAGGACGTGGTCGACCGCATACAGGGTGGATGGTTGGATTTCGACGCCGTCGTGGCCACGCCAGATATGATGCGGGTGGTCGGCAAGCTGGGCCGTGTGCTCGGGCCGCGTGGACTGATGCCTAACCCGAAGACCGGCACTGTGACCTTCGACGTGGCCCAGGCGGTGAACGAGATCAAGGCCGGGAAGGTCGCCTATCGCGTCGACAAGGCTGGTGTGGTGCACGCGCCAATCGGCAAGTCTTCGTTCGAGCCCGACCGTTTGGTTGAGAACGCGAGGGCGCTGCTCGCCAGTGTGATTCGCGCCAAGCCGTCGGCAGCGCGGGGCACCTACGTTCGGAGTGCAACGGTGTCGTCGACGATGGGCCCTGGGATCAAGATAGACACGACGAACGTCGATACGCTCGACGACGAGGCGTAAGGGAACGTGCGCCAGAGTCGGCAGCCGGAAGGCGCGTCACGCCACGTCTTACTGAGGTGGAAGTCGGGTGGACGCTGAGTGCGTCGGCTCGCGCCAGAGACCGGGAGGCCCGGTCGTCGGGGGACAGAGAGGTAGATGCCGGTCAGCAGAAGCGCCAAGGAAGAGATGGCCAAGGAACTCGGTGAGTTGCTGGCCGACGCGGAGAGTGTCGTCTTGCTCGATCACACCGGCCTCGACGTGCCACGTGCCACCGAGTTACGGCGCCAGGTCCGCGCGGCGCAGGCGACGTACCGCGTCGTGAAGAACACGATGGCCAGACGCGCGGTGATCGGCACCGCGTTCGAGCCGCTGCGGGACGCATTCGTAGGCACGACGGCGATCGCATACAGCGAGGACAACCCTGTGGGGCTGGCCAAGGCCCTCGTGACCTTCGCGAAAGGGGCGCCCGAGCTCAAGGTGAAGACCGGCATGGTGGCAGGGCGCCTGGTCGCGCCCGCCGAAGTCGAGAACCTGGCCACCATGCCGAGCAAGCCGGAGCTGCAGGCGATGTTGTTGAGGCAGCTGCAGGCGCCGATGACCCAGCTGTTGCGCGTGCTGAACGCCGTGCCGCGTGATTT
>Ga0310121_10000012_pt1 | contig 151092 bp, 137 predicted proteins | sample CB27_Tmax_986_MG_FD_203504 | JGI IMG/M metagenome (GOLD analysis project Ga0310121, IMG submission 203504) | Marine microbial communities from Western Arctic Ocean, Canada - CB27_Tmax_986 | ecosystem: Environmental > Aquatic > Marine > Oceanic | place: Canada: Western Arctic Ocean | collected... | reverse complement strand
ACCGAGGCTGTACCCGGTCGTCGAGCTCGCGTAGCAAAACCGTATTCTCGAGGGGCCGGATGCGCTAGTCGCGCACGTCCGGATCTGTGGGAGCCCTGGGTGGGAAACCACCCAGGGCCACCCGGCAGACGTCGACGCCTCACGAGCTTTCGCTCCCTCATGTGAGCTGACCTGTCCCCGCAGCGCCCCTGGGCGCGTCCGGCGAGCGCCTGGGTCGGATCGCTGACACACCGTTCCCCTTGTGGACACTTCAGCCTCATGGGCGACATCTCATGCCCCATGTGGACATAGCAGCAGAGAAGCATGCTCTCGAATGACGCGGCCCGGAGTAGTGCTCCTGCACCTTCGACCGAGATCAACTTGCTGCTAAAATCACCCGGTTCAGGCCGCCCAGCGACGTGTCTCGGACATTCGCTCGGCTGGCTCCAGGCGTTTCCTCGACCATACCGATTGCTTCTTGCCATGATGCTGCTCGACCGTTCCCGGCGTTTGTTTCTAGGATCTTTCGCTCTTGTGGGAGCAACTCCGCTCATCGCCGATCTGCTCCAGGCGCAGACGGACGATGCCGGGAGACCACTCATGGCCTACGTCGGCACCTTCAGCTCTCCGCTCGGCGACGTGTTGCCCACACAGGTGGATCTGCCGCCCGGCAATGGTCGGGGCATACACCTTTTTCGAGTGAATCGCTCCACCGGGGCGATGACGCCGGCCGGCCTGTACGAGCTGGGGACCAGCCCCAACTGCCTTGCGGTGAATGCCGCCGGAACCCGACTGTATTCGGCCAACGAGACGGATCGGGCGGGTGACGACCACCAGGGCACGGTCAGCGCCTTCGCAATCGGCTCGGCGGACGGGCAGTTGAAGCTGCTCAACACCGTTCGATCGGGCGGAGCCGGGCCCACGTATGTGAGCATCCATCCGTCAGGACGGTTCCTGCTGGTGGCCAACTACTTTGGCGGCTCCGTGGCGGTGCTGCCGATCCTGCCCGATGGTCGTCTGGGCGACGCCACGGACGTCAAGAACGACGTCGGGACGATCGGACCCACCCGAGCGACAAACGCGCCGCCGGGCAGCTTCGCCTTCAGCGGACACGATCGGACTCACGCGCACATGATTCAAGCCGATCCCTCAGGACGGTTCGTGCTGCATGCCGACCTGGCCCTGGACCGGATTTTCGTCTGGAGATTCGATGAGCGAAACGGAGCTCTGACCGCGAATGAACCGCCTGCTGTTTCGCTCCCACCCGGAGACGGGCCCCGGCATTTCCATTTTCATCCCAATGGGCGGTGGCTCTACTCCATTCAGGAAGAGGGCTCGACGATCGTCTTGTTTGACTACGATGCCGCAGCGGGGCGGCTGGCCTCGCGGCAGACGATCTCCAGCCTGCCACCCGGGTTCGCCGGAAGTAACTTCTGCTCTGAGATCCTCGTGTCAGCCGATGGGCGGTTCGTCTACGGGGGGAACCGGCTGCACGACAGCATCGGGATCTTCTCCGTTGGCCCGAACGGCGACCTGGCATTCGTGGGCGAGGAATGGACACGAGGGAACTATCCGCGCAGCTTCAACTTCGACCCGACTGGCCAGTTCCTGTACTGCTGTAATCAACGGGCCGACAGCATCGCCGTCTTCCGGGTGAATCGCAAGACCGGCAGCCTCGAGTTCACCGGCCACTACTCCGCCGTCGGCAATCCTTCGATCATCGTCTTTCTCGATCTCGCGAAGCTGGGTTGACGGGATTGGCGCCGCTGCGCGTGGTGGCACCACCCGCAACCAGCTCGTAGCCAGGCCTAGGACGTGGGGCGGCCGCGGGGAGGGGCGAGGAGGCCGGCGATCCCCTCAGCCTCCATCAGGCTGAACAGCTGCACCCAGCCAGCGATGACCAGACGCGATCCGTCGGGGGCGATGCCGAAGGACTCGGACGCCACGTCGGGGTCGAATCCCGCGACGGGCCGGCGGGTCGGCCTCGTGTTCCGGCCTGGCACGAAGTCCTGCGTGTAGATGCCGATGGCGCCGCTCTCGTCCTGACCCACAAAAGCGATGGCACTCCCGTCTGCCAGCCAGCGGGGCCGGCCGAGGGAGATGGTCGTCCGCCTGTGCTGGTCCACCAGGATCTCGAAGGGCTCGAGCACGCCGTCTTCCAGGCGCACCACCTTGACCCGCGCCGGGTATTTGCCGGTGAAGCTGCGGAAGACCACATGACGCCCGTCCGGAGAGACCTCGGGGATCGTCGCCCGTTCCTTGTACAGGTGAGTCGCCTCGGTGCCGTCCGGCCGGATCTTCCACAACCCCACCTTCTCCGGGGAGCCCGAGCTGTAGACGATCCACTCCCCGTCGGGCGTGACGGTGGGGTTCTCTGCGCTGCCCCCGTCGTCGGTGACCCGCCGTGCGGCGCTTCCGTCGATGTCCGCCATCCAGATCTCGAGGTTGCCGGAGCGGTTGGAGCTCCAGATGATGTGCTCCCCGTCCCGTGTGAAGCCCGGGTCCCAGTTGACGTGAGAGTCGGTGATCCGCCGCAGGCGGCCGGTCTCGGTCGACACGACCCAGAGGTTCATCCCTCCGCCCCGGTTGGACGAGAACGCCACCCACTTCCCGTCGGGGGAGTAGACGGGCTGCCGGTCGGTCGACTCTCCCCGGCTCAGCCAGCGCCCATTGGCGGCCCCTCCAGGCCCGAGGAGGGTCTCCCGAAGATTCTGCCTTGGGGAGCGCGTGTCGAAGACGACGCGCCCATCCGCCAGGACGTCCAGGACGAGTGCGGCCGACGGGCTCCACAGCTGAGAGCGGATCTCTCCGTTCTCGGCGTCCTGAATGACCAGGTTGCCAGGGCTGCCCGCCGCAGCCGCCACCGAGGTCGCCTGGAGATAGACGATGTCGCCGTCGGCGGTCCACGCGGCGGAAGAGAGTGTACGACGGGCGTCCGGGGCGTTCACCACGGTCTTCTTGCCGCTCTCCACGTCCACGATGACGGCGCACTGATGAGCGGCCGCGGCGAGCGACCCCGATCCAAAGACGGCGACCAGGCGCTTTCCGTCGGGCGACCACCGCGGTCCTCGGAGCTTCCCGGGCTCGCTCGCCACCTCGCGGACCCCGGTGCCATCAGCGGAGGCGATCCCGATGGACGTGACGGTCTTCCCGTCCCGGCTCGCGATCCTCAGGAACGCCACGCGCGACCCGTCCGGGGACCAATCGCCTTCGGTGGCGTTCTCGATGAGGCGGCGAGCCTCGCCGCCTAGGACCGCAGCCCTGAAGAGCGACGTGCGCTCGCCGTCGGGCCGGACGAAGAGGATCTGTGTGCCGTCGGGCGAGAAGCGCGGGAGGTCGTCGGGGCCCATGGTGAGGGGCGCCTCGGCCTCCCCGGTGACCTGCTTCAGCCAGATACGCGGCTGCCCGTCTCGGTTGGAGGAGAACGCCACGGTCCGCCCGTCCGGTGAGATGGCCGGTGACGAGTCCCGCCCGGAGAAGCTCATCCACCGGTAGACCGGCACGGTGGGCGCCTCGGGGGGATTCAAGACGCCGTAAAGAGCCACCGCGCCGAGCATCAGCCCGGCCCCAAGAGCCACGAGGCCCGCACGCTCGAGGAGCATCCTCCGACGGGCCGCACTCGTGGCGTCTGCGGCGATGCCGGAGGTGTCCCAGGTGCGGGTCGAACCGGTGGAGATCGCATCGAGCGTGATGGCCAGGTCGTGGGCCGTGCGGGGTCGGTCCTCTGGCCGCTTCTCGAGGCACCGCTGCACGATGCGCTCGAGGCCAGGCGACACGTTGCGGGTGGAGTCGAAGATGCTAGGCGGGTCCTCCTTGAGGATGGCGTTCAGCGCCTCCACCGGGCTGTCAGCCTGGAAGGCGCGCTTGCCCGTGAGCATCTCGTACAGCACCGCCCCGAAGGCAAAGATGTCGGTGCGGGGGTCGACCGGCTGGCCCTTCACCTGCTCCGGAGCCATGTACCCCACGGTGCCCATGGCCCGGCCCGGCTCGGTCGACAGGGACACGGTGGCCATGTCCTTCCCGTCGGCGGCCACGGGTTCTCTGTGGGCAAGACCGAAATCGAGGACCTTGAGCGTGCCCGAGCCGCTCTCGGGCAGGAAGATGTTCTCGGGCTTCAGGTCCCGGTGGGTGATGCCCTCGTCGTGAGCGGCGGCCAGGCCGTGGGCGATCTGGAGGGCGAACTCCGTGGCCTTCCGCACCGGCAGCGCACCCTCCTTGAGCCTGTCCCGGAGCGTCTCGCCCTTCAGCAGCTCCATCGCCGCATAGACGGATCCCTGCTCCTGACCGAAATCGTGGATGGCCAGGATGTTCGGGTGAGAGAGCTTGGCGACCGCCTTGGCCTCGCGCTCGAACCGAGCGAGGGCGTCCGAATCCTCGGCAAGGTTCCGCGGCAGCACCTTCACCGCCACCTCCCGGTCCAGCCGGGAGTCCCGGGCCTTGTAGACGACGCCCATCCCTCCCTGGCCGAGCTGGGAGAGGATCTCGTACGGTCCGAGGCGGGTCCCTGGTTCGATCTGCATGGGTGTTCAGGAGGCCCTGGATTATAGCCCCCGTCTCAGGGCGAGGCGGGAGGGAAGGCCTCCTGCGTCGATGCCGGCCCGGGTGGGACGATCCGGTAGACCCGCTCCCGCCCCTCCTCGAAGACCGCCTCCAGGATCCCTGCCTCCAGGAGATCCGTCCGGGGCCGTCCGGGAAGATACGCGAAGCGGGCGTCGAGATCGTGCGCCACCGCCAGGGCGGCCTCGGAGGTCTCCGCCGCGAAGAACGATTGGACCTGACGCTCCCGCTCCGCGACCACGGCCGGAGACGCGAACTGGCTCCAGTAGGGGATGAAGTGGGCCAGGGTCACGCGGCGGCCGGCCAGCACCACCGGCAAGGGCACGTGCGCGACGCCGGGTCGTGTCAGCACCACGTCTCCCGGGCGGCTCGCCGCTGCAAGGGCGCTCATCGCACGAACCGCCGGCGCCAGGATCCGCTCCGGGGGCTGAACGGCCTTCCGCACGACGAACTCCAGCGTCGGGGGGAGGACGAGGAGTGCCGTGAGACCGACCGCCAGCACGGGTCGCCTCCCAGGGCGGGCGAGGTGTTGGGCCGTGAAGAGCCAGAGAGCGAGGCCGCTGGCCTGGACGAAGTAGAAGCTCTCGTCATAGGCCGGGTCCGCGGTGATCCGGACGAACAGGGCAAGGGGCCAGCCCACCAATGCGAACGCCCCCAGGACCCCGGCCGCAGAGGAGCCACCGCCGAGCGCACCGGCAATGCCGAAGATGCGAGGCCCGAGGGAAAGCAGGAGCCAAAGAAGGCCCGAGACCACGAGCGCCGCGCCACCGACCTCGGACAGCCCGAAGGCCAGGCGGGCCGGGTTGGCCGGAGCAAAGGGCAGCACCTCGACCTGAACGCCTGCGGCGCCGCTCGGCGCCCACGAGCCGACCGCGAGGAGAACGACCGAGACCGCCACCGCGATCCCTGGCACGAGAAGAGACCGGCGCTCGCGGCGCAGCCCCCACGCCACGCCGAGGGCGAGGGCGAGGAGCAGCTGGGCGCCGGTGAAGGCCTTGAAGCCCCCTACGCCTGCGCCGAGGACGGCGGCGAGCACCAGCCAGCGGCGGCCCTCCCCACGCTCCGCTCGCTCGAGCGCCACCAGGGCTGCGAGAACGAGGGCGACCGCGGGAGCGATCGAGTTGGCGTAGAACACCGCCTCGACGAAGTTGCCCCCCAGCTTGAAGGCCCAGTACTCGGCGCCGAGCAGGAGACCCGGCACGAACGACAGGTCGGCGGCCAGGGGCAGGAAGCGGGCGAGCGCCAGGGCCGATCGTCCCAGCCCGAGAACGTCCGCGATCGCGCGAAGCGCCAGGACGAGGGCGAGGGCCCACAGCGTGATGTCGAACCGGTTGAGCGAGTCGTAGGGGTGGACTCCGGCCCAACGTGCCGCCGCCGCACGCACCAGGTGGCTCCCCACGTGGTACCGCATCTCCACGCCGGCGAGGCCGGGGACCTGGGGTGGATAGCCGGCCACGAGCTCCCAGGTCACTCCCACGTGCACCGCGGTGTCGATGTGCTCGCCCACGTCGAGCCGGAATGCTCCGTCGGGACCGACCCGATTCACGGGGTACTGGGTGACGGCGAACAGCGCGACAAGAAGGAGCACCGGCGGAAGCGCACCTCTGAGCGAAGGCCCCGGGGCCCTTTCCCTCCTGGCCCGGGGAGCAGGAGCGGCAGGTTGGCGGCGAGGACGAGCACGGGAAAGACCCAGGGTGCGCCGACGACCAGGCTCAGCCAGTAGGTGAAAGCCCCGAACAGCAGCCCCAGCGGGAGGACGAGAGCCGGGTCCCAACGTCGAAGCAGGAGGCGCTGGAGGGCCACTCCAGGACCCACGAGAGCCAGCCCGGCAAACAGCGCGAAGCGGAGGGCGGCGAGGAGAGGCGCGGACCCGTCGGCCAAGGGTTCCTGCCGTCCCTCAGATCTCGAGCTGCTTGGGCACCCGGGTCAAGCAGCGCGAGTCTCTGTTCCTGACGAGCGCCATGTCCTCGATGCGCACGCCGCCAAGGCCGAGGTAGTAGAGCCCGGGCTCGATGGTGAGCACGTGCCCGGCTCGCAGGACGCAGGGCCGCCTGCCCACCGAGGGGGCCTCGTGGATCTGCAGCCCGACGCCGTGGCCGGTGCCGTGGAAGAAGCCCTGCATGCGCCCCTTCTGGACTCCGGTCTTGTAGCCCTGGCGGGCGAAGAGCGCCTGGATCTCGTGGTGGACGTCCATCGCCTGGACGCCTTCGCGCACGCGCTTGTGCCCGTGGCGTACTCCCTCGTGGACGACGGCGTACAGCTCGTGCAGCGCGAAGCTCGCCTTGCCCCGCACCACCGTCCGGGTCAGGTCGCCGAAGTAGCCGGTCTTCTCGGAGCGGGGAAAGATGTCCATGATGACGGGCTCGTGGGCTCGAATCGGACCGTGTCCCTCCTCGTGGGGGTCCACGGACTGGTCTCCCGGGGCGCAGATCGTGTGGGCGGGGACACACCCTTCCGCCATCACCCGGGCGTTGATGGCGGAGCGGAGATCCTCGGCGGTGAACCGCCGGCCGTCCCGCTTGAGCCAGCCGCCCGAGATCCGGCAGGACTTGAGTGCGGCGATGCCGGCCTCGAGCCCGGCCTCCGCGGCCCGCAGGGACGCCTCGAGGGCTCGGACCTCGTCCGGGCGTTTGACCTCCCGGTCGGGCCAGAACGGGTCCTGCACGAGGTCGAGGCGGATCCCGCGCTGGTCGAGCTCCATGGCCAGGCCCAGGGGAAAGCTGGACGGCACGTCCACGCGCTTCAGGCCGAGGATCTCCAGCGTCCGGGCAATGACGTCGGCGGTGGAGGGCGTCTTGCCGTTCTTCTCCAGCGGCGCGGCGATCTTCGTCCACGACATCACCTTGTCGACGCTGGCCTGCTTCTTCGCCCGGCCCATCTCGAGATCGCTCATGACCAGAATCTTTCGGCGGCCCTTCTGGACGAACAGGAACGGATCCGGCGCGAAGAACCCGGTGGGATAGAGCATGTCGGCGTCCGTCTCCGAGGCCGAGAAGAGGAGGCGGCCGGTCGGGCGGGCGCGTGTCGTTCTCTTCCTCATGCGGACCAGTCTACCGTCACGCCGCTGGCTCGACTTCGACCAACACGTCGTAGAACGTCGCCCCTCCGCCCATGTCCGTCAGGCCCTGGCTGGTGACGGCGTTGGCGTTGCGGACGCCGGGGCACACCCCCTCCACGATGCTTCGGGACGCGGCGTCCTCGGGGTGGAGCGTCACCGCGGCTTCGCCCTCGCGGCGCACGAACACGGGCTGGGCGGAGAAGGTCGAGTTGAGGAAATGGTGGGCCGGGGGCGTGATCAGGGCGAGCGGGAAGCGTTTGGCCAGCTCGGGAGCGGACAAGACGCTCTCGCGGGGCGCGTTGTACCCCGCCACCGGGTCGTGGCCCTCGGCCCCGAGCTGCTCCGAGCGCAGCTCGCACTTTCCCGACGCCGTGGGAAATCCGCCCTCGACAAAGGGCACGTAGGGATCGGGCACGTTCAGGCGGACCGTGCCCTCGCGCTCGAGCCGCTCGAACGTAATCCCCTTCATTCGGGGGTGATCCCAGTCGAAGGCCTGCCGCGCCATCTCCTCGTCGCTGTCCCGCAGGCACGGATGGTCCAGATCCAGCCGGGCCGCCAGTCGGCGGAAGACCTCGGTGTTGGCCAGGGCCTCCCCGAGCGGGGGGATCGCAGGGCGCGAGAGGCTCACGTACAGGTGCCCGTAGGACTTGTGGATGTCGTACTGCTCGAGGGTCGTCGTGGCCGGAAGGACCACGTCGGCGAAATCAACGGTGTCGGTCTGGAAGAGCTCGTGCACCACCGTGAAGAGGTCGTCGCGCGCGAGCCCACGGGGGACGCTCTCCTGCTCGGGAGCCACCGCTGCCGGGTTCGAGTTGTAGACAAAGAGAGCCTTCACCGGCGGATCGAGTGTCTCGTCGGTCAGGATACGGCCGAGCAGGCTCATGTTGAGCGTGCGCGTCCCCGGGGGCACGAGATCCGGGCGCTCGAGGGCGTCGCCGTCGACGGGGAACGTCCCGGACGTGGAGAGCAACACACCGCCGCCCGGGTGCCGCCAGGCGCCGACGACCGCGGGGAGACACGAGACCGTCCGCACGGCCATCCCTCCGCCCGCGTGCCTGTTGAGCCCGTAGTTCAGACGGATCGCCGAAGGATGCGTGCCGGCGTAGTCACGGGCGACGGGCCGAGCGGCGTCCAGGCCCGTGGTCTCGGCGGCACGCTCGGGCGGCCATTCGCCGGCCTGCTCGCGCAGATCGACCACGCGCTCGAGATAGCGGTTGACCTTGGCGCAGAGAAAGCCGGCGGTGAACCGGTGGGCCGCGACCCCCCCCCCCCCCCCGAGAGCCACGGCCCGATCTCCCTCGACGGCCACGGTCATCACGCACGTGTCCGGGCAGTCGTGGGGGCACACGACCTTGACTTGTCGACGGGCGTCGTTTGCCTTGGCTTCCATCGGGGCTCCTGGCACCAGCGTTAGACCAGCGTGCCCGTCTCCTCACGGATGGGGGTCGGCCGCCCGGACTCGTCCACCGATACGAGCACCACGTCCGCCTCCGTGACCTTCACGCGCTCTCCCCGTCCGGCGCCCCACCGCTCCGCCTCGACCGACACGTGAACGGTGATCGACGTGCGCCCGACCCTCACGGTCTCGGTGAAGAAGTTGACCACGTCGCCGACGAAGACTGGCTCGTGAAACTCCACCTCCCGCATGGCTTTGGTGACGAACCGGCGCGAGGCGGTCTTGCGGGCCTCGACCGCCGAGGCCAAGTCGATGTTGGCGAGAATAACACCGCCAAAGATCGTGCCGAGGGCATTCGTGTCCTTCGGCAGGAGCAGGACCTTGATCGCGGGGACGTGCTCGCTGGCCATCATCCCTAGGATACCGCGGCCGGCCCGGATCGCCCGATCAGCCGAACGTCACCGGCTCCCCGGCCGCGTCGACGGAGGCCTTGCACAGGCTTTCGTAGACGTCCCAGCCCGCGCGGTACGCCCGCTGCTGGACGATCGAGCGGTAGGGGCCGGAGGGACGTCCCTCCTGGTTACCCTTGCGCTTCCAGTAGAGCTCCGCCGAAACCGGGTCGCCGTCCATCGGCTGGACGTAGACGGTCTCCCTCGGAACCCGGCTGGACTCCCGCCGGTCGAGAACGGCGAAATCCTCTCGGGAGAGGCCCTCGATGAGCACGCCCACCACGGTGGCTTCCGGGCGGGGCTCCACGTTGAGGGTCGCGCCCTTCCAGTCCGGGTGGTAGACGTTACCAGATGCGACGCCAGCCGGGCAGCCGGGCCGGGCGCAGGCGCAGGGTCCCGGTCCTGCGATCACCCAGGGCGTCACTCAGGCCCTCAGGGCCCATCATCAGGCAGTAGACGAAGAGCTTGAATCGACCCTCGGGGGCATCCGCCAGCTCGTCTGCGGGGTCGCCGGGGCTCGTAGCGTGGGGCGGCGGTGTGCTCATCGGCCGCTGGCATGATAACCCTCCCGCGGTGGATTCGGCAGCTGGCCAGGGCCGAAGCCGGTTCTTCCGTTGGCTTGGTCTGGTGTTTCTGTTAGAGTTTTGCGCCATCTGGTCGCGGTTGGCCAGGAGAGCTGGTGGCCGACCGGGGCAGCGACGACAAGGAGACGAGCCTATTTCGAGAAAGGTGTTCGTGGGCAACCTGAGCTTCGACGTGACCCGCGAGGAGCTCATTGAGGCCTTCAACGCAGCGGGAAAGGTCCTGGATGCCAAGGTCCCAACGGACCGGGAGACCGGTCGACCTCGAGGATTCGCTTTCATCGAGTTCGAAGAGGAGGCGTCCGTGCAGCGCTGCATCGAGCAGATGCACGGTAAAGACTTGAAGGGTCGCCCGCTACGCGTGAACGAGGCGGAGGATCGCCCGCCGCGGGCGCCCGGCGGCTTCTCCCGAGGTCCCGGACCGGGCTCTCGAGGACCGGACTCCCGGGGGCCGGGTTCCGGCTTCTCGCGTCCCTCGCCGAGCCACGCCGCCGAGCCCCAGGACTTCCCCCAGACCTTCGAGAAGGAAGACCTCAGCGGCGCGCGGCACAGGTCCGCCAAGAAGCCCACGAAGCGCCGCAGCTCACGGCGGCGGCGGGACCAGGTCGTCGAGGACGACGACTACTGAGCCGAGCAGGTCGCAAAGACCTGCTGCCCGTCCTCGGAGCCCAGGTAGCTGACGAAGGCGGCCGCGGCCGCGCTGTGGCGGGCTCGCATGCCCACCGCAGCGCTCACCCGGATCGGAGGAATGTCCACGCTGACCCGCTTCCCCGGCCCGGCGAGGGACAGGGGAACGAGGGCCACGGGAGCAGAGCGCAGACGAGCCGCGTCGGTGGTCTCGAGCACCCGACTCGCGCCTTGCTCCGCCAGCGCCCGGCGCGCCTCGTACGAGGCGTCCCCTGCCAGCATCACGATCTCGACGTTCGAGCGGGCCAGATCCGAGAGCCCGCTCACGTCTCCCCCGGACGGGAGATGCAGAACCCACGGGATCGTGGCAATGTCCACGTCGGTCGCCAGGTCGGCCTCACCGCCCTCGAGGGCCCGTGTGAGCTCGACGCCGCTGCCCACGAGCACGTCCCAGGCGCCGCGGTCGCGCAGGCCACCGGTCTCGACGGACACACTCCGGCCGCCACGGGCCTCCCACGCCTGCCCGACCGCCTCGACGCACGGTGCCGCGATCGCCGAGGTGCGGACTCTCAGCGAGCCCTCCGCCGCCACCGCGGGTGTTGCGATGCCGACGACAAAAGAAACAACGGCGATTGCCAGACGCTGCGTCGCACGCGCAGCGATGAAGCTGCTCTGCATGACTGCCTTTTCCCAAGGGGATGAACCGGGCACCGGCGACCTCTTTCGAGTTTGGACGTACAATGAAGTTACTCTAGCATGTCGTTGCGATCGAGGCGCCTTCCCCTGCGAGCCATCCAAACACCTCCGTCACCGCGCGGGCGCGTCCTCCCGCGCCGGCTTCGAGCGACACTTCTCAGCCTGGTGCTCGTGGTGCCCCTGGGCAGCTGCGGCGACGACAACGAGAGCCCTGGAAGCCCCGGCTCCCTGCCGCCACAGCCGGTGCAGGTGGAGCCAGCGGCGGGAGCGTCACTCGAAACCGACAGGCCCCTGTTCACCGTGCAGAACGCCACCGGCTTCGACTCGGGTGAGGCCGACTACACGTTCTGGATCACCGTGGCCTCGTCGGAGCGAGAGGTGGAGACGGTGACGGTCCCGGCCGGACGGAGCACGACGTCCATTCAGTTTCCCGAGCCGCTCCTGCGCGGGGCGACGCTGGCGTGGACGGTGACTACCGCGAACGCATCGGGAGAGGAGACGGCGACGGGCAGCCGGACCTTTCGCCTTCCCCCGGTCGAGTGCGGGCTGAGCGGCGACCCGTATGCCAAGGCGGTCGAGGACTTCTGGGTCCCGGCCGTGTGTCTGGCCAACAACATCTACAACGACCCCGAGGAGGCACTCGGACCCCCCGACGCCGGGGGGCAGGGACCGGACATGTTCTTCGGGTTCGTGAGCCTGGGCAACGGAGGCTGGGTCACGGTTGACATGGAGGGCTGCACGATCGACGGGCCGGGGGACGACGTCCGGGTCTTCCAGGCGGTGAGCGGCGAGCCGGTGACCCTCCTGGCGTCTTCGACTCCCACGGGGCCCTGGGTGGTCGTAGAGTACCGCAAGCCCTGTGGAAATCGCGTGCCGGGGATGCCTCCGCTGAGGCGTCAGTGCACGTTCGACCTCCTCGACGCCGGGATCGAGGAGACACGCTACTTCAAGGTGCAGGACGGGGAGCTGTTCCCCTGCCCCGGTGGCACCGTGAGCGAGGGCGCCGACATCGACGCCGTCGAGATTCTGAACCCGAAACCGTGAAGCGAACGCTCAGCCTCGTCGTGATGATGGTCGCGATCGCGGGATGCGGGTCGGACAGCGGGGGAGACTCGCCGACGCTGTCGACGCCACCGCCGACCGTCTCGCTGCCGCTCAACGGCCCGTACGATCTCGTGATCGTGCCCGCCGCGGCCTGCGCGCTCCCCGCAACGCCGTACGTGCTTCAGGTCGACGTCACCTCGTTCGCGACCTCGGCAGGAACCGAGCTCAGGGCGACGCTCCCCGGCGGGGGGGATGCCCTGACGCTGGACATGCTCTATCCCATGACGGGGCGACTGCAGGGAGCGCTCTCCACTCGCAGCGAGGTGCCGCTGACAGCGATGACCTACGTGCGGCTTCGGGACACGGGCTCGGGCATCGTGTCACTCTCCCCTGGCGGACGGGCCGAGCTCCTCAACGGCACCATGGCCGGAGAAGTCACCTTCTTCACGGAGCTTTCGGCCCTCGCTTGCATGAGCGCTGACCACTCCTGGTCGCTCGTCGCTCGCTAGCAGCCGTGCTGGTCGAGCTGAAGCGCGTTGGCGCCCTGACGGCCGGGGCTCTTCTCCTCGCCGCTGTCATGGGAGCATGCAGGGTCTCGAACAATGGGGCCAGGACCGAGGGCAAGAGTGCCCCGGGATCTCCACCATTCGAGAAGGCCCTGGCCGAATCGCCGAGCTGGGTGGAGCTCTATCGGCCCGATCTGTCGGACGGCGGGTACAACCTCGCCCTCTACAACCGCCGCATTCCCTTCCTGATGGACATGACCGGCGCGGTCGTTCACACGTGGCCCGCTGTGCGGGCCTCGGGCCGAGCCACGCTCTCGCCCACCGGCCATCTGGCCGTGATCACCGACCGGGGGCATCTCAGGGAGTACGACTGGGAGGGCCGTGAGACCTGGGTCTTCAAGTCGGCCCGAAGCTCTCACATGCTCCACCACGACTTCGTCCGGCTTGGGAACGGGAACCACCTGCTGTTGATCCAACGGCCGTCGAAACGGGCCGACTACCTGCTCGAGGTCGACAGGGCGGGCGACGAGGTCTGGAGGTGGGACTCGTACGAAGCCATCGAGGAGGACTTTCGACGAAGCTCTCGCGCCAACCTGACCCACATGAACTCCGTTCAGGAGCTTCCCCCGAACCGCTGGTTCGACCAGGGACACGAGGCGTTCCGACCGGGCAACATCCTGGTGAGCGCCCGCAACCTGAACGCCCTCTACATCGTGGCCCGGCCGAGCGGCAAGGTCGTCTGGAGATACTACGAGGGACTGGACTGGCAGCACGAGGCGCGAATGGTGCCGGCGGGTTTCCCGGGAGCGGGCAACATCCTTCTCTTCAACAACGGCTACCACACGGTCGAGCGCCAGAGCACCCTCGTGGAGCTGAATCCTCTCGAACGATCGGTGGTCTGGTCCTACCGCTCGCCGGGCTTCTTCTCCGCGACCGAAGGAACCCAGCAGGCCCTGTCCAACGGGAACCTGCTGGTGACGTCGAGTCACGGCGGACGGGTCTTCGAGATCACACGAAAGGGCCGGATCGTCTGGCAGTGGGTGCCACCCTACCCGCCGGTGCGGGTGTCGAGGTACCCCTACGATTTCTGTCCCCAGCTCGACGCCCTGGGTCCGCCACCGGAACGACCGATCGAGCGGCGCGACCCCGATCGGTTCGTCGATTCCGATCAGTATTCGTTCGCCCTCCACGACGTGCGGCACGTGCCGACGGGCGAGTCGAGCGTCGTGCTGCTCCGCCAGAGCAGCCAGTGCCGGGAGCTTCGCTTGCCGGATGAGGCGGAGATGACCATCGGCTACGGGATCGATCGCCGAGAGCGATGCGAGGAGACCATCTCGCGGAAGGTCCGCTTCGGCGTCTCGATCCGCTCCTCCCATGCCGAAGAGGCCGAGGAGCTGTTGGAGCGGACGGTCGGGTCGGACGCGTTCGATTCTCAGGACCGGGAAGGACACCTCTCGCTGCGCCGAGAGTCGTTCTCCCTGGCGCGGTTCGGCCCCGCGGTGGAGATCTGCCTCACGCTGGCCAGCGCTTCGGGAGGGCCGCCCCCTCCCTGTTTTGTCTGGGAGCAGCCGGGAATCCACCCCGGAGCTCGCTCCGGGGTGGAGCTTTTCGAGGAAGACAAGCCCGCCGAGGTCAGGGAGTACGAACGGCAGCAGCTCGAGGCCCTGGGCTACGTCCCCTGACGGGAGCGGCTGGTCGCGCCTTGTGGCAGGATGCTGCGGATGGCCACCCACACGCGGAGCCGAATGATGCGCTGGCTCGCCGCCGGCTGGCTCGCCTTCGCGGCCACGATCGTCACGGGCCTGGTGGGCGAGGTCTGGCTGCGCTACGACCGTCACCAGGCGTATCTGGCCTCGGAGCACTTCCGCGAGACGAACGTCTTCTTTGCCCGCGGCATGGAGCTCAACGCCGGCAACCACTCGCTGTGGCTGCGGCGCTGGAAGGAGTACCAGCCGGGAGCCCGGGCGGAGGTGGTGGCCGGGGGCGTGCGCTTCGTGGTCCAGATGAACTCCTACGGATTTCGTACCCATGAGTTCGAGGTCCCCAAGCCCGAAGGCGTGGTGCGGATCATCTGCATCGGAGGTTCGACCACCGTCGCCGGCCGCACGAACGAGGACACCTACCCTGCGATCCTCGAGGCCAGGCTGCGGGAGCGCTTCCTCGGGCTCCCCATCGAGGTCCTCAACTTCGGCATCAGCTCGGTGACGACGGAGTACTGGAATACACGCCTCGGCGAGGTCCTGGGGTACGAGCCGGACGTCATCGTCCAGTACCAGGCGATCAACGACATCTCGTGGCGCCACCTCCCCCGCTATGCCGAGTCCCACCGCGCCCGGGGCATGGCGTACCGCAGCCTTCTGCTGCAGCGGCTCTTCCCCTTTCCGACCGAGGATCTGGAACCCTACCTGAAGGACACGTTCGAAAGCATGGCCGCGATGTCCCGGGCGTCACGAGACCGCGGCGTGGCCTACCTCGCCGGCACCTTCGCCGGGCCCGACCCCGACAGGGAGCGGAACGCGTTCCGACGGCACCTGGACTACAACGCCGAGTACTGGATGCGGAAGTTCCCGATGCACTCGTACGCGACGTGGGCCCGGCTCGTGGCCAGCTACAACCGGCTGTTCGTGGACTTCGCCGAGCGGCACCACGTGCCCTACGTCCTGGTCCACGAGCAGCTGGACGACCCGGCCCTCTTCACCGACGTCTGCCACTTCACGCCCGAGGGGATCGGGCTTCTGGCCGATGCCTTCCTGCCCGCGGTGGAGGCTCAGATCCGGGACACGGAGTCCTACCGACGCTGGGCGGACGCGGGGTCGGGACCGGGCTGAGAGCCGTTCGCGGCCTCGGCTCCCCTCGGCCGAAGGAGTGACACGGCCAGGGTGACGAGCAGGAAGGCGAGGCAGGCCTGCATCCCCACGAAGCCCACCATCTTGACCGGGGCCAGCGAGGGGCTCACGAAACGCACCAGCCATCCTCCGCTCTCGCTCAAGATCGCAAAGACGAACGTCGCAACGATGAGCCCGACCTTGGACGGGCGGGACAGGGGCACGAAGATCAGGAGATGGGTCAACAGGAGAAGCACCAGGCTCATCATCGGCAGGTGCATGTGGGTGATCTCGAGCATCGACGCTGCTGAGCGTGCCGGGGTGAAGTCCGCCTCGGAGCCGTTGTAGTAGGCCACCACCGAGGCGGCGTCCAGCCCCATCCGGGAGAAGTACATGGCGAAGTTGGTGGCCCAGAAGCCCACGAGGAGCACCAGCGCCAGGCCCAGGGTGAGCCTCATCAGCGGCTGGAGGCCGTGGCTTCCGTCCTGCAGGTACTTCACGGCGCTCCGGTCTCCCGCAGGACGAGAGCGTCGAGGGCCAGGGCCCGGCGCGCCGCGTCGGTGAGTGCCTGGACGGTGAGGGTCGCGCCGGCCACCCGGCGGACGCCCTGACCCGGCCACAGGTCGTCGTCGAGGGGCCGTCCCTCGAGGGTGCGGAGCCAGCCCTCTCGGGGCAGGTAGTCCGGTGGCTCTGTGAACTGGAGGACGAGCATCGTCTGGAGCGTTCCTTCAGGGGAGATCACCGTGAGGACGGTGGCTGGCATTGTACGCACGATGCTGGTGTCCAGGACAGCCCGGCCCGTGACCCGTCCGCCCGACCGGACCTCGTAGACGGTGACGATGGCCGAGGGCATGCGGGAGCGGGCCTTCTCCTGGATCGCGTCGACCTGCTGATCGGTGAGGAAGAGCGTCCGCCGCTCCGGCGTGGCGCCGGGAAAGGCCCGTCCCAGAGCGGCTTCCTCCGTGAGCAGGACTTCCGCCCGGGCTCCCGAAGGTGCGATCAGGGCAAGGGCCAGAACCGTACCCAGGGCGGCCACGCAACATTGGCGGGCTCGCATGATCAGAAGAGGTATCCCATGGCGATGTTGAAGCGGCTCACGCCTGTCCGCGCGTCGTTCCTGACATTCTGGTAGTCGAACTTGAAGACCACCTGCGGAATGGGCTTGACCTCGATCCCTCCAGTAAGAATGCGCTGGTCGGTGGACGGATTGCTCTCCCAGCCCACCGGCACCTCCCGCTGAGTGTTGAGCTCCTCGTAGCGGAGGTACGGGCTGAGCGACCAGCGCCCCTTCGGCTTGAGGCTCATGAGGTCGAAGGCGGCCTCGCCGTACCACCCGCTCTGGACCTCGCCGACCGACTCGTCGCCGGTGAGGCCATTCTGCTGGTTGATCAGGGAGACGTCGCCGATGGTGCTGCGGGTCCACAGCCCCCGCAGATGCAGGCCCCGGTACTGGTATTGACCGTGAAGATCGAAGAGCGTCACGCGCCCCCCGATGGTCTCCTCGTCCACCACGGCCCCCTGGCCGGAGTCGCCCGAGTAGAACGATCCACCCAAGAGCAGTCCCGGAACACCCACGAAGTCCAGACGGCCGGTCAGGGCGAAGTCCTCGGCCTCGCTCTTGGAGCCCTTCTGTCGCCCACCCCGGATGCCGGCGGCGGAAAATCCGGTGCTCGCGAGGCCGGCAACCACATAGCCACGGTACTCGAACGGGCCCGCCGAACCGAACAGGCCCGCGCCGTTCTCGCGCCACGTGGTGGGGATGATCGCCCGCTCCACCTCCGGGCGTCGGGCGCCGTAGAAAATCGGCGGCTCGTGAAGCTCGTTGATGAACCCGACGGGCACCAGCAGCATCCCCGCCCGCAGGCCGATCTCGGGGCGAGTCTGGAACTCGAGGTAGGCAAACTCGACGGACACGGACCCGCTCTTGTCCGTCGAGGCGTGCTCGAACTCGATCTCGGAGTTGAAGAGGATCGAGTCGGAGAACTTGTATCCGAAGTAGAGGACCTGACGGAGGTAGTCGAGCTGGTCGGTCTTCCCGGAGGGCTCACCGTCCTCCCGATCGCCGGCGTAGTTGGTGTAGAGCATCTCCCCGTAGCCGCCGATCACCACCCCTCGGTCCTTGCGGTAGACGGTGGACGCGGCGGGGCCGAGGCCCTTCTCGCCCACGAGCGGGGTCTCGTTCACGGCGCCCCCGGTGCGGAGCTTCTCGATCTCCCGGGCGAGGAGCTCGATTCGCCGCTCGAGCTCGGCGAGCTTGGTCCCGTCGCTGCCGTCGCCCTTGAGCTCGGCAACCTCCTTCTGGAGCTCGGCGACGGCGCGCTGGAGCTCCTCCAGGCCGGGCTCATCGGCCGGGGCGGCCTCCGAGTTCTTGTCCGAGGCTCTGGTGATCGTGGCCAAGGGGGAGGGAGAGGGGAGAATGGGAGCTGCGAAAGAGGCCGGAAGGACGGCAAGATTCATGGCGAATGCCATGGGCAGGACGAGACGAATCGGGGATTGCGCGAGAGTCCTCCAGGGAGAAACAGCGGTCGGGCGTTGAGGTGGCCTGGCAAGCACGGGCAGAGCGAGATCGAATAATGAAATTGAAACCGGATTTCATATTCAACACGCTCGAAGGATAGGCGAGGCCCCCGGGGGTGTCAAGAGTCATACGATCCGGACCCGATGACTACGTCCCGACCGCCGACGGGATTTCGGTATTCGGTATCATGCGTCGTGCTCAGCCTCGTCGTCGGCCTCCTCCTCGCCACCGCGGCTTCCGACCGACCTTTCGCCGAAGAACGACTCCTGCTCGATCGGCGACTGGAGACACTGAGGCGCATCCTGCCCGACGGCCCCATGGAGTCCGCCGACACTGCCCACGTGCGGAGCCTTGCGGAGCGGGCTCGGGTCAGCCGGGTGGAGATCGAGGCTCGGGCCCCGGTCCAGTCCGGAACACGGGGCGAAGCGGTCTACGAGATGACCACGCTGGGTGGGTATTCGGAGATCGACCGCTTCTTCCGCCAAGCGGCTCTCTCGCACCGACTGATCGACGTCGAACGCCTCACTCTCAGCACTGCCGGCGAACAGATGATCAAGCTCTCGGCGACCCTGAGGCTCCCCTTCTGGCCTCCATCGGCTCGGCTGCCGACTCCGCCCGAGTCGAAGCGGCGTGTCTCGGGCGTTCCCCGCCCCACCCTCGAGGCCTATCGGCGGGATCAGTCCCTCGCGCTGGCCAAGTCGGACGCCATCGCCACGTGGCGTCGGGCGCGGCGCAACCCCCGCCTGTTCCTGTCCGAGATGGCCGCGATCGTGCGAGACCGGGCGGTGGTGATCGGCTATGCGTCGCTGGATGAAGACGAGGGCTTTACCGTCCGCGGCCTCGCGGTGGGCGAGGGCACCGTCCGGGGCCTGGAGAGTCGGTTCGAGCGAGGCTTCTTTCGGGTCTCCGATTTTCTGATGGCCAAGCAGGGCGCCTGCCACCGCTTCGAGGTCCACGGGGAGAGTCCGGTCGTCGGACCCGATGCGGAGCTCGTGGTGCCAATGGAGGATCCCTTCCTGCAGGACGAGACCCCGTGTCGTGTCGATCGCGACCCGGCGAGCCGGATCGTCGTGAGAGGACCCACCCCCACCGCGAAGAAGCCCGGCGACGGACCGCTGACGTTGCGCCTGCGGGGGGTGGACGTGGCGGACGTGTTTCAGGTGCTCAGCCTCGTGTCCGGCACGGGCTTCATCGTGGACTCGGACGTGGTCGGCCGCGTGAGCCTGGACGTGACACGGATGACCCTCGGGGAGACCCTGGCGCTGCTGCGGAGCAGGGCGAAGGTCGCGATCGAGGAGGATGGACCGGCGCGGCGCGTCTCGAGGGTGGCCCGGGAGCCACGGGTGCGCGCCTCGACCACGACCGGGGGAGAGACGATGAGCTTCACCCTGAAGCGCGCCGAGGTGCGTGAGCTCCTGGCGATGATGACCGACATCCATCCGTCTCTGGCCACCCTGGGTCCCCCTGGCTTTCTCGGTCGGCTCAGCGTCTGGGCGAGCGGGGTCCCCCTGCTCGAGCTGCGCGCCGCCGTCCTCGATGCGGTGGGGCTCGTCGAGAGAATCGAAGGAGACCAGCGCGTCCTGGAGCGCGCAACGGGCTCGGGGCAGCCTCCTGTGCCCGTGGCGTGGAGCGCGCCGGAGCGGCGTCTCGCCGTCCGGCCCGAGGAGCTGGCGGTTCTCGAGTTCGAGCTGGCGGGGGTGGCGTCGACGGGCGGGCGATGGCTGGCATTCGCCTACTCACCCACGGGCCAGCTCCAGGCGTTCCGTCCCGGCGAGCGCCTCGGCGACGCCATCGTCGAGGCCATTCGGTCCACGGACGTGGTGCTCGAGACGAGCGAGGGCCGGCTCCGCCTGGCCCTCCCCCCGCTGACCGAATAAAGGAAAGACCCGGGAGCATTGCACTCCCGGGTCTTTCGAAAATGGGGCATTCTCGCCCCGCGCACCATGGGTGCGCTTCATTCGTTCACTCGAACGGTCGGTTCAGGCCTTCCGGCCCGCCGCCCACACCGGCGGACTGTCCTCTGCTCCCACGTGCGCTCCTTGCGTTTGGGGGAAGCCCCAAGGCGCCGGCATCGGGTGCGCCCCGCGCGCGACCAACCCTGGCGCTCTCCGTCGAAGAGGGCACTCGCCCGTTATGACCTCCTTGGGCGTGGTGGTGTCGGGTGCTCTCTCTGTCTGGAAGATCGGCCTGACGCCGCCGGATTGCAAGAGGGAACCTGCGGCGAAAGTGCTACTTCACTTCCCAGGTGTCGCCGGCATGGAGCAGCGCAGCGAGATCGCCCTCGCCTTTCTTCTCGGTCACGGCCCGCATCTGCTCGGCGATGTCCTCCTCGTAGCAGGGTGCGTCGACCGCCCTCAGCACCCCGATCGGCGTGGGGAAGCCCAGGTCCGCATCCATCCGCGAGAGAAGGAACGCATAGGCCGGGTTGGGGTTGCGCTCGTCGTGGACGAGCAGGTCCCCTTCGCTCACGCCGCCCTCCAGCTTCACCACCTCGAGGTCGAGTCCGTTCAGGCGGATCCCCTTGTCACGCTCCTTGCCGAAGACGAGCGGGCTCCCGTGCTCGAGGACAATCGTGTGCTCGTCCCGTAACCCCTTCTCGGTCAGGGTTTCCCAGGCCCCGTCGTTGAAGATGTTGCAGTTTTGCAGCACCTCGACGAAGGCCGAGCCGGTGTGGGCGGCCGCCTTTCTCAGGACCGTTTTCAGGTGAGGCTGAAAGATGTCCACCGAGCGGGCCACGAAAGTCGCCTCCGCCCCGAGGGCCAGCGACAGTGGCTGGAAGGGTCGGTCGAGGGATCCGTAGGGCGTCGACTTCGCCCTCTTCCCCAGCTCCGACGTCGGGGAGTACTGGCCCTTCGTCAAGCCATAGATCCGGTTGTTGAAGAGCAGCACCTTGATCCCGACGTTGCGGCGCAACATGTGGATCGTGTGGTTCCCGCCGATCGAAAGCGCGTCGCCGTCGCCCGTGGCCAGCCAGACCTCGAGATCCGGCCGAGCGATCTTGATCCCGGTGGCGAGGGCGGGCGCACGTCCGTGGATGGTGTGGAAGCCGAAGGTGTTCATGTAGTAGGGAAACCGGCTAGAGCAGCCGATGCCCGAGACCACCACGAACTTCTCCTTCGGGACCCCGAGCTCGGGGAAGACCGACTGAACGGCGGAGAGAATCGCGTAGTCCCCGCAGCCGGGACACCATCGGACGTCCTGGTCGCTCTGGAAGTCCTTCTTCTTGTACACGGGCAGCGTCGCGCTCGTTGTCATCGTCCCTTCCCCTCGGCCAGGATCTCTTCCATCCGTGCCTTGAGCTCCGATTGCTTGAACGGCTTGCCCTGCACCTTGCAGTAGCTCACGGTGTCGACGAGGTACTTCGCTCGCAGCACCCACGCCAGCTGTCCCAGGTTCAGCTCCGGGACGAGGACCTGGCGGTAGCGCTTCAGCACCGCCCCGAGATTGGGGGGGAGCGGGTTCAGGTGGCGCAGGTGGACGTGGCCCACGCGGTGGCCGGCCTGGCGCACGGGCCTGAGTGCCGCCGTGATGCCCCCGTGCGTCGAGCCCCAGCCGACAACGAGGAGGTCGCCGTCGGGATCGCCGGCGGGGACGACGTCCGGGATGTCAGCGGTCAGGGCTTCGACCTTGGCCGCGCGCAGCCGGACCATCCTCTCGTGGTTGAGCGCGTCGTAGCTGACGTTGCCGCTGCCGTCCTGCTTTTCGAGGCCGCCTACCCGGTGCTCGAGGCCCGGCGTCCCGGGAACCGCCCAGGGTCGCGCCAGCGTCTTCGGGTCGCGGGCGTAGGGCTCGAAGCCCTCGATCTCGGTGCGGAGGGTCACCGGAATCTCCCCCAGGTCGTCCAGCTCGGGGATGCGCCACGGCTCGGCCCCGTTGGCGAGGTATCCGTCGGTGAGAACGATCACCGGGAGCATGTACTTGAGGGCGAGGCGACTCGCCTCGAGGGCGACCCAGAAGCAGTCGCCCGGCGAGCTGGCCGCAAGCACTGGAAGCGGCGCCTCGGAGTTCCGACCGAAGAGCGCCTGGAAAAGATCGGCCTGCTCGGTCTTGGTCGGCAGGCCGGTCGACGGCCCGCCCCTCTGGACGTTGACCACCACGAGGGGCAGCTCGACTATGGTGGCGAGGCCGAGGGCCTCGGCCTTGAGGGCCATGCCGGGCCCCGAGGTGGCTGTGAGGGCGAGAGAGCCCGTGTAGGAGGCTCCGATGGCCGCGGTGATCGCGGCGATCTCGTCCTCCGCCTGGAACGTCACGACCCCGAACTCCTTCAAGGGTGCGAGCGCGTGGAGGATGTCGGATGCAGGTGTTATCGGGTAGCTGCCCAGGAAGAGCGGCCGCCCGGACTTGCGGGACGCGGCGACGAACCCCAGGGACAGCGCGACGTTCCCCGAGAGGTTGCGGTAGACCCCGGGGGGCAGATGGGCGGGGGGCACCTCGTAGCGGACCTGGAAGGCCTCGGTGGCGCCGCAGTAAGCATAGCCGGCCTTCAGCGCGAGCTTGTTGGCCTCGGCCAGGACGGGCTTGGAGCCGAACTTCTCGTCGAGCCAGCGCTCGGTGGCCTCGAGAGTGCGGCTGAACAGCCAGTAGCACATGCCCAGCGCAAAGAAGTTCTTGCAGCGGTCCTGGCTTCGGGTGTCCAGCCCCACGTCGCGCAGCGCCGCCCGGGTGAGCTTCGTCAGCTCCACCGGAAACAGCCGGTACCCGTCGAGGGAGTGGTCCTCGAGGGGATTCATCTTCACCTGCGCCTTCCGGAGGTCGATGTCCTTGAAGTTGTCGATGTTGACGATGAGGATCGCGCTCGTCTTCAGGTCGGGCAGGTTGACCTTCAACGCGGCGGGGTTCATCGCGATGAGGGCGTCGACCGAGTCGCCCGGCGTGTTGATCTCGCGGGCGCCAAAATGAACTTGAAATCCGGAGACCCCGGGCAACGTACCGGCGGGGGCGCGGATTTCGGCTGGGTAGTCGGGGAAGGTTGCGAGGTCGTTGCCGAACAGGGCAGCGGTGTTCGTGAATTGGTTGCCCGTGATCTGCATGCCGTCGCCCGAGTCTCCTGCGAACCGGATGACGGCGGCCTCGAGAATCTCCTGCTGTCGGGGTGGTGCTTCGGCGGTGGTGGTCATCGTCCTTTCCTGAAGCCGCGAGGGCCCGTGCAGGCCCTCGTCATGAAAGCGCTCCTCAGGGGGAGTATAACCTCCGCCGGCCCGGGGCAGCCCCTTGTTCTCTATGGCTGGAGCGCCTTGCGGACGAGCTCTTCCTGCTCGGCGAGGTGGGCCCTGAGCGAGCCCGGGGCCGGCGCGGCGGAGGCCGCCCGCCCCGCGTAGCCCAGCGATCGCCCACCGACATCGATCGCCCCGTCGAGCACGCTGTCACGCACGAAGCGCCAGGCCCCCATGTTCCGGGGCTCTTCCTGCGCCCACAAGAGTTCGGCCTCGGGCGAGAACCGCGCCAGGGTCTCCTGAATCTCAGCGGCCGGGAAGGGATAGATCTGCTCGAGCCGGACCAGCGCCACGTCGGTGTGGCCCCACTTCTCCCGGGCAAGCGCGAGGTCGTAGTAGACCTTCCCGGAGCAGAAGACGAGGCGACGGACTCGTGCCGGATCGGCGCCCCGGTCGTCGAGAACGGGTCGAAAGCCGCCCTCGGCCAGCTCGTTCAGCGAGGACACGCACCTCGGGTTTCTCAGGAGGCTCTTGGGAGTGAAGACCACGAGGGGCTTCTCGACCGGGTCGCGGGCCTGCCACCGGAGGATGTGGAAGTACGACGCGGGAGTCGACGGGTAGACGACCCGCATGTTGTCCTCGGCGCAGAGGATGAGGAACCTTTCGATGCGCGCCGAGGAGTGCTCGGGTCCCTGCCCCTCGTGCCCGTGGGGCAGCAGAAGGCCCAGGCCGCTCGGCTGCCCCCACTTCTGCTCTGAGCCGGACAGGAACTGGTCGATGATGACCTGGCCGCCGTTCACGAAGTCGCCGAACTGGGCCTCCCAGAGCACGAGCGTGCGGTGCTCGGCCACCGAGTAGCCGTACTCGAATCCGAGGACCGCGGCCTCCGAGAGGAGCGAGTCGTAGACCTCGAGGCGGGCCCCGCCGCCGGCAGCAGCGTTCAGCGGGACGTGCTCGGCGCCGGTGCGCGCCTCGTAGAGAATGGCGTGACGCTGCGAGAACGTGCCCCGGCCCGAGTCCTGTCCCGACAGCCGCACCGGGATGCCCTCGAGGAGCAGGGTGCCCCAGGCCAGTGACTCCGCGGTCGCCCAGTCGACAGCTCCCTTGCCATCGAGCACCTCGCCCCGTTTCCGGACGAAGGGCACGAGCTTGGGATGGATCTCGAACCCGTCGGGGAGACTGCTCAGCGCCTCGAGGACGGTGCGCAGGCGGCCTCGCATTGCGGCGGCATCCACCGGTGCCGGGTCCGCCGGCTCGCGCCGGGCTATTGCGGCGAAGGGCTCGGTCGCAGGCTCTTCCTCGGACCGGACAGCCGCCTTCTTCTCGGCCCAGACAGCGTCGCGCTCCTCACCACTCAACACTCCCCCGCGGACGAGCTGTTCGCCGTACAGCGTCGCCGCCGACGGATGGTCCCTGATCCTGGCGTACATCAGCGGCTGGGTGTAGCTGGGCTCGTCGGTTTCGTTGTGACCCCAGCGCCGGTAGCAGACGAGATCCACGACCACGTCTCGTCGGAATCTCTGCCGATACTCGAGGGCCAGCCCCGCGACGTACGCGACGGCCTCCGGATCGTCCCCGTTCACGTGGAACACGGGGGCGTGAACCATCTTGGCCACGTCGGTGGCGTAGGTCGAGCTCCTGGCGTCCTCGGGCAGCGTGGTGAACCCGATCTGGTTGTTCACGACCACGTGGATCGTTCCCCCGGTGCGGTAGCCGTGGAGCTGGGAGAGGTGCATGGTCTCGGCCACCACCCCCTGTCCGGCGAAAGCCGCATCGCCGTGGAGGAGCAGCGGAAGCACCCGGGCGTGGTCGCGATCGCCGAGCGCGTCCTGCTTCGCCCGCACCATTCCCTCGACCACGGGGTTCACGAACTCGAGGTGGCTCGGGTTCGGGGCGAGGCTCACCGCGAGTGTCTCGCCCGTGTCCGTGTGGTGAGTGCCGGTGGCGCCGAGGTGGTACTTCACGTCGCCGGAGCCCTGATAGGACGTCGGGTCGTTGCCCTCGAACTCTGCAAAGATCTGGGAGAGCGACTTGCCCACGGTGTTGGCCAGGACGTTGAGCCGGCCCCGGTGGGACATGCCGATCACGACCTCGCGTATCCCCTGCCCGGTGGCGTCGTCCAGGATCCTGTCGAGCAGGGGGATGAGCGCCTCCCCGCCTTCGAGAGAGAAACGTTTGTGCCCGACGTAGTGGGCGTGGAGGAAGCGCTCGAAGGCCTCCGCCTCCACCAGCTTCTCGAGCAGCCGCTTCCTGGAGGCGTCGTCGAGCGCCGGGCCGCGGGTGGATTCCATGCGCTGCTGGATCCAGGCCTTCCGCTCAGGGTCGGCGATGTACATGTACTCGACCCCGACGGTCCCGCAGTAGGTGGCCCGGAGGGTGTCCAGCATCTCCCTGAGCGTGGCCCGATCCTCGGAGTGGACCCCGGTGTAGCCACCGGTCAGGAACTCCCGGTCGAGATCCCACAGGGTGAGCCCGTAGGTCGCGGGGTCAAGGTCCTGGTGAGGCGCCCGGTGGCGATCGAGGGGGTCGAGGTCCGCGACGAGGTGCCCGCGGACGCGATAGGCGTGGATGAGCTGGAGCACCTTCGCCTGCTTCTCCACGTCCTCCCTGTTGCCCGGCCCTCCCATGAGCGCGGGTGTCGAGTCCATCTCCCAGTGGACCGGCCGGTGGGGCATCCCCAGGTCTCCGAACATCCGCTCGTAGAACCCGTCCTCCCCCTTGAGCAGCTCCTCCATCCGCGAGAGGAACAGACCGGACTCGGCGCCCTGGATGATTCGGTGGTCGTACGTCGAGCTCACCGTCATGACCTTGCTGATCCCCAGAAGGCCCAGTGTGCGTGGGGCCATCGACCGATACTCCGCCGGATAGTCCAGCGCACCGATGGCGACGATGAGACCCTGGCCCGGCATCAGACGGGGGGCGGAGGACGTGGTCCCGATGGTGCCCGGGTTCGTGAGCGAGACCGTGGTGCCCATGAAGTCGTCGGGGGAGATGGCGCCCTTTCGAGAGCGAGCCACGAGATCGTCGAATGCAAGAACGAGCTCCTTGAAGTCGAGCGTCCGGGCATCCTTGATGTTGGGGACGAGCAGCGTGCGTGTCCCGTCCTTGCGCTGGACGTCTATGGCGATCCCCAGCCGGACCTGGTCGCGCTGGATGCGGTGCGCCTCGCCGTCGACCATGGCGTAGGCGTCGTTCAGCCGGGGAAACGTGTCGAGCGAGCGGAGGATCGCCCAGGCCACGATGTGGGTGAAACTGATCTTGTTTTGCCCGGCGGACTGCCGGTGCTTGTTGAGAAGGCGACGGTTCTCCTCGACGGTCCGCACGGGCATGGTGCGAACCGATGTGGCGGTCGGGACGGAAAGCGAGGCCTCCATGTTCTCGACGAGCCGGACCGCCCCTCCGCGGATCGGCTGGAGGATGTCCCCGGGCAGGATCGAAACGGGAGCGATCGCTTTCGAGCGCGAGCCGGCAGGGGCCGCGGGCACGTCGCGACGCGCGAGGGTCGGCCGAGCCTCGGCGCGAGACTCGCGCACGGTCGGCGACGGGTCCGGAGCGGCCTCGTTGACGATCACCGTCACGGGCGGCGTCTCGGGCTCCGGAGGGACGCCGAGCGCCGCATCGAAGTACGTGCGCCAGCTCGGCTCGACGCTCTTGCGATCCTGGCGGTACTCCCCCAGGAGATCGAGGGCAAAGGCGTAGTTCCCTCCGAAGTCGCCGACGAGCTTGTCGAGCAGGGGGTCCGGCTGGGAGCTCATTTCCGGCAGTCTACCGCGCCTCCGCCCACGTTCAACCGATCCCGGGCCTCCTGCCGATGTGGAGATCCTGTTGATGCCCTGTGGGCTTGCTGTCGAGCGGCTGTCGAGAAGGTGTGGATGGCCTGTGGATGGATGGGCGGGCACGCCACCCAGCACGGTCCTCGGGGGCGTCCATGTTCCGGCCAGACGTTGCTTGTGAACGCCGGATCCGTCTGTCAGTACGTATGGGCTCTAGACCTTCTCGATCCCTCGACGAGCTCCGGGCGAAACCGGATGTCTGGTGGGAGAGCCTCCCCGGGCCGGGCAAGCACCCCCCGACCGAACGACCGGATCTCTGACGCGGCGCTGGCGATCAGCTCCGCCAGCGATTCGGTGCCGGTCCTCCCCGCGGCTCCCGAGCAGGAGGGATAATGCCGGCACGATGCGGCTACTCCCTGTCGGCCTTCTGCTCTTCGCGCTCACTCTCGGCTGCTGTGCCGGCGAGCCGGAAGCACCCGCGCCCCGCCCGAACATCCTCTTCGCCGTCGCCGACGACATCTCGTTTCCTCACATGAGTGCGTACGGGACGTCGTGGGTGAGCACGCCCGGCTTCGATCGCGTGGCTCGGGAAGGCTTGCTCTTCTCCCGGGCGTACACACCCAACGCCAAGTGCGCGCCGTCGCGCTCGATCATCCTCACGGGGCGGCACTCCTGGCAGCTGGGAGCAGCTGCGAACCACTGGCCCTACTTTCCGGAGGAGTTCCGCACCTACGCCGAGGCGCTCTCGGAGCATGGCTATCACGTCGGCTACACAGGAAAGGGCTGGGCGCCGGGCAAGGCTGGAGAGATCGACGGCCGGCCGAGGGAGCTGGCGGGCAGGGCGTTTCAGGCCCACAAGACCACGCCGCCGGCAGAGCACGTCTCCGACAACGACTACGCCGCCAACTTCGAAGCGTTTCTCGAGGCACGAGAGGAGGAGCAACCGTTCTGCTTCTGGTACGGAGGTCTCGAGCCCCACCGCGCCTACGAGTTCGGTGTCGGAGTCGGTGACGACGGTCGACAGCCGTCGGATGTCGACGCCGTGCCGGCATACTGGCCCGACAGCGACACGGTCCGCACCGACATGCTCGACTACGCCTTCGAGATCGAGCACTTCGATCGGCACCTGCAGCGGATGCTGGCGCTCCTGAAGGAGGAGGGCGAGCTGGACCGGACCCTGGTCGTCGTGACCTCGGACAACGGAATGCCTTTCCCCCGGGCGAAGGGGCAGGCGTACGAGACATCCAATCACATGCCCCTGGCCGTCAGGTGGCCGGCAGGGATCGATCGCCCGAGGCGGACGGTCGGGGACTTCGTGAGCTTCGTCGACTTCGCTCCGACTTTTCTGGAGGTGGCCGGGGTCGATGAGCAGCAGAGCGGGATGCAGCCGATCGAGGGCCGGAGCCTCACCGATCTGTTTCGAACCGGTCGGGCCGTCCCGCCACGCGACCACGTCCTGGTCGGCAAGGAACGCCACGACGTGGGACGGCCGAACGACCAGGGGTATCCCATCCGAGGCATCGTGACGGACGGCTGGCTGTTCCTCCTCAACTTCGAGCCCGACCGCTGGCCCGCCGGCAACCCCGAGACCGGGTATCTCAACACCGATGGCAGCCCGACGAAGACGGAGATACTCGACATGCGCAGAAGCGGCGCCAACGCCCGCTACTGGGCGTCGAGCTTCGGGAAGCGCCCGCGAGAAGAGCTGTACCACCTGGAACGCGATCCGGCCTGCCTCGACGACCTGGCCGCGGATCCAGCTCAAGCGGTGCGCAAGAGGCAGCTGCGCGGACGGCTCCTGGACGCGCTCGAAGCGCAGGCCGACCCCCGGGTGATCGGGGAGGGTCACGTCTTCGACGAGTATCTCTACTCGGGCGAGAGCGGACGGGGATTCTACGAGCGCTTCATGCGAGGTGAGGATCTGAACGCGGGCTGGGTGCAGCCCACCGACTTCGAGAAGGAAGCGGTCGAGTAGAATACGTCGATCGCTTGACCCGGCGAAACAAGGAGCAACCCACATGCGACGGCTGAACGTCCCCATGCTGGCGATCGCCCTTCGCGCGCCGTGCGCCCTGGGGCGCAGGACGAAGACGATTTCGAGCCCGATGCCGCCGACGATGGCGTCTTCCTGGACGTCTCTGCCGAGTTGAAGGTGAACTACCGCTAGTCGGAGAGCGACCGCTTCCCGGTCTTCACGCCGTTCCCGCCGGAATTCGTTCCGCAGGGACAGGACAACGTGGCTCTGTCAACCGTGGCCCCCGGCTCCTCCCTCGAGGTGAGCAAGGCCATCGTCTACTTCGACCTGGAGCTGCCCCGGGGGATCAGCGGTCGCATCAAGATCGACTTCATCGATCTCTACGACAGAACCCCCACCAGCACCGACAAGAAGATCGACGTCGACGAGGCCTGGATCGCCTTCGGCCCGCGGCAGCAGTCGCTCCAACCCATCGACGGGTCGTCCTTCTATGCCCTCCTCGGGAAAGCACCCAAGTTCGAGCGCAGATCGCCCGCAGGATGGAGACCTACGGGCTGGTCTCCACCGCGTTCAACCGGTTTCCCGACCTCATGCTGCAGGTCGGCGGCTCTCTCGGGTCGAACATCTATTTCTTCGGCCAGGTCTCCGACGGGCACCCGATCTTCCTGCGCGACCCCAACGCCCTGGCGGGAGACAACGGGACCACTCCCCCGCCCAATCCCGTTCGCGAGCTCGGCTCGGGCTTCCCGATCTTCTACCACGCGGAGGTGGAGGACCTTCAAATCGACGACGAGTTCGAGTTCGGGAGCGGGGCCGGCCTGCGCTGGCTGAGCGAGGACGAGGGGTTCGGCGTGGACATCCTCGGCTTCTACTACCAGGCGACGATTCCCGACGAGACCCACCTGAACGGCACCTTCTACCAGGGGGACCTGGAGCTGCTCCGCGGGGCCGGCTTCCCGCCGGACCAGCTCGAGGGGAACGAGCGCACCGAGTACGGTGCGAACCTGGACGTCCGGCTCGGAGGCTTCGCCCTCTTCGCCCAGTACGTCAAGGAGGAGTCGGCGAGCCTCCCGCGGACGGGGTTCGAGGTCGAGGCCAGCTATCGGCTCGTCACCGGCGACCTCGGGGACCCGACCGCCCTCTTCCCGTCAATCCAGCCGGTCTTTCGCTACTCTCGCCTGGACAACGACTGGACCGCTTCGCGGACCTTCATCACGCTGAGCGCGCTCTGGGACTGGGAGAAATACGACTTCGGGCTGCGCACGACGATCATCGACCACCGCGACCTGACCCTCGAGTACACCCACAACAAGATCGGCGCGAAACGGCCCATCAAGCACGACGAGTTCCTGGCGACCCTGCGGCTGTTCTTCTAGGCGCGTCAGCGCCCGGGCCACCAGTTCCAGCGGCCGGCGAGGCGGAGGAGGGCGGGGCCGATCGCCACGCGAATGATCGTCGCGTCGAGGAAGACGGCCACGGCCAGCGTGAAGCCGAGCATCTTCATCAGGACGAACTCGCCCAGGGCGAAGGAGGCGAACACCGCGATCATGATGGCGGCGGCGCTGGTGATGACACCCCCGGTGCGGGCGAGACCTTCGGCGAGAGCATCTTCCTCGGACAGGCCCGAGCGCCGAGCCTCGGCCACCCGGGCCACCAGGAAGACCTCGTAGTCCATCGAGAGGCCGAAGACGGTGCAGAACACCAGGGGCGGGATGATCGGGAACACGCCGTCCAGCGGGGCGTCGAGGCCCAGCAGGCTCAGGCCGATTCCGTCCTGAAAGACGACGACCAGCGCTCCGAAGGCAGCCGACACCGCGAGCAGGTTGAGAGCCACTGCCTTGAGAGGCACCAGGACCGAGCGAAAGGCGACGAAAAGGGCAAGAAGCGTCGCGCCCACGACCAGCAGCACGACCAGGCCGAGTCGTCCGGCGACCGCGTCCTCGTAGTCGGTGTTGAACGCCGGGAGACCACCCACCTCGATCCGGGTGTCGGCGAGACCGCTCGCGCCCGCCGCATCCATCGCTCGCAGCAAGCGCACCAGCTCGGAAAGCTTCGCCGGGTCGGCATCCTCCCGAGGGACGGCCTCGAGCAGGACCGCCTCACCGAGCCCGTCGACAAAGGGGCGCTTGGCCGCGGCGGGGAGGAGAGCCATGTACGCCAGGTCGTCGGCCCGCTCTCCCGCGACGGAGCGAAGGGACTGGACCCGGGCTACGACGGGTTGGGAGAGGAGCCACGACTCGAGACGTCTCTGGGCCTCCCAGCCCTCGCTCTCCAGGGCCGTCGTCGTCTCGGGAAGATGGAGCACGACGCGGAGAGTCTGGACCACACCTCCGCGCCCCAGAGCGCGGAGGTCTTCGATGGCTCGCGCCGACTCCATGGACGGCGGGTGCCAGGGGCCGGTGGGGATGCCCGGGTCCAGGCGCCCGGCCTGCGCCGCCAACAGAAGCACCGGAGGGGCCGTGAGGAGCAGAACAAGCCACGGCCGCGCGCAGACGACCCGGGCCCAGGCCCTCCAGCGACGGCCATCAGGGGAGAACCGGCGGGACCACAACCGGCCCGCCTCGAGACGACCGCCGAGCCAGCCGAGGATCGGGGGCAGGAGCGTGACCGCCACCAGCACCGAGACGAGAGCGACCAGCAAGCCGCCGAGCGCCGCCGAGCGCAGCTCTCGCAGCGGAATCAGCAGGAGGGCAAAGAATCCGATGGCCACGGCCACCCCCGAAAGAGCCACGGTGCCGCCGGCATGACGGGCGGCGTCCCGGGCGGCGGACCGGGGCGAGGCCCCGGCGCCCCGCGCCTCGCGAAAGCGGGTCACGGTGAGGAGCGCGTAGTCGATGCCCAGGGCCAGGCCGAGCATCGACACCACGTTGACGACGAGGATCGACAGCGGCCAGAGCTCCGCCGCCAGCGCCACCAGACCCAGGGTCAGGGCGACGGACAGGGCGCCTGCCGCCACTGGAAGGGAGGCCGCGACCACCGAGCCGAACACGATCAGGAGCAGGAGGAGGGTTATCGGCAGCGCCCGGCGCTCGGCGGCGTGAGCTTCGTCGGTACTCGTCTGCCAGAGGTCATGGTTGATGGCGGCCTCGCCGGTCCAGCGCAGCGTGACGTCCGGGAAAGTCTCGCGGAGGGTCGTTCGGATCCCTACCGTGGCCGCCCGTAGACCAGGCAGGAGACGATCCACGCGCGCGTCTGGCGCCTCGAGCCCCACGACGACGAAGGTGCCCCCTTCGCCTTCTCCAACGAAATAGGGATCGGGCTGGTCAAGGTGAGAGAAGACGCCCTTCACCTCAGGACGTTTTTTGAGGGCGTCGACGAGCGTCCGAAGCGCCTCCTCCCCGCCGGGGGTGTCCGGGCTCGGCAGTCCCCGGGCGACGAGAATCGCGCTCTGGGCAAAGGGCGACTCGAACCGCTCCGCGAGTGTCCGCTCGACGCAGGCCGACTCGCTTCCAAGGATGCGAGCCGAGACATCCAGGGTCTCCTCGACATGTCGAGCCTGGGGAACCAGGACGAGGGCCGCGACGAACCAGGCGAGGAGGGGGGCAAAGCGCCAGAAAGGTCGGCGGTGAGAGCTCACCCTGCGATCCTAGCGCGCATTCTTCGCCGCGCCCTCGACCTGGCCGAAGTCGGGATTGATGGTGGCGTCGATGGCGAAGCTCACGCCCGCCTTTTGCCGCGTCTCGGACTCCGACACGTCCCGGCGCTTCTTGTTGCGCCGCGTCCGCCGGGAGTCCGTTTCCGCTCGGTCAATTGACGTCTTTTGATCTGTCCAAGACAGTCCGCGCGGCAGGATTCCCCGCCCCATCAGGCTGACGCTCTCGTGGCGAACGCCAAAAATGCGCCCGGCCGCGGTCGCGCCTCATGCCGTTTGCAAGCGCTTCGCCCTCCGTGGGATAGTCAGCGGCCGTGCTCAGCGACGAGATCATCGCGCGCATGCCCAAGGCGGAGGTTCACCTCCATCTCGAGGGAACCACCTCTCCGGAGACGCTCTGGGCCATGGCCGAACGCCACGGCGTGTCTCTTCCAGCGACGACCCTCGACGCGCTCCGTCGCCTCTATCGGTTCGAGAGCTTCGACAAGTTCATCGAGCTGTGGCTGGCGATGTGCTCCTGCCTCAAGAGCCCCGAGGACTACGAACAGATGGTCGACGGTTTCGTGGAGGAGTCCCGACGGCAGAACATCCGCTACGTCGAGGCTCATTTCACGCCGTATAACCACCAGCGCTTCGGGATCGGAGGCGAGCGGGCGCTGGAGATCGTAACGGCGTGCCTCCAGAGCGCGGAAGCGCAGGGCGGTCCCGTGACACGCCTCATCCTCGACATTCCCAGCGAAGCGGCGAACGAGGCCGGACCCTACACGGCGGCTCTGCTCGAGGGTCTCGCCAACCCCATCGTCGTCGCAATCGGCCTGGGCGGACCGGAGCGCGGTTTTCCCCGCTCGATGTTCGCACCGTATTTCGAGCGCGCGCGCCGGGCCGGGTACCCAGCGGTGGCCCACGCCGGCGAGACCGGTGGCGCCGAGCACGTGCGGCAGGCGGTCGAGGAGCTCGAGGTGCTCCGAGTCCAACACGGGGTCCACGCCGTGGACGATCCGGCAACCCTCGATCTCCTGGCCGAGCGGGACATCTGCTGCGATGTCGCGCTGTCCAGCAACGCCTGCCTGACCGACTTCCAGGACCTGCGCGCGCATCCGCTCCGTTCCATGCTCGCGGCGGGTGTGGCGGCAACGCTGAGCACGGACGACCCACCCTTCTTCTCCACCGATCTCAACCGGGAGTACATGCTGGCTCGGGACGAGCAGGGCTTGAGCGACGCCCAGCTCTGGAAGCTCAACACGAACGGCTTGCGCTACGGCCTGGCGGAGAGGGGACTGCGTCGCCGACTCCTGCAGGAGTTCGAGGCCGAGGGGCGCATCCTCGGGATCGTCGCGGAGTAGACCGCCGCCGGCCAGGGCGTGTGTCCCCTCTCACAGCGAAGACGCGCCGCGTTTGCTCTATTCTATAGAGCGATGCTGGACGAAACGCAGTCTTCGGGAGGAACCGGGAGAGCCCCGGGTGGCGGCGGCCGAATGGCCCTTCTCGTGCTCGCACTCCTCATCGTCGTGATCCTCGTCGGCCTGGGACTCCTGGGCCTGCAGATGATGGCGCGCTTCGACGAGGTCGACCGCCAGCTCGCGGGCCTCTCGGCCCGGGCCGAAGAGTCGATGGAGCTCTCCATGCAGGCGATCGACCGGGCGGGAGACGCCGAGGCCTTCGCCCGCTCGGCGGTGGAGAGCCGGGAACGGGCGCAGGCCGAGACGGCCGACGCCCGAGGCGACGCGGCCCTGGCCCGCGGAGAAGCCGAGGACGCGCGACAGGAGGCCGACAGCGCGCGCCGCTCGGCTGCCCGGGCCGAAGCCGAAGCGAGACGCATCCGGAGAGAGGCCGAAGCCGATCTCAACCGGCTGCAGGAGGCCCTCGGTCAGATCGCGGACACGCGGCGCACCGCACTCGGCGTCGTCATGAGCCTGGGGAGCGAATACCTCAAGTTCGAGTTCGACAAGGCCGATCTGAAACCCGCCGATCGCGAGCTGCTGAGCCGCGTTGCCGGGATTCTGCTCTCCTCTCGCGAGTACACGATCTCCGTGAACGGCCATACGGACGACGTGGGATCGGCCGAGTACAACCAGAACCTCTCCGAGCGCCGCGCGCAGGCCGTGCGGGACTACCTCGAGGAGGCCGGCCTGTCACCTGGGATCCTCTCCGTGACGGGACACGGGAAGGAGCGCCCGCTGGTGACCGGGACCTCGGACGAGGCCCGCGCGAAGAATCGCCGGGTAGAGCTCGGCATCGTGAACACAAAGATTCGTTACGGGCGCGAGGTGCGCTAGCGCACTTGCGGTCGCGAAGCCCAGAGGATGGCTCGCGCTACCGCACGAGAGCCCCGTCTCGGATCCAGACCTCGCCGCCCACGCTAAGGGTCGTGTCCACGAAGAAGTTCCAGCGCACGTAGCCTCCCGTCACGTTTCCGCCGAGCTCGGAGTTGTCACCCAGGGAGAGGCGCACGACGCCGGCCCCGTACCCGTAGTACGGGATCCAGGGGCTCTCCTGGGGAACGGCCAGCATCGGATGGAATCCCAGCGCCATTTCGCGGAAGGACCCTCCGCCGGCGCCGGCGTCCTCCAACTCCCGCCGGACGGCCTCTTCCCCCGACTCGGCGGAAAGCGAAACAACCCGCCCCGCCTCGAGGACGAGCTTCAGCCCCTGGACGGGCCGGCCGGCCCACTGGGACGGGGGAAAGGCGATCGTGCCGTGGACCGTCTCCTCCAGGGGCGCCACGCGCACCGCCCCGGCAGGGAGCTCGATCTCCCGATCGATGAGGATGCGGCCGGCCTCCGTCCGCGCCATCGAGGCGTTGCCATCCTGGACGTTCACGGGCCGGTCGCCGATCCGAAAACGCAGGTCCGTCCCCGCAGGGCTCGTGACGCGCACTTCTCCCTTCCGCATTGCGGCGACGAACCGTCGCTGATGCGCCCCGAGGGCCTCGTAGTCGGCGTCGAGGAGGGCACGCTGGTAGGTGGCCTCGATCACGTGGCGGGGAGGGAGGGGCTGGCCGGGAAGGGGAAGGGCACTGCCGTTCTCGAGCCAGTGGAAGTGGATTGTGCGTCCCTTTCCGTCTCGGAGCAGATCCTGAATGGCCGTGTAGGCGGGTTGGCCGGGGTTGGCGCCGGGGAGCATGACCGAGGCATCCACGCCCTGGAGCATCTCCCGGAGCCGGGGGAGCGACGCCTCCGCCCCGGTACGGAGCGTCTCCTCGGAGAAGCTCTCCGGGACCGGCTGCGCCAAGACGTCGAGGACGCCCAGGTCCACCGCACCGACCCTCATCGCCTCGTACCTGAGATAGGGAATCATCTCGTCGAAGAGCCCGGGGTGCGCCACCGCCAGAAACGTCTCGCCCTCTTTCATGTCGAGGCGCTCGATGATCTTCTTCGCCAATGCCGCGTGATCGAGGGAGTGCCGAGGGGACACGGACTGGGCGTGCAGGGTTGCGGCGAGCAGGACACTGGAAATCCAGACGGCGCGTCTCATCGCTTGTCTATTATTCATCGACCCCCCACCCTATCCCTCCCCACGTAGGGGGAGAGAAACCCTGAGTAGTCCCGCCCTTCCACGTGGCTTCTGGGAAAAGCCTCGTGGAAGGCCCTGCCTCAGCCGCTCTGTGGCAGCTTATGCCAGAAGCTGCGAAGCTTGCCGCCCGGGACCCGAAGGCGCGAGAGCTAGAATGGACGAGGGTCGTTGCTGATGATCCGATCCATTTCTCTCGCCCTCGCCGGCGCGGTGCTCCTTTCTTCACAGTCGCCGGCCGACGGCGGCTGGGTGCGAGTCCGCTCGCCCCACTTCGAGGTGCTGAGCGACGCGGGCGAGGCGCCCGCCCGGGGGGCCGCCGGGCGGCTCGAGCGCCTGCGGACGGTCCTCCTCGAGCTGTTCCCCGACCCCGAGGATGCTCGGCGGCCCATCACCGTGCTCGTGGTGCAGGACCCCAACCGCTTCGCCCTCCTGGTGCCCCGCGAGCGGCGCCGCTCCGAAGATCTGGCGGGCTTCTTTCAAGGGGGCGGCGAGCGAGACTACGCGGTGCTGCACCTCTCACCGGAGCGGCTCCGCCCGTTCGAGGCCATCGAGCACGAGTACGCACACCTCGTCTTGAACCGGTCTCTGCAGGCCCAGCCATTGTGGGTTTCAGAGGGACTGGCCGAGGTCCTGAGCGGCGCCGTCCTGACTGGCGTTGAGGCCCGGCTCGGCGCCACACGGCCAGAGTACGAGCCGCTGCTGCGGGAAGGCAACCTCGCGCTCGCTGAGCTCCTGGACGTGGGCTACGACTCGCCCGAGTACCTGGGCGAGGTCGAGAGCGGGCCCCTCTACGCCCGCTCGTGGGCGCTGGTCCGCTGGGTGATCCACCGGCAAGGCCTCGAAGCACTGCGCGCGTTCCTGGGTGACGTGGCGGGGGGCGAGGAACCCCAGTCGGCGTTTGCCCGGCGGATCGGCGACCTGGCCGACGCCGAGGCTTCGCTGTCCGACGTTCCGGCGGGACCGCTCCTCCGTGTGACTGTCGAGAGAGCACCTGAGCCGGCCCTCCGGAAAGACGTGCCTCCGCCCGCCGACGTCGAGCATCGGCTGGGCGATCTGCTCCTGCATGGAGGTCACTCCAGGAGCGCCCGGCGTCACTTCGAGGCCGCCCTTCAGACCGATCCGAGCCACCTCCCGTCTCGAGCCAGCCTCGGCGGTCTATTGGTCTCCCAGGGGCAGTGGGACGCCGCACGCCGGCAGCTCGAAAGCGTGCTTGAGGCCGATCCCGAAAACCCGGCCGCTCTCCTGCGGCGCGCGCGACTGCACGTCTCCGAAGCCCTGCAACGGGGTGTGCGCCTCGACCCGCAAGTCGAGGCGCAGGCGGTGGCGGACCTGGAGACAGCCCTTGCCCACTCGCCCCAGCTCTATGAGGCCGCCCTCCTTCTCGCCTCCTTGAGCACCGAGCCTCGGGCGAACCTCATCGAGCTCCTCGAGCCGCTGTTCGAGCAGCAGCCCGATCGCACCGACATTGCCCGGACGCTCTCGCGGCTCTACGTGCAAGGCGGCAACCTGACCGCGGCACGGCGGGTACTGAGGCGCGGTCGCGACGCCGCAAGGGATCCGGCGTTTCGCTATCTGTGCGCCTACCTGCTCGCCCGCCTCGAGGGCTTCAGCGCCGCCACGGTCGAGGTGCGCGGGGATCTCATCTACCTGGACTGCCGCCCCGATGGGAGCCTTCTATTCACCGTCGCCGCGGATCCGGCGACGGTCAAGCTCGAGGCCTCATCGACCCGCAGCTTCTTCGTGCACGGGACTGGGGAGGCGGAGCCCGAGCTGGAGTTCGTCTGCGGCTATCAGGACCGCCCGATCGTGGTTCGATTCCACCCAGCGGGCAGCACGGATCCCGCGGTGAACGGAACCGTCTTGTGGCTCGCCCTCGACCCGTCGCCCAGGGACTGAGCGCGCGCACCGCTCACGGGACAACGAGCCGCTGCCCTTACAATGAGGTCGCAGTGAAGGCCTCCTCAACATCGTGAGCTCCCCGACATGCGATTCGCGAGCGGCGCTCGGCCGGGCCGCCTTCCTGGTGATCGCCTGCGTCGTCGCGACGCTCTGGCGGGCGATCCCCGGCGATCTCGTCTTCTTCCAGCGGGACATCCTCGCCTACTGGCTCCCCCACATCGAGGTTTTCGTCCGGGCCCTGCGCGCCGGAGATCTGCCCCTGTGGAATGCCTACGTGGGTTTCGGAACACCGCTTCTCGCGGACCCCAACTTCGAGCTGCTCTACCCACCCACGTGGCTGGTCCTCCTCATCCCGCCGCCTGACTACTATCGGCTGTTCGTGGTGGGCCATGCGGTGTTCGCGGGCCTCGGCACGGTCCTGCTCGCGCGAAGGCTGGGGCTGCCCCAGGGGGCCTCGGCGGTTGCGGGGGCCGTCTATGCCGTCTCCGGGCCGCTCCTCTCCGCAGCCAGTCTCTTCCACCACTATGCCGGGGCGGCCTGGATGCCCTGGGTGCTGAGCGCCTTCGTCTCGCTGCGGCTTCACCCGTCCGCACGGACCGCTCTCGCCATGTCCCTGGCCGTCATCGGGCAGCTCCTGGCCGGCTCTGCCGACCTGAGCCTCATGAGCGCGCTCCTCGGGCTGGGCTGGCTCGCCTGGCACGAGCTCGACCGGGCCCCGACACCGCCCCGGGGACGCTTCGCGAGAGGACTCGCGGTCGCCATGGTGGTCGGAGTCGCGGTCTGCTGTCTCCAGTGGGTCCCGACGATCGATCTCGTGAGCGAGGGCGCCCGTGGCTCTCTCCCCCTCGAGGCGCGAACCCGCTGGTCGATCCATCCAGCGAGCCTCCTCGACCTCTTCGCACCTCAGCTGCTCGGACGTCTGCCCCTGGCTCTGGAGACACGCGCCGCTCTTTTCGAGGGACGAGAGCCGCTGCTGGTCTCGATGTTCCTGGGCGTCCCGGCTCTCGGTCTCGCCGTTCTCGGCGCGCTCCAGTCGACGTCGCGCTGGCGTGGCTATGCGGTGAGCGCCTTCGTGGGAGCGCTGCTTCTCTCGCTGGGCCGTTTCACGCCGGCTTTCGCCCTGGTGCACGTGGTGCCCCCGCTCTCGCTGATCCGGTACCCGGCCAAGTACCTCCTCCCGATGGCCCTGGCCTGGGCGCTCCTCGTGGGTCTCGGCGGTGCGGTCTGGCTCGAGCGGTGGGAGGCTCCTCGGAAGCGCGGTGCCCGGTGGGCCATCGGCAGCCTGCTCGTCGTCGCGGCCGCTCTGGCGCTGGGAGGCCACGCGCTGCAGGGGTCGAGCCAGCTCCTCGAGCGGCTCGATCGTTCGTGGCTCGAGGCGCTGCCGCAGCTTCGCTCTGTGCTGTTCGTCGAAGCGGCCCTCGCCGCCCTGGCGGCACTCGTTTTCTGGCTGCGCTCGAGTGCACCGGTCACGACCCCGCCCAAGAGTGCCGCGCTGGCGCTCCTCGTGCTCGGCGACCTGGTCCTGGCAGGCCAGAGCATCAACCCCCTTGCCCCTCGCGCGCTGGTCGAGACACCCCCCCCGGTCGTCGGCGCGCTGCCGGCAGGGGCGCGCATCCATGTCGCCCGCGCTGCGGACGCGGAGACGGCGGCCCTGTACGTCGAGAGCCCCCTCCGATCGCTCGGGAGGGTCGGGTCGGCCCTCGTCGCCCTGGAGACCCTGACCCCGCCCCTCGGAGCGCGCTTCGGCCTGTTCGGGGGCATCGACGACGACTTCACGGGCCTGGCGCCGCCGCTTCAGAACGCCCTCGCCCTCGTCGTCCTCGGCCACGAGGACTGGCCCGTGGGTCGGCAGGGTCTGCGCCTCGGGGGCGTCGACTACGTGGTCGACGTGGGCCGCAACCTGGCGGGACTCGAGGAGGCCGCGCGCTTCGACTCCTCACTCGGAGTGCCCCTGCGAGTGCTCCGAGTCCGAGAGACACAGCCTCGCGCCTACGTCGTCGAGGGGGTCCGGAACGTGCCCGACCCGGAGGCGGTCGAGACGCTCATCACGAGGACCGACCTGAAGAACGAGGCGGTGGTCTCTGGAGGGCTGCCGGCCAGGCCCGCCGCTGCGGGATTCACCGGCACCGCGAGCATCGTCGAGCGACGAACCAATCGGCTCGTGATCGAGGCCTCTGCCAACCGGCCGGGTGTTCTGGTGGTTCTCGAGGCCTATCGGGAGGGCTGGACGGCCACCGTCGACGGCGAGCCAGCACCGCTCCTGCGGACGAACGCCCTCTTCCGCGGCGTCGCGCTCCCGGCCGGTTCGCATCGGGTCGAGATGACCTACCTCCCCCGAAGTGTCGTCCTTGGGGGAGTCCTGAGCGCAATGGGGCTCGTCGGGCTCGCGGCGCTCGCACTCATGGCCCGTCGGCGTCCCGCTTCGACGGGCTGACGTACACTCCAGTCCATGGCGGGAGCTGGCAGGGCGTGGTGTCTGATCGCGCTGGCGGTGGCGTCCTTTCCGGGAGGAGGCCTGGCAGTCGAGGTCGACGGCGAGGAAACGGCCATCGTCCCGCGCAACCGGCACGGAAACTACATTGTCCCGGGAGTTCTGGGCGACGTCGTCTACCGACGGGTCGCAGGCGTCGAGCTCTCGCTCGATGCGTACCTGCAGCAACAGGGAAGCAACCGCCCGGCGGTCATCGTCGTGCACGGCGGCGGTTGGACGTCGGGCAGCCGCATCGCCCGCGTCGGCCAGCTCCTCGAGGTGCTGACGACCGCCGGATTCAGCTGGTTCTCGATCGACTACCGCCTTGCCCCGGAGCATTCCTTTCCCGCGGCTCTCGACGACCTGCGGGCGGCCTTCGAGTTCGTCCGCTCTCACGCGAAAGAGCTGAGGGTCGACCCGAACCGCATCGCCCTTCTCGGAGAGGACGCCGGGGGGCAGCTGGCGACGCTCCTGGCCGCCGAGCGTCCCGGCGGCCACGCCGCGACCGTTTCGGTGGGGGGGATCTACGACCTGCGGCCGCTCGTCGGAGAGAGCGGGCTGGGCGAGCGCCTCGATCCCCTTCTGGGAGTCGACCCGACATCGCCCGGCGCAAAGACCGTCCTTGCGGCGGCGTCACCGATCGACCGCGTGGCGGAGGGCATGGCACCGGTGATGATCGTGCACGGCGGAGCAGACTCCCGGGTCCCGGTGAAGGAGGCGCTTCGCTATCGGGATGCCCTCGAGCAAACCGGGGTGAGAACCCGTTTCCTCGAGGTCTCTGGCGCGAGCCACGACGCGGAGAACTGGTGGCCGGTCCACTGGGGCTACAAACACGCGATCGTCGACTGGCTGTCGGAGACGCTCGACCTTGAAGATCCGGAGCACGAGCCCGAAGACGACGACCAGCTCAGGAAGAACATCGTCTTCGGAACCTTCGAAACACCGGACGGAGAGACGGGCGAGCTGGTCCTCGACGCATGGATCCCGGCCGGAGACGGACCGTTTGCCGGAGTCATCCTCGCGCATGGCGGCGGCTGGGAGGCCGGGGACAAGGTCACCTACCTGACGCCGTTCCTCGCGCCGCTGGCCCGTGCCGGGTTGGCCTGGTTCTCGATCGATTACCGCCTCACCCCCGAGTACCGCCACCCTCAACAGCTCGCCGACCTGCGCCGTGCTATCCGCTACGTGCGACACCACGCCGACACCTTTCGAGTGGACCCCGACCGGCTGGCGACCCTCGGCGAGTCGGCGAGCGGCCAGATGGTCGCGCAGCTCGCCGTCGAGCCGTGCGATGGTCAGGCCGAAGCCAAAGATCCCGTCGAGCGGGAGCCGTGTTCGGTGGCGGCGGTCGTCTCGTTCTACGGGGTCTACGACTTCCTGCCCCTGGTCCGGGACGCCTCGCCACGGTCGCTGCTCGTGCGACTGTTCGCTCGCCCCGCGCTGGACGAGGAGGGCCGCAACCTGCTGCGGCGTTACTCGCCGCTCTACCACGCGCACGAGGGAATGCCACCGATGCTGCTGGTGCATGGAACGAACGAGATGCTCTGGGAGCAGGGCCTCGCCTTCGCCGCGAAGCTGATGGAGGTCGGCGTGGAGCACGAGCTGTATCGTCTCGACGGCGCCCCCCACGGCATGGAGAGCTAGGAGGGGCGGCCGGAGTGGTCGGGTTACAAGCGGAAGGTCGCTGGCTGGAGCGGCAGCTCAAGTGAGCCGACATAGGGGCTGACAGCTAGCGTCATGTCGAGATCACCGATAAGAGCGCGCCTCATGTGGTCCTTTCTGGCTCTCCTGGGCGTGGCGCTCGCCCTCGCGAGCGCCAGCCCGTTGCTTGATGAAGGCCGGCCGGGGAGGCGACCGCCTCCCCCGCTTTCGGCCAGGCTCGCCGATGACGATTCCGAAGCTCTCGACTACTGGCCCCAGTGGCGCGGGCCCCTGGGCACCGGCGTTGCGCCGCGCGCCAACCCGCCGTTGGAGTGGAGCGAGGACAAGAACATCCGTTGGAAGCTCGCTCTTCCCGGCAGGGGGCATTCGACGCCGGTTGTCTGGGACGATCGCATTTTCCTGACCGCTGCCATTCCTTCAGGAGGGCAAGTCCCGCCACTGGCCGGCCGCCGCCCCGGTGCGCACGACGGTCTCGCGGTGGTGCGTCGCCAGTCATTCGTCGTGCTTGCCGTCAACCGCCGCGACGGCAAGATCATCTGGCAAACGTCGGTTCGCGAGCTCATACCGAACGAAGGCATTCACTACACGGGGAGCTTCGCGTCCAGCTCGCCGGTTGTCGACGGTGAACGGGTGTTCGCCTTTTTCGGTTCCTACGGCCTTTACTGCCTCGACTGGAACGGTGAGCTGCTATGGGAAACCGATCCGGGCGACATGCATACAAAGCACGGTCACGGCGAGGGCAGTTCGCCCGCTCTCTACGGCGACACCCTGATCGTCAGCTGGGATCACGAAGGCCCATCGTTCGTCGCCGCCTTCGACAAGAGAACCGGCAAGGAGCGCTGGAAGGTCGAGCGCGACGAGCCCTCGTCGTGGGCGACCCCGGTGGTTGTCGAGCAGGACGGAAGGCACCAGGTCATCGTGTGCGGGGCGAATCGTGTGCGGGGGTACGACCTGTTGAGCGGTGAAGTGGTCTGGGAATGCGCGGGGCTATCGGCCAACGTCGTCGCCTCTCCGGTGGCCGCAGACGGCATGGTCTACGCCGGCAGCAGCTACGACACGCGGAACCTCCTGGCCATCCGTCTGGCCGGCTCGACGGGCGACATCACCGGAACGGACCGCGTCGCATGGACCCGCCGTCGAGGCACTCCCTACATACCGTCGCTCTTGCTCTACGGAGAGGCCCTGTATGTCATCTACCACTACCAGGGAATCCTGACACGCCTGCATGCCAAGACCGGCAAGGAACGACCCGGCCCCTTGCGGCTCGGCGGCGTGGGCAACATCTATGCCTCGCCGGTGGCCGCCGGAGGCCGCGTCTACATCACCGACCTCGATGGCGTGACACTGGTGATTTCTCACGACGACAAACCCGAGGCACTGGCACTCAACTCTCTCGAGGACCGCTTCAGCGCCTCGGCCGCTCTCGCCGGGCGCGAGCTGTTCCTGCGCGGGGAGCGATACCTGTACAGCATCGCGGAAGAACGAGGGATGGAATGACTCACCCGCGTCGCTGCACGCTGGATGCGATCAACGGGGCGCGGGCAGGCGGTATGCCAGCAGTGCCTCGAGGTCGTCCTGGGCGAGATCGATGGCACGCATCCGGTATCGAAAGATGTAGCTCCTCTCCTCGATCAGGTACTCGGGGAGCACGCTGTGAACGAAGGGCTCGCTGCCGAGCCCGGCCTGGACGAGGTCCACGTTGAGAATGACGTGATCCGCCTCCCGGAGGTCGAAGGTGTGGCGGGCGTTCGTCAGATTCTCCAGGGTGTGAAGGTGGGTGCTGAGGTTGAGCGACTCTCCCGAGATGAGGAGACCCACGCCCGCCTCGTCGGTCAGGATCGCCCAACGGACGTCGGTCTTGTTGCCGTTCTCCTGGGGGTAGACATACGGGACGTGCTGCTCGGCGACGGTGCCCCGGTAGCGGCCGACCCGGGCGCCGGTCTTGCGATCCCAGTAGGACTCGTGGGGGCCACGTCCGTACCACTCGAGCCGATCGTAGTCGCGCTCCAGAAGCAGCTCCGTCCCGACCCGCGGCAGGGGATCGACGGACGTGTAGTCGCGTGTGGCGTAGAGGACCACTCCGAAGCTCAGAAGGCCGACCACGAGTCCCAGGAGGACCCGGATCCACAAGCGGCGAAAGGCGCGGCGGCCCGAGAGCAGGTGAAGGGCAACGACGGCTGCCCAGACGAGGAGCATGAGGGTGACGGCGTACGTCCACGGCGGAGAGAGGCGTCGACGAACACCGAGGCGTTGCTCAAACAGGATGTCGCCGTTGCCGAGAACGTCGTAGGTCATTTCTACGTCGAAGACGCTGCCCTTGCCCCGGAGCACGCCGCGCATGTCGAGCCTCACACGCCCGGGTGCCTCGCGAGTGGCGCCCACCTCGACGTCTTCGAGCGCGAGGGCGTTCAGGCCGTTCGCTTCCCAGAGCCCGGCGTAGGGGGCTCCGAAGACAGGACCCGCGCCCCGGTCGTTGTCGGTGGGAGCTCGCCAGAGGTTGGTCGCGGGACCGCGGCGAAGGATCTGGCGCCCGCCCCGGGACAGCGAGGAAATCTGGCCCCGGGACCGGTCGAAGGCCACCTCGAAGCCGTCGCCTGCGACGAAGAAGCCCGTTGCGGACTCGTTCAACTCGAGCGGCCCCAGCTCTTCCGCATCGAGCGTCGACTGCTCCGGGACCTCCAGCGAAAGACGAATCTGCTCCCAGGCCAGCTCGTGGCCGGCTTCGGCCCAGGGGAGCTCGTCGTCGACGACGAGGGACAGGTTCAGCCAGTACTCGCCGCCCGGGCGGAGGGTCTCGGGCAGGCGGAGCGGGATCCGGACGACACGGATGCCCCGGGGCGGGACATCCAACCGCCCCACATCGCCTTCCTGAAGAACGACCCCGGACTCGGAGAGCTGCCACCTCAGGCTCAAGAAGCCGAGCGTCTGGAAGTGATACGTGTTCGTCAGCTTCACCTCGCCCCGGGTCAGGTCGCCGACTTCGAGCCTGACGAACTGCTGGGCCTTCTTGATCTCCTGGAGGGCGGGCTTGGGGGTGCGGTCGGGGAACACGACCCCGTTGATGCAGAAGTTGCCGTCGTTCGGCTCGTCGCCGAAGTCACCCCCGTAGGCCCAGAAGGGTTCTCCCTCCACGGTCGTCTTCGCCAGGCCCTGATCCACCCAGTCCCAGACGAAGCCGCCCTGGAGCCGGGGGTGGGCCTCAAACACCTCCCAGAAGCGGGCGAAGTGGCCGCCCGAGTTGCCCATGGAGTGGGCGTACTTACAGACGATGACGGGCCGCTCCTCGGGGTCCCGCTCCATCCGCTCCACCACGCCGTCGGGCCTCGGGTACATGAACGTGTTGATGTCGAAATGCGACAGCGAGTCCATCCACTGGAGCATGCTGTAGACACCGCCCGGGCTCCCCTCCTGGACCTCGCGCATCGAGGTGCCCATGTCGCGGCTCTCGTAGTGGATCGGGCGGCTGCTGTGGTCGCGAGCTCGAATCGCATCCGCCATGGCCACCAGGTTGTCGCCCATCCCGGCCTCGTTGCCCAGGGACCAGATCAGCACCGAGGGGTGGTTCTTGTCGCGCTCGACCATGGAGATGCCCCGGTCCACGATGGCCTGCCGCCACTCGGGCAGCTTGACCGGTGAGCGGTTCTCCTGGAACCACAGGTAGTGGCTCTCCAGGTTGGCCTCGTCCATCACGTAGAGGCCGTACTCGTCACACAGCTCGTACCACCGCGCCTGGTTGGGGTAGTGCGACGTACGCACGGCATTGAAGTTGTTCTGTTTCATCAGGACGATGTCGCGCACCATCGACGCCTCGTCGATGGCCCGCCCCCGGACTGGATCGAACTCGTGGCGGTTGACGCCCTTGATGTCGATGGGGGCGCCGTTCAGGAGCAGCTGTCCGCCACGGATCTCCACCTCCCGGAATCCGACCCGGGCGCTCACCACCTCGATCTCCGCGCCGTCGCTGTCCAGCAGAGCCACGGTGAGCGGGTAGAGGTGCGGCGTCTCGGCGCTCCACTTGCGCGGTCCGACGACGCTCGCCTCGAGCTCGACCGTTAGCAGCTCACCGGGCTCGATCCCTTCGGACAGAGGCTGCGTCTCCGACACGATCAGCTCCCCCGCGCCGTCACGGAGACGGACGCGCACGCTCAGCGGACCCGAGGCCTCCCCGCGCCGGCTCACCACGTCGATGGCGATGCCGAGCAGCGCATCTCGATACTCGTCGTCGAGGTCGGTCACGACCTGGAAGTCGCGGACGTGGACCGCCGGCCGGGCGAGGAGAACGACATCACGGTAGATGCCGGACAGCCTCCAGAAGTCCTGGTCCTCGAGGTAGCTGCCGTCGGACCAGCGAATGACCTCGGCCGCCAGCTGGTTCTCACCCTCGTGGACCCGATCGGTGATGTCGAACTCCGCCGGCGTCATGCTTCCCTCGCTGTAGCCGACTCTCTCTCCATTGACCCACACGTAGAACGCCGACTGGACGCCTGCGAAGTGCAGGACGACTCGCATGCCGTCCCAGTCCGCGGGAACCGTGAAGCGGGTGCGATACAGGCCCGTCTCGTTCCGGTCATGAGGGACCCGGGGCGGGTCCGGGGGAAACGGGTGCTGGACGTTGACGTACATGGGTGTGCCCGAGCCCTCGAGCTGCCAGTTGGAGGGCACGGTGATCTCGTCCCAGGCGCTGTCGTCGAACCCGGTGTCGAAAAAGCCGCTGGGCGCACCGGAGCGACCCGGCAGGAAGTGGAAGCGCCAGGCGCCGTTGAGCAGGCGCCGCCAGGGCGAGCGTTCGGGTGCGAAGCCGAGTGCGCCGCCCTCGTCCGGCCAGGGCGTGAGGGTCGCGTGAGCGGGCAAGGTGTGGCGACCGAAGACGGCCGGGTTCTCCCAATCCGGGACCGTCTCGATGGCGCGAGCGGGCGTCCAGCTCGCGCCCAGGATCAGGGCGAGCAGGATCGAGGGGCGTCTGGGGCTCACGGTGGGGTCTCCTCATGCGGGCACCTGCACGGCGCTGGCCGAGACAGGGCCCGATCGGGTGAACGGGCATTCTACGTCGCTCTTTGTCCTTCGTCCGTCCCCCGGGGGCGCCGTGCTACCATGCACGGGCTGGGTGCTTTGCGCCCAGCCCGTGCGCCCGGCCCTCCCGACCGCGCGGGGGGGGTTGGAGCGTCATGGACCGCGACCGGATCGGCAAATACAGGATCCTCGGCGAGATCGGCCGGGGCACCATGGGTGTCGTCTTCGAGGCCTTCGATCCGGTCTTGAAGCGCCGCGTGGCCCTGAAAACCATCTCGGTTCCCGCCAGCCCTGACGACGAGATCCTCGAGCGATTTCGCCGGGAGGCCCAGGCCGCCGCCCTTCTGAACCACCCGAATATCGTCACGATCCACGACTACGGCGAAGAGGGCAAGATCCTCTTCATGGCCATGGAGCTCCTTCAGGGGCCGGACCTCCGAGACGCCATCGACAACGACATCCTGGGTCCGCTGACCCAGAAGCTCGACGTCATGGACTGTGTCCTGGACGCCCTCGAGTACGCGCACAGTCAGGAAGTCGTTCATCGCGACATCAAGCCCGCGAACATCCACCTGGGCTCGGGCCGGCAGGTCAAGATCATGGACTTCGGTCTGGCCCGACTGAACACCTCCGAGATGACGCAGGAGGGCATCGTCCTCGGGACGCCCAACTACATGTCCCCCGAGCAGGCGCTGGGCGACAAGGTCGACGGGCGCTCGGACGTCTTCTCGACCGGAGCCGTCCTCTACGAGTTGCTGACGGGACACAAGCCCTTCGAGGCCGACTCGACGCCCTCGGTCCTCTTTCAGGTGGTTCACAAGGAACCACCGGCGGTGACCCGCTGGACACCCGGTGTGCCTGCGCCCATCATCGACATCGTCAACCGGGCCCTCACCAAGGACCGAAGGAAGCGGTTCGCCGGGGCGTCCGAAATGCGGGCGGCGCTCGCGGCGGCTCGAAGGACGGCCGTTGCCGGGCAGGAGGTCTCGCCTTCGAGCAGCGGAAGCACGCCAGCGAGCCTGCTCCGTGTCCGCCGGCCGGGATCGTCGTCGAGCGGGCGGGGGGCGCGACGGCACCACTCCCGGGTTCCCCTGGTGGCCGCCGGCGCGGGACTCGCCCTCATCGTCGTCCTGACCCTGACCGCGCTCTGGGTCACCTCGCGGCTGCAGGCGCCCGGGCCCGAAGAAGACAATGCCCAGGTCGGCGAGCTGACTCGGGCGCTGGTGGCCACCCAGGTCCAGCTCGCGCGGCGCGAGCTGGACGACAAGAACTGGACCGCCGCAGAGACACAGGCCGTGAGCGCGCTGCGCCTGTCTCCCGACCACCCCGAGGCCACCCGGACCCTGGAGACGGCCCGAGTCCGCCTCGGGGAGCTGGAAGCGGCCATCACCACGGCCCGGGGCAACCTCGAGGCGGGCAACAACGAGGCTGCTTCGGACCAGCTCTCCCGGGTCCTCGAGCTGGACCCGCGGCATCCCGCGGCCATCGAGCTCAGCGCGCGGCTCAACACTGTCTTCCGGACGCAGGCCAGCGACGCTGCCGCCTTGATGGGCCAGACCAGGGACCAGGCATCCGACGGAGGCGCCGGGAGGAGCCGTGCGTTCGCGGCCGCCAACGCCACGGCCGAAAAGGCCGCCGCGCTGGGGGCAAGCGAGGAGTATGCCGACGCCACCCGCCAGTTTCTCGAAGCCCGCGACGGCTTCGATCGGGCCCGGCGAGCGGTCGAGGTCCGGCGAGTGGCCGCGGTGCGACCCAGCCCGACTCCGACACCGCCCGAGCTCACCGCGAGAGCCGCCGATGCGCCAGCCCCGCCTGACGCCGTCTCCTCCTCGCCGGTGGAGCCCCCACCCCCAGTTGCGATTCCCGAGCCGGAGCCCACCGTGGCGCCGACGCCGGCCGTGCCCGCCCGGCGTTTCCTTGCGGGAAAGACCACGATCACCACGCCGTCGGCAGGAGGGCTGGTGGGGTTCGAGTCCGCCGACGTCAAGATGCAACGCCCGCCCCGCTTCGTGGGCAAGCTGGAGTTCGAGGTGCTACCGTCGGAAGTGCGGCCCGAGGAGCCGTTCGTCGTGCGTCTGTACGTCGTCAACGAGGGTCGCAAGGCGGTCCGCATTCGCGGGCGCGAGCTGGTCACGATCGAGGACGGTCGCCGGACGGAGACCCCGGCTCGGCTCCTCCAGAAGAAGGTGGAACCGCGCGTTCGGGCCCTGGTGGCCGAGTACGCCGGCGTCTGGTCGCCGGTCGACACCTGGAGCCTCGAGGCCGTCGCCGCAGTGGACGGAGACGAGCTGGTGCGAATTCGGTTGATGTCGGAGTGAAGCACAGAAACGAGATGCCCCTCACCGTCTCCGAGCGCGGCCGGCAGATGCCGGCCTCACCGATCCGAAAGCTCGCACCCCTGGCCGACGCCGCGAAGAAGCGGGGCGTGCGGGTTCTCCATCTCAACATCGGCCAGCCGGACCTCGAGACTCCCGAGGTGATGAGGAGACGACTGGAGACAGCGCCCGCGGTTCTGGCCTACACGCCGTCCGGCGGGACCCCCGAGTGCGTGGCATCGCTACGGGAGTACTACCGGGGCCACGGAATCGAGCTCGACGCCGACGACATCGTCGTCACCACCGGCGGGAGCGAGGCCATTCTCTTCACGCTCCTGGCCTGCGCGGGCGTGGGCGACGAGGTGCTGGTCGTCGAGCCTTTCTACACCCACTACATGGCCTTCGCGACGATGGCCGGTGTGCGGCTGGTGCCCCTGCGCTCCCACGGCGAAGACGGCTTCCACCTGCCACCCCGCGAGCAGTGGGAGAGTGCCCTCACCCCGCGCACGCGGCTCGTTCTCCTCTGCAATCCGAACAACCCCACCGGGACGGTGTATCGGCGCGAAGAGGTCGAGGCCATCGCCGGGTTCTGTAGCGACAACGGGCTATTCCTCATGTCCGACGAGGTCTATCGCGAGCTGGCCTACGACGGGGCTCGGGCCACCAGCGCCCTAGAGATCGCAGGCGCCGAGGACTTCGTGGTCATGGTCGACAGCCTCTCGAAGCGCTACAGTGCCTGCGGGATTCGCCTCGGCTGCCTGGTCACGCGCAATCGCCAGGTGCGCGACGCGTGCCTGCGCATGGCACAGGGGCGCCTGTCGCCGCCGGGACTCGCCCAGATCGTCGCGCTGGGAGCCGCCGAGCTCGGCCTCGAGTACACCGAGAATCTGGTGAAGGAGTACCAGGGCCGAAGGGATGTGCTCTACGAGGGCCTCTCCCGCGTGCCCGGCGTCTTCCTCCGCAAGCCCGAGGGGGCCTTCTACTTCGTGGCTCGGCTCCCGGTCGAGGACAGCGAGGACTTCGCGTCGTGGCTGCTGAGCGATTTCAGCTTCGAGGGCGTCACCGTCATGGTGGCCCCCGCGGCGGGCTTCTACGTCACGCCCGGCCTGGGCGCCGACGAGGTTCGGATCGCCTACGTCCTCAATGAGACCGACCTCGAGACCTCGGTCCGGATACTCGCCGCGGCACTTCCCGCCTACCGCGCGGCCCGTGGACTGGGGCCGCTCAAGACACCCGACTCGGCCGCGGCGGGCGCGCGCTGAAGCACGCCGACCGAGCCCTCGCCGGAGCCCTCCTGGTGGCGGGAGCGCTCACCCTTCTCGTCGGAGGACTCGCCGTCTCGGCCACGACCGCGGGGGAGCGGGGGCGAGAGCGGCTGCTCGCAGGCGACGCCGCCGGCGCCGAGATGGAGTTCCGGCGCCAGATGCGCTGGCCCTGGGCGACGCGACGGGCCGAGGCCGGGCTGGCCCTGGCCCTGTCGCTTCAGGGACGGCGCACCGACGCGCAACCCGCCCTCTCCGACCTCGACGCCCTGGCTCCCACCGCCCTGATCGACACCGCTCTCGAGCGCGAGAATCTCGAGGGAGCCCGGGAGGCGGCAGCGCTTCTGCTCCGCGCCGGCCACCCGCTCGGCGCGCTCTATGCGGCGGCACTGGCGCTGGAGAACGGGGACGTGGAGGAGGCCGGGCGCCTGGCCGCGGCGAGTCCGGTCCCGCTCGCCAGCCGTCCCCTCGGCCGCCATCTCGAGCAGTCACTGGTGCTTCGGGCATTCGGAGCCTCGGCCATCGTTCGGGACCGGCGCGGCACGCTCGTGGGCGCCCTGGACTCCGAGGGGCGTCTGGCACTTGCCGAGGATCTCGATCCCCTGCTTCTGCCTCCCTTTCGCCGGGCTCCACCACCACGGCGACGACTCCCCGCACGGTCGGAGTTGGCGACGCCCTTCTGGCTGTCTCCCGAGGACGTCCGGGCGGCGGCGCAATCGGGAGGTTTGCGGCTCACCCTCGATCTCGATCTCGCCCGGCTCGCCCTGGACGCCCTCGGCCGCTGGCGTGGCACGATCGTCCTCCTCGAGCCGCGAACGGGGGCCGTGCTCGCAGCGGTGAGCGACCCTCGGACGCGGGCACGGGAAGGGGCAGCGGCGTTCACCCAGCGACGCGAGCCGGCCTCGATCTCCAAGGTCGTGACCGCCGCCGCTGCCTACCGATCGGGAATCGATCCCGACGCCGCCATCGGACACACGACGTGCAAGGGGGTCGAGCGCTTCGGCGGCAAGCCTCTCTGGTGCTCGTGGAAGGCGGGCGCGCTCGACGGGCTCGACCACGCCCTGGCCATCAGTTGCAACATCGCCTTCGCGCGGTTGGGGGTTCGGATCGGCAAGGAGCGTCTCGCCGCGGAGTTGCGACGCTGGGGTTTCGACGAGGAGCCTCCGGCACTCCTGGGAGCGGCGGGGCGCATCCACTCGCCGCCGAAACACGACCGGCAGCTTGCCGACCTCTCGATCGGGCTCACCCAGTCGGACATCACGCCGCTCCACGCAGCCCTCCTCGCGACAGTCGTGGCCAACGGAGGCTCGATGCCCGAGCCCCGCCTGGTGGCAGGCATGAGCGGGCCCGTCGGTCTGGCCGAGCGCGTGGCCGAGCTGGCGCAGGCCCGAAGAGTCATCGGCCCGCGCACCGTGCCGCCCCTTCTTCGGGCCATGCGGGCCGTTGCGCTCTACGGCACCGGGACCGGGATCGCTCCCCGCGGATTCCCCGTCGCGATGAAGACCGGCACGGCGGCCGAGTACCGCAAGGGGTACCACGTGAACTACATCGGCATCGCGCCAACGCCCGAGTCGAGTGTGGCCTTCTGCGTCCGCATCACCTACCGACCGAACTCCCGCGCCGTGAACCGTGCGGCGCGGGAAGTGACGAGCGCGCTGCTGCAAGGCCTCGCCGATCGGCGGCTCGCGCTTGAACAGGCGGCACGGCGCCAGCGCTCCCTCGCAGCCTGGCCGGCCCGACGCCAGGGGCGGCGGTCGGAGGTCGACTCCGACCTGCACAGCCCCTAGCTAGGAGCCGGAGGGGTTCATGAGCGCCGTGCTAGGATCGATGGCTCGTGTCGAACACTCTCATCTCGGCGATCAACTGGCCGCGGCGCGCCCTGCGCCGTCTGTACGACTGGACGATGCACTGGGCGGAAACGCCCCAGGGCCTGATCGCGCTGTTCCTGATCGCCTTTGCCGAGTCCTCGTTCTTTCCCATCCCTCCCGACGTCCTGCTCATCGCCATCGTCGCCGCGGCGCCCGCCAGGTGGCTCCGCGCTGCCGGCCTCGCGACCCTCGGCTCCGTGACGGGGGCGCTCCTCGGATATGCGATCGGATACGGCTTCATGGCGACGGCGGGTCAGCCCATCGTGAACTTCTACCACGCGCAGCATCACTGGGAACGGGTGGTGGAGCTGTACAACGGGACCTGGGGTGTGTGGTTCCTGGCCGGTGCTGCGTTCACGCCCATCCCCTACAAGGTGGCCACGATCGCGGCCGGTGCCACCCACATGCCCTTCGTGCCGTTCGTGCTGGTCTCGGCGCTCGGGAGGGGAGCCCGTTTTTCCCTCGTGGCGACCATACTCCGCGTCTTCGGTGCGCCGGTGCGCCGGACCCTCGAGAAGCACTTCGACCTCGCGGCTCTCGTCTTCCTGGCGCTGCTCGTTGGGGGGTTCCTGGTTCTGAAGCTTCTCTAGGAGACCCCGGCGAGGACGCCCATCGCCCCTGTCAGGAGGCCTGAGATGATGCCGCGCTTCTTGCTGCTCCTCCTCCTCTCCCTCACGACGGCGTGCCGCGCCACGGCGCCGACCGTTCCGCCATCGGTCACCGACACTCCCCGGGCCTCGTCGGTGGAGGAGCCCTTCCGCAGCTCGAAGGCCGTCCGCTGGGTGCGGGACTCGGCGCAGCACCGCGCCCTCTTTCTCCAGGCGTTCCGAGCCGCGACGGCTCGGGTGGAGCAGGCGGCGGTGGGCCGTACGCCGGGCACATGGGCGGTGGTGTCGGACGCGGACGAGACCCTGATCGACAACTCCCTCTATCAGGTCGAGCGCGAAAGGCGGGGGCTTGCCTTCACCCCCGAAAGCTGGCGGACATGGACCGAACGGCGCGAGGTGGTCCCACTTCCCGGAGCCCGGAACTTCCTGGGGCGGGTGAGAGCCCTCGGCGGTCGGGTCGCCATCGTGACCAACCGTCGCGAAGCCGAGTGCCCGGACACCAAGGCCGTGTTTGCCGCCCACGACCTCGCCTGCGACGTGATGCTGTGCCGGCCGGACGATGGACCGAGCGACAAGGCGTCGCGATTCGAGGCGGTCGCTCGAGGGACCACCTCCGCGGGCCTCCCGCCCCTCGACGTCATCGCCTTCGTGGGGGACAACATCCGCGATTTCCCGGCCCTGGGCGTGGCGCTCCGAAGCCGGGAGGAGGCGTTCGGCGACTTCGGCGACCGGTTCTTTGTCGTGCCGAATCTGATGTACGGAGGCTGGGAGTAGGGCCCGAAAAGGGAAGGCCCGGGGCATGGCCCCGGGCCTCTAGTAGAGTCGTTTCGTGGTTGCTTACGCGGGCGTCACGTTCGCGGCGCGGGGCCCCTTGGGGCTGTCCACCACCTCGAAACGGACCTTCTGACCCTCGTTGAGGGTCCGATATCCATCGGTCCGGATCTCAGTGTGATGGACGAAAACGTCTGGTCCACCCTCCTGGGAGAGAAACCCGAAACCCTTGGACTCGTTGAACCACTTGACGGTGCCTTCAATCATGAACGTCAGGCCTCCTTCGGCCCTTCCTAGTGCGCTACGCCGCCTGCGCGCTCACGATCCCGACACCGCCCCTCATTGGACGGCCTCTGCCGACGAACGCCAGACTCAACGGCTACTAGAGACGTCGAAGCCTACCATACTGCCCCGCCGTTTTTCCCTTCGCCGAGCAGAGGCTCACGACGGACCGGCGAGGCTCACGATCGAGGCTTGACGGGGTCGACCGTGGAGTCTACGGTCGCGAAATGGCCGAGCCGATCCGGATCAGCAGAGGCGTTCGGATCCCTTCAGGAGCGATCACGTGGCGTGCCGTCCGCGCCTCCGGGCCCGGAGGCCAGAACGTCAACAAGGTCGCCTCGAAGGTCGAGCTGCGGGTGGACCTGGACGGCATCCCTGGCCTCGACGACGCCGCCCAGGGACGGCTCAAGGCACTGGCCGCCGGGCGGCGGGACTCCAGGGGCCGGCTCCTGGTCACCAGCCAGCGAACCCGCGACCAGACTCGCAACCTGGAGGATGCCCGGGAGAAGGTCCGCCGCCTGGTGGCCCGGGCCCTGGTCGTCCCCCGGACCCGGCGCCGCACGCGACCCTCCTCCGCTGCCGTCGAGAGGCGCTTGCAGCACAAGCGCCTGCGGGGGGAGCGCAAGCTCCATCGACGCTCGCCCCGACCCGACGAAGGCTGATCCGGATCCCACGCCCACGGCGCTCCCCCAGCGGGCATTCTGCTCCGACCTGACGGCCGTCATGGCGCTCTGATCAGATCCGCGAGGGAATAGAGGGAACAGACAGGGAGGCAGACGCGTGTCGAAACCAATCGACGTGTTGATGAACGAACACCGGCTCATCGAGCAGGTGCTGGGGTCGTTGGAGAGCTATGCCCTCGCGATCGACGACGGCATGGCGGTCGAGCGACCGCTCGTGGCGAAGTATGCGACCTTCTTCCGCGGTTTCGCCGATGCGTGCCACCACGGGAAGGAGGAGGACATCCTCTTCCAGCGAATGATCGAGCGGGGCTTCCCCGTCGAAGGCGGACCGCTGGCAGTGATGCTTCAGGAGCACACGGAGGGCCGCGCCCGCGTGTCCGCAATGAGCCAGATCGGCCGGGGTGAGGGCGAGCTCGACGACGGGGAGAGGAGCACCCTGCTGACGAACGCGAATGAGTTTGTGCCCCTCCTGAGGCAACACATCCTCAAGGAGGACCACATCCTCTACCCCATGGCCCTTCGGCTGCTGACCGGTCCCGAGCTCGACCAGATGGAGGCCGATTTCGCCGCCTTCGCACGCCGCCTCTCCGGGGACGGCTCCGAAGATCGCCTCCGCGGCCTCGCCGACCGCCTCACCTCGACCTTCGCCCCCGACCCGGAGCGCATGGCCGCAGCGGCGGCGATGGCTCATTGCGAGGCGTAGCTTATGATCACACCTTGAGGAAGATCCTGCGCCTGTAGAGCCAGTCGTTCATGGAGTACATCACCGCCAGGACCGCGAGCGATTGAGCCACCGGCGCGAGGGTTCCGATGAACAGGAACTCGCCGGTCATCACGCCCACGACCCGCTCCAGCCAACCGCGGAGGATCCAGCCGCTGATCGCATAGATAAAGATCGAGTTCGCGCCGATGACCACCAGCGGGTGGGTCCACTTCCGGTACTCCTGCACCTCCACCACCACGTAGAAGATGAGCATTCCGAGCAGCACCCACCCGGCGCTGCAGAGCGTGAACGACGCCGTGCAGATGCGCTTGACGATCGGGTTCCAGGGACTGATCGCGAGCCCGAGCACAAAGCTGCCAGCCGTGCCGGCCGCCAGCATCTTGACGATGTGCCGATGGTCCGTGCTGCGCATGAGCAGCATCCCGGTCCACGCGCCAAACAGCGTCGTCACCGTGCTGGTGATGAAGTTGATGCCCACCCACAGGCCTGGATAATTGTAGCCCATGATCGCCTTGTCGATGACCTGCCCGATGTTGCCCTCTTGCGAGTACGGCCCGTCGGGACCCGGGAACAGATGGAACAAGGCCGTGTGGAACACGAGGAGAGCCAGGGCGACCATCGCCTGCCAGCGGAATCGCAGCCGCATGATCCAGAACACCAGGAAGTAGGTGAGCGCGATCTGGCACAGCACGTTGATCATCTGAAACCGGTACGGGTCGGAGCCCCCCATGTAGAGAAGCTGGCTCAGGGCGATCAGCTTCAGCGAGCGGATGGCCACGTGCCTGGCGTTGTCCGGGAATGTGGCGCCCTTCTGCGTGCGGATGGCCAGCGCGAACGGCATGGCGACGCCCACGATGTACATGAAGCCCGGCTGAACCAGGTCCCAGAACGCGATCCCCTCCCACGGCTTGTGCTGGAACCACGAGGCGATCGTGCCAAAGGTCGGATCCCCCTTCAGCTCACCAAAGCCAAACCCGTACGAGACGAGCATCAGTATGATGAAGCCACGGTAGGCGTCGAGCGCGAGATATCGCTGAAGTCCCGGTTGTGCGGTCTCTGTCACTGGACGCCCTCCTATCGAGCCCCTCGGCAGTCACGAGGCCCGACTACCCTGCTGCCACTGGCGGACCACAGGCAAAGAAGCGTGCTCGAGCGATGCGAACGCCGCCTCAGCGTAGGCCCGCGTACCCACATTCTCCCAGGTCCTGGCATGGTCATCCCAGGTCATCGTGGTTCTCCAGCATTCGCAACATCTTCATCGTTCGACGGGTAATGATCGCTGGGCGACAGCTCGGCCATCCGCCACGGGCTCCTGCCCGGATTATTCACCATCTTTCTGCTCCTGCGAGGCGCGTTCCGCTAGAGCCGATGCGGCGAGATGGGGTGCCCTCACGCTCCAGCCGCCCCCGCCTCGCCCACGGTCGACCCATGGACGGAACTCGACGCCCGAGCGCTAGCGAGGTTGAGGTGCGGCGGCGGCCCTCGTCAGGGCCGGTGCGGCGCCAACCCGCGACCGGTCTAGATGAAGACGTCGCGGGTTGGAGTCGGCGACGAGGGGTGCACTTTGGCGGGGTGGACGGGACTCGAACCCGCGACCTCCGACGTGACAGGCCGGCGTTCTAACCAGCTGAACTACCACCCCGCGGGTGTGCGCACGGGCCCTCGGGTGAAATCCTGGTGGGCGGTACAGGATTCGAACCTGTGACACCCGGCGTGTAAGACCAGTGCTCTACCGCTGAGCTAACCGCCCAACGGACAACCGAAAGAGCGTATCGGAAAGGTCCGAGCGCGTCAATCAGAGCTCCTCGGACGGCTCGACGCAGTCGGCAAGGGCCTCGCGCCACGAGCGCAGCGGCTCCAAGCCGAGCTCGACACTGCGGCGAGTGTCGAGCACCGAGTAGGCGGGACGCCGTACTGGAAGCGCGAGCTGCGCCGACTCGATGGCCTCCACCGGGACGTCGATCGCGGCCAGGGCGAGCGTGGCCTCGGCCAGCTCATGCCAGGTGCAGGAGCCCGCGTTCGTGATGTGGACGAGCCCGCGAGCTCCGGTGCGCACGAGGGCGAGGGTCGCCGCAGCCAGGTCCGCAGCGCAGGTTGGTGCGAAGGTCTGGTCGGCGACGACCCGAAGTGGCTTCCCCTGCCGGGCCCTGGCGAGGATTCGCCCGGCGAACGATCCTCCCTTCTGCTCGCTCCCCCCGCGGCCGAGAACACCGCTCGTCCGGATGATCAGGTGCTCGCCGCCGGCTCCGGTGACCAGTTGCTCGCCGGCCATCTTCGACACGCCGTAGACCCCGAGGGGTCTCGGGCAGTCGTCTTCTCGGTAGGGGCGGGTCGACTCACCGTCGAAGACGTAGTCGGTGGAGAAGTGCACGACGAGAGCGCTCGTCTCACGGGCGGCCAGCGCCAGGGTGCGAGGGGCCAGCGCGTTCACAGCCAGGGCGACGTCGGGCTCGGTCTCCGCCAGATCGACCCTGTTGTAGGCCGTCGCATTGAAGATGACGTCGGGGCGGACTTGCTCCAGGACAGACGCCACCGCGTCGTCGTCGGTGACGTCGAGCTGCGAGCGGTCTCCCGCCCAGGCCACCTGGTCGCCCAGCGCCGAGACCAGCTCACGCCCGAGCTGGCCGCCGGCCCCGGCGACCAGGGCTTTCACGTCTGGACCTTGCCCGCGAGATCGAAGTCTCGTCCGGTGAGGCCACCGGCGTCGTGGGTGCTCAGGGCGAGGGTCACCTTCGAGTAGCGAATGTCCACGTCCGGGTGGTGGTCTGCAGCCTCGGCAAGCTCGGCTACGCGGTTGACGAAGGCCATGGAGCCCTTGAAGTCGTCGAAGCTGAAGGTCCGACGGATCCGGCTTCCGTGGCGCTCCCATCCGGGCAGACTGGCGAGTCGTTGGGTGATCTCTGCGTCAGAGAGAGTGTCCATGTCCGATGCACCTCCTGGGAGCCTTGCTGTAGCTCAGGCCCGCGCGGTGTTCGAGGCGCCGGGCCGACGGCGGCGGCGGCGGCGCTTGCGGGGCGGCGCCTTGGGCTCGTCCCGCGCCGGCCCCACGTCACGCGCGGACTCGTCCGCCTTCCGGGGCATGCGGCGCCACTGGGCGGCGAGCTCGTGTCCTTCGGGGCCCCCGTGGATCTCCATCCACCGAAGCGCGTCGTCGAAATACGTCTTGGCGGCCAGCGCCTGCCGGGCCGACGCCGGGGCGTCCACCTCGCGCAGCCGTCGCTGGGCGGCGAGGAGCAGGCGCAGCCGCTCGAGGTCGCGCCGTGCGAACGGCAGGATCGACGGGGGCGGGGCGGAGGACTTCGTCGGCTCGGGATCCTCTTCCCCACCAAGAGAGGCGATCTCGCTCGCCAAGTCCTCCACCGGCTGATCCTTGCGGCCCCTGCGCCGCCAGCTCGGGGTGGACGTGGGCATGCGGCGCAGAGGGACGCCGAGGGGGACGAGGAGCGACCCGGTGAGAAGCGGATTGGTGAGCGCCTCGAGATCGGTCCCGCTGTTGCGGTAGCCGTCCAGCCGGGACAGGCTTCCGAGGAGAGCCTCGCCACCCTGGCCGATGGCGGCGTCGGCCTCCGGCAGGAGGTAGGCGAGCAGCCCGTACTCGTGGAGCATCTCGAAGGTCCGACGGGAACGGCCCATGCGCAGGATCTTGTAGAACTCCTCGAGGATGCGGGCCGAGCTGCTCCGAACGATCTCGCCCCTCAGGGCCCGGATGGCCTCCACCGTGTCGTTGTCGATCTTGAAGTCGAGCCGGGCCGCGATGGCGACTGCTCGGAGCATCCGCACCGGGTCCTCTAGAAGGCGGACACCCGGGTCTCCGATCGTTCGGATGAGACGCGCCTCCAGGTCTTCGAGACCGCCCACCCAGTCGATCACCGAGAAGTTGGCGATGTCGTAGAAGAGAGCGTTGACGGTGAAGTCGCGTCGGAACGCATCCTCCTCGGGGGTTCCGAAAGTGTTGTCGCGACGGACTAGAGTGTCGCCCGCCTCCGGCTCCGAGGCCTTGCGAAAGGTGGCGGTCTCGACCACGTTGCGGCCGAAGCGAACGTGGACCAGGCGGAACCGCCGGCCCACGATGAAGCTGTTGCGGAAGAGCTTGCGCACCTGCTGAGGGTGGGCGCTCGTGCTGATGTCGAAGTCCTTGGGTCGGCGACTCAGCAGCAGATCGCGGACCCCGCCACCGACCAGATAGGCGACAAAACCGTGGTTCTTCAGGCGGTAGAGGACTTTAAGGGCATCCGGGTCGATGTTCTGCCGGGAGACGATGTGCTCCGGCCTGGAAAGGATACGAGGCGCCTGGTTGCCGGAAGGAGTGTCCACGACGTGATTATAGGGCGATTGTCCTGGCTCCGCGGGCCCAGGAGGCGCTTCAGCCGGGCTCCGGACGGACGAGCACCCGAGCCCCGTGCCGCTCCGTGTGGAAGCGGACACCTGCCGGGAACAGGTTCGGCGTCCGGAAGGGCGGTAGGGGTCTCGAGGGATCGCGCACCCAGAGCTCGCCCTCGGCGCGAACGGCTCCCACGAAGACGAGCTCGCGCCACTTGAGCTCCGGAATGGAGAAGCCGCCGTCGTGGACCTCCACGTCGGCGAAGGGCTCCTGGTGCTCGGCCATCAGCGCGCAGCGGACGCGGCCATCTTGCGAGCCATGTGCTCGAGGAGCTTCAGCTCCCGAGGAGTGACATCGGTGCGGTGGACGAGCGCCCGCCACTCCCGGAGCTGGCCCTCGGCCCTGGAAGCGGGGAACGCGTCGATGGCGACGAGGCCCTCCTGCAGGAGCGCAAGAAGGCGCTCCTTCTCGCCGTGGGTGGCGCGACGCGGCCCCTGGCCCTCTCCTCGCTGAAGAGCCCGGTGCACCTCGTACGACGCGATTGCCACCGCGTGCGAGAGGTTGAAGGACGGCTGGTCGGGGTGAGACGAGATCCGAGCCTGGCAACCGCAGGCCGCCACCTCCTCGCTCGAGAGGCCGCTCGTCTCCGGGCCGAACACGACGGCCGCCGTCTCTTCCTGCCCGAGGGTGGCGACCTCCTGCGCGGCGTCACGGATGTCGATGGGCAGAGAGCCCGTGCGCCGCCGGCCGGTCAGGGCCACGGCGAGCGCGGTCCCCTCGAGAGCCGAAACGAGATCGGGAAAGACGCGGGCGGACTCCAGAACCTCGTGTGCGCCCCAGGCGATGCGCCAGCATTCGACGCTGCGCCAGTCGCCGGGAGCGACCAGGTCGAGGCCGTCCAGGCCCGCGTTGCGCACAAGTCGAGCGCTGGCGCCGACGTTGGCGGCGCTCTCCGGCCGGACGAGGACGATACGGACCCGGGCCATCTCGCAGGGTCAGCCCGCGGTGGGGTCGTCTCCCCGACTCTCCGCCGCGGGCCAGTGACGCAGGAAGCGGCGCACCCGCGGCTCCTGCTGGCAGTACTCGACCAGCAGCACGCGCAGCCGCTCTCCGTCCGACTCGGACATCTCGACGAACTGAAGGCCGCCACCGGGCGGCAGAGACTTGGAGCTCAGCGATTCGCCCTCGGGATGCCACCAGGCCACGCGGCAGGTGGCCGCGAACGGTCTCTCGCTTCCCGGCCAGGCGAAGCGGATCGACAGGGTCTCGTCCTGGGACAGCGCCTCGGGGCGCTCGACGAAGACTCCCGCCAGCCCGATATCGATGACGAACGCCTCTTCTTCACCTTCGCCCCGCACGAGCGTTGCGCGGCGGACGAAGGGGATGCGGAGCTGCTGGAGCACACTCTCGGGAGGAGGAGCCTGCGGCGCTTTGGAGGAAACAGTGGTCATGGATTGCTCAGAGTGCCCGCTCGGGATGTTAGCACCCTGGGACGCACGTGTCAACGATCGTTGACACGTGCCGAGGGCGTGTGGTGAAATCTTGGCCAGAGACGGAGGATCTCCTTTTCCTTACTGTCTGTTCCGGGGGGTGGCCTCGTGTCCGAAGGCGTGACCCAGCCAACGCTGGTGATGACGGGAGGGCCCCTCGACGGGACCACCTATCCGCTGGCCATGACGGCCGGTGAGCTGGTCCTGGGCTCGAGCATGGACGCCGACGTTCAGATCATGCTCGGCAACGTCGAGCCGCACCACGCCCGCCTGGCGTTCGGCACGGCCGGGCTCATCATCGCGGATGCGGGCAGCGCCACGGGCACTTTCGTCAACGGGGAGAAGGTGGAGGCTGAGCAGCCCCTGCAGGAGGGTGATCGGATCTGCCTCGGCCCACCTGGAGCCAAGGGCAGCGCGAAGCTCCTGGTCCGCCTCCCCGGCGCTGCGGCAGGTCCCGTCGCCGACGGGCCTGCCCTCGGTGCTGCGGTCGAGGAAGAGCAACCGCTGCTCATCGACGATTCCGAAGGTTCGCCTCTGCTTCTCGAAGGCGACGCGCAACCGACGGCGCTGCCGGTGGTGGGGAGCGAGCCTGCCCAGGCTTCGCCCCCGGGGGTCGAGGCCGATCTCAGGGGAGAGGAAATCCTGGCCGCCGAGGAAGTCCCCTTCGACGAAGGCGCGCCCCTCGAAGCCACGAAGGTGCCCGCAGACGAAGGTGGGGCGCTTTTCGACAGCCCGCTGCCACCCGCGCCGCCGCAGGCGCCGGCGGTCGAGGAGCCGCCCCCGGCCCCGGCCGCAGCGCCCGCCGCCCCACTCACGGCGCCACCACCGGCGGAGTACCAGACCGATCTTCCTCCCATACCACTGGCGACCTCCGAAGAGCCGGAAGGGATCGCGGACGCCGAGCCGGCTCCGCTGCTGTCGGAGTCGCCACCGGCGCCCGCACCACCGCCGGCACGGGCCCAGCCAGGGACCAGGGGCCGCCGGCAGGGTCGTCGAAAGCAGCGCTCATCGATACCCATCGTCCCTGTGGCAGGCGGACTCACCCTCGTGCTCGCTCTCGGGGCCGCGGGGTGGTGGTTCTTCCTTCGACCCGGGACGGAGGTCGCAACACCGGCACCTCCCCCGACCGCGGCGCAGTCCGCGCCGTCCGCCCAGGCGGCGCCGCCCCCGGGCACGCCGCACGTGAGCGCCCTGGAGCCGAACGTCGCCCTCCCCGGGGAGACCATCCTCATCAGGGGCGAGAGCCTGGCCGACCCGGTGTCGGTCACGATCGGCGGAACTCCGGTGGAGACCGAAGCGACGACAGAGGGGCTCCGGCTCGTGATGCCCGACCTCCAACTGACCGAGGGGCAGAGAACGGAGCTGGTCGTTCAGGCCGGCGGCACCGTACTGGAGCCCGTGGAGCTGTACGTGGGCCGGTCCCCGCTCGTCCTGCTGCTCGAACCGTCTCGCGGACCGATGGGCGAGCGCGTGGTGATCAAGGGACGGGGCTTCGCCCCCGATCCGGGTGGCAACACCGTGACGTTCGGCGGCGCTCCGGGCCTCGTGCTCACCGCCTCCACCAGCGAGATCGCGGCGGTGGCCCCGGAGATTCCCCTCTCCGAGTCCCCGGAAGTGCCGGTGGTTGTGACAGTGGGGGGTCGAGCGTCTTCCGACCAGGTGCAGTACTTCGTCTCGCGAGCAACCACCTCGAGCTTCACGCCCGGGTTCTTCGCGGCGCCGGTCACCCGCTATCCGGGCGAGCCGCTGGCGTTCGTCTCGACGCGAATCGGACCCGTGCTGCTCCTCGGCGGAGCGGGCGCAAGCGAGTCGACGGCGTTGCGCGCGGCGGAGGTGTCGACGGTCCTGAACCGCCTCGTTGCCTCGGCGCGCTCGAAGAAGATCGAGATCGAGTACCGGCCTCGACCCGCTCCCTCGGTGGCCGTCGCCGGAGAGGTCGATCCGTTCCTCACGGCGACCGCCGAGGATGCTGCCGCGTACTCGCGGGTCTGGGAGTCCGGATCGCGCTCGGGTCGACGGGTGGGAGCCCGCAATCTCGCTCAGCACTGGGCGGCCCTCCTGCAGGACTACTTTGGCCTGTTCCTGTACAAGGAGCGCCCGCTTCACATGCTGGCCCGCTCCCAACGCTCACGGGTGTTCATCGACATCTACTCTGCCGCGCGACGCCGCTCGGGAGGTCGGGGAATTGCCACGAGCATCGTGTACCCCCCGACCGAAGCCATGGCTGAGGCTCTCCGCCAGGCAGCCCTCGTGGTATCCAACCGGACGCCGCGCGAGGAAGTGGCGATCAACGGGCGCTGGGAAGGGAACATCAACGATCCAGACACGGGCACTCGTCGCTTCGAGGTGCTCATCGAGGTGGCGGACAAGGGTGTCACCGGCTCCATGAAGACGTGGCGAGGATCGATCCAGCTGGGCTCGCCCCTGCGCGACATCACCTTCAGCCGCGGCACCGTGCGGTTCACCATCGACCTCCAGGGCAAGGTGCACAGGTTCGAGGGCACGCTCGCGGACAACTCGATCAGCGGGACTGCGACTCGAGAAGGCCGCGCCCCGGCGTCGTTCACGCTGGAGTACGCAGAGTAGGCAAATGGCCGGTCGAGTGCGATCAGGTCTCGAGGTGCTCCGCGGGAGGCCCCATCCGATCCGGGGGCTCCGCGTCGGCCTCGTCGGCAACCCCGCGTCGATCGACGCCGACCTGGTGTCCGCCTCCGAGGTTCTCGGGCGACTGCAAGGCGTCCGGCTGGTGGCCCTCTTCGGGCCGGAGCACGGAATCTCCGCCGACGCGCAGGACCTCGTCGAGGTGGGGAACTCGAGCAAGCCCCGGAGCGGACTCCCGATCTACAGCCTCTACGGCGAGACCCGAGTCCCGACCCCGAAGATGCTCGAGGGCCTCGACGCGGTCGTGATCGATCTGCAGGACGTCGGATCCCGGTACTACACGTACATCTACACGATGCTTCACGTGCTCGAGGCCTGCGCCCGCCAGCGCAAGCGTGTGATCATCCTCGATCGCCCGAATCCACTCGGGGGCGACGTCGTGGACGGGAACGTCCTCGACCCCGGCTACCGCTCCTTCGTCGGAATGCATCCTCTGGCGGTGCGCCACGGCATGACGCCTGGCGAGCTGGCGCTGATGTTTCGGGAGGAGCTGGACCTGGACGTCGACGTGCAGGTCGTGCGGATGCGCGGCTGGGGGCGGAAGATGTACTTCGAGGACACGGGGCTCCCGTGGGTGCTCCCCTCGCCGAACATCCCGACGCCGGACACCGCATTCGTCTACCCCGGTGGTTGCCTCGTCGAAGGCACCAACCTCTCAGAAGGGCGAGGCACCACCCGCCCTTTCGAGCTCGTCGGTGCTCCCTGGCTCGACGGCCACGCTCTCGCCCGCGCCCTGGAGAAGGAGCGCCTGGATGGGGTCGGCTTCCGCCCCACGGCCTTCACGCCCACGTTCCAGAAGCACGCCGGCCGGTTGTGCCACGGGGTGCAGGTGCACGTGAAGAGCAGGAAACGCTTCTCCGGCTTCTTGATCTACCTGCTCCTGATTCACCATGCGAGGAAACAGGACCCGGAGCGGTTTGCGTGGCGCGACCCTCCCTACGAGTACGAGACCGTCAAGCTCCCCATCGATATCCTCTGCGGTACGGACTCGATCCGCGAGGCGCTCGAGTCGGGTCGCTCCCCAAAGAAGCTCACGCGGGGCTGGGCGAGGCAGCAGGCCGAGTTCCGACGGCGACGCAGGCCCTATTTGCTGTACTGAGGCGGGCGCGGACGGATCGTGGTGAGGATCACCGCGACCAGGATGAGTGCCCCTCCAGCCAGCAACCCTGGGGTGAGGGTCTCGCCAAGGATCAAGGCTCCCAGGACAACCGCCACCACCGGGTTGACGTATGCGTACGTGCTCACGGTGCTCGCGGGAAGCTCGTTCAGGCAATAGGCGAAGGCTGTGAAGCCGACCAGGGAGCCGACTGCCGCCAGGTAGACCAGGCCACCCCACGCCCGGGGCGACGCCCCGACGAGATCATCCAGGTCCTCCCCGAGCAGCCATGACACGAGAACGAGGACGAGAGCCGCAGCCAGCATCTCGGTGGCTGCGGCAGTGGCGAGGGGCAGCCGCTTCGCCACCGACTGGGCATAGAGCGACCCCACCGCCCATGCCAGGCTGGCGGACAGAAGGCCCAGGATGGCCAGCCAGTGCTCGTTGGCGACGTCGCCCCCGGGGCGGGCCACGAGAGCAACCCCGGCCAGACCGATGACCGTTCCCAACCAGACCCGAACCGTCCACGGCTGTCCCCCGGGGCGAAGCCCGTCGAGCAGGACGAACCACACGGATACGGTGGCCACGACCAGAGCGGCCGTGCCGCTCGGGATGGTCTGCTCGGACCACATCACGAGGCCGTTGGCGAACGAGAGGAGCAGGATACCGATGCCTGCGTACTCGAGAAGCTGCCTCGGGCTCGGGCGACCCTGGCGCCGATCGACGACCACGGCGACCAGGGCCATCACCAGCCCCGCCGCGCCGAAGCGCACCGCGGCGGCCCCGAACGGGGGCATTTCGCTCACCGCGACCCGCATCGCGAGATACGTCGAGCCCCAGACGACCCACACCACACCCAGAGCGAGATACGGAAGGAATCGCCTCGAGGCGGTGGTCATGGAACCCGCAGTCTAGCCCTGCTTCTGTCTCCACGGGGCCCGACGAGTGCCCGGCTCTCTAGGGCGCCTGGACGACCTTGAGCACCCGGGTGTTCTGGATCGAGATTTTGGCCGCCACCTTGCCCGACAGGCTGATGAAGGCCTTCGCAGCCGGGGCGTCCGGAGCGGCGGACACGATCGGACGGCCCTCGTCGCCGCCGGATCGCACTCGAGTGTCGATCGGCACGTCCCCCAGGAAGGGGATGTCCAGGTCCCTGGACATCTGCGCTCCCCCGCCCGAGCCGAAAATCTCGGTCGCCTCGCTGCAGTGGGGACAGACGAACGTGCTCATGTTCTCGATCACACCGAGCACGGAGATGTTCAGCTGGCGGAACATGCCGACGGCCTTGCGCACGTCGGACACCGCGACTCCCTGTGGCGTGGTCACGACGACCGCGCCGGCCATGGGCACACTCTGGGCCATGGACAGGGCCACGTCGCCCGTGCCCGGGGGCAGGTCCACGACCAGATAGTCCAGCTCACCCCACTCGACCTCGCGCATGAACTGCTGAATCGCACCGTGGAGCATCGGCCCACGCCAGATGATCGGCTGGTCCGGAGGAACGAGCATCCCCATGGAAATGACCTTGATGCCCAGAGCCTCGGGAGGCAGGATGCGGTTCTCGTCCACCACCTCGGGAGCGCCGCTCAACCCGAGCATCTGGGGGATGTTGGGGCCGTAGACGTCGCCGTCGAGGAGCCCCACCCGGGCGCCCTTCTGCGCCAGGGCGACTGCGAGGTTGACCGAGGTCGTGGTCTTCCCGACGCCCCCCTTGCCCGCGCCCACCGCGAGGATGTTCCGGACGCCGGGAATCGATTGACGCCCGAAGCCCCCGCGGGTGCTCACGTTGGCGGTCATCTTGGCCCGGGCGGCCGTGACGCCTTCCAGTGCTGCGACCTTGCCCTCAGCCTCGGCCTTCAGCTCCTCCTTCACCGGGCAGGCCGGCGTCGTGAGCTCGACCGTGAAATCCACCTCGCTGCCCTTGATCTGGACGTCCTTCACGAAGCCGAGGGTCACGATGTCCTTGTGGAGATCCGGGTCCTGCACGTCCCGCAGGGCCGAGAGCACCTGCTCCTTAGTCACGCTCACGGCATCACCTCAAACGGGGAAATGGGGGCCCTCAGCCCTCGAGGGCGGCGTCCACGGTCTCCTGCAGCTTCTCGAACTTCGTCGGCGGGCTCCCCAGCATCTTGGTGCGGATCATGCCCTCGCCATCGATGACGAACGTCGTGGGGTATCCCTGGTTGACCCCGAAGGCGGCGGCGATCTCCTGGTCGCCCAGGAGCTGCCGGTAGGGAATCTTGTACTCGTTCACGAAATCGAGGACGTCGTCCGGTGAGCCCGAGTCCATCACGATGCCCACGACCTCGATGCCCCGCGGTCGGTTTTTCCGCCAGAACTCAGCGTACTCCGGGATCTCCTTGATGCAGGGCCCGCACCACGTGGCCCAGAAGTCCACCACGACCACCTTGCCCTCCAGCCCCGCCAGGCTGAGCCGACCCCCGTTGAGGTCGGGCAGGTCGAAGGCAGGGGCCGCCTTCACCTGGGACGTGTTCGGGGCGGGGCCGCAGGCGGCCAGGAGAAGCACCACCACCATGGCGGAAAGCAATCGACAACGCACCCTCTGACCATATCCCCAGTGGAGGGTGGCGGCAAGCGGCACGGCCGCCCGCTCAGCCGATGTTGGCGAGGGAGGGGAAGGCCCTGGTGAACCACTGGGCGATCAGGGTCAGGCGGTTCGTCACGAGGAGCAGGCCCACGCCCACGAGCATTGCGCCCGAGACGATCTCGATGGCCCGCATCGAGTTCCGCAGTCGCCCGAACACCTTGAAGAACCAGTTGACCGCCAGAGCGGAGAGGATGAACGGGATGCCGAGGCCGGCGGAGTAGGCGGCCAAGAGCACGACGCCCTGGGTCACCGTCTCCTGCTGCGAGGCGAAGAGCAGGATGGCGCCCAGGATGGGGCCGATGCACGGGGTCCAGCCAAAGGCGAATGCGAGGCCGACCACGTAGGCCCCGGCGAGTCCGAGGGGCTTGGACTGGACGTTGGCTCTCTTCTCGGACAGGAGCCAGTTGATCTTGAAGACGCCGGCGGTGTGCAGCCCGAGGATGATGATGATGACCCCACCCACGACGCCGAGGGTCCGCTTGTGCTCCAAGAGCAACGAGCCAACGTATGTGGCGGCGGCACCCAGGGCCACGAACACGGTGGAGAAGCCCAGGACGAAGACCAGGCTCGTGAGGGCCACGCGACGGACCAGGTCCTTCGGGGCCCCACCTTCTTTGAACTGCGCGACGTTGACGCCGCTGATGAAGGAGAGATAGCCCGGGACGATGGGCAGGACGCAGGGTGAGATGAAGGAAACGAGACCGGCCACGAAGGCGGCCGCGAGCGAAACGGAGGATGCCATCAGGGGAACCTTTCGAACGAGAAGACGTCAGCCGAGAAGACGTCAGCAATGATTATAGAACGCCTCGTGGGGCTCGCCCTCCGGGGCGCGTGTGCACTATTGTGAAAGAAGCTCATCGGACCAGGCACCATGCTCGATCTCCGTGCCGCGCCGGTCTCGCTGCTTTGCCTGGCGGTGGTGTGCTTGATCGTCCGCCCGGGGGCCGGTGGGCGAGCCCCGGACCCGGACGCGGCCCAGCCCACCACGGCCGGTGCCGACGAGCTTCTGGAGCGGCTCGGCAACGCGTGGTTCTCACGGGATCTCGACGGCTACATGGCCCTGTGGGACTTCGATTCCGAGAGGGAACGAGGGGCCGAGCTCGCCGTCGTCCGGGAGGCCTTCGCCTCCGACGAGACGGTGATGACCGTGGTGAGCCAACCACGCAACGTGGTCGGCACGGTCCGCATGGCCGCGGAAGTGCGGATCTTCGTCGCCACCGAGCCCACGGCGAGGGTGGACTCCTGGCGCCTCTTGATCGAGCGCCGGAACGAGCGCTGGTTCTTCGTCGAGAAGGAATCCCGCTCGGACCTGCACGACCTCGTTCACCTGCCCCTGGGCCAGGAGGCCTGGCGGGCACGGGGAGTGCTGCTGCGGCTGGAGGACTTCGAGCTGCGCATGGAAGACGGCACCCTCTTCGCCACGCCCGAGTCGGTCGGCCGCACGGCGCTCGTCTTCGTGGGTCGCGGGCGCGTGCGTTTCGCGCCCGGGCCCGCCGCCGAGCGCGAGCAGCTCAGACAGTTCGCAGGCAAGCCGGAGCTCGACAGGGCGGTGAAGTGGGCCTTCGTGCGCCTTCACCCCGACGAGTTCGAGGAGCTGATCGACACGAGCCGCCTGGACAGCGAGCGGCGGGCGATCGACGTGCTCCACCACGACATCACCGCGCGGTTCGACCCGTCCCGGTTCCTGGTGAGCGCCGTGGACACCATTCGCCTGCGTCTCCTCTCCCCCGTGTCCACCCTGAGGCTCAAGCTGCACGACGATTTCCGGGTGAGCTCGGTGACCACCGAGGAGGGGCGGGGACTCTTGTTTCTCCGTGTCCGCGAACGGGGCAGTCTAGTGGTCTCGCTGGGCCACCGCTCCTGGCGCTCCGGAGAGTTCTCGCTCACCGTGCGCTACGCCGGCCGGCACGATCCCGACCCGGTCGAGGGAGAACTGCTCCAGCTCTTCCCTGAACCGCGGTCCCGATTGGCCGAGCAGCTGCTTCTGACCCGACCGCCCCTGGTCTACTCCAATCGGACCGCCTGGTACCCCCTCCGGCCGGGGAGGACTTCGCGACGCTGCGGGCCCGCCTCGACACCCCCGAGGGAGTCCTGGCGGTCACCGGGGGGGAGCTGGTGTCGACCCGCACCAGCGAAGGACGCGTCCGCTCGGAATACCGCCTGAAGGAGCCTGGCAAGTACTTCACGGCGATCGTGGGCCGCCTCGAGGATGTGGGCACACGACAGCTGGGCAAGCGGTCGGTCCGAGGCTTCGCCGCACCGAGAGCCGCGGAGGTGACGCGGCGGAACCTGGTGATCGCCGAGGAGCTGCTGGCCTTCTACGCCGAGCTCTTCGGCCCCTGCCCGTACCCCGTCATCAGCCTGGCGGTTGCCGAGTCACTCGAACCGGGGGGGGGGGGGGGACTTCCCGAAGATCCGGCCGGCTTCTCCGACATGCCCAATTTCTTCCTGGCCCACGAGCTGGCCCACCAGTGGTGGGGACAAGGTGTCGCCCCTGCCAGCTACCGGGACCACTGGCTGTCCGAGGCCTGGGCCCAGTACTCTTCGGCGCTCTGGGTTCGACACAAGAAGGGCGAAGGCGCGTTCCTCGAGATGCTGGAGCGGATGATGTCGTGGGCAGTCAGGTTCGACAAGAGCGGGCCCGTCGACCTCGGGCCGCGGCTGGGCCACCTCAAGCTCGATAGCCACGTCCGACGAGCCCTCGTCTACGACAAGGGAGGCCTCGTCCTGCACATGCTTCGCCAGATGCTGGGCGACGAGGCCTTTTTCGAAGGGGCTCGCTCTTTCCTCGAGCAGCATCGGTACGCAACGGCGACGACGGAGGACCTGCGAGCGGCGCTCGAGGAGGCCGGTGGGAGCGACCTCGAGGCCCACTTCGAACACTGGATCTACGACACCGGCATCCCCACGCTCGAATGGGCCTCACGCACCGAACAGACGCAAGAGGGATTCGAGACGACGGTCCAGGTGCAGCCCGTGGGGCTTCCGGCGCCTCTCCCGCTGGAGATCGCCGTGAGGACGAGCCGAGACCGTGAGATACACAGGGCGATGCTCGATCCGGATGGGGGATCCTGGACGATCCTGTCCCGCAATCGGGTTCGAGGGGTCGAGATCAACGAGAACCTCGGGATCCTCGCCGAAGAGAAGAAGGTGCGACGGCTGAAGCGGCCGCCTCAGCGATAGCCGTTGGCCCGACCCTCGGCTTCGAGCGTGGCGACGCGCTGCTGGGTCTCGGCCAGAAGCTGCTTGTTCTCTTCGAGGAACTGCAGTCTGGCGGCCCTGCCGGGGTTGTAGATTCCACCGCTCGTGTCGTTCAACTCGAGCTGGAGCCGCTCGGAGACCTCGCGGTAGACATCCTCCTCCTTGCGAGCCCGCTCGAGCTGAGTGCGCCAGGCGGCCTCCGCCTGCTCCTTCGCATCCGCTTCGGACTCGGCGGCCTCGTCGCCCCCGGCCTCGCCCTCCTCCCCGGACGCCTCGTCGGCAGTCTCGGGAAGCGACGTCGGCACGCCGACGACGGCTACGGACGGGCCCAGATCGTTCTCGTCGTACGACTTGGCCTCGGATGGAGGCGCGGCCTTCCTCTTCTTCTTCTCCTGGTTCGCGACGTCGCCCAACCCCTGTGCCGAGGCAAACGAAGCCAGAAGCAAACCAGCTGCAGCCACAGCCGCGACAAGCACACCCCGCATCGTGACCTCCTTGGACTCCCTACCCTGATTATAGGGCGACTGGCCCACAGAATTCTCCGGGCTAGCCAAGGACCCGAAGGATCCTCTGGAGGTCCCTGGCCCGCCGGTTCTCCGGGTCCAGGGCCCTCTTTATGGCCTTCCGAGCCTAGTCGTGCTCGCTTGCGGTGAAGTGGCGCGAAGCGTCCGCGGTGAGGGCCTCCGCTTCCGTTCTGGGCTGCCTGGACTCGTCCCCCCCGGGTCGGTCCGGGTCGTCAGAGCCCTCTTCCGGCGAGGCCGCGACCTCCGGAGGAGAGGCGGAGCTCCTGCAGCAGCCGGATGGCGATGGCGTGTCCTGGCATCGCCGCGAGCGCCCCTTGAAGCGCCGCTCGGGCCTCCTCCTCCCGCCCCTCTTCCTTGCACTCCCTGGCGGTCGTGACCAGGCGATCCGCTGCACGACGGGCTCCTTCCTCGTCCAGGTAGACCTGCAGCTCGAGATACCTGGGCTCCAGGGGGCCAGGCGCTCGACCTTCTCCGCAAGACGCGTGGCCCGATCGAAGTCGCCGTCTGCAGCGTGAGCCAGCGCCTCGCCCACCAGCTCGTCGGCTTCCCGGCCGAGCATCACGAACTCGATCTCCGAGAAGGCTCGGCGGGCTCGCTCGTCCTCGGGATCGAGGGCGCGCAGCTTGCGGCAGACATCGAGCGCGTCCTCGAGCCGATCCTCCGCCCGGGCACGGGTCAGCTCTTCGAGGTACTCCTCGCGCTCGGGAACGGGCTCGGGCAGAGGTTCGGGACTCGGCTCCGGCTCGCGGAGCCGAGGAGCAGTGTCTCGAACGAGCTGAACGAGGTCGGCATGAACGTCTTCGAACGACGCGGGGCGGGCGCTCACCTCGCGTTCGAGACACGCACCGAGGATCTTTTCGAAGCCCGGAGAGAAGGCCGAAGACGTCACCGAGGTCAGATCGGGCTCCCCACGGGACAGGCTCCTCATCACCTCCGTGGGGCTCTCCCCCGGGAACGCCTTTCGGCGCGTCATGAGCTCGTACACGATGGCGCCGACGGCGAAGATGTCGGCACGCCGGTCGGGACGCCGACCCGCAATCACCTCCGCCGGCCGGTAGTGGAGACCCTCGTCCGAGCTCCGGGGCTTGCGCCGCTCGATGGTCTTGAGGTGCCACGCACCGAAGTCGACGACCTTGATGTCACCGTCGGCGTTGACCCGAATGTCGCTGGGCTTGAGATCGAGGTGCAGCAGGCCCTCGCGGTGGGCATGAGCGAGCCCTTCGCACAGCTGACGCCAGACGTCGAGGACCTTCTCGATGGGCCAAAAGGCATGAGACCGAACGACCTGGGCCAGGTTGACTCCCGCGACCAGCTCCGTCGCCACCCACGGCAGATCCTCGTGCTGCCCCGCTGCAATGACCATGGCGATGTTCGGGTGGCCCAGCGCCCCTGCGGCCAGCGCATCGCGGCGCAGTCGCGCAAAGGCAGCCTTGCCCTTCGGTGCCCGCCCGAAGACCTTGACGGCGGCGTGGATCTCTCGCTCAGCGTCGAACGCCTCGAACACGTCACCGTACGTACCGTGGCCGATGGTTCGCCGCAGCTCGAAAGGACCGACCTCTTTCGGGATCTCCACATCGCCTCCCCGGGCAGGCAATTCTAGCCGTCGCGTTCCAGCCGGTTTACAAACTGCCCCGTGCTATCGTCGATCCCTCGTGACAATGGTGGTGGGCGTCGGCGTGGACCTGGTGGAGACCGTACGGGTGAAACGCCTGCTCGAGCGCTACCGTGAGCGGTTCATACGGAAGCTGATGGACCCTGAGGAGGCCCGCAACCTCCCTGCTGACGAGCCCGAGCGGACCCTCGCCCTCGCCCTTGCCATCGCCGGAAAGGAAGCGGCGAGCAAGGCCCTCGGTACGGGGTGGAGCCGGGGGGTCTTCTGGAGAGACGTGGTGGTGACTCGAGTCCCGGAGCCGGCCGTCGACTTGCGGGGGCGTGCCGCCGAAGTGGCCCGCGAGCGGGGCTCGGAAGGGCAGAGCCGCACCCGCCTCTCGACCTCCGGCTCGCTGGCCATCGGTGAGGTTTGGCTTTTGAGTTGAGGCAGCAAACGGCCGGCGCGCGGCGCAACCAGCTCGTGACCGTGCTGATGGTCTTCTCGGTTTTTACGGGCTTCGCCTTCGTCATCCCGTTCCTTCCGCTCTACGTCCGCGAGCTCGGGGTGGCCGAGCCGGAGGCGGCGGCGCTCTGGGCAGGGGTTCTGATCGGTGTGTCCCCGCTCCTGGCGGGCCTCCTGGCCCCGGTTTGGGGCCGACTCGCCGACCGATACGGCCACAAGGGTATCGCGGTGAAGGCGCTCATCGCCTACGTGGGGCTCCTGGCCCTGTGCGCGACCGTGACCCGTGTCGAACAGCTGCTGGCCCTGCGAATCGGCCTGGGGTTCTTCGGAGGCCTCGGTCCGCTGGCTCTGGCCATGGCGGCGGCACAGGCTCCACGAGAGGACACGGGGCGCGCGGTCGGCCTCGTCCAGGCGGCGCAGATCCTGTCGGCGGCCATCGGCCCGCTTGCGGGCGGCCTCCTGGCCGACGCCATCGGCATGAGGCGCACCTTCCTCGTGGCCGCGGCGGTCTGCGCGTTCACTCTCCTGCTGGTCCTGGCGCTCTACAAGGAGCCCGACCAGCGGCCGGAGCAGCGCCAGGCCGCCTCCGCGGGTGGCTTCCGGGCGGTGATCGCGGTGCCCGGTCTCGTGGTGCTGCTCGTGGTTCTCTTCGGAGTGAACTTCATCGGGCGCTCCATCACGCCGATCCTCCCCCTGCACCTCCAGGACCTCGGTGTCCCCGTCCCTCGTCTGGCCTCCGCCACCGGCGGGTTGATCTCGGCCTACTCGATCGCCGCGGCTGTCTCCGCGTACCTCCTCGGGCGAGCCAGCCGCTCGCGCTCGCCTCGTCGCCTGCTGCTCCTCACGCTGGGCGGAGGGGCTCCGATCATGGCGGCAATGGCGCTGGTGCCGTCCTACCAGGGCTTCCTCGCCCTGGCGGTCCTCGGTGGCCTCGTCTCCGGAGGCACTCTCACCCTGTGCTACACCATCGGCGGGCTCATGGTGCCGGATGGCATCCGCACAACCGCCTTCGGTTTCTTCTCGGGGGCCGCCCTGCTCGGGGGGGCGCTGTCCCCGACGTTTGCCGGGCTGATCGCCCACGTGTCCCTCCGGGGGATCTACTGGGTGGACGCGGCGCTCTACCTTGCCCTCGCCGCGATCCTCCTGAACGCACGTCGACGCGCTTCGGAGAAACCTCCTTCCACGGCGCCCGCCTCTTGAACTAGAGTGCGTGGTGAATGAAGGCCTGCCACCATTGCGGTCGGGAGCTCAAGCTCGGCGCCGCCGTCGCGAGGACCGACGGCTGTCCGCACTGCTACTCCGACCTCAAATGCTGTCTGAACTGCCGGCTTCACGATCCAGGCGTCAACAACCAGTGCCGGGAGCCCCAGGGCGAGTGGGTCACGGACAAGGACAAGTCCAACTTCTGTGAGTTCTTCGACTTCCGCAAGACTTCGGCGCTGAGCAACCCCGGGATGTTGGGGTCGGGGTCCGGACCCGAAAAAGCTCGGGACGCATTCGACGCGCTTTTCGGAGAGAAGAAGTCCGGCTAGACCGCCGGGAAAGAGGCGTCCGCCTCCCCGATGGCCCGGATGAACGCCAGGAGGGTGTCCCGGTGGAGACGGCCGTCCTGACGGACGCCGCTGCAGACGTCGATCCCGAAGGGGCGCACGGCGTGGATCGCGTCACCCACGTTCGAGGGTCGGAGCCCCCCGGCGAGATAGAGCGGCAGGGGCGCTACGGCCTCGCGGATCTCGGCGCTCACGGCCCAGTCGTGCACGCGCCCGGTCCCGCCCAGCTCCTTGACCGCCGCCCCGGGTCGGCCGGAATCCAGGAGGATGGCGTCGGCGTCTCGAGCCGCCAGAACCGCCTCGTCCAAGGCATCGCTGTCGACGACGTGGACGACCTGAACGATCTTCACGCCGGGAAGCCGGTCCTTCAGCTCGGCGTGCCCGCCTTCCCTCAGCCTGTCGCAGACCTGGACGGTGCTCGTCCGGCAGCGCCGTTGCTGGGCCACGATCTCCTCCACGGATGTCGCCGACGTCAGAAGAAACGTCGCCACGCCCGGTGGCACGCGGCCCGCGATCGACGCGATCCGGTCCTCACCGATGACCCCGGGCCCACTGGGCATCGCCGACACGAGCCCGAGAGCCGATGCCCCCAGCGCGACAGCCAGACGAGCCTCGTCCTCGGACTCGATGCAGCAGACCTTGAGCCGCGTGGGCATCCCCGCTTCGCCCCGTGGACAGGAGCGTCTCTAGGCCGCTCCCTCGCGGAGGAGCTGTTCGAGCTGAACCCGCGGGCAGACGCTCCGCCGCACGTAGTCCAGAAGGCCGGTCCCGACGCGCCAGATCAGCTTCTCCACCGCCGGATCCGTGCAGGTCCCGTCCGGGGCAAAAGCCTTCTGGACGTTCGGCACGGAGATCGGAAGGGGCAGGGCGATGGCCCCGACGTGAGCGCAGACGCCGCGGAGCTGCTCGAGGGACTTGATGGCCCCGATGCTCCCGGCCGCCACGCCGAGGAGCGCCACGAGCTTGCCCGAGAGCACCGACGGGAAGCCGAGGTTCTCGATGACAAGCTTCATCACGCTGCTGAATCTGCCGTGGTACTCCGGGGTCGCGAGAACGATTCCGCTGGCCTGGCGCACCTTCTCCTGGAGCTCCTTGGTGTCCACGGAGCCGGGGAGGCCTGGAGGAGGGAGCTCCAGCGTGGACGGGTCGATCGTCTCGACCGCGACGTCCGAGTCCTTCCCGAGCTCGTCGGCAACGACCGCGGAGGCCATGGCCGTGTAGTTACCCGGACGAACGCTGCCGTTGATAATCAACATCTTCAGTCGAGGCTCGCTCATCAGACCTCCCAGGACTCGGGGAATCGGCAGGACATGCTCAGAGGATGCGGTACCCCGAGACGCGCCAGAGCCCGTCCGGCTCCTTCCTCAGCACCACCATCTCTACAACCGTCTGCTTGTTTTCGAACGCCGTGTCGAAGTTGAGGACCACGTATTCGCCGTCGGGCGCACCGGGCAACTTGGTGGAGTATTCGGAGGACTTCGCGGTCCGTGAGGCTACGGCTCCCAGCGGACCGAGCGTCGCGGACCACCTCACCGTCCACTCCTCCTGGCTGACCGCGCCCTTGAGCAACCCCCCGGCAGCGTCCCAGCTCTCGTGGTACTCGTGGCCGTCGAGCAGCGCAAGCCAGGCGCGGGCGGCGGTCCGAGCCTGCTCGATGGCCCCCTCCTGCGCCCCGGCCGGGACGGTCGATAGCAGCAGGACCAGCCCGGCCAGCACACCCGGAATCCGGCGTCCCATCGCGTCCCCTCCTCTGTCCGTCTTTCCTCGACTGTGACAGAGCGCCGGACCTGGCGCCAGCCCGGGGCAGCCCTCAGAGGGCAGGATCTGCAGGGGGCCCGGGCATGCCCGAGGCCGCGACGACGCGGTTTCGACCGGACTCCTTGGCGCTGTAAAGCGCTCGATCCGCCGAGGCCAGCAGGGCCTCCGGGTCGCGTCCATCGGCAGGCCACACCGCGACGCCAAAGCTGGCCGCCAGGGGAATGCGTGCCCCCTCGAAGACGAGCCGGTGCTTCTCGACGCCGACGCGAAGGCGCTCGGCCGCCTGAACGGCCCGGTCCTCGTCGAGCCCCGGAAGGATGATCACGAACTCCTCGCCCCCGAAGCGCGCGGCCTGGTCGCCCTTGCGGAGATGCTGCATGAGAAGCCGAGCGCAGGAGCGCAGCGCGGCGTCGCCTGCGGGGTGGCCGAACGTGTCGTTGAGCTTCTTGAAGTGGTCGAGGTCCAGGATGATGAGACCGAGACGGCCCTCCTCGCGTCGGTCCTCGTTGGCTATCGAGGCGACGAGCTGCTCGTTGAACGCCCGGCGGTTGTAGAGGCTGGTGAGGCCGTCACGCACGGCCAGCTCCCGCTGCTGCTCGCGGTCCTTGATGAGCGAGAGGGTGGCCGCCGCCTGGTTGGCGAGGATCTCCAGGATACGGCGAAAGGACGCGTCGAAGGCCCCGCGAGGGGCGGTGAGAATGAGGGCGCCCAGCGTTCGGTTCCGTGCTCTGAGCGGCACCGCGAGCAGGGACGCCGCCCGCGCCGCGCCTTCATCCAGGACGAGCACCGGCATCCGGTTCTCGTGTCCCGCGACGTTGTCGAGCAGGTACGCCGCCTCGGCGCTGCGCAGCACCCAGGCCGCCCAGGTGCGCTCGTCGAGAGCCACCTCCCTTTTCACGAACTCCTCGGACCAGCCGTGGGCGGCCGCCACCACGTAGCGGGTGTCCAGGTCGTCGGTCATCACCACCGCCCCCCCCTCGAGGGCCACGAGGTGGCGGGCCGAGCGCAGCAGCAGCTCCCAGACCTCGGCCTCGCGCGAGAGCGTCGCCAGCCGCTGCGAGATGGGGTAGACCGCCTTGAACTCGGCGTCCAGCTCCTCGCGGCCAAGGGAGGCTCGGGTTCTCTGGATGGCCTCGGCGGCAAGGACGGCGAACCGGTCGAGCAGCCGCGGCTCTTCACCGGTGAACGACTGGACCTCGGGCCGGTCGGCCACGAGCACGCCCACGATGCCGTCACCCGCTCGGACGGGCACGGCGATCAGCGAGCCGATCTTCACCTGTCCCTGGTACCAGGGGAGGTTCCAGAGCAGACGCTTGAAGTCCGTCGCGTAGAAGGTCTGGCTCCGCTCCATCACGAAGCTGAACGGGTCCGTGCCCAGGGGAACCACGCAGTCCGGCAGGAGCGACGGCGGGCCGTCACCGGCCCGCAGGAGCGCCCTCTCGCCCTGACGATCGACGTCGAAGTAGAGGACGCCGTGGGCGCCGAGGGCACGGCGGGCGACGTCGACGATGCGGGCAAGGGACTCGTCGAGCTCGGTCGCCCGATCGAGCTGCCGTGCGCGCCGGCCCTCCTCCGAGACCTGGCGGAGCGCGTGGGTGGCGCTCGTCGCCGGGGCGGGAGCATCCGAGGGCTCGTCCTCGAGCTGGTCGATCCCGTGCTTGAGCCGGGCCAGCTCGGCCAGCGCCGCGCTCAGTCGTCGCTTCTCGCCGGACAACGCCCGATTGACCACGAAGGCGAGGGCTGGATAGCCCAGGGCCGCGGCGGCCACGGGCCACCAGTCCCGAGGCTGAGCCGAGAGCGCCTCGGCGGCGGCAAGGAGCGTGGCCTGAGCCGCGAATGCCAGCGCCACGGGCAGCTCCTCCGCCACGGCTTGCGCCCCGACGAGCAGCACCATGAGCGGCCAGACCGGAAGCCCCGCCGGTCCCGCGACCTGGGCCAGGGCGTCGACGGAGAGCACGAGAAAGGCGTAGAGGGCAAGAGCCTCCGCGCGCTTGTGGCCCCGCAGGCTGGCGAGAAGCGCCGAGCCGGTGACGCCCACGCCGATGAGGAGCGCGTCCGCCGCCCTGAGCCAGTTCGCAGACGCATCGCCGCCGCCGAGAGGGCGCGCCAGGGCAACGAGCGTGAGCAGGCCGGCCAGCCCGAGGAAGACCTGGCCGGCGCGCCAGCGCACGCGAATGTCGAGTACGGGCTCAGCGGGGGGACGGGGCTCGGCCATGGAGGTGAGTTCGGGCCTCGGCCGCGATTCTAGCAGCCCTTAGCGAGGCCTCGTCACCGCCGACGCTTCTGATCAATAATGCCGCCGGAATGGACCCCGTCAGCTCGCGCGCCATCGCTGAGTACCACGGCCTCCTGAAGGACGATCGGGCCCTGGCACAAGAGCTCGAGGAGCGGTTCTTTGTCCGGATGCGCGAGGCGGACCTCACGTTCGGGGGGCGCATGCTGTGCGCGTTCCCCCGCCCCAACCTCGTCGCTCCCGGCGTCTACTAGCAGATCGGAGACGTGTGCCGCGGCATCTTGCGCGCCATCGAGACCCTCGAGTCCGCCCTCGGCGAGGAGCTGTGGGATCGAGTGGACCTGCTGCCCGAGGAGCGCGAGCTCGCCCGCTTCGACCCGGGCTTCCGCCGCTCGGCGCCGCTGGCGCGTCTCGACTCCTTCGTCACGCCGTCGAGCTACCAGTTCGTCGAGCTCAATGCGGAGACGCCGGCTGGCGGCGCCTACGCGGACAGGCTGGCCGAGACCTTCCTCGAGATCCCGGCGGTCCGGCGGTTCCAGGAGCGCTGGACTCTCACGCCCTTCCACACCGGGCGCAGGCTGCTCGCGACCCTCCTGGACTGCTATCGCGAGGCGGGGGGACAGAAGGAGAAGCCGACGATCGCGGTGGTCGACTACGAGGACGTGCCGACGCGAGTGGAGCACCACATGGTGCGCGAGTACTTCGAGTCCCGGGGTTGCCCCACGCTCGTGTGCGATCCGCGACACCTGGCCTACGAGGGCGGACGGCTGCATCACGAGGGACGGACCATCGACATCGTGTACAAGCGACTCCTCGTCAACGAGCTGCTCGAGCGTCGCGACGAGGTGCGCGCGCTGGTCGAGGCGGGCCGTGAGCGGGCCGCGGTGATCGTAAACCCGTTCCGATGCAAGCCGATTCACAAGAAGGCGATCTTCGCTGTCCTCACCGACGAGGCCGTGCAGGGACTCTTCAACGACAAGGAGCGCGCAGCGATTCGCGCCCATGTGCCCTGGACCCGCCGAGTGCACGAGGGTCACAGCGAGCGGGGCGGCGAGGAAGTGGACCTGCCGGCCTTCATCCTCGCCCACCGCGAGCGGCTCGTCATGAAACCCAACGACGAGTATGGGGGCAAGGGCGTCTTCATCGGATGGGAGATGAGCGACGCCGACTGGGCGAACGCCCTGGCGGAGGCCCTCGAGTCCTCCTTCGTCGTCCAGGAACGCGTGGACGTGATGCGCCAGGAGTTCCCGTTGCTCTCCTCCGACGAGGGGTCCGATAGTGATCGGGGGCAGGTGGAGTTCGGTGAGTTCGTGGTCGATCTCGACCCCTACGTCTTTGGAGGCGAGGTCGAGGGATTCCTGACCCGCCTCTCCGCCACGTCCCTGGCCAACGTCACCTCCGGCGCCGGACAGGTCCCGTCGTTTCTCGTCGAGCCCCGCCCCTGATGTCCTCGGCAGACGACGCATCGAGAGCCGTCGGCACGTTCCAGCTCCTCGCGCTCGGTGTCAACGGCATCGTTGGAGTCGGCATCTTCTTCGTGCCGGCGGCAGTGGCCGCCAACGCGCCGGGATTCGGCACCGTCTGGGTCTTCGCGCTGACCGGCCTCGTCCTCCTCCCCGCGGCCTTCGCTTTCGCTCGCCTCGGGAGTTGCTTCGACGAGGACGGCGGGCCCGTGGTGTTCGCACGGGCGGCCTTCGGCGAAGGCTTCTCCGTGCTGGTGGGCTGGATCACGTACGTGAGCGCGTTCTTTTCCACGGCTGCGGTCCTCGCGGGCCTCACCCAGGCCGTGCTGGCAATGATCGGCGTCGAAGGAGAGCTCGTGCTCCGGCTGGCCGGACTCGGGATGCTCAGCGTGATCACCCTGATCGTCTTGTCGGGCCTGCGGCTCTCCGCCTGGCTGTGGACCGGTCTCACCGTCCTCAAGCTCGCCCCGTTGCTGCTTCTCCTGGTCGCCTGGTGGGCGTACACGGGGCCGACCGTGTCCCCGGCGCCCGCGATGCCCGGCGTCGGGTGGCTCCGGGCCGGGCTCGTCGCCATGTTCGCCTGCCAGGGCTTCGAGATCGTCCCGGTCATCGCCGGCCAGGTGCGGTCCTCGGCACGGGCCGTCCCCCGAGCGACCGTGGGCTCGCTCGTATTGTCCGTGACGCTCTATGTGGGCCTGGCGTGGGCCTGCGTCGTGGCGCTTCCGGACCTCGCAACATCCGCGACACCGCTCGTCGATGCCGCGGGCGTGCTTGGAGGGGCGAAGCTCTCGACGATCGTGTACCTCGGCACGAGCATCTCCGCGTTCGGTATCTGTTTCGGAATGATCGTCACGACACCACGCTACCTCTCGTCGATGGCGGCTGGGGCAGGCGGGCTGCTCGGGCTCGACCGCGTCGGCGCGGACGGGGTGCCCCGCCGTGCGCTCGCCGTCACGTGGCTCCTGGTCGGGGTCTTTCTCGTGGTCGGTGATCTGGACGAGCTGTTCGCGCTGTCGAGCCTGACTGTGCTCTTGCAGTTCGGCGTCACTGCCGCGGCGCTTGTCGCCCTGGCCGTTCGCCGCGAGCACGGGCTTCGGCCGCGTGACGCCTGGCCGGCGCCGCTGACGCTCGTGATGGCTGTAACGCTGGCGGGTTTCGGCGCCACCGCCCGCGAGGGAATGATCGCTGTCGGCGTGGTCATCGTCGGCCTCGCTGCGTTCTGGCTGACTCGACGGTCTCGGGCCGCCTCCGAAGTAGACTGAGCGATATGCTGGGGTGCTGGAATCCGGCCCTGTCTCATTGAGAGGTCACGCATGCAGGACTTCAAGACGATCATCGAGCCGTTTCGGATCAAGTCGGTGGAGTCGATCAAGTTCACCCGGCGCGAGGAGCGGGAGGCCGCACTCCGCGAGGCGGGATACAACGTCTTCCGGCTGCGTGCCGAGGACGTTCTGATCGATCTGCTGACCGACTCCGGAACCGGTGCAATGTCGGCCGTGCAGTGGGGAGCTCTCATGCAGGGGGACGAATCCTACGCGGGGAGCCGTTCCTACTTCCGGTTTCGCGACGTGGTGCAGGACCTCACGGGCTTCGAGTACGTCATTCCCACGCACCAGGGCCTCGCCGCGGAGCGCATCCTCTTCAGCAGCACGCTCGAGCCGGGCCAGGTCGTGCCCAACAACAACCACTTCGACACGACGAGAGCCAACATCGAAGCCGAGCAGGCCGAAGCCCGGGATCTCGTGATCCCCGAGGGGCGCGTACCGTCTCGAGTGCATCCGTTCAAGGGAAACGTGGACCTGGAGTCCCTCGAGAAGACTCTCGAGGAGGACGGCGACCGCATTCCGCTGGTGATGGTCACCGTGACGAACAACATCGGAGGCGGACAGCCCGTGTCCCTGGAAAACCTGCGTGGAGTCCGCAGGCTCTGTGACCGCTTCAAGAAGCCCTTCTTTCTCGACGCGTGCCGATTCGCCGAGAACGCCTGGTTCATCAAGATGCGCGAAGAGGGGCAGGCCGCGCGCACTCCCCGTGAGATCGCCAGGAAGATGTTCTCCCTCGCCGACGGCTGCACGATGTCGGCGAAAAAGGACGGCCTCGCCAACATCGGGGGCTTTCTGGCGCTCAACGACGATGCGTGGGCGGAGCGGTGCCGCAACCTGCTGATCCTGACCGAAGGGTTCCCGACGTACGGAGGGCTGGCAGGATACGACCTCGAGGCGGTGGCCCGCGGCCTGAAGGAGGTGCTCGATCGAATACCTGCACGAGCGTCTCGCCGCGGCTGGCATCCCGCTCCTGTGGCCGGCAGGCGACCATGCCGTCTACATCGACGCCCGGGCGCTCCTGCCTCACATTCCCCCGCTGCAGTACCCGGGCATCGCGCTGGCGGACGCTCTGTACCTGGAGGCCGGGATCCGGGGGGTCGAGATCGGCACGGTGATGTTCGGTCTCGGCGCCGACGGAAAGGAGTCTCCGGCGGCCATGGATCTGGTGCGGCTCGCCATCCCCGCCGGGTCTACATGCAGTCGCACACCGACTACGTCGCCGAGGCCGTGATCGGAGTCGCGAGCCTGAAGGAGACCCTCCGCGGGTACCGGATCACCCGGGCTCCTGCAGTCCTGCGGCACTTCACGGCCCTCTTCGAGCCGCTGCCCGCCTAAGGACCATCGGGAGGAGGCGCTTGATCGAGGGAGAGTCAAACGTCGAGGCCATCGTCCGCTACCACGAGCGGAGCACGCATCGCCCTGGGCGCTTCGCGCCCGGGCCCGGCCACCTGGACTGGGCCAACCAGCCCGAGCCGTTCCGAAGCTACAAAGGGGCCCCTGTCGTCGAGCTGCCGCTTTGCAGCGAGGCTCTGACGGCGATCTGGGCCGAGCTGCACCGTCCCGGCGACGTCGCCCCACGCTCGCTCGATCACGGGACTCTCGGGGCGTTCCTCGAGCTGGCGCTGGGACTGACCGCATGGAAGGAGGCCGGGGCCTCGCGGTGGGCCCTGCGGGCGAACCCGTCGAGCGGCAACCTGCACCCGACCGAGGGCTACGTCCTGGTGGCGGACGCCCCGGGGCTCCCCTCCGGTGTCTCCCACTACCGCAGCGTGGACCACGTGCTCGAGAGGCGTGTGAGCCTCGGGAGCGCGGCGACGTCCCGCCTGGCCGGCTGGTTGCCGGAATGCGGATTCCTGGTGGGCCTGGCGTCGATCCACTGGCGCGAGGCGTGGAAGTACGGCGAGCGGGCCTTTCGCTATTGCCAACACGACGCGGGTCACGCGCTGGCGACGGTCCGTTACGCGGCTGCGGTCCTGGGCTGGAGCGCTCGGGTTCTGGACGTTCCTGGCGACGAGGACGTTGCGGCAGTCCTAGGCCTCGACCGGGACGACGACGACGGGACTCTCGCCTCCGCCGACCGTGAGCACCCCGACGCGCTCGTGCTCGTGGCGCCTGCCCCGCTGGAGATCGAGGCGGTGCGACGCCTCGAAGGCGCACTCGACGAGATGATCGTTCTGCTGCGCCAGGGCGAATGGACCGGGCAACCCAACACGCTCAGCCTCGAGCACGTCGAGTGGCCCGAGATCGACGAGGCAGCCCACGCGACGCGCAAGCCACGCACCCCGGATGCCGTGGCGAAGACGGCGCCCTCACCGGTCGCCGCGGCACCAGTGAAGCAGCAGGCCCATGCCGTCTCGCTGATTCGGGCACGTCGAAGCGCCGTGGCGATGGACGGCGTCACCTCCATGCCGAGCGCGGCCTTCTTCGAGACGATGTGGCGTCTCCTCCCCCGCCAAGGCGTCCCTCCGTGGGACGTCCTGCCCTGGACTCCCCGTGTCCATCCGGTTCTCTTCGTGCATCGAGTCCCGGACCTGCCACCTGGTCTGTACGTTCTGCAGCGTGATCCCAGCGCCCACGAGGCCCTGCGCGAGGCGATGCGCAAGGACCTGCGCTGGGAGCGCCCGGAGGCCGCACCCGAGGGGCTGCCTCTCTTCCTCCTGGAAGAGGGCGATGCCCGATCCTTCGCCCGCTTCGCGAGCTGCCAGCAGGCGATCGCCTCTGAGTCCGCCTTCAGCCTTGGCATGCTGAGCCTCTTCGAGGAGAGCCTGGAGGGCGGCGCGTGGTGGTATCGAAGGCTCTTCTGGGAGACGGGGGTCCTGGGCCAGGTTCTCTACATGGAGGCCGAGGCCCTTGGCTTTCGCGGCACGGGGATCGGGTGCTACTTCGACGATGTCGTCCACGAGACCCTCGGCCTCCACAGCCGCCGTTTCCGGGACCTGTACCACTTCACCATCGGAGGCCCGGTCGAGGACACGCGTCTGGCGACCCGGCCGGCCTACGCCGAGAGCGTGCACGGCCGGGGTCAGCCCGAAGGCTCGCCACGCTCCGAGGCCACAGGCACGTCCAAAATGAAGCGCGACCCTTAGACCCGGCTCGCGGGGGAGGCGGTGGACGGCAACCGGGGGCCCCGCTAGACGCGAAGGTCCATGCCCTTCGCGTGCACCTTCAAACAGCAGAATGGAAAGCAGTTCTGCGTGACGGACTGCCCGGCGAGGGCGCCGTGCGGGATATTCGAGTACGTCCGCGTGGAGCGTCCGGAAGACATCCCCGCGCCGGACCCCCTGGCCATCGACGTGGCTCTGCTCGACATGAACCACGGCTGGCCGAACCTCGGGCACGACTCCCTCGTCCACGCGGTGATGGACGCCGGGTGCGAGGCCATCGAGACCCTCGAGAGCGCGGGGCTGCGCATTCGGGTGCTGTCCTATGACGTTCGCCGCTCGGGCATGCTGCCCGAGGCTCCCGGCCCGCGCTTCTCGGTCTACGTCGGAAGCGGTGGGCCCGGGCACATCGACCCGCGCCGCAACGACGGAGGAGCGGACGGCGCCCAGGCATCCGTGAGAACCCCGAGTGGGAGGCGCCGGCGTTCGAGCTCTTCGACGCCATCCACGCCCACGCGGAGGCGTCGCTCATCGGGGTCTGTCACACCTTCGGCGTTCTCAGTCGTTGGGCGGGCGCGGCAGAGCCGGTCCTGAGAGGACCGGAGAAGGGCAAGAGCACGGGCGTCCTCGAGAACGTGCTCGACCCGTCGGCCGGCGAGCATCCGTGGTTCCGACACTTCGAGGCCCTGCTGGGGAGCGAGGGCCGGCTGCGGGTCGTCGAGAACAGGCTGTTCGACCTCCTTCCGCCGGCAGAGGGGCTCCCCGACACAGTGCAGCCCATCGGCTGGGAGACCCTGGGCGTGGGTGGCCCCCGGGGGGATGCGGTGACGATGCTGGAGTTCGCGCGGGACACGGGGAGCGGGGTGCCGCGAATGCTCGCGGTCAACCACCACCCGGAGATCGTGGACCGCTTCCGCCAGGTGATGATCCTGAGCCGGAAACGCGAGCGCGGTGAGGTGAGCGAGCGGTGGTACCATGAGCGGCTCGAGATCCTCACGGGCTCGCTGCCCGACGAGGACGTGGACCAGCGCCTCCACCTCACCTCTGATTTCACTCTCCTCGGGCCGCTGCGTTTCCACCTCTTCCGCCAGATCCGCCGTCGCGCGGAATCTCACGGCAGCCGGATCGACCTCCACGAGAGCCGCGTACTCCAGGCCGTGGCCGTGGAGTCCGTGGGAGTCGAGCGGCCCGCCGAGGTCGTCTAGGCGACACCCGGGGGCGGGGCGATGATCCCGAAACCGCCGTTTCTGAAGGACCTGGCGCCGGAGCAGGAGGCCGCCGAGTTCGAGGCCCTCAAGCCGCGGCTCGCCGGGGTCTGGGACTCGCTCATGATGCGGGACGAGGCCCCCCACACTTCGGTCATCGTCCCCTCGCTCACCCTCGCTCACCCTCGACCAGAGCGAGCTCAGGAAGATCGACGGCGTCAGCTTCTACGAGGAGCGGCTGCTCTTCCTGCTCATCCGCCTCCGCAACCCCAGGGCCCGGATGGTGTTCGTGACCTCCCAGCCCATCCACCCGATCATCCTCGAGTACTACCTTCAGTTCCTGGCCGGGATCCCGGCCAGCCACGCCCGCTCGCGATTGACTCTCCTGTGCGCTGACGACGCCTCTCCACGCTCGCTCACCGAGAAGATCCTCGAGCGGCCGCGTCTCATCGAGCGGATCCGAGCAGGCATCATGGATCCCTCGAAGGCGTACCTGACCGTCTTCAACTCCACGCCCCACGAGCGCAAGCTGGCTGTGTTGCTCGGCATCCCGCTGAACGGCTGCGACCCGCGGCTGTGCGATCTCGGGACCAAGTCCGGGGCCCGAAAGGCCTTCAAGACCGCGGGGATGGAGCTCCCGTGCGGCTTCGAGGACCTGCGGGACGCCGAGGACGTGGGCGAGGCCTTGACGGAAATGCGCGGGCGGCGCCCGGATCTTCGGCGGGCGGTGGTCAAGCTCAACGACAGCTTCTCTGGCGAGGGAAACGCGCTCCTGACCTTCCCTGTGTCCCGCTCGAAGGGAGCGCTGCGGGACGCCCTTCAAAACCTCGAGTTCTCCGTCCCGACGGAGACGACAGAATCCTACTTCGAGAAGTTCTCCCGCATGGGTGGGATCACAGAGGAGTTCATCGACGCCCCCGAGAAGCTCTCGCCCAGCGCCCAATACCGCATCAGCCCGGGCGGAGAGGTGATGGCCGTTTCGACACACGACCAGATCCTCGGCGGGCCAAGCAAGCAGGTCTTCCTCGGGTGCCGTTTCCCGGCCCGCGACGACTACCGCATGGAGGTCCAGGAAGCGGGACTGCGCGTCGGCCGCGTGCTGGCCGACGCGGGTGTCGTGAGCCGCTTCGGCGTCGACTTTCTCGTGTATCGTGACACGCTGACGGAGAAGTGGAAGGTGAGCGCGCTGGAGATCAACCTCCGCATGGGCGGAACGACTCACCCCTATCTTGCTTTGCAGTTTCTCACCGGTGGAACCCTCGACCCCGAGAGCGGGCTCTACCACTCCCCGTCGGGGCAGGCCAAGCTCTACAAGGCGACCGATAATCTCTTCTCCGAACGCTACCGAGGGCTGCTCCCCGAGGATCTCGTCGAGATCCTCACCGTGAACAAGCTCCACTACAGCCACGGCACCGAGTCCGGGGTGCTCTTCCATCTCATCGGGGCCCTGTCGGAGTTCGGAAAGCTCGGTCTGACCGCCATCGCCAACAGCCACGAGCAGGCCGACGAGCTCTGCGCCCACACCCTCGAGGTCCTCGATCGGGAGACGGAGTATGGGCGTTAACAACTCCGGGAACGCACCTCAGGCGACGTTCCCGGAGTATTCCGTCATGGATGCCCTCACACCACCGCGCGTCCCGCCCCGCTCACCTGCCCCCTCGCTTCCCGCCCCCTCCCCCACTCTGCCCCTCTCTGCCCCTCTCGAGTCTCCTCCCTCTCGCGTCTCCCTCCTCTCACGCTCCCCGCTCACGTCCCGCCTCGCTCACCTTCCTCTCCTCCCAGAACCCGCCGCGCCTCCGCCCGAGCCTCCTCCAGCGTCGTCACCGTCCCGTCGAGCTGTCGCTCATAGACCGCGCTCACCACGCGACCCACCTCCGGACCCGGCCGCAGACCGAGGGCCAGGACGTCGCGCCCTCGCAGGATGGGCTCCGGCGGCCTGACCTCCACCTCCAACTGCCGCACCCGCTCCCTGAACCATTCCATCGCCACCGGCTCGAACCGCCCGGGCCGGCGACCGAGACAGTCGGCCCTCGCCACACGGTAGAGCAGATCCGGCTCCACCTTCCGCGCAAGACGCCGAATCGCGCCATCGGACACGCGGTCGCGATCGTCGTACAGCTGCCCCGGCTTCAAATGGTGCGCCACGAGGGCGAGGGTCTGGGCTCGAACGTCGTACCCGAGGAGACTGTGAACGTTCCACCGCTCGAGAAGGGCCGTCGTCGGGGGAAGCCCGGCCGCCTCGTGCCCCCGGGATCGGATGCGTCCGTCCTCCTCGCGGGTTGTCCCAGGCTTGCCCAGGTCGTGACACAGGGAGCCGAGCAGGACCGTCAGGGCGCGCGGGCGGTCGGATGCCAGGTCGTCGACGAGTGCCGCCGCCTGATCGACGACCTGGAGCGTGTGGGTCCAGACGTCGCCCTCCGGGTGCCACTCGGGGTCCTGGGGCGTGGCATCCAGAGGGATGAGCTCGGGCGCTAACTGAGGCAGCATCCCCCATTCCTTCATGAGGACGAAGCCGCGGGAGGGGTGCCGCGCCTGCAGGAGCAGCTTCTCGATCTCCCCGAAGACACGCTCGGCGGGGAGCTCGTCCAGAGGCATCGCGGCACAGAGAGCCGCCGTGGCGGGATCCACGTCGAGCTCGAAACGGGCCGCCAGCTGCAAGGCGCGCAGCGCACGCAGCGGGTCCTCTCCGAAAGTCGCTGGATCGACCGCGCGGAGCAGACGCCGCTCGATGTCGCGGCGGCCATCCCAGGGGTCGCGGACCTCGCCGGTGCCCGGGTTCCAGAGCAGCGCGTTCATCGTGAAGTCGCGGCGGCGCGAAGCCTCCTCGACCGAGAGATCCGGATCTCCCGAGACCTCGATGCCGCGGTGCCCGGGCCCCACCTTGGAGTCCCGCCGGGGCAACGCCACGTCCACCGCGGTGGCCGTGCCCTCCAGGCCGCTGACCTTGAAGACCCGGAAGGACTGTCCGACCGCATCGACGCGGCCGGCGCGGGCGAGCACGTCCTCGAGGAGCCGAGCGGCCAGCCCGAAGACCTCGACGTCAAAGTCCTGATCCTCGACGTCCCTGCCGAAAAGAGCATCACGCACCGCGCCGCCAACGATGAACGGGCGTCCGCCCGCAGCGCGAATCTCATCCAGCAGGCGAGCGAGGCCCGGGGGCAGGACGAGGGAGACGGACATCGCGGCAGAGCCTAGCACGGCCAGGCGCCCGCTGATGAAGGCTAGACCTCGTGCTTCTCCAGCGCCTGGATCATCACGTCGAGGGCACGACCCGAGGCCTCGTCAAGGAGGGTGCCGAGCGGCTCGGTGTGCAGGGCAAAGGCCGCCTGGAGCGCGGCGATGAGCCTTGGGGCGTCGGCGGCCACGAGGATGGGCGGCCGCCGCCCGACGCGGACCATGAGGTGGGACGCAGCCAGACGGGCCACCCGACCGTTCCCGTCCTCGAAAGGCAAAACCTCGACGATGCGAGCCAGGGCCAGCGTCGCGGCCTGTTCGGGCCGGAGATCCTCCGCGCTCCTGCCGCCGAGCCAGTCTTCCAGCACGGCCAGCCGGCCCTCGATGAGCGGAGGCAAGGGCGGGGCCGGCGCCCCCTCGCGGACCCGGGCGCTGGCTCGGAAGCCCACGGGCCCGACGAGCGCGGCGTGCCACGTTCGCAGGGCGTCGAGGGAAAAGGGTGCCTGGGGGTCGACGGCTTCGCGGGCCCGGCGGAGCGCCGCCACGGGTCCGTCACCGCCCCGAGCGCGGGACGCTCGCACCTCGTCCCAGCCGGGATGCAGCCCGGCCAGCTCCAGGCTGCCGAGCAGCTGCGCGTCCTCCACGACCTCGCGCAGCTCGGCGTCTCCGGCCCCTCGTCCGGCCTCGGCGAGAAGCGTCGCGAGCCGACGCTCCCGCGTGGCCGTCGTCAGGCCCGGGTGCAGGCCTCTCACCTCGTCCACGGGCGTCATTCTAGTGGCCCGGGCGGGAGTGTGCCGAGCGGGGTGGCTCAGTCTATGCAGGCTCGCCGAAGCGGGTCTAGAATGAAGGAGGGTTCCAACCACAGGAGAACACGTGATGCCGAAAGCGGTTCTGACTCTACTGACCGTCCTCGCCGTCGCCCTGCCCGGGGCCACGAACGCCGACGACAAGAAGGGCAAGAGGCCCGAATTGACTCTTCGGGCGACGCCGAGGTTCTCCTTCTCTCCCGCAAACATCCTCTTCACCGCCGAGCTCAAGGGTGGAGACGACGTCGAGGAGCTGTACTGCCCCGAGGTCGAGTGGGAGTTTGGGGACGGTGGAAAGAGTGTCTCGGAGGCGGACTGCGACCCCTGGGAGCCCGGCATCACCGCGATCGAAAGGCGGTTCACCAAGCGCCACGAGTTCCAGCGCGCTGGCCGATACCGCGTCCGAGTGACCCTCACCAAGGGCGGCAAGCAGATCCGCCAGACCCTGAGCCTCCAGGTCAGGGCTGGGCTCGGCGACCCCACGATGGACTACTGAGGGCCGGCGAGGGCACTAGCCATGGCTAGCCCCCCGCAGACATGCTCTCCAGGAACTCCTTGTTCGTCTTCGTATTCGACATGCGCTCCAGGAGGAGCTCCATGGCCTCCACCGGGGACAGGGCGGAGAGCACCTTGCGGAGGATCCAGGCCCGGTTGAGCTCCTCCGGGGGCATGAGCAGCTCCTCCTTGCGGGTCCCCGAGCGATTGATGTCGAACGAGGGGAAGATCCTTTTGTCGGTGAGCTTGCGGTCGAGGACGATCTCGGCGTTGCCGGTGCCCTTGAACTCCTCGAAGATGACCTCGTCCATCCGGGAGCCGGTCTCGACGAGTGCCGTCGCGATGATCGTCAGGCTGCCCCCCTCCTCGACGTTGCGAGCGGCACCGAAGAAGCGCTTGGGGCGCTGGAGAGCGTTGGAGTCGACGCCGCCAGAGAGGACCTTTCCGGAGGGCGGCACGATCGTGTTGTAGGCTCGGGCGAGGCGGGTGATCGAGTCGAGGAGGATCACCACGTCCTTCTTGTGCTCGACTAGCCGCTTGGCCTTCTCGAGCACCATCTCCGCGACCTGGACATGGCGATCCGCGGGCTCGTCGAAGGTCGAGGAGATCACCTCGCCGTGAACCGAGCGCTGCATGTCGGTGACCTCTTCCGGCCGCTCGTCGATCAGGAGCACGATGAGGACGATCTCCGGGTGGTTCGTGGTCACCGCGTTCGCGATCGCCTGGAGGATCATCGTCTTGCCGGTGCGGGGCGCCGCGACGATGAGGGCTCGCTGACCCTTGCCGAGGGGGTTCAGAAGATCCATCGCGCGGGTGGTGAGCGCGTCTGGGGTGGTCTCCAGTCGGATCCGTTCCTGCGCATAGAGCGGTGTGAGGTTGTCGAAGAAGATCTTCTCCTTCGCCCGGTCCGGTGGTTCGAAGTTGACGGCGTCGACCTTGATGAGGGCGAAGTAGCGCTCGTCCTCCTTGGGAGGACGGATCTGGCCGCTGATGGTGTCGCCGGTTCGGAGATCGAACTTGCGGATCTGGGAAGGTGAAACGTAGATGTCGTCCGGTCCCGGGAGGTAGCAGTACTCGGGGGCGCGGAGGAAGCCAAAGCCGTCGGGCAGGATCTCGAGAACACCCTCCGAGAAGATGAGGCCTTCCTGCTCGGCCTGGGCGCGCAGGATCTGGAAGACCAGCTCCTGCTTCTTCATCGATGGCGCGCCGGGGATGTCGAGACTCTTCGCCACCTTGACGAGCTTCTGGATGCTCATCTCCTTGAGCACGGCAAGGTCGAGGCGGTTGGGCTCGCCCGCCTTGACCGGGGTCACGACGGCTTCGGCAGCCGCGGCCGCCTCGGGCTCTCCGGCCTCGGGCTCCCCGGCTTCGGCCGTGGCAACCGTAGTGGCGTCGGGCTCGCCCGCGTTCTCGTTCTCGTTGCGGCGGGAGCTCTTGCGTGTCGACTCACCACGACCCGCGCGGCGACAGCCGTTCTTCGGCGTGCTCGGGGCCGGATCGTCTTGGCTCATGCGTTTTCCCGGTGAGTGGTGAGGTGCGATCGGGGGGGGGGGCTGGGTCGGGTGACTGAACGATAGTGGACCTCGCGAGCGGCTGTCAACTCCCGTCCGGAGTCACGACCGGAGAAGCGATCGCGACGCCTGGACGTCCGGGAGCGCTGATCGGCTCATTTCCTCTTCGAGGTCCGGGCGGACGGCTTCGATCTGGAACGCGGTCTCGCGCTGTTCGGCCAGGGCGCCCGCGGGGCAAGTCGGCGGGCCACGTCCGCGAGGGCACGTGCCACCTCGTCGCGATTCTCCTCGAGGATCTCGCGCCACAGCAGCCGAGGGCTCCGGGCGAGGCGTGTCATGTCTCGAAACCCCGGACCGGAGGTCGACAGGTGCCGACGAGCTACCGGGTCGGCCCGTGCCGCCTCGAGAAGCGCCCAGGACGCCAGCTGCGGTGCGTGGCTGAGGAACGCCACGATCCGATCGTGCTGCTCCGCGTCGATCGTCCGAGGTCGCGCCCCCACGGCTCGGACGAGCGCGCGCACCGCTCGTGTCGTCCGAGCGTCGACGGCCGGCACGATCCACCAGACCGCGCCGTCGAACAGCCTCGCCGACGACGCTCCGAAGCCCCGCTTCTCCGTCCCCGCCATCACGTGCCCACCCACGAAGCCTGTCAGGCGCAGCCGGCGCGCGTCCCGGACGATCGGTCCCTTGACGCTGCCCACGTCGGTGACCACGAGTCCGGGACGCCACACGCGAGCCAGCCGTCGCAGAAGCGTCCTGTTGGTGGCGGGCGGAGCGGCGAGAAAGATGACGTCGCACGACGCCGCGCGCTCGACCGTGGCCACGGTCCGGGCCACCGCGCCCGCTTCCCTGGCCGCGCGCCGCACGCTGGGCCGATCGACGCCCAGCACCTGGTACCCGGCCACGGTGAGTGCTCGGGCGAGAGAGCCCCCGACGAGCCCAAGCCCGACGACGGCCACCCTGGGTGCGCGGGCGCTCATTCTTCACCCAGGACGCGAGCCAGCAGATCGGGCTCGCGCCGCATGAGAAGGGCCGAGGCCCCGGCCGTCAACAGGCCGTAGAGCCCCACGGCCCCGGCCAGGGCAAGGGGGAGAGTGAGCACCCAGAGCCTGTGGTCTCCGAGGAGGTGCGGCAACCAGGCCAGGAATGCGAACGGAGACGAGAGCGCGAGCGCTCCGGCCATAGCGAGCATGGTCATGAAAGCCACACCGAGCCCGCGCGAGCCGGAGGTCGGAGCGTCCGGACTCCGACCCGGCGCGGGGACGGGGATGGGAAACAGCACAGCCAGGTAGTTGTCCGCGGCCGCGGTGAGAAGCTGGGTGAGCAGGAGGATGCTGAGCACCGCGGGTACGAACCGAAAACCAGCCAGGAGCGCGGTGGCGGCGGCAATCATCAGCACCGCCGGCACCCGCAGGAGGAGCGCCGAGGCGTTCTTGCCGACGAGCACGAGGACGCGCTCCACCGGAAACCCCAGCAGCAGCGGCAGGCCCCGGCGCTCGAGCGCAAACGCGTTCGTGCCCAGGGTCGAAAGACCGACGAACGAAGCCAGCGCGAGGAGTGGGACCGGGCCCACGTGTCCGGAGGAGCCCTGCCAGACGAGGACGAGCAGGATGAGCGGCGTGACGAGGCCACTGAGAATGATGGCCTTCTGCCGCGGGTCGCGCCACACCATGCGCAGGTCCTTCTCGAGGAGCGCGCCGACGGGGCCCTTCAGAAACACCCGGGAGCGCCCGAGAGCGCTCTCCCGTGCCCCCTCGCCCAGGTCCAGCTCCCCGCGGTACATGCGCTCGACGAGGGAAGTGGACAATGCGAGCAGCGCCCCCACCCCCAGGACTGCCGCAGCGGCAAAACCAAAGAAGGCATCGGCCTCGCCTCGGCCCGCATGGACCGCCGCGCGGATGCCCCACCCGAAGGGAGACAGGACGAAAACGTCCCGGGCCAGGAGCTCGCGAGCGAGGCGCCCGATGGGAGCCGCGGCGCCGCTCATCAGCAGGAGTGGCAGGAAGCTCAGGAGAAGGCCCAGAGCGAGGCCGACGAACAGCAGTCGGTCATGGAGCCGCCGGTGCCTCGAGAGCGCGTGAAGCGCCAGGCCCACGAGCTGGCCGGAGGCGACGACGAAAGCGAGTGCCAGGGCGAGCCCGAAGGCCACGGGAACCATGGCGCCACCGGGGCCGGCGACGGCGAGCCCAAGGAAGAAGAGCGGGGGCATCAGCGCCAGCACCGTCGATTGCAGCAGGTTGGCGAGAAAGGAAGAGACGACGAGAGTGGGCAGGGGGATGGGAAAATGCAGGAGGCGGTTGAGGTCGTAGGTCTCCGTGAGAGCCATGCCCGCCAGGAGCGGCGAGAGGGCCCACAGCAGACCGAGCGCCGTCGTCCCTGCCGAGACGACGGAGAGGGTGAGCTCCGGCCGCGCGCTCTCGAGAAAGCGCACTCCGGCAAACACCACGAAAGACGCGGCCGCGGAGAGGAGGATCAGCCCCGGCACGGCCACGACCAGCGCGAGGAGGCGCACGCGCTCCCCTGTCACGGCCCGCACGTCGAGCCGCCAGCGAAGGGCCACCAGGGCGATCAGCCGATCCACGAGAGATCACCACGCCGCACGTCGGCTTCGACGAGCTTCAAGAACACGTCTTCGAGGCTGGCGTCTCCGGCGAGGGCTCGCTGGGAGCGGATCTGGTCGAGCGATCCCTGGGCCACGATCCGCCCCCGGTCGATGATCGCGACCTCGTCGCACAGCCTCTCCACGACGTCCAGGACGTGCGAGGTGAAGAAGAGGGTGACGCCTTTCTTGGCGAGGCGCTGGAGAAGGTCCATGACCACTCGTCCGGAAACGGGATCGATTCCGTTCAGGGGCTCGTCGAGAAACAGGACCTGCGGATTGTGGACGAGCGCACAGGCCAGGGCCAGCTTCTTCCGCATGCCGAGCGAGTAATCGACCACGAGCTTGCTGCGCTCGTCCGCCAGCGAGAGGAACTCTAGAAGCTCTTCGGTCCGCCGACGCGCTTCGTCTCGTTGGATTCGGTGCATTCGGGCTGCGAAGAGAAGGTGCTCCTCACCGGTGAGCCGCTCGTAGAGAGCGAGATCCTCCGTGAGGACGCCAATGCGCCGCTTGACACCCAGAAGATCGAGGCTCAAGCGAGCCCCTTCGACGACCGCATCCCCGGAGGTGGGTCGGAGCAGACCCGTGAGCATGCGGATGATCGTACTCTTGCCCGCGCCGTTCGGACCCAGGAAGCCGAAGAAGCGACCCCGGGCCACGCGAAACGACACGTGGTCGACCGCCGTCTGCTGGCGGAAGATCTTGGTGAGGCCCTCCACCACGAGGGCGTGTGACTCGTCCACGACGCACAGATTAGTCGATTTGTGCTAGCTTTCCGCGAGGCGGCATGAAGAAGGAAGGGCCTGAGCGCCGCAAGAGCCGGCGGGTGGCGATGAGGATCCCCGCGCGGGTTCAGGGTCGCAACCCCAACGGCACCACCTGAGAGGAGATGGCGTCGTGCGACGACATCTCGGCCGGCGGGGTGGCTCTCGTCCTCGAGCGCCCGATCCGGATCGGCCAGGTTCTCCACCTGGCGCTGCCGCTACCACAGCGATTTCGCAAGTACAACCTGACCGACGCCTCGTACCGGGTGTATGGGCTGGTGCGTGGACGCCGGAAGGGAAACAAGGTCGGGATCCTCTTCCTCGGCAAGCGCCCACCCCGGGGGACCGAGTCGCTGCCCACCGAGCTCTTCCTGCTCCCGGGTGACCCAAAGCCTCTGGCTGCGGACAAGCACGGGTTCGAAGTGCTGCTGCGGCTCGAGGCCGAGCAGGCCCCGGGCGGGGTCGCACAGGAGGAGCGGTCGATCGCGCAGAACGTGCGAACGCACGGCAGATGCCAGAACCATGAGCCTGCCGGTGTTCAAGGGAGTCACCATCACCGTCGAGGAGGTTGGGGGCGAGTTCAAGACCCGGGCCGAAGTCCGGAATGTAGCGATCGGCAAGGACGGCCAGCCCCTCCTGAGCCTCCTGTTCATCGACGACCCCGTGCCCGAGCGTCTCCTGCCCCCGGTCGGTCAAGGCGAAGGCTCCGGCGCGAGCTGAACCCTGGCTAGAGCCGCTTCTTGATCCGCTGGTAGCCGGAGCGGCTCAAGGGCAGTCGGGTCCCGTCGGTGAGGATCACGGCCCGTGACTCGCCGCCCTCGGAGTCGATCCGGGCGAGCCGATCCAGGTTGAGGATGTACGAGCGATGGATCCTCACGAAGCGGGCGGAGTCGAGGCCGACCGATCTCGGCCGCGCAGGCCGGCTCCGCACGCTAGAATGGCCCTGCCGACAGTCTGCCGGGGGGGTATGAACTCGGTGTCAGCTGCGTCCCGACTCTTCCTGACCGTGCTGTTTGCCGCCCTGCCGGTATTCGTGCACGGAGCGCGGTCGACCTTCAGGTGGGCGGGGCCACTCTTACGCTCGCGCTTGGAGGCCCGCTCAAGGAATCGCTTCCGACGCTCTCGGACGCGCTCGCGAGGTTCCTCGACGCCTCCGCAACGCTCTTCGGAGGCGCTCCCCCCTTGCGTATCCTCGCAGTGGGCAATGTCGGCGGACCTGAGGGCAACGGCGGCGGGTACGGCCCGGACGTGAGCTTCCTCGTTGACGAGCCGCTCCGGGAGGGGGATCTCCTATTCGAGGTGGAGGGGGCACCCGCGACCACGTTCAACGACCTACGTGTAGCCTTCGACACGGTGGCTCCGGGAGTCAGCTTCGCTGTCACGGTCATGCGGGATGGGAAGCCGACGCCACTCCGGGTAACGCTCGCTGACGAGTTGACGAGCGCGCCCTCACGAAGCCGCTGGCTGTCCGTCTCGCTGGAGATGATGGCGACACCCGAGCCGCTCACGCTCGCTATTCGACAGTCGCTCTTTGGACGACCATCGATTCCAACCACACTAGCCGGACTGGAGCTCAGGGTCATGGGTTGCGACGAAGGTGGTCTCCGATGTGCGGGACCGTGAAGTCGTCGAGGCCATGCGAAGGGCTGAAAACCAGCCCCTTCTCGATCAGGCGGGATCGTGTCGGGGCAACGCCTTCGCCTTCGCGAGGGGCAACGAGCGGCCGAGCACCGGGGCGATGATCCGAAGCTCGCTCATCAGCTGATCGAACTGCTCCGGGTAGAGGCTCTGGGGGCCGTCGGAGAGGGCCTTTTCGGGATCGTTGTGGACCTCGATGAGGAGGCCGTCCGCTCCCGCCGCCACCGCGGCCCGGGCCATGGGAATGACCTTGTCCCGGCGTCCGGTGCCGTGGCTCGGGTCGACGAGGATCGGGAGATGGCTGAGCTTCTTGACCACGGGGATCGCCGAGATGTCCAGGGTGTTGCGAGTGTAGTTCTCGAAGGTTCGGATCCCGCGCTCGCAGAGGATGACCTGGGAGTTGCCCCCGGCGAGGATGTACTCGGCCGAGAGCAGCCACTCCTCGATGGTCGAGCTCAGACCGCGCTTCAGGAGCACCGGGCGGCGCACCCGGCCGAGCTCCTTGAGCAGGGCGAAGTTCTGCACGTTGCGCGCCCCCACCTGGAGGCAGTCCACGTAGCCCATCATCATCTCGATCTGCCGTGGATCCATGACCTCGCTCACGACGGCGAGGCCACTCTCGTCGGCGGCGGCTCTCATCCACTTGAGGGCCTCCTCGCCGTGCCCCTGAAAGGCGTAGGGCGATGTCCGAGGCTTGAAGGCTCCTCCCCGCAGCACCCGTGCGCCGGATGTGCCCACCGTCTTCGCGACCGCACCGACCTGCTCCCGGCTCTCCACCGAACACGGCCCGGCCATGGCGATGACCTCGGTGCCTCCTATGGGGACGCCGGCGAGCTCGACGATGGTGTCCTCGGACTTGAACGTCCGTCCGGCGAGCTTGTAGGGCTCGGAGATGCGGAGGATCTGCCGCACGCCGGGCAAGACTTCCACCAGTCGCGGATCGATTGGCTTAGGAGGTGCCCCGACCGCCCCGAGAACCGTGTAGTCGATCCCGCTCGAGCGATGAACGTCGTAACCCTCGTCGCCGAGGGTCTCGATCACCTTCTGCACCTGCTCCTCGCTGGCCGCGTGCTCCATGACGATAACCATGCCCTCTAGTCTCCTTCCTTGTCCGGCGGAAGGGCAGTCCTGGCCCCGCCCGCGTCTTGATCTGCCCTGTCCTGGGCCAGCCGCTCCAGGCGCCGGCTCTCGTCGATGATCCGCTCGAAGACCCGCCTCACCGCGCCGCCGTCCAGGGGCCCGGGATTGTTGGCCGTGGCCCGGTCCAGAATCCACACCTCGCGGCCGGGCTGATACACCGCCATGCCCAGGTTCCGCTTGAGCCGGCCGATCTCGACGGCGCAGGCCGAGCGGCTGTTGAGAAGCTTCATCAGCTGGTCGTCGATCGCATCGATCCGACGGCGGAGCCCCTCGACCTCCGGGGCCGTCTCGTTCCTGCCGTCTACGTCGCGCTGGTCAGCCATCGCACCTGTGCTCCGAGATCTCCTTCCGGCTGCTCCTCGAGAAAGCGCACGAGAGCGCTCCCCACCACGACACCGTCGGCCACCTTTCCGGCTTCGGCCACGTGCTCGGGAGTCGACAGGCCGAATCCGAGGGCCACCGGCACGTCGGTGAGACCGTGAAGGCGCTCCACCAGCGGTGCGGCCTCCGTGGAGAGCGAGTGGCGCTCTCCGGTCACTCCCGTGCGGCTGATCGCGTAGACAAAGCCCCGGCTGGCCTCGGCCACCCGCCGCAGCCGCTCGGCGGGGCTGGTGGGCGAGGCCAGGAACACCGTGTCGAGATCGGCGCCGCGGGCGGCCTGGATCCACTCGCCCGCTTCCTCCGGCGGAAGGTCGGTGACGAGCACGCCGTCGACCCCGGCCTCGGCGGCTTCACGCGCGAGTCGCCCCAGGCCCCGCTGGAGCAGCGGGTTGAAATAGCTGAAGAGGAGGAGCGGCAGCTCGCTCCGCTCGCGAATGCGCCGCACCACGTCGAGCACGTCTCCTAGGGTGACACCCCGGGCGAGGGCCCGCTCGCTCGAGCGCTGGATCACCGGGCCATCGGCGAGGGGGTCGGAGAACGGGACCCCCAGCTCGAACACGTCTGCCCCGGCCTCCTCCAGGGCCATCGCCGCCTCGACGGTCCGGTCGATCGAGGGGTCGCCGGCCGTGAGGAACGGCACGAACGCCGTGCGGCCTTCGGCCTTGCGACGCGCGAAGCGGTCTCCGATTCGACCCATGGCGGCCTCAGCGCCCTTCCTGCTGTTCGTCGCCAGAACGCACGGCTTCGTCCACGACGGCGTCCACCTCGTCCGCCACCAGCATGTCGGGATCGATGAGGCCGCTCACCTCGACCATGGTCGCGGCGGGGCGGATGTCGCGGAAGATCTCGCCGTGGGCGCGCCCCACGTCCTCCCAGCGGGAGATGTCGGTGACGTACATCCGCGTGCGCACCACGTCGGCAAAGGTGGCGCCGGTCTCGTGGAGGGCCTTCTCGATGTTTCGGAAGCACTGCAGGGCCTGTGCGTAGACGTCGCCCTTCCCGACAATCGTTCCGTCCGCACCGGTGGCGACCGTGCCCGCGACGTGCACATGGGGGCCGAACCGCACCGCACGTGAGAATCCAACCCTGGGCTCCCAGGGACTGTTGCCCTTGACGTTGTGACGGCTGCTCACGCCGGCTCCTCCTTCGATGTGACGATTCCCAGGTCCTTGTCGCCCCGTCCGCTCAAGTTGACCAGGACGATGCTTCCCGCCAGGGAGGGCGCCTCGCGGACGAGCCACGCCAGGGCATGCGACGACTCGAGCGCGGGAAGGATTCCTTCGGTCTCACTAAGCAGGTGGAATGCGGCGAGGGCCTCCTCGTCGGTCACCGAGCCGTACTCGACCCGGCCTTCGTCGTGGAGAAGCGCGTGCTCGGGACCCACGGCCGGGTAGTCGAGCCCGGCCGAAACGGAGTGAGTCGGAAGGACGTTGCCGGCGGCGTCCTGCAACAGGTACGTGAGCGTCCCCTGCAGGACGCCCACGCCGGCCCCCGCGTCGGCTTGCGAGAGAAACCGCGCGGCGTGGTCGCCCGGACGCGGCGAGCGACCGCCGGCCTCGACGCCCACCATCTTGACCGCCTCGTCTTCCAAGAAGGCGTAGAAGAGGCCGATCGCGTTCGAGCCACCGCCCACGCAGGCCACGAGACGATCCGGCAGCCGCCCGATCCTCTCGAGAATCTGCTCGCGCGCCTCCCGGCCGATCACCGACTGAAGATCGCGCACCATCGCCGGGTAGGGGTGGGCCCCGAGCACCGAGCCGAGGAGATAGTGGGTGGAGCGCACGTTGGTGACCCAGTCGCGCATCGCCTCGTTGATCGCGTCCTTCAGCGTGCGCTGGCCCGAGTCGACGCCGCGCACCTCGGCACCGAGGAGGCGCATCCGCTCCACGTTCGGGGCCTGGCGCGCCATGTCCTCGGTGCCCATGTAGATGACGCACTCGAGGCCAAGGAGAGCGCACACGGTGGCCGTGGCCACGCCGTGCTGGCCGGCGCCGGTCTCGGCCACCACGCGGCTCTTGCCCATCCGCTGGACGAGCAGCGCCTGGCCCAGGGCGTTGTTGATCTTGTGCGCCCCGGTGTGACAGAGGTCTTCCCGTTTCAGGTAGACCTGAAGTCCCAGCTTCTCCGAGAGACGCTCGGCCCGGCCGAGGGGGGTGGGCCGGCCCACGTACTCGCTTAGCAGCCGGCGGTACTCGCCCTTGAAGTTGTCGTCCTTCCAGGCCTCGGCCCAGACGGCGCCGAGCTCACGCAGGGGCTCCATGAGCGTTTCGGGGACGTAGCAGCCACCGTACGGTCCGAAGTGCCCGCTCGCGTCGGGCCAGACGCCCACGTGCCGCGCGCTCGAGGTCATCGCGCCTCGCCCTCTCTTTCCGCCCTTCGCACCGCCTCCAGGAAAGCCGTCACCCGGCTCGCGTCCTTCTGGCCCGGGCGTCGCCCCTCAACACCGCTGGACACGTCTACCGCATGGGGGCGGACGGAGGTGATGGCCTCTTCGACGTTCTCCGGGTCCAGCCCGCCTGCCAACATCAGGAAGCCCACCTTCTCCCGCAGACCACGGACCAGCCCCCAGTCGAAGGAGGTCCCGGTTCCGCCCAGGGGCGCCGTCTCGTCGGCGAGGCGCGTGTCAACGAGAATCCCGCAGGAGGCCTCGTAGCGCAGCGCGTCCTCGGGGGCAAACTCACTCCCGACCCGCAGCGCCTTCAGGGCACGTCTGGGAAGACCCTCGAAGGCTTCCGGAGGCTCGTGGCCGTGAAGCTGGAGGAGATCCAGACCCACCGCGTCGGCGGTCCGCGCCATCTCGTCCCGGGTGGCGTCGACGAAGAGGCCCACCCGGAGCACCATCGGGGGGAGGACTCGGGAGATGGCGGCGGCTCGCTCTCTCTCGACGAAGCGAGGGCTCGCGGAGTAGAAGACGAAGCCCACGGCGTCGGCCCCGGCCTCGGCTGCATGGACACCGTCCTCGAATGTCGTGATCCCACAGACCTTGACGAACACGCGGCTCACCTTGCCTCCTCCAGCAGTGACCTGAGCGCCTGTCCCGGGTCGGGTGCTCCCATGAGACGTTCCCCGATGAGGAACGCATCGAAACCCGCTTGGCGGAGTGTTCGGATGTCGCCCCCGGTGCGGATTCCGCTCTCGGCCACGCTGACGACGCCCTGGGGAATGGCCGTGGCCAGCGAGAGCGCCGTCTCCAGCGAGACCTCGAGCGTCTTCAGGTTGCGGTTGTTGATGCCCACGATGCGGGCCCCGGCAGCCAGGGCACGGTCCAGCTCGTCGCGGGAGTGGACCTCGACCAGCGCGTCGAGCCCGGCCTCGCCCGCCAGCGCCAGCAGCGCGCCAAGGGCATCGTCCTCCAAGGCGGCCACGATGAGGAGCACCGCATCCGCGCCGGCGGCGCGGGCCTCCCACACCTGCCAGGTGTCCACGATGAAGTCCTTGCGCAGGACGGGGAGGGCGGTCGCCTTCCGCGCCGCCACCAGATGCTCGAGACGCCCGCCAAAGAACGGCTCGTCGGTGAGGACGGAGAGCGCCGCTGCCCCCGCGGCCTCGTAGCCTCGGGCCACATCCTCCGGGGCGAGATCCTCCCGGATGACCCCCCGGGAGGGAGAGCGCCGCTTGTGCTCGGCGATCACGCTGAGGCGTCCGGAGCGGGCCAGGGCCGCTCCGAAAGGCCGCACCGGGGGCGCCTCGTCCGCCGCGGCGCGCACCTTTTCGAGAGGGCGATGCGCGCGCTCCTCGGCCACGTGCTGACGGGTGCGAGCGATGATCCCGTCGAGGACGCCGGTGCCGGCGGCGCTCATGATAGGGCCTCCCGCAGACGCTCCAGCTGTCCCTTTGCCCGGCCGTCGTCGATGGCCGCGGCCGCCTGGCGAACACCCTCGCGCAGATCGGCCGCGCGCCCGGCGACCACGAGGGCAGCGGCCGCGTTCAGCAGCACCACGTCGCGTCGCGGCCCGGGCGTCCCGGACAGAACCTCCCGGGCGATGACGGCGTTGTCCTCGGGACCGCCGCCCAGGAGCGCGTCGAGGCTCGTGGTCTGGAGCCCGGCATCCTCCGGAGTCACGGCGAACGTGCGCACGGCGTCGCCATCCACCTCGGTCACGGTGGTCATGCCCGCAAGGGTCAGCTCGTCGAGGCCATCTCCGTGAACCACCCAGGCCCTGCCGACTCCCAGACGCTGGAGGCAGCGCGCCACGAAGCCGGTGAGCTCGGGCTTCGGCACGCCCACCACCTGGGAGTCGGGGCGAGCGGGATTGGTGAGGGGCCCGAGCAGATTGAATGCGGTCCGGACACCAAGCTCCTTGCGCGGCCCCACCGCGTGACGCGTGGCCGCGTGGAACCTCGGCGCGAAGATGAACGTCCACCCGGCCTCGTCGAGAGCCTTCTGCACCACCGGCGGCGGGGCGTCGATCCGGACGCCCAGGGCCTCGAGCACGTCCGCGCTGCCGCAGGTTCCACTCGCCGAGCGGTTGCCGTGCTTCGCCACGGGGACGCCGCAGGCCGCCACGACGATCGAGGCCACGGTCGAGATGTTGAAGGTGCCTGCTCCGTCTCCACCCGTTCCGCAGGTGTCCACCGCCCCCGAGGAGCTGAGAGGCACGGCCCGGGCCCGCATGGTCCGGGCGAAGCCCACCACCTCGTCCTCGGTCTCTCCCCGGGCGGCCATGGCTGCCAAAAGAGCGCCGATCTGCGCCGGGGTCGCCTGGCCGTCCATGATCGCGTCCATCGCCGAGCCTGCTTCATCCTCGGTGAGACGCTCGCCCCGGGCGACCTTCGCGATGAAGCGCTTGATGCTGATGCGTGCCCCGAGGCCGAGGAAGTTGCGCAGGAGGTCCTTGCCGGCGGCGGTCAGGATGCTCTCCGGATGAAACTGCACGCCCTCGAGGGGCCGCTCCCGGTGGCGCAGGCCCATGATCACGCCGCCATCCGCCCGGGCGGTGACCTCGAGGCAGTCGGGAACGCTCTCCGGCGCCACCACGAGGGAGTGATACCGGGTCGCGGTGAACGGATCGGGCAGGCCGGCGAAGATCGTCTGGCCGCCGTGCCGGATCTCGGAGGTCTTGCCGTGCATGAGCTTCGCCGCTCGCACGATCTCCCCTCCGAAGGCCTGGGCGAGCGACTGGTGGCCCAGGCACACCCCGAGGACCGGCACCGGAGAGCGACGGATGAGCTCGACGCTCATCCCGGCCTGGTCGGGGGTCCCCGGGCCGGGAGAGACGACGATGCGCTCGGGACCGAGAGCCAGAGCCTCGTCCACGCTCATGGCGTCGTTTCGGATCACCTTCACCTCGGAGCCCAGCTCGCCGAGGTACTGGTACAGGTTGAAGGTGAAGGAGTCGTAGTTGTCGACCAGGAGGATCACGCGAGACCTCCGGCCACCTTGAGCGCTTCGAACAGCGCCCGCGACTTCGCGTCGGTCTCTCGCTCCTCCGCCGCGGGATCTGAGTCCGCCACGATGCCGGCGCCGGCCTGGAGCGTGGCGCGCCCACCCTTCATCGTCAGGGTGCGGATGGCGATGCAGAAGTCGAGGTTGCCGCGCATGTCGAGATAGCCGAGGGCCCCTCCGTACAGCCCGCGAGGCACGGGCTCGAGCTCGTCGATGATCTGCATGGCCCGGATCTTTGGGGCGCCCGAGAGCGTCCCTGCCGGAAACGTGGCGGCCAGTGCATCGAGAGCGTCGCGGCCCTCCGCCAGCTCCCCTGTCACCGAGCTCACGATGTGGGCCACGTGGCTGTAGTGCTCGACCTTCATGAGCTCCGGCACCTGGACGCTGCCGAATCGACAGACGCGACCCAGGTCGTTCCGTCCCAGATCCACCAGCATGATGTGCTCGGCTCGCTCCTTCTGGTCGGCGAGCAGCTCCCGGGCCAGCGCCTCGTCGTTGTGACCGGGGCGAGGGCGAGTCCCGGCGATCGGGCGTGTCTCCACGTGACGCCCCTCCACGCGAACCAGCATCTCCGGTGAGGCCCCGATTGTCGTCCTCTCGCCCTCCTTCAGGAAGTACATGTAGGGCGAGGGGTTCACCATGCGCAGCGCGCGGTACACGGAGAAGGGGTCCGCCTCGCAGTCGACCTCGTGCTGGCGGGACAGAACGACCTGGAAGATGTCGCCGGCCGCGATGTGCTCCTTGGCTTCGAGGACAGCCGCCTGGAAGCCTGGGTCGTGCTTGCCCTCGAGAGCCACGTACGCCTCTGCCTGGCGGGACGGCGAAGGCCGCCGCTCCCAGCCGAGATCCTCTTCGAAACCGTCGAGGATCTCCTGGGCGCCCTGAAAGGCGGCCCGGCTCCCAGGCTCGGCGATGGCGATGAGTACGAGCCGCTGTCCCACGTGATCGAACGCCACGAGGGAGTTGTAGAAGCAAAAGGAGGCCACGGTGCCGTGGCTGGCTCCGTGCCGGTCGGGCACGCGCTCGAACAGCCGCGCCGCGTCGTAGTGGAGGTATCCGACGGCTCCGCCGGTGAAGCGTGGCAGCCCGGGGATCTCAGCGGGCGGCGAGCTCAACCGCGAACGCAGGGCGTCGAGGAGACCCTCCTCGAGCTCGGTCTCGCCGGACCCGTCACCAACGAAGACGCGGCCGTCCCTCACCTCGAGGGTTGACACGGGGTTGCGACCGAGGAAGGAGTAGCGGGCCAGCCGTTCTCCTCCGAGGACACTCTCGAGGAGAAACGCCCGCTCGGCCCGGGTTCCCAGGGAGAGAAAGGCGGACACCGGCGTCCGCAGGTCGCCGGGGATCTCGCGGAAGACCGGAACCGGCCGACCCTCCTCGGAGAGCCTCTGGTAGTCCTCGTAGCTCAGCGCCTTCATCGGTCGCTCCCCAGCGCCCCGGAGCTCGAGCGTCGCCGGCGACGCAGCTCGTCCATGACACGAACGAGCGGCACTCTCCGCTGGTGAAGGGCGACCAGCAGGTGATAGAGAAGGTCCGCCGTCTCCTCGGCCAGCCGCTCATCGCTCTGCACCCGACCGGCCAGGACCACCTCCGTCGCCTCCTCGCCGATCTTCTTCAAGACCTGGTCCGGGCCCTTCGAGAGGAGCCGCGCGGTGTAGGACTCCTCCGGCGGGGCCTCGGCCCGCTCGGCGACGACCCGGGCCAGCTCCTCGAGCATTCCCGCCGCGGTGGGCGAGGCCTCCCCAAAGCAGCTTCGGGAGCCGGTGTGGCACGCCGGCCCCTCCGGATCGACGATGAGGAGCAACGTGTCCCCATCACAGTCCGCCCGGGCCTCCACGACGTGCAGGCCGTTGCCCGAGGTCTCTCCCTTGCGCCAGAGCGACTTGCGGCTTCGGCTCCAGAAGTGGGCGAGCCCCGTCTCGGCGGTCCGGGCGAGGGCTTCGGTGTTGGCCCACGCCACCATCAGGACGTCGCCACTCGCCCGCTCCTGCACGACCACGGGCAGGAGCCCTGCCTCGTCGAAGACGAGACCGTCGGGAATCACCACCTGAGCGTCCGGTTCCGCCGTCATCCTGCCCCTCCCTCCGAGCCCGACATCCCGGCGGACGCGGCGGCCTCTCCCTCGGCCGGCGGCCGGACCTCGACACCCACCCGGAGAAGCTCGGCCTTCGCGTCGGGGATCCGGATCTCGCCGAAGTGGAAGATCGACGCCGCCAGTGCCGCGCTCGCGGCGCCGGCGGTCAGCACCTCCGCCATGTGAGCCACTGTCCCGCACCCGCCCGACGCCACCACCGGGACCCGAACGGCGTCGGCCACTGCCCGTGTGAGGGCCACGTCGAACCCGTCCTTCGTCCCGTCCCGGTCCATGCTCGTGAGAAGGATCTCCCCTGCTCCCTGCTCCGCGCCCTCCCGGGCCCAGGCGACGGCGTCCTTCCCCGTGGGAGTGCGCCCGCCGTGGACGAAGACCTCCCAGCCCCCCTTGCCCGTCGCCCGCGCATCGATGGCGAGGACGACGGCCTGCGAACCAAAACGCCGCGCGAGCTCGCCCAGGAGGTCGGGGTTCTCGACGGCGGCGGTGTTGACGGCCACCTTGTCGGCGCCGGCCCGCAGCAGCACCTCCGCGTCGTCCACCGACCGCACGCCCCCGCCCACGGTGAAGGGCAGATAAACGGCGTCCGCGACCCGGCGCACCATGTCGATGACGATCGGCCGAGCGTCCGACGAGGCCGTGATGTCGAGGAACACGAGCTCGTCCGCGCCCTCGGTGTCGTATCGCACGGCCGCTTCCACCGGGTCGCCGGCGTCGCGCAGCGAGACGAAGCGGACACCCTTCACCACCCGGCCGCGGTCCACGTCGAGACAGGGAATGAGTCGCTTCGCGAGCATCACCGTCCCTCCACCGCGGCAGCGAGGGCCGCTCGGGCCTGCGCCAGTGTGAAGCGACCGTCGTAGAGTGCCTTGCCCGAGATGACCTCGTCCACCCCGACGTCGGCGAGCACGCTCAGGCGGGCCAGGTCGTCGAGCGTCGAGATGCCGCCGGCTGCGGTGACCCGAAGCCCGCTCCGTCGGGCCATCTCCTCGATGGCCTCGATGTTCGGACCGGCGAGCGTGCCGTCTCGGGTGACGTCGGTGTACTGCACCCGTGAGATCCCCCAGCCTTTCACACGTGCGGCGAGCTCGAGGGCGTCGAGCTCCGTGTCCTCGGTCCAGCCGGAGACCGTCACCCGGACCCCCCGTGCGTCGATCGCCACCGCCACCGCCTCCGGCCAAAGCGCCGCCGCCTCTTCGACGACCTCCGGGGCCGTCACCGCGGCGGTCCCGAAGATGAGCCGCTCCACGCCCGCGTCGCGGTACCGCCGCGCGGTGTCCAGGGTCCGCAGCCCGCCACCCACCTCGACCGGGATGCCGACCGCCCCGACGACGGTGGCCACGGCGGCCCCCTGGGGACGGTCGTCGATCGCGGCATCGAGATCGACGAGATGGAGGCGCTCGGCCCCTTCCGTCTCCCATCGTCGTGCGGCGGCGGCCGGATCGTCTCCGTAGGCCGTCTCCTCCTCCGGTCGACCCTGGTGCAGACGCACCACTCGGCCATGTCGGATGTCGATGGCGGGGACGACGATCACGCCGCCCTCCGCACCGTCTCGACGAAACGAACGAAGTTCGCCACGATTCGCAGGCCCACCGCCTGGCTCTTCTCCGGATGGAACTGCACGCCGAGGACGCGCTCACGCCCCACCACCGCCGCGAAGCCCCGGCCGTAGTCGGAAGAGGCGATGACGACCTCCGGCGCGGCGTCACAGAAGAACGAGTGAACAAAGTAGACGTGTGCACCGTCTGTTAGACCTTCGAGCAGCGGATGGGACGCCTCCGAGTGCAGCTGGTTCCACCCCATGTGAGGAACCGGCAACCCGTCGCCGAAGCGGCGCACCCGGCCCGGCAGGAGGCCGAGGCCCTGAAAGCGGCCGTGCTCCTCGCTCTCTTCGAAGAGCACCTGCATGCCGATGCAGATGCCCAGGAGGGGCACCCCGGCCTCGACCGCCTCGTGAAGGATCGGGACGAGTCCCCGCCGCTCGATCTCCGCCATCGTCGCCCCGAAGGCGCCATCGCCGGGCAGAACGAGAGCGGAGGCCCGGCGCAGGACCTCCGGCTCGCCCGTGAGCCGGACGTCGGCGCCGACGTGGCGGAAGCCCTTGGTGACGCTCCCCAGATTCCCGATCCCGTAGTCGACGATGGCGATCATGGGATTCCTTCTAGAGCGTGCCCTTCGTGGACGGCACGCCGCTCGCCCGGGGATCGAGGGCAACGGCCATCCGCAGGGCCCGCGCCGTCGCCTTGAAAGTGGCCTCGGCGATGTGGTGGGAGTTGCGACCCCGGATGAGGTCGAGATGCAGGTTGAGCCGGGCGTGGTCGGCGACAGCCCAGAAGAAATCCTCGAAGAGCTCGGTCGGCATGTCGCCGATCCGCTTCGCCCGGAACACGACCCCGAAGTGCAGCCAGGGACGCCCCGAGAGGTCGACGACCGCCCTCGTGAGCGCCTCGTCGAGGGGGCAATACGCGTGACCGAAGCGTGTGATTCCCTTCTTGTCGCCGAGGGCCGACTTGAGCGCCTGCCCGAAGGCGATTCCCACGTCCTCGACGGAGTGGTGGGCGTCGATGTGGAGGTCGCCCTGGCAACGGACCTCGAGCCCGATGCCGGCGTGCTTCGCCAGCGCCGTGAGCATGTGGTCGTAGAAACCCACACCGGTCTTGATCCGGATGCGGGTCGCGCGGTCGAGGTTGAGCGCGACGGTGATGTCGGTCTCCCGGGTCTTTCGCTCGATGCGGGCCTTTCGATCGGCCATCGTCACGCCCTCCCCGTGTCGGCGGTCACGTTCACGCCCATCTCCCCGAGCACGGTGCCCAGTGCGTGGAGAAAGGTCTCGTTCTCGTCGGGGGCTCCCACGCTCACCCGGAGGCACCTGGAGAGCATGGGATACGAGCTCACGTCACGGACGAGGACCCCCCGCCTGTGCAGCGCCTCGAAGACGCCTCTGGGCGACACGGTCTCGAGCTCGAGCAGGATGAAGTTCGCCTTCGACGGCCAGGCCCGGACCCCGGGGATGTCTCCCAGGCGGGCGAGCAGGCTCTCGCGTTCGGCGACGAGCCGGGCCACCATGTCCCCGATCGCCTCGCTCTCCTCGAGCGCGGCGAGCGCCGCCATCTGGCTGAAGAAGTTGAGGTTGTACGGAAGCCGAGCCTTGTTGACCTCGCGGACGAGATCGGGCGACCCCAGGAGGTACCCGACCCGGAGACCGGCGAGGGCCATGGCCTTGGAGAAGGTCCTGAGCACGACCAAGTTCGGGTGCTCCTCCAGCAGCGGCACCGCGCTCTCCCCGGAGAACTCGTGGTAGGCCTCGTCCAGGACCACCAGGCCGTCGCCGGCCTTCAAGAGCCTTTTCAGGTCCTGCCGCGGCAGCACGGTCCCCGTCGGGTTGTTGGGCGAGCAGACGATGGTCACCGCCGGGTCGCCCTGGCGGCGAGCCTCGACGAGCGCCGCTGTGTCGTAGCGCAACTCGGAGGTGAGCGGCACGCGCACCACGTCCGCTCCGAGGATCTGGCTCAGCAGCGCGTACAGGGTGAACGTCGGCTCCGGAATGACGACCCGCCTCCCGGGCCCCAGGGTCACGAGCAGGAGCGCTTCGATGAGCTCGTTCGAGCCGTTGCCCGCCAGGACGCCGTCCTCTCGCCAGCCGGCGAAGCGGGCCAGTGCGTCGGTGAGCTCACGGGGGTCGAAGTCGGGATAGCGCGCCCAGGGGCGAACCAGGGCCTCGTCGAGGACCCGGCGCTTGACCCTCTCCGGGATGTCCCAGGGATTCTCGTTCTGGTTGATCTTGACCGGAGCCTCCCGGGCGGCGAGGGTGTAGGCCCTCATCTTCCGTACGGCTGGCTTGACGTGCCGGAGCGGGTCCATCACTCCCCCTCGAAGCGGGTCAGCACGCTTTGAGCGTGCCCGCGGAAGCCCTCGGCGAGAGCCACGTGCACGAGACCCTCGGCCACACGGGCGAGACCGGCCTCGGTCATCCGCACGACGCTCTGCCGACGCTGAAAGTCCCGCACGGAGAGCGGTGAGGAGAACCGCGCACCTCCCCCCGTCGGGAGGACGTGGTTGGGGCCCACTCCGTAGTCGCCCACCGCTACGGGCGAATACGGTCCCACGAAGACCGCTGCGCCGACGATCCTCCGAGCCACGCGCTCGGCCCTTCGAGTCAGCACCTCGACGTGCTCCGGAGCGAGGGCGTTCACCGCCGCCACTCCCTGCTCGAGATCCTCGACCGCGACCACCGCCCCGTGCCGCTCGAGGGCGCGCCGCGCCGCTCGTGGATTCGCTACCGTCGTCACGCCCTCGGCCACGAGTCTCTCCGTCTCTTCGGCCAGCTCCGCGGACGGCGTCACCAGCACGACCATCTCGTCCCCGCTGCCGTGCTCGGCCTGAGCGAGGAGATCGGCCGCCACCCACCCGGGATCGGCGCTCGAGTCGGCGAGGATCACCACCTCGCTGGGTCCTGCTTCGGAATCGATCTCGACCTGTCCCCGGACGAGCCTCTTGGCCGCCGTCACGTACGCGTTGCCCGGCCCGACGATGCGGTCCACCCGGGGCACGACCCGCGTTCCGTACGCCAGGGCGGCCACCGCCTGCGCCCCGCCGATCCGGAACACTTCGGTCGCTGCGCCCGCAATCTCCAGAGCCGCCGCCACCGCCGGGTTCGCCTCGAGCGTCTTGGGAGGCGTCGCCACGACCACACGGCCGACACCGGCCACCCGGGCCGGTATGGCGCTCATGAGCACAGAGGAGGGATAGGCTCCGGCTCCCCCCGGCACGTAGAGCCCGACCGACGCCAGCGGACGGACGACCTCTTCGAGCACGGATCCATCGGGCAGCTCGGAGCGGAAGCCTCCCTGGAGCTGCCGCCGGTGGTAGTCCTCGATGCGGCGGGCCATCTGCCGGAGTGCCCGCACCAGCGATCGATCGGCCTGGGACGCCAGAGAGCGGATCTCGCCGGGCTTCACCCGAATCTGGGCCGGTGTCAGGCGGACGTCGTCGAGACGTGCGGTGTAGCGGACGACAGCACGGTCTCCCTCGACGCGCACGGCTCGAACGATCCTCTCCGCGGCCCGCAGGACGGCCGGACGGGGGGCGGACGAACGGGGCAGGCGAGCGAGCCAGCGGTCCCAGTCCCGACGCCCGTAGGTGAGCCGGTTCATCGCAGGGCCCTCTCGAGGGTCTCCACGAGGCCCTTCACCGCGGCTCGCTGCGCGTGGAAGCTCGCCCGGTTCACGACGAGTCGCGCTGACGACTCGGCGACGTCCTCGACCTCGACCAGGCCGTTCTCCCGGAGCGTGCGGCCGGTCTCGACGACGTCCACGATGCAGTCGGCAAGGCCGAGCCCGGGGGCGATCTCGACCGAGCCCGCCAGGCTCACCACCTCGACGGACACGCCGCGACCGAGGAAGTGCCGGGCGGCCACCTTCGGGTACTTGGTGGCGACGCGCACCGTCGAGGCCACGGACGCGGGGGCCGCTCCCGCAGGACGTGCCACGACCAGTCGGCAGCGTCCGAAGCCCAGGTCGAGGGGCTCGAAGACGTCACTGCCGGCCTCGAGAAGGACGTCCCGGCCGGCAATTCCGCAGTCGGCGACCCCGTACTCGACGTAGGTCGGCACGTCCCCGTCTTTGACGAAGAGGAAACGCAGCCCGCCCACCGGCACGACCAGCCGGCGCGTCTCGCCATCGGGGAACGGCAGGCCCGCGCGACGGAAGAGGTCTCGGGTCCCGGAGAGGAGCTTCCCCTTGGAGAGAGCCACGGTGAGGCTCATGGATCCCCCCCGTCGTGTTTGTCCAGGCGCACACGCACTCCCTTTTCCCGCTTCGAGCGCGCTTCGGCCAGGGCCGAGCCGAGGTCGGCGTCAGCCACCGGATGGACGGGTTCGGGCGGCGGCGCCGGCTCCCCCTTCTGCCGTGCCAGGAGAAGCGCCACCCGGTCGAGGCCGAGCATGAAGCCCACCGCGGGGAGTGGACGTCCGAAGCGCCCGAGCAGCGTGTCGTAGCGACCGCCGCCTCCCACCTCGAACCCCAGGCCCGGTGCGAACACTCTGAAGACCAGGCCGGTGTAGTAGTCGAGCCCGCGCACCTCGCCCAGGTCCACCGCGAGGCAGGAGCCCAGGCCCGCGCGGTCCAGGGCCTCCCACACGGTCCTGAGCTGGCCGAGCGCCTCCGCCGCGGCAGGACAGTCCGCGACAACCTCGGCGGCATCGAGGAGAACGTCGGAACCCCCTGCGAGGGCCGCCAGGCGCTCGAGAGCGTCGCGCCTGTCCTGGGGAAGATCGACCCCGGACAGCGCCCGCCGGATCCCCTGGGCGTCCTTCGCCTCCACTCGATCCCGCAGGTCCTCGAGGCGGGCCGGCTCGAGGTCGGATCCCTCGAGGAGACCGGTGAAGACCCCCACGTGGCCCAGCGTCAGGACGAAACCCGAGACGCCCAGGCGGTCGAGACACTCGGCGGCGATCGTCAGGACCTCCGCGTCGGCCGTCCGGGAGTCGCCGCCCAGGTGCTCGAGCCCCATCTGGAAGAGCTCGCTTTGCCGCCCTGCTTTCGGCGGCTCGTAGCGGACGACCTCTCCCGAGTAGTAGAGCCGGATGGGAGTGGGCCGGTCGCGAAGACGACCGGCGGCGATCTTGGCGAGCAGGCTGGTGAAGTCGGGTCGAAGTGCCAGCACGGACCCGTCGCGACCCACGAAGGAATAGGTCCTGGCGGAGAGCGACTCGCTGGTGAAGACGTCGGCGTAGTCGAACAGCGGCGGGATGATCTCCTCGTAGTCCCAACCCTCGAAGACGCCGATCGCCGTCTCCTCGATGCGCCGCCGTCGCCGAGCCTCCTCGCCGACGAAGCACTGCACCCCCGCAGGGATCTGAGCCAGCCGGTGTGCTCCGTTCATTCTCGAGCCCCCGCCTCGTCGAGGGCGGCGTGAGCCGCCTCGGTCATTGCCCCGATGGGTGCTTCCGCACCGGTCCAGGCCTCGAATTGTCCGACCGCTTGGGCCACCAGCATCTCGACCCCGTCGATCGTCCGGCAGCCCGCGGCCTTCGCGGCGCGGAGAAGTGGCGTCTCCCGAGGCTCATACACCATGTCGAAGACGATGCGGTCCGGGCGGAGGACGCCGGGCGGAACAGGGCTCTTTCCAGGTTGCGCCCCGGAGCCCACCGGGGTTGCGTTGATGAGCACGTCCCAGGGCTCTCCTCCCAGGGCCTCGAGCCCACCATGCGCGCTCCCGGTGGTCGACGCCACCTCCGCTGCTTGCTCCGCTCGACGCGCCCGGACGGTGACGCGAGCGCCGGCGCGGGTGAGGGCCAGCGCCGCGGCACGGGCGGCCCCGCCGGCGCCGACGATATCGATCCGACGCCCGCCCACGTCTCCACGCTGCCGCAAGGGAAGAAGGACCCCGTCCCCGTCGGTGCTGAGGCCCAGCAGCCGCCCATCCTGGACCACCACGGTGTTCGCCGAGTCCGCTTCCGCCACGTTCGGGGTCACCGACTCGAGGTGTGGAACGAGCTCGGTCTTGTAGGGGCGGGTCACGCTGAAACCGGAAAGACCCAGGCTCGAGCGCGCCTCCAGGAACGCCTCCAGCGACTCCGATTGAAGCGGGACATAGACGGCGTCGATCCCCCGCTCGGCGAAAGCACGGTTGTGGATGGCCGGGGACAGGCTCCGAAGAACGTCCCGCCCGAGGATGCCGTAGACGAGGGTCCCAGATCCAACCGAGCGAACGCCGTACGTTCCGGCGAGGACGTGTGCGGGGATCTGGCCCGGGGCCGCCTCGCCGCCCCGGGCGGGGGAGGCGAAGGTGAACGGCGCCCCGTACCGCCCGCCGAGAATCCTCGAAGACGTCCCAAGGGGTCCCATGGCCAGCACGACGAGACCCCGGCCGGCCTTCGCGGGGGAGGCGTGACGGCGGGCAAAGTCCAGGAGCCGTCCCACGTCCGCAACCGAACGAGCGGTCCCGACGATCTTGATCACATCTGCGCCGGTGGCGGCCATCCGGGAATGAAGCCCGTCGAGGTCGCCGGGCAGCCCTTGGAGGTCGTGTGAGGAGACCACGAGGCCCCGGCCGGCCTTCGCCGCGATCACGTCGTCGAAACCGGAGTCGAGCTCCACGTCCACCAGGTCGACGCCGCGGTCCACCGCCTCTTGCAGGATCCGTCGACGACCGTCGGGGTCGGCGTCGGGCCAGCGCCCTCCTTCGGACTCGGGGCGGCAGGTGAGAAGAAGGGGCTTCGCCCGGGCACGGAGTAGGGCGGGAATGTCCAGGTCACCGACGAAGTCGGCCCGCACCTCGAAGAGGTCCGCCACGGGCGCGAGCTCCGCCATCCGGGCGAGCGTCGCCTCGGTGTTCGCCTCGGTCAGGCTCACGCAGATTGCGGTCACGTTGTCCGTCGCGGTTCCAGAAGCACAAAAGCCTCTCCAGGTTTCCTGAAGAGGCTCTCTCGCCAGAGTCCGCGTCCCCAGGAAACCCGCTCAACTTGCGGCGGTCCCCGAGGGGCCCACCGCTACGGGTGCCCGTAGTAATGAAACGCGGTCCACCAACGGCGCACGACCCCGCCACGAGGGTCACGTCCATTCGAGCTGGCTTGCAGGGTCATGTCGAATCGTCCCACCAGACGGATGACTCTAAAGGACCGTGGCGAGGCTGTCAAGAATGGAATGCCGCCGTGTCGAGTGCCGCCAGGCCCGGGAGCAACGGCGGGCAGCCTCCTGCATGGCGAGCTGACCGGACCGGCCGAGCGCTTGGCAGCGGAGGCCGGCTTGGTGTATACGCAGCACACCTGACGGCCCGGCTCCCCCGCGTGTCGACCCGTCGGCGACTGCCACTTGCGAGACGAGCCAGCCCTCTTGACCACTCTGCCGACCTGAGGCAACCAAAGGAACGAAAGTATCACTACATTTGGAACGACAGACAGGACCAGCACTTCTTCTTCGACGTCGAGGACGATCCTCTGGCGCAGAACAACCTCTACCCGTCGGGGCTGCCCGAGGAATCGCGCCTCTAGGATCAGCTCTTCAAATGGATCGTCGAGTACGACCAGGCCAGGGCACGGCCAGCGAGGCGCGCCCGTCGGCGAGCAGGAGAAGTCCGTTGTCTGCCAGCGCGGCGCGGACGGCGCCGGAGGTGAGAGCGAGCTCCTCTCTCAGGCGCTCCCGCTCGTCGAGCTCTCCGGCACGGGCGGGTCCGCCGGCAAACGCATGAGCCTTGACGGTGCGCCCGTCGGCGTGCAGGACGTCGGTCATCTCCAAGACGCGGTCGGAGCCCTCCTCGGCGGCCACGACGTGAACGGGGCGGGTGGCGATCTGGGTCGGCACCACCCCATTGTCGCTCACCCAGCCGCCGGAGAGGGAAGGCCTGCGTCCTGCGATATAGTGCCCCGATGTCCGACGCGACACGCCGGCCCACGACCGACCTCCTCTCCAGGGCACACCCGTGGCACGGAGTCGCGATCGGGCCGGACGCGCCCCGGCGGCTGACAGTCTACGTGGAGATCGTTCCCACCGACACCGTGAAGTTCGAGCTGGACAAGGACTCGGGCATCCTCAAGGTGGACCGGCCCCAGCTCTTCTCGAACGTCTGCCCCAGCCCCTACGGCCTGGTGCCACGAACTCTGTGTGCGGACGAAGTCCCTCCTTCGCCGAGGAGTGCTCGGGACGCAAGGGCATCAAGGGCGACCAGGATCCTCTCGATGTCCTGGTGCTGACCGAGAAGGTGCTGACACACGGGAACATCCTGGTGCAGGCCATCCCGATTGGGAGGCTCGGCCTCATCGACGACAACGAGGCCGACGACAAGATCGTGGCGGTCCTGGCGGGAGACGCGGTGTACGCGGGGGTCGACGACATCTCGCGCCTGCCAAGACTGCTGATCGACCGGCTCAAGCACTACTTCCTGACCTACAAGCAGGCGCCGGAGGACCCGCGACCGGCGTGCGAGCTCACCCGTGTTTACGGGCGGGAGGAGGCCTACGAGGTGATCCGCCGCAGCCAGGTGGACTACGACACGCGTTTTGGAGCCCTCCATCGCGCGCTCGAACAGGAGCGCAGAGCCTAGCTGGCCATGGGCACCATCATCGTCACCGGCGGCGCCGGGTTCATCGGCTGCAACTGCGTCCGCCATCTGCTCGCCCGCACCGAGGACCGCGTGGTCGTTCTGGACAAGCTCACGTACGCCGGCCACCTGGCCAGCCTCGCCGACGTGGCGTCTCACTCACGCTACGAGTTCGTCGAGGGAGACATCGCGGACCGGCCCCTCGTTCGCGGGGTCATGGAGCGGTTTCGGCCTGACGCGATCGTGAACTTCGCAGCGGAGACCCACGTCGATCGGTCCATCGACGACGCGGCGGCGTTCGTCCGGACGAACGTCCTCGGCACGTTCGAGCTGCTCGAAGCCATCCGCGTCTACCTCCGCGACGATCCCAGGCAATTCGCGGGCTTCCGGTTCCTTCACGTGTCCACCGACGAGGTGTACGGCACGCTGGGCTCCGAGGGCGCCTTCTCCGAGGAGACGCCCTACGCGCCAAACTCGCCCTACGCGGCCACCAAGGCGGGGGCCGACCACCTGGTCCGGGCGTATCACGAGACGTATGGCCTCCCGGTCGTCCTCACCAACTGCTCGAACAACTACGGGCCGTTCCAGTTCCCGGAGAAGCTGATCCCCCTGATGATCCTCAACGCGGTCGACGGCCAAGACCTTCCCATCTACGGCGACGGCGGCAACGTGAGGGACTGGCTCTACGTCGAGGACCACTGCGAGGGACTCCTTCGCGCCCTCAGAAAGGGGCAGAACGGGGGCAAGTACAACATCGGCGGAGGCAGCGAGCGGACGAATCTCCAGGTGGTCGACGCTCTCTGCGCGGCCCTCGACGCGGAGCTCCCCGCACGGATGAACGCGGAGCTGTCCTCGCGGGGGCTCACGTCCTACGCGGAGCTCAAGAGCTTCGTGCCCGACCGGCCGGGCCACGATCGTCGCTATGCGATCGACGCCACCCGGGCACGCACCGAGCTCGGCTGGCGTCCGGCCCACGCCTTCGAGGACGGGCTGCGGGCAACCGTGCGATGGTACCTGAAGCACCGCGAATGGTGCGAGACCGTCCAGTCGGGTTCGTACGGCCGGGAGCGCCTGGGGCTCGAGGGATCTTGAGAGGGCCCAGATGAGGTTCATGCCGACGGAGATCCCCGACGTCATCCTGATCGAGCCCGATGTCCACCGCGACGAGCGCGGTTTCTTTCTCGAGACCTGGCACCAGCGCAAGTACGCCGAGGGCGGGATCACCGGTCCTTTCGTGCAGGACAACCACTCGCACTCCCGCAAGGGCGCGCTCCGGGGGCTCCACGCCCAGCGGGAGCGGCCCCAGGGCAAGCTGGTGCGAGTCGTGGCAGGGGAGGTGTTCGACGTCGCGGTCGACATCCGCCGGGGCTCGCCCACCTTCGGAAAGTGGGTGGGCGATCGTCTCTCCGGCGAGAACCTGCGCCAGCTCTGGATCCCCCCCGGGTTCGCCCACGGCTTCTGCATCCTCTCCGAGCTCGTCCATCTCGAGTACAAGTGCACGGACTTCTACGACGCGTCGGACGAGATCGCGGTCGCCTGGAACGACCCCGAGATCGGCATCGAGTGGCCGCTCGCCTCCCCCACGCTCTCCGCCAAGGACGCCGCGGCCCCGCCGCTCAGCAGCCTCCTCGCCCAGCTCCCGACCTGGAAAGGCTGACCCGGCGGTAACAGACCGCTCCGGCTGCTTCTCTCCAAGCCAGGGAGGAGGAGCCGATGACACCAACGGACAGGCGCCGATCCGGTGCCGCAGGCCGACTCGTCGCGGTGGCCCTCATCGCATCGTTGAGTGGCTGCCACCAGGTGCTCGAGCCCGAGCTCCACCCCGGCAGCAAGGTCCCGTTCGCGCCACCCAAGCTCCACGTCCTCAAGGCCCACATGACGTCGAGCGAGCTGTACGTTCTCGACTCCTGGCGAGTGGTGGCAGACGGACGCCGGCTCGAGGGGAGCGGCGCGCTGTACTCCATCGATCGTGAGCTCGTGTCGGAGGGGTCGGCTTCGATCGAGGTGAGCGAGGTCGCGCTGTTCGAGACCAACCGGCCCGACAAGGTCTCTCCCTTTGGCAGCGCGCTGCTGGGCGTGATGACGGTCGTGACCGGCGCTGTCGCCGCGGCGTGTGTGAGCAGCCCGAAGTCCTGCTTCGGGTCGTGCCCCACGTTCTATGTCGAAGGCGGAGACGAGGACCGTCCGGCTGCCGAGGGTTTCTCCGCGTCCTTTGCTCGGGCGCTCGAGGCCCGGGACGTCAATGCCCTGCCCCCGGTCAGGGGCCCGGCACGCCGCTTCGTGGTCACGATGCGCAACGAGGCCCTGGAGACTCACGCCGTCAGGCGCGTTCGCCTTCTCGTCGCCCGGCGGCCCCCGGGCGGACGGATCCTCGCCGGTATTGACGGGCGTTTCTACCCGTCGTGGGACCTCTCCGAACCGCTGGCCTGCCGGGCACCGGAGGGCGAGTGCCTCGGCGCCATCGGCACACAGGGCGGGGCGGAACGAGCTGGTGGAGCACGGCCCGGGCTACCGTCCGGACGACCACGACGTGCGGCGGCCGGTGCGAATCGCCGCCCTCGAGCGGCTCGAGAGGGAGCACGGCATCGTCCCCGGCATGCCCCGAGGCAGGGAAACGCCCGGGTCCTGAGCGCTGCCACAGCGGATCGCCCGCCGGGGCCCCGGGCACAACCCGGAGGGTGTCTTGACTGAGACGCCCGAACATGTGACGCTGGCGTATTCATGCTGACGATCAGATTTTTTCCCTTTCGACAAGTATCGTTCGTGTTGGCGGTGGCGTTTCTCATGTCGTGCGGGGGGGGCAGCGCAACGGCGCCGGGTCCCGTGCCCACGCCCATCCCCACGCCCGTCCCCGAGCCGACACCCACGCCCATCACCACCAGCTGCTCGCCCCTGCCCCCGGGGGCCTCGCGACTCAAGCTCAGGATCCAGGCCAAGAACCGCGAGTTCTGGGACATCGATGCGACCCCTCTCGTGGGCCCCGACGGCGACTACTGCCGCTCGATCGGGTTCACTGACGGGCGGACGATCTGCGCCGTGCGGCCCGAGGGCGATCCGCAGCGAGTCGAGTGCGAGGCTTGGGCCGTAGGAGTTGCCCGGGACACCGGGCAGCTGGGGCCAACGTGGACCCGAGACGGCGAGTTTTGCGCGGGGCCCGAGAGCGAGTGCGAGCACGAGCCCGCCAACCTCTTCCAGCTCCGCGTCTACACGGGTGGGCTGATCAAGGCCTGTAGCGACCACATGGCCTGCGGCGAGATCTTCACCGACAAAGACTTGTAGACGGGTCGGCGCAGGACTGGAGCCGCAGGCTCACCGATTGATCAACCCGGCCCCTGGCTTCGCACCGTCCACTACGGGGTCACCTTCAGGTCGGCGAAGTGCGCCTCGGTGCCGGTACCGATCCACACAGCGATCCCGCCCTCGGTGTCGCCGAGCTTGAGGTCCTTCACGATGAGGGTGGGCTGCTCGGCGCCGTGTACGAACAGTCGGGCCTCCGTGCCCGAGAGGACGATCTTCACGCGGGTCCACTCCCCGGGCATCAGATCGACGTACGACTCGTAGAGTCGCGGGCTCTCCTGGCGGAGACGGTGCCAGGGAAACTCAGGATGCGAAACGTACTGGCTCGAGTGATTTCGCCGCAGCTGGTTCTCGGCCCGGCCGTTCGTCGGACGGAGATAGAAGCACTCGTAGCGGAGCGGGTCCTCCTGGACGTGGAAGGCGATCCCCACGAAGCCCCTGGCGCCCTCGAACGCGCCCGCGCGGGGGCCCCCGGCCAGATCCACCTCGATTGTGCGCCCCGCCCCGGGGATCTTCAATCGCCCCGGCGACGCCTCGAGGCCGCCCGGCGGCGCTCCGGATCATCGGGAGCCCTTTTTCGGCCCGAGTCGCGGAGCGCGTGCCGAAGGAGGAACTCGATCTGCGCGTTGAGGCTGCGCAGGTCGTCGTTCGCCCATCGCTGGACGCCGTCGAGAACGTCCCGGTCGATGCGGATCAGAAAGGCCTTGCGATTGACCACGGCCACACCGCCCCTACTGGTAGATCGTGCCGGCGTTGATCACGGGCTGCGCTTCTTGATCGCTGCACAGCACCACGAGCAGGTTGGAGACCATCTGCGCCCTGCGCTCCTCGTCGAGCCGCACCCTGTTGCTGCGGGAGAGCAGGTCGAGGGCCATCTCCACCATCCCCACCGCGCCCTCCACGATCTTCGTCCGCGCCGCGATGATGGCCCCCGCCTGCTGACGGCGGAGCATGGCAGCGGCGATCTCGGGGGCGTAGGCCAGGTGGCTGATGCGTGCCTCGATGACCTCGACACCGGCCTTCAAGAGCCGCTCCTGGATCTGCTCCTTGAGGTTGGTGGCCACCTCGTCCGTGGCGCCACGGAGCGAGAGCTGCTCCTCATCGTGGGCGTCGTACGGGTAGCGGCTCGCCAGGACGCGGACGGCTGCTTCGCTTTGAACCCTCACGTAGTGGTCGTACTCGTCCACCTCGAAGACCGCCTCGGCCGTGTCGACCACACGCCACACCACGACCGCCGCAATCTCGATGGGGTTGCCGTCGGTGTCGTTGACCTTCAGCTTGGCACTTTCGAAGTTCCTCACCCGCAACGAGACACGTCTCTTGCTGTAGAACGGGTTGGCCCAGCGCAATCCGGGGTCTCTTGCTGTGCCACGGTAGGCGCCGAAGAGCTGGAGGACCAGTCCCTGGTTGGGCGCGACGGTGAAGAGCCCCGTCGTCATGAAGATGTCGATCACCAGCACCGCCGCGAAAGCCACCACACCAAGCGCGTCGCTCGCGCCAGCCGCGCGGAAGATGCCCAGGCCGGCCACAACCACGATGGTGATGAAGACCACCAGCATGAGGAGTCCCGGGGCCGTGTGTCGTTCCTTCTCGCGAATCATTTGCTCCTCCCTCGTGCAGTCGAGACGTCTATCAAAATGACATCATTGCGACATCGTCAGATCAAGACACCAGAGGTGAAGCGTGGCGAGGGGGTCCCCGGAGCGGGGGCTAGCTCTCGGGCTCGGGCTCTTCTTCGGCCAGCCACCGGCCCCAGACGAAGAGGCCGGCGGCGATCAGCCAGGTGACCAGGGCGAAGAGGGCCGAGAGGGCGTTGAGCCAGCCCCAGAACGACGCGCCGGGGGGAGGGGAAAGTCGTGCCAGCGCGACGCCCGGCCCGTCGCTCAAGGCCCCGATCAGGGTCGCGAGCAGGAGGAGCGTCCCCCATCCCGCCAGCGCCCACAGCGCCACGAGCGACCCTCGGACGAGCCAGCCGACGACGCGGCGGACCGCCTGGGAGCTTCGGCTCATCGTCATCGTTTCGGTCCCGCCGAGGGTGCGTGCGCCGGCATCACTTGATGGTCTGGCCACCCTCCACGCGCCCGAGGTACTCCAGTACCCCCGGCCGACTCCGGGTGCTCGCCCCGAAGCTGCGTGAGGTCCTGCTCGGCGAGGGCTTGGTTGCCCTGGCGGAGGGCCTGGAGCGCCCGAGCCACCTTCACCTCGAGCACGAGCGCCTGCGCCTCGGGGTCGTTCTCCGCCATCGCGGCCGCGATGGAGGCGTCGCCAAGGGCTTCCGGGGCCCGGTCGAGGGCGAGCTTGACCCGGGCCCTCTCCATGTAAGCAGCGACCGCACCCGGGGACGCCTCGATCACCTGCGTGAGAAGCGGCTCCGCTTCGGCGGCCCGACCCGAAGCCCGCAGCACGCTCTCCTCTTGAGCCACCGACGCCGACGCGAGGAGCACCATCGTCAGCACGTATGCCCATGGCTTCATTGGAGTCCTCCTGGCCCGAGGAAACGGATTGTCCCGGGTGACGGGCGGACCGCTCGCCGCCGGAATGCTAGGCCCAGGACCTCCCGCAGGTCAATCCTACTTTCGACCCGGTCAGGCGGAGGCGCCATTCAGGAGAACCCGACGGCAAGTCGAAGCGGTTCAGGCGCTTCGGGGGTGTGGCCGGGGTCCTTTACGGTCTACTTCAAGTTGTGTTAGATTCGCTCGGTTGCACTAGATATAGGGGGTTTTGTCCTGGGATCCATGCTTCTCGATTCCGTAGAAATTCTTGGCTTCAAGAGCTTCTGCGACAAGCAGGAGGTGTCGTTCCGCGGCGGTGTCACGGGCATCGTGGGCCCGAACGGCTGCGGGAAGAGCAACATCTCCGACGCCATCAGCTGGGTGCTCGGCGAGCAGAGCGTCAAGAGCCTTCGCGGCACTTCGATGGAGGACGTGATCTTCGCCGGCAGCTCGAGCCGCCAGCCGCTGCAGATGGCCGAGGTGAACCTGAAAATCCGAGGGCTGAACGGCAACAGCCCCGACGGCTCGGCCGAGTGCGTCGTCACCCGGCGCCTCTACCGCAACGGCGACAGCGAGTACCAGATGAACGGCCGCACCTGCCGCCTGCGTGACATCCACGAGATGTTCATGGACACCGGGCTCGGCTCGAAAGCCTACTCGATCATCGAGCAGGGCAAGATCGGGCAGATCCTCTCGACGAAGCCCACCGATCGCCGCGCGATCATCGAAGAAGCGGCCGGGATCACCAAGTACAAGGCTCGCCGACGCCAGATGCAGCTCAAGCTGGAGGCTGCGCAGCAGAACCTCCTCCGCGTCAACGACATCATCAACGAGGTCGAGAAGCAGCTCGAGAGCCTCAAGCGTCAGGCCGCCAAGGCCCGCCGCTGGCACAGGGTCCGCGACGAGATGCGGGCCGTGGAGCGTGTCGTCTTCGGTCGCCGCTTCCTCGAGTTGAGCGAGCGGGGGCGCGGCCTGGACGAACGACATGCCGCGGGAGCGGAGCGAGAGCGCGCAGCAAGCCTCGCTCTGGAAACCGAGGAGGCACAGCTCGAGGTGCGGCGGCAGAGCCTCTACGAGCTCGAGGCGTCCCTCGAGGAGGTGCGCGGACGGCTCTCCGAGCTCACGCTCGCCGTCGACCGGCACGAGGGTCGCAGCGGACACTGCAAGGAGCAGATCGCGGAGACCGAGACGCGCAGCCGGGAGGCCGCTCGCGAGGAGCAGGAGCTGACCGAGCGGCTGGGTCCCCTCGAGGAGCAGCGCACCGCGAAGCAGGCCGAGGCACAGAGCCTCCGGGAGCAGCTGGCGACGGCGGAGCAAGAGCTGCAGCGAGCCGACGTCGCGGTCCAGGACGCGTTGGCTCGTCAAGGGGAAGCCGACGCAGGTCAAGAAGAGGCCCGCGAGGCACAGGTCGGGCTGTTGGGTCGCATCGCGACGCTGCAGAACAGCCGCGCGTCGGTTGCGGGCAACTCCGAGCGGGCGACCGCCGACCTGCTGAAGCTCGCCGCGGAGCGCGAGGAGTGCGAACGCGAACGGGCTCGCGTCGGGTCGGGCCGCGACGACGCCCTCGCACGCAAGCAGCAAGCCGACGCGCTCGCGGCCGAGCTCATCCGAAGCCGCGACGAGGCCGCCGCCAGGGGAGAAAAGGCGCGCACCCGGGCAGACACGGTCACGAAAGAGGTGGAGACCCTCCAGAGCGAGAGCGACAGCCTGGCCGGTCGCCGGGCCTCGCTCGAGGAGATGGTGGACACCCACTCGGCGTTCGACGAGGGCGTGCGGGCGCTTCTGAAAAAGCCCGGGGACCTCGACGTGCGCGGGGTCGTCGCGGACACCCTCGAGACGGCCTCCGAGTACGAGCGTCCCGTCGAGGCCTTCCTCGGCGATCGTCTTCAGGCGGTGCTGGTGCCCGACACCGATCTGGCGCTCAGGGGTATTCGCTGGCTGCAGTCGTCGGGAGCGGGGCGCGGCGCCTTTCTGCCACTCGCCTCCGCTCGCACGAGGAGCGACTGCGGGCCCTTGCGGGCCATCGCCGAGCAGGAACCGAAGGTGCGCGGGCTCTTGTCGGATTTCTACCGCGTCACCGGCCCCCACGCTGACCGCATCGGCGCCTCGCTGCCGGATGCCCTGGTCGTCGAGACGCTCGAGGACGCTCTCGAGATCGTGTCGCGCCGGGGTCCGGTGGCGGTGGCAACCCTCGCCGGGGAGACGCTCCGGGGCGCCATCGTAGAAGGCGGGCGGAGCGTCAAGGGCCTCCTCGCCCCCCGGCGCGAGGTGCGCGAGGTCGCGGGCCGCCAGGAAGAGGTCGAGGCGCTCATCCAGACCGCCAGGGCCACCCAGGCCGAGGCGCTTGCGGCCGTCGAGGCCGCGGCCGCCGAGGGTCGGGCGCTCGAGGAGCGCATCCACACGGCCGAGAAGGACCTGGTGGCCGTCCGGCACGACCTGCAGACCGCCGAGGAGGAGGCCTCACGCCTCGACCGCAAGGCCGCCATCCTCGAGACCGAGCGCAGCCAGGCCGAGGAAGAGCGGGGCGCGGCAGCGGTGAGACTGGCGGAGATCGACCTCTCGCTCGGCGGCGCGGAGGAGGAACGCCAGGAGGGGCACCTTCGACTCGCCACGCTCGCCGACGCCGTCGGGGAGGCGCGCCACGCCACCGAGGCGGCCCAGGGCCGGCACGCCGAGGCGCTCAGCGCCCTCGCGGCGTTGCGGGAACGACTGGCCGCCGCGGACAACGAGTGCCGGCGACTGGAGGACGACCTCGCCGAGCTCGCCCGGCGCATCGACGGCGCCCGAACCCGAGCGGCCGAGACCGCCGCTCGGCGCGGGGAGCTCGAGCGGGAGCTGGCCGAGGTCGAGGCCCTGCTCTCGGAGGCGCTCCAGGGCCGCGAGCGCGTCACCGACGATGCGGCGGTGGCCGAAGAGAAAGTCCGGCAAGTCAGGGAAGAGTTGGAAGGCCGCGAGCAGGGCCTGAAGGAGCGACGCCACGAACGCGACGTGCTGCGCGACGCGCTTAACGAGCTCGAGGTCGGCCGAGCCAGGAACGGATCGGACCTCGACCACGTGGCCCGCGAGTGCCACCAGGCGGTGGGACAGACCGCGGCCGAGGCCGCCGCGACGCTCACCGACGAGGACAGGGTCCAAGAGCTGGAGAGCCTGGCGGCCCAGGTCGAGGAGCTGCGCGAGAGGCTCGATCGAATGGGTGCCGTCAACACCCTGGCCGTGGAGCAGGCTCAGGAGCTCGAAGAGCGGCACACGTTCGTGACGGCGCAACGGCAGGACCTCCTCGACTCCATCGCCGAGCTGGACCACGCCGTGAAGAAGATCGACCGGGCCTCCCGCGAGCGCTTCCAGGAGGCCTTCCGGATCATCAACCAGCACTTCGGCGAGACGTTCTCCAAGCTCTTTGGCGGCGGCACGGCAGGCTTGTCGCTCATCGACGAGGAGGATCTGCTCGGCAGCGGGATCGACATCATGGCCCAGCCGCCCGGCAAGAGACTGCAGAACGTGCTGCTGCTCTCTGGCGGCGAGAAGGCCCTGACCGCCATTGCTCTCCTCTTTGCCATCTTCCAGTACAAGCCGTCGCCGTTCTGCATCCTCGACGAGGTCGACGCCCCCCTCGACGACGCGAACATCGGCCGCTTCGTCAAGATGCTCGAGAGCCTGAAGGAGCAGACCCAGTTCATCCTCATCACCCACTCCCGCCGCACCATGCAGATCGCCGACCAGCTCTACGGCGTGACCATGGAGGAGCCGGGAGTGTCGAAGCTGGTCAGCGTCAAGTTCACGTAGGCCACGACGCTCCCGGGCGTGGGAGAATCGTCGAGGTGAGCCACAGGTGGCATCGTACGCTGGAACCCCGAACGTGCCGCATTCGTAGGCGGAGTCGTAGACCAGGGGGGTCCCCCGGGCCTGGAGCCGGAACCGAGGCCAGGATCTTCTCGCCGCGGAGCGGATAAATCCTTCCGCCCGCGGCTCGTGATCTACCTCGCCGGAACCGATGGCGACCGCGTCTGCCGGGACAGCAGCATCCGGGGCTCGGCCTGCTCAGCGACATCATGGGCTGGCTCCTCGTCGTCTGCGAGCAGCACGGCCTCGACGGAGTCTCCTTCACCGCCGCTCACTACCACATCGCCGTGCAGAGCCGTCGCCTCGTGAAGCCACTTCGACCCGCGGACGAGGCACGCATGCGTGCACTGGCGGACGCCCTCGAGGGCCTGAGCCTCGCCGAGGCCACGAGAGCCATAACCGACGGGCAGGTGAGCGACACCTCCTCGGGGACGCCCATGCCCTGGACACCGGTCTCGACCCTCCTGCCCGTTTCCGAGCGCGCCAGGAACCTCGTGAGCGGACTCGACTACGAGAGAGCCGTCGAGCGTGAGAGGGACCGCCTCGATCTGCGCCTCGAACCCGCCCCCGCAGGACCATAATTCAGCGGAGGGCTCCCCGCGGCGTCCCCGACGCAGGTAGAATTGGGGTTTCGCACACCGTGGTCGAAGCCCGATGAGGAGGTCTCACATGACACGCATCTCCGTTGGAGTGCTCGGCGCCACCGGCGCCGTGGGCCAGCGCTTTGTGCAGCTGCTCGCTGCCCATCCCTGGTTCGAGGTGACCGAAGTCGTCGCCTCGGATCGCTCCGCCGGCAAGCCGTACCGCGAAGCCGCCCGCTGGAGGCTCGCAAGTGAAATCCCGGTGGGAGTCGCGGATCGCATCGTCGGCTCCCTCGGGACGCCCCTGGAATCGAAGCTCCTCTTCTCCGGGCTCGACTCCTCGGTGGCAGGCGAGGCCGAGGAGAAGCTCGCCTCCCAGGGGCACGCTGTCATCTCCAACTCGCGCAACCATCGTCACGATGACGACGTGCCGATGCTCATCCCCGAGGTGAACGCGGATCATCTCGACGCGCTCGAGGTGCAGCGCCGTCGGACCGGCGGCGGCTACATCGTGACCAACCCGAACTGCGTGGTCGTGGGTCTCGCCATGGTGCTCGCGCCGCTCCACCGGGCCTATGGAATCGAGTCCGTGGCGGTGGCGACCCTGCAGGCCCTCTCCGGAGCCGGCTATCCGGGTGTGTCCTCCTTCGACCTCACCGACAACATCCTCCCGTACATCGGAGGCGGCGAAGAAGAGAAGATCGAGACCGAGCCTCTCAAGATCCTCGGGAGCTGGGACGGCAAGGCCTTCGAGGACGCAAACCTCCCCATCTCCGCGTCCGTCCATCGCGTCGGGGTGATGGACGGGCACACGATGGCGCTGTTTCTCAATCTGAAGAAGAAAGCCTCACCGGAGGAGGCCAAGGCGACGCTGGGCGGCTTCCGGGGCGAGCCCCAGGAGCGCGGCCTCCCGTCCGCTCCTCGCCAGCCGATCCATGTGCTCGAGGCCCCGGATCGCCCCCAGCCACGGCTCGACCGGGACCGGGAGGGCGGCATGGCGGTGTCGGTGGGTCGAGTGCGCGCCGATCGCACGTTCGACCTCCGCCTCGAGGCCCTCGCGCACAACACGATCCGCGGCGCGGCCGGCGCCGCCATCCTGAACGCCGAGCTGCTTCACGCTCGCGGCCTTCTGCCGGAGTGACACGGCCGGACTCCGCCTTGAAATAGGTCGGGGGGCCGGCGATGCTGGGGTCCGGATGGAACGCCCCGTCACGGCCCTCTTGGGTCCCACCAACACCGGCAAGACGTACCTGGCCATCGAGCGGATGTTGGCCCACCCCACGGGGATGGTGGGTTACCCGCTGCGACTGCTCGCCCGGGAGAACTACGACCGCGTGGTCGCGCTCAAGGGGCCCGAGGCGGTGGCGCTCATCACCGGGGAAGAGCGCATCATCCCGAAGCCGAAGCGGCCCGCCTACTTCATCTGCACGGTCGAGGCCATGCCCCTCGAGCACCGGGTGGACTTCCTGGCCGTGGACGAGGTGCAGCTCGCAGCCGACCGCGAGCGGGGACACGTCTTCACGAGCCGCATCCTCAGCGCCCGAGGGCGGCTCGAGACGTGGCTGATCGGCGCGGAGACGATCCGTCCGCTCCTCGAGCGCCTGGTCCCGGACGTCGTCTTCCAGACGCGCCCCCGGCTGTCGACGCTCAGCTACTCGGAGCCGAAGCGGCTCGGCAAGCTGCCCCGCCGCTCGGCGATCGTCGTCTTCTCGGTCCGCGAGGTTTACGAGGTCGCCGAGCAGATCAAGCGCGAGCGGGGCGGAGCGGCGCTCGTGTTCGGCGCGCTGTCCCCCCGCACGCGGAACGCACAGGTCGGGCTCTATCAGGCGGGCGACGTGGACCACCTGGTGGCGACCGACGCCATCGGCATGGGGCTGAACCTCGACATCGACCACGTCGTCTTCACCGGGCTTTCGAAGTTCGACGGAGCGGGGCCCCGTCGTCTGAGCCCGGCCGAGGTGGGACAGATCGCCGGTCGGGCCGGGCGCCACGTGCGCGACGGCCACTTCGGGCCCACGATGGACCTCGGCCCCTTCGACCGACGGCTCGTCGACGCTGTCGAGAGTCACCGCTTTGCCCCGTTGCGCTCGGTCTTCTGGAGAAACGACGCGCTGGATTTCTTCTCGCCTCTCGCGCTCCTGAGCAGCCTCGAGGAGAAGCCTCGGAAGCCTTTCTTCGTTCGGATGCGACACGCCGACGACCAGCGGGCACTGAGCCTCCTCGTCCGCGACAGCGAGACGATGGCGCTGGCACGGGGCCCGGAGAGGGTCGAGCTCCTCTGGGAGGTCTGCCGGGTCCCGAACTTCCAGAGCGTGATGAGCGAGGCGCACGCGGAGCTACTCGCCCGCATCTATCGTTTCCTGACCAGTCCATCCGGCCGCATCCCGGAAGACGTCCTTGCGGCGCACCTCAAGGACGTCGACCGCACGGACGGCGACGTGGAGGGGCTTCTCGGCCGCATCGCCGCGATCCGGACCTGGACCTACATCTCGCACCGCTCGGCGTGGGTGCCGGACGCCCGGTTCTGGCAGGAGCGCGCCCGAGCAGTGGAAGACCGGCTCTCGGACGCGTTGCACGAGCGGCTCACACAGCGGTTCGTCGATCGGCCCGGGGCCGTGATCGCCCGGTACGACCCCTCGGAGCTCGTGACGAGCGTGACCCCGAACGGCGAGGTTCTAGTGCAGGGCCTGCGCGCCGGGGTCCTCGAGGGCTTCGGCTTCGTGCCCGACCGCTCCGCGACCACGGGAGGACGAGGGCTCCTCGCCGCCGCCAACCGCGCGTTGCGGGGGCTCGTCGAGGACAGGGTGCGGGCCCTCGAGGCGGACGGCGACGAGGCATTTCGAATCGGCCCGTCAGCGGAGCTTCTGTGGCACGGCGCGGCGGTCGCCCGCCTCGCTCCGGGCGAGGGGATCCTCTCGCCCCGCGTGGACGTTCTCCCGTCAGAGCTCCTCGACCCGCCTCGTCGGGAGCAGATCCGCCGACGGCTCGCGGGTTGGGTCGACGCGCACCTCCGCCGTTCCCTCGGTCCGCTGTTCTCGCTCACCGAGTCGGCGCCTGCCGGAGCGGCACGCGGGCTGGTGTTCGTGCTCGCCGAGGGTCTCGGGTCGGTGCGCCGGCGGGACGTGGCCGAACAGGTGGCCGCGCTCACCCGAGCGGACAGAAAGTCCCTGGCTCAGCTCGATGTCACTCTCGGGCGACTCACGGTCTTCCTCTCCGCTCTCCTCCGCCCCGATCAGATCCGCCTCCGGGCGCGACTCTTCACGGTGCGGCACGGCGGGCCCGGCGCGTCGGGGCCGCAGGGCGAGCCTTCGGTGCCGCTCGACACGGGTCTTCCATCGGCCTTCTATCTCGCCTGCGGCTACCAGCATGCGGGACGCCGGGCCGTGCGCGTCGACCGACTCGACCGAGCGGCCGCGCTGGCGGCCCGGCTGTCGCGGACGGGTCCCTTCGTTCCACCCCGGGACCTCGCGTCCATACTGGGCTGCGCCGAGGCCGAGGTGTCGGGCGTGCTGTCGGGCATCGGCTACGTGGAGCGCAACGGCCGTTTCGAGTGGCGACGCCGAAACCGCCGGGAGGCTCGGCGGCGAGCCTAGCTGCCCCGATCCGACATAAACTGCCGGAGAATGTCGGATCGAATCGACGCGAGCTGCCGTTGAACGGAGCCACCCGCCGGTGAGTCGGATCCGGGCGGTGAGCTACGCCTTCGTCGTGGCCCTGGCCGTCGTCACGTACGTTCACGACCTCTCGAGCCCGCACATCCCCAAGAACGGAGACGAGTACCCGTACACCCACATCACACGTCTCACGGCGGCCAGCGGGAGGCTGCTGCCGCTCGTCTCCGACCTTCCCGGGATGCGAAACACGAAACCTCCACTCCTCTTCTGGCAGGGCATCGTCTCGACGAGCCGGGGCCGCTCGTTCGGGTTGTGGAACCTGCGCTATCCCAGCGTCGTCTACACGTTGCTCACCGCGGCGCTCCTCTTCCTGCTGGGGCACCGCCTCGGCGCAAGCGTCGAAACGGGTTTCGTGGGAGCACTTGCCTACCTCGCCTTCTTCACGACATATCGCTACGGCCGCCCGTTCCTGACCACGGCGCCCGAGGTGTTCTGGCTCTTCTCTCCGTTCTTTGCCTTGCTCTACTGGCGACCCGTGTCGTTCGCCTCGCGATTCGTGCTCCCCGCCGCCATGGGCCTGGCCGTGGGCATCGCTCTTCTCTACAAGTCATTCGCCCTCGCCGTGCCGTTTGGTCTCGGCCTGGCGCTCTGGTACGCGCACGACCGCGGGTACCGGCCGGGCGACTTCGCCAGGAAAGACCTGGGCAAGGTCGTCTTCACCGTGACGACAGCCCTCGCGGTCTTCGCGACCTGGTTTCTCCTCGATCCCGATCCCCGGGCGATCTGGGAGGAGTTCGTGGTCGGCGAGAACGTCGGCAAGCTCGACCTCGCGGGCGCGTATCTCCCCGGTCTCCTCTGGGGCCGATTCAGCATCCCAGCCATGGCCCTGGGCCTGGTGCTGAACGCGGGGCTCCTGCTGCTTCCGGTCGCAGCGCTCATCGTCTCCGCGTGGCGTCGTCGGCGCGAGCTGAGCGATCCCGAGAAGCTCCTGTGGCTCTGGGTGCTCACCCTCTTCGTCGTCTTCTGTCTCCCCAGCCAGCGCTCGAGCCGCTATCTTCTGCCTGCGATGCCGGCCCTGGCGGTCCTGCTGGCCCTCCACTGGCCGCGGCTCCGTCGCGCGGTCGTCACGTCGACTCTCGTGCTCGCGGGGTTGGTGCTCGCGGCCATGGTGGTCTTGTCGTTCGCGCTCAAGGGCCAGCTTCCGGGCCCGGAGCCCTACGGGAGCGGTCATTGGGCGCTGCTGCTCCTCACGGCTGTGGCCCTCGTCTTCGGGCTTCTGCGGCCCGCACGCGATCCTGCCGGGGTGCTTGCCGCGGCTTTCTTGATCTTCCTCTCCTTCTCCTCGCTGCTGGGACCCCTCGACGGACCGCTGGGGCGTTACGACGAGACCGCGCAGCGGTCCGTCGAGGGGCGTGACGTGTGGGTGCCCGTGGACTTCATCGCCAAAGAGGAAGGCTATCGACTCCTCCTGCCCGGAGCGCGAGTTCGCGCATACCGGGAGGAGCGCGACGCGTCGGTGGAGGACGTGTTGGAGCATCACTCCCTTGCGATCGTTAGGCTGCGCCCTGGGGACGGGCTGGGCGAGAGCACCCGCGTCGTCGTCATCGGAGAGCGCCTCGACCTGCGCGGCCGGCACACCGGCGCAGAGATCCGGGCGATGCTCGCCGGTCAGGTCTTCGAGCACCTGTTCGTCCGTGAGGTGCTGGTGGAGCGGGCCGGGGGCTCCGGACTTTGAGAGGAAGGGGCGGCCGCCGGCGCCTGCTGGCCCTCGGGCTGAGTGCTCTAGCCTTCGGCGCCGGCTTCAAGACGGCGTTCGAGCGCCTTCCGCCTTCGGCGTTTCTTGCGACAGCGCCTGCCGAGGGAGGCCCCGGGGAGCCGAGCTTTCGGACAGCCTTCGTCTCCCGGCAGCACGACGTGACCGCCCACGCGGCATCGCTCGTCGAGCTGGGCGACGGGCGGCTGCGCGCGTTCTGGTTCTCGGGGAGTCACGAGGGAGCGCTGGACGTGGAGATCGTGTCGGCGACGTTCGACCCCGAGCGGGAGACCTGGAGCGAGTCGACGGTCGTGGCCGGACCCGAGACCACCGAGAGGGCCCTGTGGCGCCACGTCACCAAGGTCGGCAATCCCACCGCGCTCCGCACGACCGACGGGACTCTCTGGCTCTTCTACGTCACCGTCTCGGTGGGCGGATGGGGGGGCAGCTCGGTGAGCCTGATCCGCTCCTCGGACGACGGCGAGACGTGGTCTCCCCCGCAGCGACTCATCGGCACTCCGTTCTTCAACTTCAACACGATGGTTCGGGGAGCGCCGTTCGAATACGCCGACGGAACCGTCGGGCTGCCCGCGTACCAGAGCCTGCTCAGGGGTTTCTCGGAGGTCTTGCGTATCGACTCGAGCGGCGCCGTCATCGACAAGCAGAGGCTGAGCCGGCTCGGCGGGGGCTCGCAGCCCGCCATCGTGCCGACGAGCGAGAATGGCGCGCTCGCTCTCATGCGGCCCTCGGGACAGCCTGCGCCTCGGCGAGTGCTGATCAGCTCCACCCGCGACGCGGGAGGACACTGGACCCGCCCAGGGAAGACGTCGCTCATCAACCCCGACGCCGGTCTCGAGGGGCTGGCGCTTGGGGACGGCCGGGTCCTCGTGGCGCTCAACGACGTCGACGTCGAGCGGGACGCCCTGTCTCTCGTGGTCACCGACGACGGCGGAAAGAGCTGGACGACGGTGCACCTGCTGGAGGACCAGCGGGCGGCGCGCTCCCAGCCCGCCGACAACGACCGGTACGCCCGGACGGTCGAAGCGCTGGCCCGGGCCACGGACGACTCGATCGCTGACCCGAGCCGCTACGTCACCTCATCGAGACGCTTCATGTGCTGGGAGCCACGCTGCCATTTCGAGTTCTCGTACCCGTTTTTGATTCGGACGACGACCGGCGAGTTCCATCTTCTCTACACGTGGAACCGGGCCTACATCAAGCACGTGCGATTCAACCAGGGCTGGCTGGACGAAGGGCTGGCGGGGGCATCCCGTGGGGATCGCTGACCTCGTCGGCTTTGCCGGCGCCGCCCTCGTGATCGCCGCAGTCGGGGTGGCGACGGGCCGCCTCGCGGCGCTCGGCCGACCCTGGCTGGGGCTGGTGGGTGCCGCGTGCGCCGCCATGGCTCTCCTCCCCGTCGTGCCGCTGCCCCTGGCGGGGTCTCTACGAGGTGTCACGGGAGATCTCAGCGTTACGACGCTGGTTCTTCTGACCCGCTTCGTTCTCCGCCCCGCCTTCGATTGGAAGCCGCTCGAGGCGCGCAGCGCCCTGGCGCTTCAGTGTCTCGTCACGGCGGGAGGGCTCCTCCTCTATCCACTAACGCTTGGCCTGGGCCTGTGGGACCCGTACAGGCTCGGCTACGGGGAGCTCTGGTTTCTCGGGGCCCTCGTGGCCTTGGCGGCCGTCATCCTCTTCTTCGACCTCTTCTTCGTCACCGTGTGCCTCGCCCTCGGGGTACTCGCGTGGAGCCTGGGCGTTTTCGAGTCTCGCAATCTCTGGGACCACCTGCTCGACCCGCTCGTCTTCGTCTGGGGGCTGTCGGCGCTGCTCCTCCGTTCGGCGAGAGCGCTCCGGCGAGCCACTCGACGGGGAGCGATCGGCTTCATGAGCGGGGCCGAATCGTCCAGCTGAGGCCGACAGTCCCGCCCCACGTGCCCTGCTCGGAGAGAAGACCTCGACGCAGCGCCGCGTCGAAGCGCAGGCGACCGCGGCTGTATCGCGCGCCGAGGCGGCCTTCGGACCTCTCCCCGGCCCCGGGCTTGCCCTCGCCCGCCCGACCGGCGACCTCGGCCACGATCTCCCACCCGGAGCCCACCGCCCACCGCGCCGCCAGGCCGTAGGACACAAAGTCGAGCTGGTCGTGACTCTTGGTGGGGTCCTCATGGAGGAAGAGGCCTAGGTTCGCGTCGACCTGGACAGGGCCGAGAGGCTGAGTGAGCAACGCCTCGATGAAGAACCGCGTCGTGTTGGGGCCGAGCCCTAACGGCCGAAAGTCCTCGTCTTCGTAGGACGTCTGCGGAAGGACAATGCCAAAGCGCCCTGCAACGGTGGGCTGACGGCCCTGACCCTCGAAGAAACGAAGCTTGGTCCGAAGGATGATGTCGCCGAAGTCGGTGGTCCGGGGTTCGTCTTCAGCGCTCAGGACGCCCACCGCAGCCACCCACTCGACATCCAGCTCCACTGTGTCCGCGGGAGAGTAGACGAGGCGCAGGAGCGGGCCGTCCCAGCGCGTCCGCTCGACGCCCGTGAGGAAGCTCGGCTCGGAAGCGATCGCTTCGAATCCGGTCTCGAACAGGATCCGGCCCGCCGGCCCCGTGGTGGCCTCTTCGGTTCGAAGCGGACGGGTCTGCGCGTCGGCCAGCGCGGCAGCGGACATCAGACACACGATCGCACCGGCGGTGACGAGCCATGGTCTCAATGGAAGGATTCGCACCGAGCGCTTATACCCGCCGCGCGCCGTCACCGCAATCCGGCGGTGCCCCGAGCGCGGCCTTGGGCGGGCCCCGAGGAATCCTGCCCATGGGTCGAGTGCAGTCGGGCAGCTCCTCTAATGTCCGGTGAAACGGACCTCTTGGGGCAGCGGGTCGGCACGTGACTCTCCTCACGTCACCCGCATGCCGTGCCGCTGAGTCACCGTCTCTCCCCCGCCGGCCGGCGTCACGGGTCTTCTCTTCCAGGGAGTCGCCATGCTGAGCCTGAAGAACGTCCGGGATGATGACCTTCTCCGGCAGCTGTCCCAGCTCGTGGGGCAAGCCCCCGGGGGGTCGAGACCGATGTCGTCGCCCACATCGGCGAAGTGGAGCTGAGACGGCTGTACGCCCGAGAGGCCTGTTCGTCGATGTTCGAGTACTGCAGACGGGTCCTCGGTCTCAGGGAGAACGAGGCCTACCTGCGCATCACCGTGGCCCGTGCCGCCCGAGAGAACCCCGTCCTGTTGGATATGCTCCGCGACAGCCGCCTTCACCTGAGCGGGATCGCCCGGCTGGCGCCGCATCTGACACGCCAGAACTCGGACGCGGTTCTGAGGCGGGCCTCGGGAATGTCGTATCGGGAGATCAGGGAGCTCGTCTGCGAGTTGGAGCCGAAGCCCGACGTCGCACCAACGATCTGGAAGCTCCCCTGTCGTGCCTCGTCCACGAGTGTGGCTTCCGCGCAACTCGGTGCGCACCGAGTTGAGTCGGGCGGGCTCAACTCCGAGCCGAGGGTGGCCCGGCGGGATCGCCCTCCAGTCGTCGAGCCCCTCGCACCGAACCGCCACCAGGTCCGCTTCACCGCCAGCTCCGAGATTCGCGAGAAGCTCGAGCGCCTGCAGGCCCTCATGCGTTCCTCGGTGCCGGACGGCGATCTGGCCCGGATCATCGACATTGCCGTCACCGAGAAGCTCCAACGCGTGGAGGCGAAGCGCTTTGCCAAGACCAAAGCGCCCCGTAAGGGCCTCGCCGAGACCGACACCACACCGTCGTCACGCCACATCCCGGCCCCGGTGAGGCGGGTCGTGCACGACCGCGATGGCGGCCGGTGCGCCTACACCGACAGACACGGGCGACGCTGCGCCAAACGGCACGACCTGGAGTTCACCACAAGGAACTCTTCGCCCGCGGCGGCGACCACAGCCCCGGCAACCTGACCCTCCTGTGCAGGGCTCACAACACCCTGCTGGCCGAGCAGGACTACGGCAAGGACGTGATGGCGCGGTTCCGAGCCTCTGCGAGTCGCTCTACCGTGCCTGTGGATGCGTACGGGGACCGGATCGCCGTCCAGCCCCGGTGGCGCGCTCCCGGATAGCCAGCCCTCTCACGCAACACCGACCGGGAGAGTCGTCATGGCTGCGCCGGTCCCGCGGACTCCAGCGCTTTGATCCGTGCCACGCACCGCACGTCGTCCTCCCACCGTTCGGTGATTGGGCGGAGAACGGACTCGCGGCTCTCCTGGTGAGCCGCGACCATCCTGGAAAGGCGCTCGACACTGGCGTTCGAGCATGTCCCCGGCGGCAGGAAACGGGCGATGAGTTGCGCCCTCATGAAGTACTCCGGATCGGCTTCGGACTCGGTCGCGGCGATGTGAGCGACGATTCGATCCGCGAACTGCTCGTGAAGCTTTTCCTGGCCCTCCACGAACAGCACCCGCGCGGCGGTGCGGTGGTCGGCGAACGATGTCTTGCTTTCCGGGTCGAAGAGGTCGTCCAGGTACGTGGACTTCGTCTCGGCATCAGGGTAGATCGAATGGATTCTGACCATGCTGCGCCTGGCCCGCGCCGAGTCGTCACGTTCGAGCTCGGCTTCGGCGCGCGCCAGTGCACCACGCTGGCCGTTGCGGGCGAGGGCCGTCAGGATACCCCAGCGCCGATCCTGGTCGACGGTCAGACTCGGCACCTTCAGCTCACCGTCCATCAGCTCCACCAGACGCGCAAGCCCTTCGTCACTGAACATCGCCGCGGCAGTGTAGAGATTGAAGAAGAGCGTTTGCTTCTCGGACTCGGCATCGACGATGCCTGTTCCAGATCAGGTTCTCGACCCGCGGCCCGTACTCCGCCAGCAGTTCAGCGCCAGGGTCGCCCATTCCTGACAACATTCTCAGGGCTCGAACGGCGCCGCCGTAGATCTGCCTGATCGCGACTCGATCGTCCTCCCCGCCGCCGGACGCCAAGACCGCGTCCAGGTACTCGACGATGGGGATGGAGCCCGAGCGGGCTCCGTCCGACAAGGTTGCCCAAAACATCATTCGCTGGGACGAGTCCTCGACCGCCCCGATGTGTTCTGTGAGATTGGCCCGGGTGCGCGAGTCCAGATCGACGATCGCGTAGCCGTAGTCGCCGTGGTTGGGATAGACCAGCGTCGGGCACGGCCTGCCGATCGCCGCGGGAACCTCGGTGCGCTTGCTCGAGTAGGTCACTGGAAAGACCCCCGTCGTAGCCACGACACCGTCGGATTCGTCGTAGAAGCCCACCTGGACGCGCTGGGTGCGCAAGACGGGATGATCGGCCGGTGCGGATTGTCTCAGAGCAAACCTGTCCACCCGTCCGTCGGCGCAGCCGAAGTCGGCCCCGATGGTGTTCACGCCCGGTGTAAACAGCCATTCCCGGGCCCAATCACCGAGGTCCGTCTTCGCCGCTTCGCCCAGGGCGCCGACGAAGTCCTCCAGATCGGTGTTGCTCTCGGCGTGACGGGACAGGTAGAGGCGAATGCCGTCGCGGAAGGCGTCTTCGCCTAGCAGAAACGTGGCCTGACGCAGCACCGCCGCGCCCTTCGCGTAGCTGATCGCGTCCCACTTGTCGTAGACGTCGTCCGTGTTCTCCATCGGTGTCTCCACGGCGTGCGTCGTGACACGGCGATCGGTGTTGTAGGCCCGCCACTTGGGTCCGCGAAAGAACTCGTCCCAGACCTCGTCGTAGCCGATGGAGCCTGCGACGAAGACCCCCATGTACTCGGCGAAGCTCTCGTTCAACCAGAGGCCGTTTCACCAGCGCATGGTGACGAGGTTGCCAAACCACATGTGGGCCATCTCGTGGGCGATCGTCTCGGCCAGGCGGCGCTCCTCGTCGCGGTCTCGCCCGTCCCTTTGGACGACGTTCTCGTTGAAGGTCACCGCGGCAATGTTCTCCATGGCTCCCACGTTGAAGTCCGGGACCACGACCTGGTCGTACTTCTTGTAGGGATACTTCACGCCGTAGTAGCCCGCGCGCCCTCCTCCTCTCCGCGTACACCAGCCGGTGGCCAGCCCTGTTTGAGGTTCGCCCCATCCCATCCGAGGACGAGCAGCATGGGGGGATGGGCGGAGTTGTGGGCCGGGACGTCACACACGGCTCTCACGCCGTCGCGCCGTGTCGCTTGACCGCTCGCAGAAGTCGTCAGAGCCGCCGGAGACCGCGATTAGAGCCTCTCATTCCCATCGAAGGGCCCCGCCGAGGGGGGGGGCCGAAAAGCAACCCCCTATGAATCAAAGCTTGCCGATCGCGGTCTCGAAGCAGCGGATGTGTTTCTCCAGATGAACCCCGATTTCAGACCCTATGCCATTAACCATCCTGAGCCTCGCCGACGAAGAAAGGCTCGCGACTGGTACCAGAAGAGTCTCGAGTATGCCGGCACTCTTGGTTGCTTCCACATTACGACCCTGCCAGGTGTCACTTTTGATGGCGAGCCACGCTCGGAATCTCTCGGTCGGGCATGTGATGAGCTTGCGTGGCGCGTGGAGGTTGCACAGGCGAGTGGCGTGACTTTCGCCATCGAGGCGCATGTAGGATCGATCGTCTCCCGTCCGAAGGCCGCTCAGGCCTTGCTCGAGAAGGTTCCTGGCCTGACGCTTACCCTGGACTACACGCACTTTACGAAGCTGGGGATACCCGACTCGGAAATTGAGCCGCTCCTGTCGCACGCGACACATTTCCATGCCCGGGGGGCGCGAAAGGGGCGGCTGCAGACGTCGTTCGGCAGCAATTCAATTGACTACGGGCGGATTGCCCGGAGACTGCAGAAGAGTGATTACCGTGGATTTGTCGGGATCGAGTACGTTTGGATAGACTGGGAACACTGCAACGAGGTCGACAATCTTTCGGAAATTGTTCTCTTCCGCGATTTTTTTCGATCCTTGTAGGTGATCAGAGTCTCAGCCCTCAGGTCGTCCTGGCGACTCGCCGGAACGACCCAAACTGCGCTTGTATTCGAGATCGATCGCTCCAAAGGCCGTTTCTCGCGTCACTTCTCCCCTGAGGTATTCTTGAAGCGGGATTCCGCCTCTTTCCTGGAACGCGACGTATCCGTCGTAACGCGGCCGCATCAGGCATTGTTCGTGGGTTCTACGGCTTTCAGAGAAGAACTTGCCGCTCAACCCATCCAACTCTTCGTCGTCCCAGGCTTCGATTCGAGCCGGCTGCCCGCCCGCATAGGCATAGATGCCTCTTTGGACTCCGTTCGACGTGTACAAGACGTTCACCCTGACGATCGACCATCCCTGAATCGTGAAGCTCGATCCTCTCCTCTCTTGCGCGGGATGGGGAGTAGCCTCGGGAGACCCTCTCTGTCAGACTCCCATTCCTCGACCCTCCAGCCATGACCGTGATTCCGATCCCAAAAGGCATCTCCCCTTCGCGCTTGAGTGCTCCGATGGCCGCGCTGGCCGTCCTGACGGTCACGGGTGTCCTGGCGTCCTCCGACGAAGCTTCAACACCCGGGCCGGGGCGTGATCGGCGTCTGATCGACACCGGGCGCCCGATCCCCACCGAGAGCTACGCCGATCAGCCATACGTCGTCCAGACCGACGACGGGGCGTGGCTCACAGTCATGACCAGCGGCTCGGGCCGGGAGGGTGATCCCGGGCAGACCGTTATCACCATGCGGAGCATCGATCGAGGCGTCTCCTGGTCCGAGCGCGTCGCGCTCGAGCCGACGGACGGTCCAGAGGCGTCCTACGCCGTCCTTCTCAAGGCCCCGGGCGGGCGGATCTTCTGCTTCTACAACCACAACACCGACGACGTCAGGCGGGTCGTGGCAGAGAAGTCCCCGTGGTCGCCGGACGGGTTCTTCGACCGCGTCGACACACTGGGCTACTACGTCTACAAGTACACCGACGACCACGGTCGCTCCTGGTCGACCGAGCGGACGCCCATTCCTCAGCGCCTCTTCCAGATCGACCAGGAGAACCCCTACGAGGGCCGGATCCTCTTCTTCTGGAACGTGGGCCGCCCCTTCGTTGATCGGGGCCGCGCGTGCGTCCCTCTCCACAAAGTCGGGGCCTTCGGCCATGGGTTCATGGCTCGAAGCGAGGGCGTTCTGCTCTGCAGTCCAGACCTCTTGACCCTTCCCGACCCGAGGGCCGCCACCTGGGAGACGCTTCCCGATGGAGAGGTGGGGCTCCGGACGCCGCCCGGCGGTGGCCCCATCGCCGAAGAGCAGTCCTTTAGCCCGCTCTCGGACGGCTCGCTCTTCGTCGTCTACCGTTCCATCGACGGGCACCCGGTCCACGCGTACAGCCGCGATGGGGGGCGGACCTGGACGCGTCCCGCCTACCTGCGCTACGGCAACGGCCGGCTCGTCAAGCACCCGCGCGCCGCGAACTTCGCCTGGCGGTGCCAGAACGGGAAGTTCCTCTACTGGTTTCACAATCACGGCGGGCGCTGGTACGAGGACCGAAACCCGGCCTGGATCGCCGCCGGCGAGGAGATCGACTCGCCCGACGGCCGAATCATCGCCTGGGGCCAGCCGGAGATTCTCCTCTACGACGACGATCCCTACGTGCGTATGAGCTACCCCGATCTCATCGAGGATGACGGCCGCACCTTCGTGACTGAGACCCAGAAGCACCTGGCGCGGGTGCACGAGATCGATCCCACTCTCCTCGAGCTTCTCTGGGAGCAGCCTTCACGATCGGAGCTCACCCGGGACGGCCTGGTCGCAGAGTGGTCGAGGGCCAGCTCTCCCACCACGATCGAGCTGCCCTCCTGGCCGGTCCACGTCGATCGCGATCCCGATGCGCCCGACGGCCGGACCCGAGATCTCCGAGCCGGCGTCACCCTGGATCTGCTCATCAAGTCTGGCTCGACGTCCGAGACCACCTTGTTGGACACACGCTCGACCGATGGAGCCGGCCTGGCGGCGATCCTCACGCCCGAGCGGACGATCCGCTTCGTCATGAGCGACGGGCGAACCGAGGCGTCCTGGGAGAGCGACCCCGGGTTCCTCGAGACCGCCGGACCGCATCACGTCGGCATCGTCGTCGACGGTGGCCCCAAGTTGATCCTCTTCGTGATCGATGGCGTGCTCAACGACGGCGGCCCCACGCGTCAGTTTGGATGGGGGCGCTTCAACCCGGCTTTCCGAGGCATCGGAGGGTCCCTCAGCCTCGACATGTCCACCCAGGCCGACGACTCGGTCCAGTCCCTTCGGGTCTATCACCGCGCACTCCGCGTCACCGAGGTCATCGGCAACGCACGGGCCCTCGTCAGCCGTCGCGAGCCCCGGTGATCGTTCGAGGACGTCGGAGGCCTGGAGCTCAAAAAGCGCCTCTGGCTCGTCGTCTAGTCCGAGAGGCGGCACGTTGTTCTTCAACGATCGAGCGGTAGAGGGAAAGATGCTCGAGGGTGGCGTTGCAGACCCATCCTCAATGTCGCAAGCACGTCAATGATTGGAATGACATCAAGCGAGGCTATTCGAACATCAACACGCCGGTAGTTCTCGTCTATGGGGCAAGCGACTGGGCAAAGCACACGGAGCGAGCGAAGACGGCAGCGCTGATCCCGAATGTCAACGCAAAGACAGTCGAACGAGACGGCCATTTTCTCGTGCTCGATCAGCCGGAAAGAGTCTTGGCGTTGATCAGTGAGCTCTAGGCAAACTCCTCGAGCTCTTCGAGCCGGTTCAGCGCAAAGCGGGTCCCAATGTCGATCGCATGATGCGAGGAGATCGCGCGCCTCCAGCCGACGAACCATCCGGCCCGGCGGTTGGCGGCACCGGCTGAGAGGGCTCTCAGGCGAATCTAGCCGCGGAGAGCGACTCCCCTCCCCTCGCGACCAAGCCGCCGCCCTAGTCGGCCTCTTTGCCCGGGGCCGAAGGGGCTAAAGCCTCACCCTCCAGACCGAGGATCTTCGATGCGTTCTTGAGGTACACCTTCGCCAGGACCTCTTCCGGCAGATCCAGGCCGTAGATGTGCCACCTTCCCTGTCTGGGTACGCTACCGGTATCCGGATTGAAGTACTCATCCGCGGTCTCGAGGAATCGGTAGTAGATGCGCGACATCTCGGGGTTTGGCCCCAGGTCGGTGCCGAAGAGGATGCGGTCGGCGTGGCGAAGAAAGAAGCGCCGCGCTGTCCGTGGTTGGCGGCCCAGCTCCGCGATGCTATCGGAGATGTCCACGTGGAAGTTCGGGCATCGGTCGAGCAGGTCGCTCACCCACCCCAGGTTCTCCACGTACCCGCCCACGTGAGCCCCGATGAATGTCGTGCGCGGGTGCCGCGCCACCACGCAGGCCAGGCCGTTCATGATCTCCAGGAATGGAGGGAACGGCGGGCTCGTCCAGACCCACTCGGGGTGCTGTTGGAGCTCCTCCCACCGTTCGTTGGTCTCGTCCACCGGGTCGAAGAAGGCCACGGGATCACCGACGTGAATGAGCACGGGCAGACCGAGCTCGCCGGCGGTCTGCCAGATCGGATCCAGGCGGGGGTCGTCCACCTTTGCGAGCTGGTCCTGGTGATCGCGGACGGTCAGGCCCAGGAGTTTCCAGATCTTCAGTCCCGCCGCGCCCCGTTCTTTCTGAATGGGCAGCCGCCCCGCGGCCCACTCGGGAAAGGCCTCACCCTTCTCGGTCCATTTCGACCAGTCCACTCCGCCGAAAACGCTGAAGCGCTCCGGGGCTTTTGCCTTGAAGGCGTCCAGATGTGAGCTGAGGATGTCCTCGCCCCAGCCACCATCCAGGTCCACGAGGTGGACCACCCTGGCCTCGTCGAGGCGCTCGAGCAGCTCCTCGAATGGCCTGTTCTCCCACCCGCCTCCGAAGGGCTCGCCCAGATGGCTGTGGGCCTCGATCACGGGGAAGCGCGGCTTCTCAATGTGCGTGGCCTCCACGACGAGCTGTGATCGGGGATGAAAGCGCTCGAGCTGCATCCTGTGTCCCTCGGCGTCAGTCGACGACGCCTGCGGCCGCCAGCACCTTCCGGGTCGAGTCCGCCGAACGGCGGGCCACCTCCTCCACGCTCATTGTTTTGAGCATGGGCGAGAAGACCTCGGGCCCGACCCCATTCAATCCCCCGGTCTCCGCCAGGATTCGAACGAGCTCGACGTTGGGGAACTCGCCATCGCCTGGAAAGTGTCGATCGTAGCAGCTGTCCTTGATGGTCACGCCCGGGAGAAGCTCGAGCGGCCCGTCGTTGAGCTGAACGCAGTGGATCTGGTCGCCCGGAATCTCCCGGAGCAAGCCCATCTTCGACCCGCCCCGGACGTAGTGCCACACGTCGAAGACGATGCCGCCGTTCGGTGCCGCGGCGCCCTTCACGATGTCCCACGCCATCTGGAGGGTCGGTACTCCCCAGAGCGGGATGAACTCCAGGTCGCAGTTCATCCCGTGCTCACGGGCCCGCTTGCAGATGGCGGCGTAGTGCTCCGTGATCTCGTCCAGAGACATGGAGTCCAGGGGAAACGTGGCATTTAGGCTGGCGTGGGCACAGCCGAGGCCCTCCGCGAGCTCGAAGAACCGGTCCGGGGTGGTGCCCACGCTCTCGATGTAGGCGTCGTCCATGTTGTCGGGTCGCCAGATCCTCGGCCACGTGTTGAGCGGATCGAGCCGCGTGATCTTGACGCCCTCGTCGGCGGCCATCGATTTGATCTGCGCGTACGTCAGCCCATCGTCCAGGAATGTCTCGACCTCTGCAGGCATGAGAGACAGCTCCGGGAAGCCAGCGAGTCGGGTCGCCTCGGCCTTCTTCTTCAGCGGGAGATGCGCCACGTTCGAGAACGGCATCATGTAGGAAACGGTGGGGCGTTCCATCTCAGCTTCTCCTCGTCGTTCTTGCGTTCCTTCCCCCGCCTTCCGTTCGAGTCTGCGCGGGTCGAGGGGAGGTTGGTCGGATTCGTTTCGCCCTACCGGTGGTTCCCTTGCTGCGGACCGGCTCCGAGGGTCCACTCCGAACCCCGGGGCGAGTCTGCTTCGTCATTTTTTCGAAGGTCGCTCGGAGGCATGCCAGTCCGAGATGAGTGTGTTCTTCGTCTACGGAGGCGTAGCCGAGAATGAGTCCGTGCTCCGAAGAGCCGTGGCGATAGTGGATGGAGAGGGGCGTGGTGCTGATCGAGGCCTCGGCAGCCTCGCCGGCAACGACCCGGTCGTCGATCCCCTGTGCGAGCCGCCAGACGGTTTGGAGACCGGCCCCGCCCTTCAGAGGCTCCATCCAGTCCCCCAGATAGTGGGGGACCAGTTCCATGAAAAGCGACCGACGACGAGCGTAGAGCCTCTTCATGCGTCTCAGGTGCTTGGAGAAGTGGCCCTCGTTGATGAAATCGGCGAGGGCCGCCTGAAGGAAGAGCGGCGTGGTTTGCCCCAGCAGGAACAGCGCCTTTGTCATCTTCTCGTCGAACGCTCCAGGCATGACCAGGAAGCCGATCCGAAGGGAAGGAAAGAGAGTCTTCGCGAAGGTCCCCACGTAGATGGTGCGCCCTGTGTCGTCGACTCCCTGCATGGCGGGAATCGGCTTGGTCGAGAACCTGTATTCGCTGTCGAAGTCGTCCTCGATGGTCCAGGCCCCGGCATCGCGGGCGAGCTCCAGCAGCCTGAGGCGCTGCTCCATCCGCATGGTGATCCCCATGGGGAACTGACACGAAGGCGTCAGGTAGATGAGCCGAGGCCGCGACTTCTCCAGGTCTTCCAGGCACCAGCCGCTCTCGCTCACCCGTAGGGGCAGAAGGTTCGCTCCGGCGGACACGAAGGCTCCCTGAGCCCCCGTATAGCCGGGCTCCTCGAGCATCACGTCATCGCCGGGATCGATGAACAGGGAGGCCAGGAGGTTGAGAGCGCCCTGCGCCCCGCTGGTGACGATGACCTGGTCCGCGGAGCAGCGCACGCCCCGGGACGCTTCCACATAGGACGCGATCGCCTCGCGCAGGGGTGGGTGACCGCCGAAGCTGTGGTATCCAAAGACGTCGACCGAGCCGGGCTTGATTCGCTCGGTGAGCAGCCGCCGCCACGTACCGAACGGAAACTCCTGCATCTCGGGCATTCCGGGCTGAAAGAGCATTCCCTGGCTTGGAGCCCAGCTGTGCTCCTGGGCCACCAGGGCGCGGCCGCGGCGAGAGAGGCGCGGGAAGAGAGGCGGCAGGGCCGCCCGATCCGCGTCCGAGACAGGCGTGGGCAGATCGGCCACCCACGCCCGGGCGCCATGGGAGGTTTCGATGAACCCCTCGGTCGCCAGCTGCTCGTAGACGGCGACCACCGTGTTTCTGGCGACGGTCAGGTCGGACGACAGCGCCCGCGTGGAGGGGAGGCGCATTCCCGGGCGGAGAGTTCGCCGGAGGAGCAACGTCCGCAGCTGGTGGTAGAGCTGCCTGTAGTGGGGCACTCGGCTCTGACGGTCGATGGCGACGGTGTCCAGGACCGCTGGCTGGGTAGTGCCACTGGTTCCATGAAAACTCATCGAACTGGCTCTTTTCTTATGACCACTTAACTCTATACCATCCTGCCGTCATCTGGAGCGGATACCGACGGCACGCCGGCCCAATGAGGAGGATGAGATGTCACTCTCGACAGGCGCGCGGGTCCAGGACAAGGGTGGATCGAGTGCGGCCGACCTGGACAAAAAGGCCCTGTCGAACATCGTCTATTCGCTGGTGCCGAAGGAGCAGCTCCAGGCCGAGGGGCCCAGTGTCTACATGAAAGGCGAGGGCCCCTACGTCGTGGACCACAAGGGTCGCCGCCTGCTGGAGATGTTGAGCGCCACCACCCGCTCGAACTCCCTTGGGTATGGCAACGAGGAGATCGCCCGGGCCATGTACGACCAGGCGGTCAAGATGCAGTATTCGGGCTCGGGTCTCTACCTGAGCGAGCCCACGGTCGAGCTCGCCGCAAAGCTGGCCGAACTCGCTCCCGGGAGGCTGTCCCGGACCTGCTTCGTCAGCGGCGGATCCGAGGCCGTCGAGGCTGCCTTGAAGCTCGCCAAGCAATACCAGCAGCAAAGCGGCAAGAAGCCGAAGGCCTACAAGGTGATCGCCCGCTGGAACGCCTATCACGGTTCCACCCTCGGGGCGTTGTCGGTCACCGACTGGCTCGGGGTGCGGGACATTCCGGACCCACGAGCGCCGGGGCACAGTTTCGTGGCCAACCCCATGCGGTACCGCAATCCCTACGGAATGGACGACGACACCTACGCGGACCATTGCGCCATGCATCTGGAGCGTCAGATCCAGTTCGAAGGGCCGGACCTGGTTGCGGCGTTCATCGGTGAGCCGATCATGCAAGCCCACGGCGTCCAGGTTCCGCCCGACCGCTACTGGAAGAAGGTCCGTGAGATCTGCGACCGCTACGGCGTCCTCATCATCATCGACGAGGTGATCACCGGTTTCGGGCGAACCGGTCACTGGTTCGCCAGCGAGCACTTCGGCATCGAGCCCGACATCCTGACCATGGCCAAGGCCATGGGTGCGGGATTCGCGCCCATCGGCGCCGTCATGACTCGGGACGAGATCGCCGACGCCATCCCGGTGTTCCGACACGTCCACACGTTCAGCGGGCACGCGGTCGCCTGCGCCGCATCCAGGAAGGTCATCGAGATCAAGGAGAGGGACGGGCTCATCGAGAAGGCGCGCACCCTGGGAGCGCAGTTCGGGAGGGATCTCTCCAAGGCGCTCATCGACCATCCGATCGTGGGCGACGTGCGGGGCCTGGGTTTCTGGCACGCCATCGACTTCACACGAGACAAAGAGACGAAGGCGGCCTTCGAGGACGACACCGTGGCGGCCATTTCTCACCGCATCCGGGAGCACGGCGTCATCGTTGGACCCATTGGGACCGCCATCGAGATTGCACCCCCGCTCATCGTGGACAAGTCCCACCTGGACGAGTGCATCCGGGTCTGCAAACAGAGCATCGACGAGATCGCAAAGGAACGGGGCCTCCTGTAGGAGGCGCAACACGCCTGGAAATCTGACTCTAGAAGAAGCGGGCGAATAGGTCGGCAAGGAGGGTGGCATGAGACTGACCGGCGGCCAGGTGGTTGCGCGAGCGTTGAAAGAGTACGGAGTCGAGTTCGTCGCAGGCGTTCCAGGCCACGGGATCTGGTCCCTCTTCGACGCATTCCTGGAGAAGGACTCGGAGATCCCCTTCATACAGGTCATGCACGAACAGAGCGCGGTTCACATGGCCGACGGCTACTTCCGAGCCAGCGGCCGACCCATGGCCTGCTCCACTTCGATCGGACCCGGCGCCACCAACACGATCATCGGTTTGGCCACGTGCTACGCCGACTCCACCGCCGTCTTCTACGTCTCGGGGGGGCCGCCCACCCACATGCGGGGGCACGGCGTCCTTCAGGAGCTCGAGCGTCATCAGACGAACGCGTTCCCCCGGATCACCGAGCAGGTGACGAAGCGTGCGTACAGGGCCGGCCGGGTGGATGAGCTGCCCTTCCTCATGCATCGTGCATTCAACACGATGCTCTCCGGACGGCCGGGGCCCGTGCACGTCGAGGTCCCCATGGACATCCAGACCGAGACCGCCGAGGTTGCGATCCACCCGCTGGCATCCCGCATGGCGGTCGGGGTCGCTCATCCCGATCCCGCTGCCGTGGAGAAGGCGGCGGCGCTTCTGCTTTCCGCCAGTCGCCCGGTGATCGTCGCCGGGGGCGGCGCCATCACAGCGGGCGCTTCCGAGGCGCTGGCGGCGCTCGCCGAGAAGACAGGCGCCGCGGTATCGTGCACGTGGAACGGCAAGGGCGCCTTTCCGGACGACCATCCCCTTTCCATCGGGGCCGTGGGGCAGACGGGTACCTCCTGCGGGAACGAAATCACCGCCAGCGCCGACGTCGTGCTCTCCGTCGGCTGTCGGTTCACCGACTGGTCGGCGTCGAGCTATCGCAAGGGCACCAGCTTCTCCATCCCGCCGGGGAAGCTCATCCAGATCGACCTCGACCATCATGAGATCGGGAAGAACTACCCCACCGAGGTCGGCATCGTCGCCGATGCGCGTGCGACCCTCGAGGCCCTCGTCGCTGCCATCTCCGATCAGCAGTCGAAGGCGGCGCTTGGGAGCCGAGACGGCTTCCATTCCGACGTCCGTGCGGGCAAGGCTCGGTGGGAAGCCATGCTGGCGGAACGCCGGGACTCCGACGAGACACCCTTCACCTCACAGCGCCCTCTCGGCGCACTCCGCAAGGTGATGGACAGAAGCGGCATCATCGTTGCGGGCTCTGGAAACACCCAGGGCGCGGTGAAGCAGACCTTTCCCGTCTACGAGCCGCGCACCCATCTCACGTCGGGCTCGTTCTCCCCCATGGGATGGGCGGTCCCTGCTTCCCTCGGCGCCAAGCTGGCGTGTCCCGATCGCCAGGTCGTGGCCGTAGTGGGAGACGGGGACTTCATGATGTCCTTGCCTGAGATGGGCACTGCCGTCATGAACCAGATTCCGGTGGTCATCGTGGTTCAGAACAACCAGGGCTACATGTCCATTCGCGGTGGCCAGCGCAAGTTCATGGGCCGTCACGTGGGAAGCGAGTTCAACCACCACAAGAGCGGGGGGAAGCCCTACACCGCCCAGCTCAGCGACGTCGCCCGGGGTTTCGGAGTGGAGGCCTGGAAGGTGGAGAAGGCGGACGAGCTCGAGCCCGCGCTCCAGGCGGCCCTGGGGTCCGGAGGCCCAGCGCTGGTGGAGGTCATGACCTCCCGGGACGCGGCGGGCCCCTTCGTGACGGGCTGGTGGGACTTCCCTTCGCCGGCCTACTACGAGAAGGAGCAAGCCGAGTACGCCGAAGGACGCCAGGGCGAGCAGCACCTGTAGCGGCAGGCAACCGAGGTCGAGGACGAATCGTGATCAAGAGACTGAAGACCGGACTCGGCTCCAAGAAGACGCCCCGGGACCCGGACCTGACGCGGACCGTCGAGGGGCTTCTCCGGGAAGTAGAGACACGAGGCGACACGGCGGTCCGGGAGCTCTCGGTGAAGTTCGACGGACTGAATCGTGAGTCCTATCGACTCACTCGGGCCGAGATCGACGCGTGCGTCGACAAGCTCACCAGCCAGCAACGGGACGACATGGAGTTCGCCCAGGCTCAGGTCAGGAACTTCGCTGAAGCCCAGAGGTCGTGCCTTCGGGACCTGGAGATCGAAACCCTCCCCGGGGTCGTCCTCGGCCACCGCAACATCCCCATCGCCAACGTGGGCTGCTACGTGCCCGGCGGCCAGTATCCCCTCCTCGCCTCGGCCCACATGTCCGTCCTGACGGCCAGGGTGGCCGGCTGCCGGCGCGTGATCACCTGTGCCCCGCCCTTCGACGGCGCACCGGCCCCGCTGATCGTCGCCGCCCAGGCCCTGGCAGGTGCGGATGAGATCTACTGCATCGGAGGAGTGCAGGCCATCGCCGCCATGACCTTCGGCACGGAGACCATCGACCCCGTCGACCTCCTGGCCGGCCCGGGCAACGCCTACGTCTCGGAAGCCAAGAGGCTTCTCTTCGGCCGAGTCGGGATCGACCTTCTGGCCGGTCCGACGGAGACGTTGGTCATCGCGGACGACAGTGCCGACGCGGAGCTGTGCGCAACGGACCTTCTGGGACAGGCCGAGCACGGCCCGAGCTCGCCGGCCACGTTGCTCACCACGTCTCAGGCGCTCGCCGAGGCCACTGCACTCGAGATCGAGCGCCTGCTGAAGGTGCTCCCTACCGCGCCGATTGCCGGAAAGGCCTGGCGCGACTACGGGGAGATCATCGTCTGCGAGACGCTGGAAGACGTAGTGACCGAGGCGGATCGTCTCGCCTGCGAGCACGTCCAGATCATGACCGAGGACCCCGACGAGCTCCTGGAGAGACTCTCCAACTACGGGTCGCTCTTCGTCGGCTCCCGGACCACCGTGGCCTACGGAGACAAGGTGATCGGAACGAACCACACATTGCCGACCATGGGGGCAGCTCGGTACACCGGCGGTCTCTGGGTCGGGAAGTTCTTGAAGACCTGCACGTACCAGAAGATCTTGACGGACGAAGCCTCCGCCCGGATCGGGGAGTACTGCTCGAGGCTTTCCATGATGGAGGGCTTTCCGGGCCACGCGGAGCAGGCCAACGTCCGCGTCCGCCGGTTCGCCGGGAAGGACGTGGGCTACGCCGAGGCGGCCGCACCAGACGGGCCCCCGCGGCCTCCCACAGACAGGCCTTGAGAATCGGGGTCGAGGAGACTCACATGGCAACCACGCAAACCGAGCTCCGCACGCTGTCTTTCTCCGATGCCGCCATCGAGGCGACATTTGGGGAGGAACTCAGGGAGGTTCCGGTCGAAGAGGGAACGGTCGTCAATCTCTCTCCCGAGCCCTTGATCACAGGCGGCGCCGTGCCCGGGATCGTTCCGGCCTGGAAGTCCACATACCTCCGAGGCGGCGTGATCAGCCGGGGGGCCAGAGCCGCGATCCTTCGAATCCGCAACACCACCAACCTGGGCAGCGTGACGTTCCGTGGCTGGGACTGGCTCGGCAACCGCGTCAAGAGTTTCCCACGAGACACGCCACTGTACATCTCGCCCCAGGACACCGTTGGCCAGATCCGTCTCGACCCTCATGTGTTCACCAATGAGAGGCAGGCCCCGGAGGCAGAGCAAGACTTCGAGCTGAAGCTCAATCTGTGGTGGTCACCGGGTCACACCGACTGCTTCATCCACAACGAGCACTCCTTCCTCGAAGTTCACACTCAGATCCACGGTCTAGGAAGGATGCAGAAGTTCCGCGAACGTCGTGAGGACACCCTCTACGAGGACGTCCTGATGCCGGTGGGCTCGACTCACGACCCCTTCTGCCGCGTCGCAGGAAAGGACTCCTGGGAATACCCCTGGCACCGCTACTACGCCGACACGGACAGCATCTGGCTGGCCATCGAGTTGCACCCCTAGGAAGTCCCCGCGCTCCAGATCCCAGCGTCACTGGGAAGCCCCAAAAATCGCGGGGCCCTCCGATCCATGGCGCGAGGCGTCCAAACGGTCTAACCTTGGCCGCCAGCTGGGGTGTTGCCCCCAGTATATTCATAGGGGGTTGCTTTTCGGCCCCCCCGCTCGGCGGGGCCCTTCGATGGGAATGAGAGGCCCTAATCGCGGTCTCCGGCGGCTCTGACGACTCCTGCGAGCGGTCAAGCGACACGGTGGGACGGCGTGAGATCCGTGTGTGACGTCC